>Ga0316187_10000162_pt1 | contig 45265 bp, 34 predicted proteins | sample CroRivburrow1_MG_FD_204927 | JGI IMG/M metagenome (GOLD analysis project Ga0316187, IMG submission 204927) | Coastal sediment microbial communities from Maine, United States - Cross River worm burrow 1 | ecosystem: Environmental > Aquatic > Marine > Coastal > Sediment | place: USA: Maine...
CTCGATGAAAAGTCGGAAGGTCGCCGATCTGTTTTCGATAGGAAAATCGCTGCATGTTATGTCGCCAACAGGCACAGACTTAAAAGTCGATATCAATAATCTTCTTGCCACTGCTGAAACCGGCCTTGCCAATAAGCCGGGCGAACTGGCCTCCATTCCTGCCGGTGAAGCCAATCTCATCATTAAAAATGCCACTGGTAAAATTGCCATTGACAGGATTGCGGGAAATAAAAAAAAATTATCCCAGCCAATCCTGATGTTTGTGAATCAAGGAAAAATAACTCAGATTAAAGGAAGCGTTGAGGCTGATTTATTAAAAAAGCAACTGCGCAAGTTTGGCACCGACGCAAGAAAACTTTATGAATTTGGATTGGGAACGAATAAAAGCGTTGTTTTAGGCAGATCTGGCGAGGAAGATGAAAAAGCAAACGGCGCTGTGCATATCTCTTTTGGACAAAATTTAACAAAACCTGAAAATGGAAAAATTGTCCCATCCATAAAAGGAATTATCATGAAAGCAACCCTGTCTCTGGATGGAAATATTATTGCCCAAAACGGCGAGTTTCTGTTTTGATTTAAGTAGATTAGTATACTAAACGCCCCCCACTGACTTTAAATCGTCAACCAATTCATTCTTTCCCGCCATTTACAAATCAATCAAACTCATAACATAATTTGTGTAATGTAGAGATAGGCAATTGGAACAACCACAAGCTGGCTATCGAACCTATCCAGCATTCCGCCATGACCTGGAATAAGATGCGAAGAGTCTTTAATTCCGGCATCCCTTTTAAAAAGGGACTCAACGAGATCGCTGGCCTGACCAAAACTCCCACAAATACCGCCGAGCGCCACAGCATCCAATAGTGATATCTCGTTTAGAAAAAATATTTGAAAAATATACGCGCCTACAATCGCAAATAGAAAGCCGGCGGCTGTACCCTCAATCGTTTTGTTCGGGCTAACTCTCGGCATAAGTTTGCGCCGCCCAAAACGAGCTCCGAAAAGATATGCGGCTGTATCACAGAGCCATACGCAGGCAAAAATTAACATGACCATCTTTGCGCCAGCGTTCCCAGCGCTCAGTTCAGGAAGCATTCGAATGGACAGCAAAAACGCAAAAGGGATTCCGACATAAAGCGGTCCCATTAGCGATAGCGCTACATTTAAAATAGGATTGGGTTTATTTCTGAACAATTCCACAAGCATACAAACAATGAGAAATGGAACAATAATCAGCCATAGATTTGACCATTGGTTTAAGTAGCCGAAATAGCAAATAATTGAAGAGGCAGACATTCCGAGCCAGTGAATAGACGAGGCTTCTTTGCGCTTACACATGGCATAGAATTCATACAAAGTGAAAAGCACAATTCCAATGATCATACCTAAAAAGTAGAAGCCTCCCATCCAGGTCAAAATCAGAATTAGTGGCCCTAAGACAATGGCGACGAGTGATCTAATTAGCAGTTTTTTCATATTTCCTGAATTAAGTTTACCTGAAAAACGATAATTTTACTATCTCCAATGAATGCTGCCATATCAGTTAACGCCAGGAGGAGCGCTGCTTCAATTTAGGTTTACATCAAATTGGAAATGTATTTCCTAAAGTTTAAAGGAGACCTCGGAGAAACGTTGAGCAAGGTATCCGCTCATTTCCGCTCCGCTGAAATTAATTACTTTCCTGCCAGGGTTTTAAAGAGCCGATTAAACTTGCAATGCTGTCCACACCGTGCCGCGCGCCATATTCAAGAATACCTTGCAGCACAAACTCAGATGTCCTGGGATCGATAAAATTAGCGGCGCCAATTTGCACTGCGGTTGCGCCTGTAATAATAAATTCCAATGCGTCTTCCCCTGACTTAATTCCGCCAATGCCAATAATTGGGATATTCACGTTCTGAGCAGCTTCATAAACTTTTGCCAGCGCAATTGGTTTAATGGCGGGTCCGGAATATCCTGCAAGACCACGATAAATACGCGGACGTTTTTGTTCGATATCGACTGCAAACCCCAAGACAGTGTTAATAGCAGAGATCGCGTCGGCGCCGCTCTCCTCCGCCGCCCGGGCTATACTGCCAATACCGGACACATTGGGGGTAAGCTTAACGATTAGGGGCCGTTTGGTGATTTTTCGGAGTTTTCGTGTCACCCTGGAAAGTACATTCGCATTTTGACTGAACTCCAAGCCTCCCTCTTTTACATTTGGGCAGGAAAAATTCAACTCGTATGCTGCTATGCCTGATTCATCATCCAGTCGTTCAAGAACCTCGCCAAATTCATCAGCTACGCCTCCGGCAATATTGACAATCAGTTGCGTATTTAAGCCTCGTAGAAATGGCAGCTTTTCTTCAATAAAACGCTCTAAACCAACATTCGCTAACCCGATGGAATTAAGCATTCCTCCAGGCAATTCACAAATCCGCGGAGGAGGATTCCCGGCTCTTGGCTTTAATGTAACTGACTTGGTAATTATTCCCCCCAGACAAGACAAATCCAAAAAATCACTTGCCTCCTGACCATAGCCGAAAGTTCCAGAGGCAACCATTACTGGATTTTTTAACGTCATGTCACCGATTTTAACGGATAACTTCATTTAAACGATGCTCTCTCTCGTGTCAAACACAGGGCCGTCAATACAGGTTAATTTGAAGCTTTTCTTATCTGAACTCGAGGCGCGCGTTTGCACAGGGCACCCCACACAGACGCCAAATCCACAGCCCATAATCGTTTCTATCGCCACTTGACCAGACACATTAAAATTGTCGCAAATCCCAGATATGGCGCTGAGCAATCCAGACGGTCCACAACTGAAGATGGCGGTATTCTTGAGATCATTACTGTGGCTTAAATAGTTGATTAGCGGCACTGTGACCAGTCCCTTTTTACCAAGGCTTCCGTCATCTGTAACCAAGACTGTTTCACTAGCCAGGCTTTCAAAAAAGTCGCTCATGACCAATTGCTCAACGTTTTGCGCCCCAAGATAAGCAATTACCTTTTTATTTCTGGCTGTAAGCTCTTCGCAAAGAAAAGGCAATGGAGCAACACCGATCCCGCCAGCAACCAAAATGGCGTGTTCAAGGCTTTCTTTCCAATGATAGCCCCGACCCAACGGCCCGATAACATTAACTGTCATGTTCGGTTTAAACGCTGCCATTTTAGCAGTGCCTTCCCCCACCACTTTCCACAAAATTTCAAACCAACCATCCGCTACGCGCCGTCTGCAAACACTAAATGGACGCCGCAAAAATGGCGACCCCCCTGATGAACCAAGGCGCAGGTTGACAAATTGTCCGGGGGAAGCGTTATTGGCAATTTCAGAGCCATGCAAACGCATTAAATAAATATCGGAGGAAAGTTCTGTAACTGCGATAACATCGCAATCTAAAATCCACTTGGACGGGGGCGTCAATTGCTTTATGGGGTCAGTCGTAACAACCACTTAATTTTCGACTCTCCCTCGCTCAAGTATCTTTGGGCGACGATCAAATGTAACTATTTTTCTTTTCTGAGTTTCGATTTCGCGGATAGACTCTTCGTTACCCTCATTTTCAACGCTGACCACGGCAATTTCACTCTCAATCGACTCTTTCGCATTTTCACTTTCTGTTGTTTTCGGCGCATTCAACATATCGAGCATAACACTTAATTTCGTTCTAAGTTCAAAGTCAGGATAATCATCAACCACCTTTTTATAAACCTCGGCGGCTCTGGCGTTGTCAAAATTTATTTTCTCATGAATCCAACCGATTGCATAGAGAGAATTCGCCGCGTATTCGGATTCCGGGTACGTTGACACAATGTTCGAATAATTACGAATGGCCTTGTCGTAATTTTTCTCAGCGAACAATGCATCCTCGGCAAATTTGTATAATGCTTCCGCAGGCTCAGCGCCGCTATAATCCAGCCCCAATTTTTCTTTCGCCTTGACTGCCTGTTCTGAGTGCGGATATTTTCGAATAACTTCATATAGAAGCGAGTCGGTTTTAAATCGATTATTATAAATATTTTCCTGCATATAGGCGCATGTAAACAATGCCTTTACCGAAGCGGGATGATCGCCAAAAAGTTCCACTATTTGTTTATACTCTGTCCAGGCTGAATCAATTTGTTGAAACTGAAAAAGGTAGGTTTCTGCGAGTTGCAGTTTACTTGCAACAAGCTGTTTTCTCTTTTCAGCTTCATCCGCTTCTCTATCTGCCGAGCTTATTGTAGAGTCAGGATTTTCTATTTTCTGTAATTTCAGCGCTTTCATTAGCCGCAATTCAGGATGAACGCCATGTTCGAGCAATAGCACCTCAACGCCGGTAAGTCGTTTGCTATCATCCCCTTCCTCCATCAATTGCAACCCTTGCGCCTCCCGCACCTGATTACTCAAACGAATCAAATCTGCAATATTTTTGGCTCGAAGCTCAGCAGGCGTGGCATATTCTGACTTTGGTTTTTCAAGCTTTACTTTTTGGTAGTTTTCCTGCGCCTTGGCAAAATCTCGAAGATCTTGTTCATATATTTTTGCGATGCGATAGTAAGCGGCGGCGGAGACATCTGTTTTTTTATGTTGAAGCAGAACAATTTCATACTTCTCCAATGCTTCATTGATTTTGGATTGAAAAATTGGGTCATCCAACCCGACGCCTTCTAAATCTCGCTGATTTTCAAGGTATAATATATCTGCTAATTCTAATTTAACCCGGCCAAAATGCTGATTAAATAGTTCATTTTCCAACAATTGATTGCATATATTAGTGGCATTTTTCAAGTCGCCGATTTGTTTCAAGGCGCGCGAATAAAAAAGCCTGGCTTCAAATTCTTCATTCAGATTTGAAGCATGTTTGATCGCCACCTTAAAACTGCTTAAAGCCTCTTCATTTTTTTGCGCAAGCAATTGAGATTTGGCAAGACTGAATGAACTTCTGCTTCTGATTTTTTTGTTTTTTACTGTGTTAAAAGCACTGAGGAAATGTTTTTCTGCAGTTTCGAAGTCTTCCCCCGCCAAAGCAATTCCACCTAACTCAAAATATCCTTCAGCCCGAATTTTCGCCCTTACACTTTGATCTTTGATCAAATTCTCCAAAATGACAATCGAAGCCGCTTTATTGTTCAAAGACAAATTTGTGCGCGCCAACCAGAGCTTTCCTTCAGGATAGAGTTCACTATTGGGAAAGTAGGTTGTTAATTCCTCAAATTTTCTTTTGGCCGGGATAAACTCTTTTTTGTGGAACATACATTGACCAAGCATAAACAAAGCGTCATCCACATACTTACTGCGTGTATGAAACTCGATTATCTTATAGGCTTTTTCGCTAGCGTCGGTATATTTACGTTTTTCAGACGCTTTTATAAGATCATCGCTCCGACTTTCACGCTCCTTTTCAGCAGCTTTGAAAATTTTTTCGGCATTATAAAATGTATTGTAGTAAGCGCAGGACGAAAAAAGAATAAAGGCGCAAATGATTTTGAGTGCAGATTTTATATACTCCGAGTGATTCAAGTTAAGCCTTGCACCCGCCACTAAGAACCAATTCACCATTTTTTTGTACAGAATGTAAACCTGCTAATTTCACTTGAAGGATAGAGACTATTTGGACTTTGAACATCAGGACTGAGGATTGAGTAAAAAAGACAATTTCATAACTGTATAATGTGCAAAAACGCCTACAAAAAAGCCAGAAAAAAGTGCAGATAGTGTCATTAAGGGCAGTAACCAGTAAATCGAATGGTTCTTTACAAGAAGAATATCCGCAAGAAATACTTGTGTGAGATTATGAAAAAAGGCGCCGACTATGCTTATGCCCACCAAACTAAATCGTTTTCTAAAATATTTTACCATAACCGTCATTGCTAAAAGCGCAACGACGCCGCCTACAATTGACAAAATGAAGGTGGGCGTCATCAATTTGCCCAGTATTAAGCCGCCAATTGTTATTCGAAGAAAGGTAACTTTGAAGGCTGTCACCGCGCCATATAGAGTTAGCGCAACAAGCGTAACAAGATTTGCCAGACCGGGTTTCATCCAGGGCATGGGCGTGGGAATTGCAAATTCAAAGATAAAAAGAACAAGCGAGGCCGCGGCCATCATACTGATTTGTAGATTTAGGGAATGTTTTGTGTAGTTCACCGGCATACTTTCAATCAACAGTTCAGTTAGCCGGTAACAGCGTCAAGACTTGGCGCGTTATCAGAATTCAGTTCAATAATCAGCTTATTGGGCACGCAAACAATCACCTGGCCAGTTTTCGAAATCCAGCCCTGTCGCAAACAAATCTTACTTTGGCATGTGGCTTTGGAAACCCTGACCTTCCCGTTTGAAATTTCAATAAACATTGTTCCAGTCTTGGCGTCCATTTCGATAAGACGGTCGTTTAGAATGGATGCTTTGGTGTATTGTTTGCCATCCAATGTCACCAACACATTGGTGCCCTCTTCAAATGAATTTAGAAAAACCATTCCGATTGCAACGCCGAAGCAAAGAAAGGCAATTAAACAAATATCATAAACCGTTAGCAAACCTGATATTGAAAAGGTCATTTTTGCAGTTTTTTTAATGCAGCAATTCGTTCTTGCGCCTGTTGTACGTAATCTAGCGCGCCGCGATGTTTTGGATTCAGAGTCAGAACTCGATTTAATTCACGAATCGCTTCCTGATATCTATCCTGTGTGTACAAATCCATGCCACGATTAAATAGTTCCTCGACCTGTTTTTCTATCCTTTTGTTGATTCTAATGAGCTCAGCTCTGGCAAACAGGTGGTTCGGATCGATTTCAAGGACTTGTTCAAATAAATGCAGAGCCTGTCCATAATTTTGCTCTAGCCCGGCCTGGCGACCGGCGCTGACTAAATTTGCAATTGTTTTCCCTTTTTGAACTTTCTCTTTTGCCGCAAGGGCATTCTGATTTTGGGGTTCGTTTCTCAATATTCGGTCATAGGACTCAACAGCTTCATCCCAGCGCTGCAACGCGGCCAGGCTATCCGCTCTGGTCATTCTAACATCCATTATTTTTTCTAGTTTGCCGCGAGCAAATCTTATTCCGGATCGCGCCAACTTATGACCCGGATCAATAGCGAGAATTACTCGAAAAACCTCTATTGCCTTGTCGTGATTGCCCCTGTCATTTAAACCTTTGGCTTCCTTGTATTTATTTCGGACATAATCATTTATTTTAGGTCGCAGTTCCTTTAATTGGCGTTGAGCAAGTAAATTCTGAGGTTCAACTTTTAAAACCGCGAGGTATTGATTTGCCGCCTGCACATAGCGACTTGACTTTTCGTATGCCTGTCCCCGGACAAGAAGCCCATCAATTTCAGACGCTTTTTCCTGCATCCGGGAAATTGTTTTTGCAAGATAACTCTGGGCGGCTATTGACTCTGGATTATATTTTATGGCTTTACTAAACCCTTGAACCGCCGCGGGATAGTTCTCTCGCTGATATTGCTGCATACCCTGTTGGAAATGCTTCTCACCGACTGCGATAAAGATATCATTGATGCCGGAAAGGTAATAGAGAGCGGTCGGATTATCTGGTTCAAAAACCACCACCCGCTCAAAGGCTCTTTGAGCTCTCTCGTATTCGCCATTTTCAAATTTAACCACGCCATTGTCAAGCGATTGCCTGAGATAACCGGCAATAACTGGTTTCAAGACGGACAATTGGTTTTTCGCAAGGGTATTCTTCGGGTGCAACTCCAAAACCCGACTCAAAAAAAAGGCTGCCTGCAAGAATTGTGGTTGATCGCCTGAAAGTAATTTGTTTGCAGCAGCCAGAAGAGAATCAACACGGCTCTCCGTGCGGGCGAGTCGCCGGTCAAGCGAATAAGTTAATTGTTTTATGGAATCAGAATCGGCGTCAGTAGGCCAATAGGCAAGATATTTCTTATACTCACTGTTAGCCGTAAAGTAGTCGCCGCTATTCATCGCCTCCGCCCCGGCATTAAAATATCCGACAGACATTTGGCCGGGCGGCTGGCTTAATCTGGTTAAAAATGAAACAACCAAATCACGCCTGCCTATATCGTAGCCAACTTGAATGCCATAGTCTTTACGATTATATGCAAAGCCGAAAGCAATGTTTTTTGGGCTTAAATTTCGCGCGCCTGCAAATAATTTTATATCATTGGTTAATTCAAACCCAATTCCGAGATGCGTCGTATTTTTTCTTGCGCCAATGTGATAACCAGCGTTTAAAATAATTCCGTTCGTTGGAAAAATATAATTGCCCCCAACAAGCAAACCAAAATCAAGGGAGTCGACAATAATCGGCACGTTTTGCAGAACCATGCCCAAATTGAAACGATATATACTCTTGCTGCGGCTCCAGGGCTGTCCAAAACCGCCCACTTGACCTTCACCCCAGAACACACCAATGTTATTTTTGATGGAAAAAGAATTTTGCTGCCATTGCAAGCTGATATTGGTTCCAAACGAAAGTCTGTCGCTTCGCTGAAAGCTCCACCCAAGCAATGCCTGTTTGGAAGTGTCAGAGCCTGTCTCCTGTCTCATAAACCCTGCGGCGAAAGTCCCATAACCTGGAAAGAAATGATTATAGGCGACAAAATTGAGCGCAAACGGATCGTCGCTATTTACAATCAGGCTTTGATCGCGAAGCTGGGAAAGCAGCGCGGGGTTCCAGAAAAGCGCGGAAGGGGTTCGGGTAGCAGTAATTGCAGACCCGCCCAGACCAACAGAAATTGCATCTGGCTTATAAATTTGCCCGTACAAATGAAAATTCACCCAAAACAGCAATCCCAAAATGCACTTTGAGCCTAAATTCATCCGTTTACGGTGCGGTAAAGAAATCATATCCCACCCTAGATTAAGATATCTCGTCCATAATCCACCTCGCAAATATCAATTGACTGCGATCGTCCCTTAACTGAAATAGATTTCAATCTTGAGGTTGGATAAGAACCGCTAACTTGCTTGGCCACTTCATACGAAGTAATAATTTGACCGGCCTTCGCCGCTGAACACAACCTGGCGGCTACGTTTACTTCATCCCCAATAACGGTATAATCCATACGATCAGGTGAACCCATGTTCCCCATGACAGCAAAACCCTTATTAATTCCCACACCCATTTCAAGCGTTTTTTTGCCGCCTTCTTTGCGTTTATGATTTACAAGAAGAATTTGCCGCTGAATTTCAACAGCGGCGCGCATTGCATTATCCGCCATCGTCGAGCCTTGAAAAATTGCCATAATCTGATCGCCCATAAACTTATCTACAACGCCATGGTGGCTTTCAATGATCCGGGTTTGCAAATCAAAATAAATATTGATCAGTTTAACAATTTCTCCTGGATCAAGGTGTTCCGCAACGGAAGAAAAACTACGAACATCTGAAAACAAAACAGTCACTTCTCTTTTTGTTGCAACCTCTGACTGACTATCTGCGCGAACGGTGTCGCGAATCATTTCTACCGTTAGTTTTGAGACAAATTTCTGCATCTGCAATTTTTCTCTTAGGTGCTGAAGCATATTGTTAAACTCCACCGCCAACAGTCCCAGTTCATCTCGGGAATCAACTTTTAGCGTAACATCCAGGTTTCCTGCGCCAACTTCACGCGCCCCTTCCGATAAAACCTGAATACGATTGGTTATTCGTTTCACAATCAGATTGATCCCAACAATCGCAAATGCGATCACAACGATGGCCAGGGTCAAGGCAATTCGACTGGCTTTCGCTATTGGCTCCCAGATAATTTCCTTCGAAAAGCTAACCAGAGCCACGCCAAGAACAATTCCTTTGTTATCAAGCGTGGTTGAAATCGGGTTTACATATAAATAGCTTTTTTTCAACTCAACAACCCCGAATTCACTCTTATTCAAATAATAGCGCGCTTCTTTTACTTCTGCCGCATCACTGTCAACTTCAAATCCGGCAACAACCAAACCCTTCCGATCCAAGATGGCAGCTTTTTCAAGACCTACAATGCCTGTATTTTTTAATCGCAATACTTTCTCTGTCACGGCGTCTTTGTTTTGCAGCATCAAATCACCTTTAACCGATTCAGCCAGGTTGCGAATAAGCACATTGCAGACCTGATTCATCCGTTCGATAAGCGCGGTTCTTTGACTATGAAGCATAGCAACGCTAAATACACCCAGAACGGTCATTACAATCAAAACAATAATAATTCCAAGTTTGAATCGAATAGGAAGAGAGCGATAAACATCCAATATCTGATGATATATGAAGCTTACGCCCCTTATAAAAAGCGGTGAAGGTGTAGGCGGGTTCTCCTGAGGACGAGCCTTGTTTGTTTTCTTGTCAGGAGTTGTCAGCTGTTTGTCACTTGATGAACGATTTGCCACGATCTTGCACGTTTGTATTAGTTAAGTATTCAGTTGGCGCTAAAAGCTCTCAATTTGAATTTCTTCAATCTTATATATTCTTGTCTCTCTTAATAGCGTTTCCCAAAAAAAAGCCGCCAGGAATAAGACAAAAAACATCATTATTATCATTCCTCGAACTGATTTTTTTGAAACCGACGTCCCACCCCTTAAATTTTGGAACTGAAATCGTCGGTTCCCATCTATATCACTCTCATCCTCAGGAGTATAATATACCGGCGTATAGCCGAAGGAACGTCTTTGTTTTTTCGCAGTAAAAATATCTTTAAATAACATGGCCAAATTATTGATATATAAAGCTTAAAAGGAAGCGAAAGTAAAGAATACGAAATTAATAGTCAAGCGCTTTACGCCAGCAAAATGCCAGACCTTCGCTACACATTCAAGCCGCTATTCAGCCTAACTCACCTTGCCGTATTTAAACCTGCTCTATTATTGACAAAGTTACGCTAAATCGGTATTCTTTATTTTCCATATCAAGTTAACCTCAAACAAGACGAATTGGCAAATATTCTTTTAAACAATAATTAAAAACCGGTCGCTCCGAGTGAAACCCTTCTTTTTTTAGACAAATATTGCGTCCATGATAGGGAGTATTTCATAACGACGCGCGATTTTTTATCCTATAAAATAGAGATGATATGAATAAACACAAATCAAACGCGACAACAGATAATTTCGATAAATTAGTGAAACTAATGCACCAACTTAGGTCACCGGAAGGCTGCCCGTGGGACAGGGCGCAAACACATGATTCCTTAAAAAAGTATATGCTGGAGGAAGCTTATGAGGTATTGGAAGCTATCGATGCCGGCAGCGATGATGATTTCAGAGATGAACTGGGCGACTTGCTTATGCAGGTTATTTTTCATGCACAGTTGGCGCAGGAAAGAAAGGCGTTTGATATTCAGGATGTCATCCGTGCGATCACAGACAAAATGATAAGAAGACATCCAAACGTTTTTGGCGATGAAAAAATTGATACGGCGGAGCAACAAGCGGTCAATTGGGAAAAAATTAAGAAAACTGAAGGCAAACGCTCTGTTTTAGATGGCGTGCCAACCGCGCTATGCGCCTTGCTCAGAGCCGCCAGGGTTCAGCAAAAAGCAGCTACAGTCGGATTTGAATGGGCAACAATTGAACCGGTGTGGGGCAAAGTCAATGAGGAATTAATAGAGCTTCAGGAAGCCAAATCAAAATCGGAAATGGAGGACGAATTTGGTGATGTTTTATTTGCCTTGGTTAATCTCTCCCGGTTTATGCAAATTGAAGCCGAAGATGCGCTACACAAAAGTATAAACAAATTTAAGGCTCGATTTACCAAAGTGGAATCTCATTTCAAGCGGCAAGGGAAAAATATGAGTGAGTTGTCTTTGCAAGAGATGGATGATGTTTGGGAAAAAATAAAAGCAGAGAGGACTGAATAGCCCTCTCTGCGCAATGATTGGTTACTTTTCTCTTTTGGCTTCAGTGTCTGCAACAAGCTTCCTGGTGACATCGCCAGGCACCGTTTCATAATGCGAAAATTTCCGGCGATGAATGCCGCGACCATGACTGAGGGAGCGCAACGTGGTTGAATATTTATATAATTCGGAGAGCGGAACTTTCGCTTTAACGATTTGGAACAGCCCTTCGGACTCCATGCCTGAGATTTTGCCTCGACGACCTGATATGTCGCCCATTACATCACCCATATATTCTTCAGGAACAACAATTTCTACATCGTAAACCGGTTCAAGTAAAACTGGTTTCGCTTCCATAAACGCTTTTTTGAAGGCCATGTTGCCGGCAACTTTAAAGGCCATTTCTGACGAATCAACGTTATGGTAACTACCGTCATAAAGGGTCACCTTTACGTCCTCAATTTTATAACCGGCTAAAACGCCTTCCTCCATTGCTTCCTGCACTCCCTTTTCAACAGCTGGGATAAATTTTCCGGGAATAGCGCCGCCAACAATTTGGTTGACAAATTCAAAACCATCGCCACTTGGCTGCGGCTCTACTTTTATCCAAACATCGCCATATTGACCGCGACCACCAGATTGTTTTTTATATTTACCTTGTGTTTCAGAACGCCCCTGAATGGTTTCTCTGTATGGAATTTTAGGCTCAACAAGTTCCACATCAACGCCGAAACGCTCCTTCAGACGCTTCACGACAATTGCAAGATGCAATTCACCCTGACCTGAAATAATTGTTTGATGTAATTCGGAATCAAAATGAACCAAAAAGGTCGGATCTTGTTCATGCAAAGTATGCAGACCTGTTGATATTTTGTCTTCATCACCCTTTGACTTCGGTTCAACAGCAACACGAATAACAGGCGGCGGAAAATCGATTTCAGCTAATTGAATTTGCTCTTTTTTATCGCTTAGGGTGTTGCCAGTGTGAGTATCTTTCAATTTAACAGTTGCGCAAATATCTCCTGCGAAGACGGCCGCAACTTCCTTCCGGTGCTTGCCGTTAATCACATATAGTTGGCCGACTTTTTCATGTATATTCCGTGAAGTATTTTGTGTGTCAACACCAGACACGACTTTGCCGGAAAAGACTCGAAAAAATGACATGTCTCCAAGGTGAGATTCAGAAACAGTCTTGAAAATCAACAAAGCCAAAGGCCCGTTTGAATCGCATTGGATCTGGGTTTCTTTCCCTGCTCGTTTTACTTTTTCAGCTGATCTGGATTCAGGTGAATTGCCGAATTTTACCAGAAAATCCATTAAATGTCGAACGCCTATATTCGGCTCTGCCGCTCCACACAATATCGGATAGAGCCCGCCATTTTTCAGACCTTTGCAAAGGCCTACTTGCAACTCTTCATCCGTCAAGGAGCCTTCTTCAAAAAACTTTTCAAGCAGTTCGTCATCGCTTTCTGCAGCCATTTCAACAAGTTTTTCCCTTGCAGCCGCTGCCATATCTACATGTTCTGCAGGAATAGCCGATGTTGAATATTTCCCTTCACCGTTAGCCTCATATTTCACTAAGGTCATTGAAATTAAATCGATAAAGGTGTCAAAGCCCTCACCTGCATTTAGTGGGATATGAATCTGAACGCCTTTATTGCCATATCTGTTTTTAACAGCCGCTAAACATTTGTCAAAATCAGCATGTTCCTTATCCATCCGGTTGACAAAAAAGATCAGTGAATTGCCATTGTCTGTGACAATTTTCGTAGCGCTTTCTGTCCCCACTTCAACTCCTGCAATGGCGTTTAAGGTAACAAGGCCAATGTCGCTAACCCGAGCTGCTCCCCGCACTTCACCAATAAAGTCTGAGTATCCGGGCGTATCAAGGATATTTAATTTATGATTATTCCAGCCGCAATGTAGCAGAGAAGCGCTAATTGAATTTTTACGATCAATTTCATCTCCGTTGTAGTCGGAGGTGGTTGAACCATCATCTGTGGTTCCCTGCCTGTTTATCTCTCCGGCCGAGAACAACATTGCTTCCGCCAATGTCGTTTTTCCAACCGATGCATGACCAATAATTACCAGGTTTCGAATTTTTTTGGCGGTGTACTCTTTCACTCTTAGCCTCCCTTAAACTATAATTATGATGGCAGGAATAAAAAAAGAGAGCATTGGGCTCTCTTTTACAACTTTCAATTTATTGTTTATGTTTGCGGCTTTTCATTATGCTGTTCTGTATGCCTTAAGAAGCGCCTTGGCGCTATTTCATTAATCCGAAAAGTAATATCGAACCATCTCATGCAAAAACGCTTTTATTGATCAGTCAATCCCAGCGAATCCTGCATCCCAGAGCACGATTGAGACGACATAAAGCTGCAAGAAAAGCTCAGATGTATTAGCTGGAAATGCGGCAAAATGTCAAAAAGTTAACCCAAATGAGTAAAAATATTTATAAATATAACGCGCCTAAAAGTCAAGCAAAAGTTCCATGCCTCGCCACGGGAAATTGAGTTCAATGGTAGATTATTGCAGACAATTTTCAATTGGCTTCATTATTCTCCGAAACGCCGCTTTTACGGTCAAATTCCTTAACAAGTGCGCTTAGGCCAGCGTCCTCTTTTATTTGCGCTGACAAAGCAATGACCTTTCCTTCGTTTAGCTTTACTTCTGTGTTCGTATATTCAAAATCAAGATGACCCAGGTATTTCCCTTTTGAGCCGGATTGCATCATTACTGTCTTGCCAATTATTTCCGGACTTCTGGTCATATCCCATCTGTGTCCGCTAATCATGATGTCTATTCCAGCAATGTCGGCGGCAAGTTTTTTTGAATTTTCAATACCCAAATGAGAAAGAGCAACGATTACATCACACCTGGAACTTAATTTTGCGACCATTTCTTTAGCTGCCGCCGCCGCGTCCTTTATTTCAAAATCTTTCATTGCCTGCGCTGTGAGCGGCGCGTCGGCAACCCCGAAAATTCCGATTCGGATATCCCCGGCCGTTACGATTTTGAATGGCTCTGCATATAAGCCACCGTTGTCTTTGCGGTGGACATTCGCTGAAACAAAAGGTAATCTATGTTTCTGCTGCATCTCATCAAGAAAGGCGACGCCATAATTCAAATCTTTATCCGCCAAATTGATCGCACTATAACCCAGCTGAGCCATACCGCGCATCAAATAACGAACTTTCAAGATTTGGTCATCAGTAGTCTCGCTCGCAAAGTCTCCGCAATCAACCAGAATCTGACTGACTTTATCTGTTTTAACACTATCTATGTAGCCGGCCCGCCGGGCCAGACCTCCAATTGGATTAGCCTTTCAGCCACACGGCTTCAGGTACCCGTAGAGGTCGCCAGTGAAGAAAAGCTGAACAGAGTCTGAGCTTTGAGTAAAGCTTGATGTCGCCCACAAGAGAAGCGCCATGACAGAAACAGACAAACTTCCAAGTTTTTTGAACATTTTAGAAATACCCTTCTTAGTAATTTATGAATATTTTAGAATCATTATATTTTTTATTAGAAAGACGCTCACCTTGGTTATTTGATGACGCGTTATTTTTTCAACGTCAAAGATATACTTTCTGTGAAACATGCTCACTAAAAGATTTTTTCCGAAATTAGCGTTCTTTTAAAAATTGTCGCACTTGAAATGAAGAACAAATCAACCACCTGAGCAATGACTAAAAAAGCAAAAAAATCCAAAGGATGCAATTAAATAGTTGCCATTTGTCGAGCGAAACCGATTTTAAAGGCGCTCTTTCCCGAAAGGTGGACATCATCATTGCGATGCTCTGACCGGCAGCCTCATCAAAGCGTGGCGCGCCTACAATTTTCAACCTCAGATGTATTTAAAAGTTGGCACTCTATTTTGCAATTGACATCAATTGTCCGCTTGCTCATTGCACCAATCAACAATATAGCGCAGCTCACTTAAATTAACGCTTTTTCCGCGATGACCAGTTTGCTTTACCACGCCTAAAACACGCTTGGCAAGTCCAATTTCCGGTTCAACCTGAATTTGCTCTAGCGCCCATTTCACCGAAGACAAACCTGACATTTGGTCAAGGGCAATGCACATTTTTCGGTCAACCAGTTCGGGGGAAAAACTCTGATAATGCATTTGATCTTCCATAACGGCGTGCGTATGAACGCCCGCGCAGTGTGTAAATGCATTTTTACCAACAATTGGAAAATGAACCGGAACCTGTACGCCGCTATGTTCGCTAACCAATGTATAAAGCTCGGGCAGGTATTTCAGGTTGATGGTATCGTTGCGCTCAAAATCCAATGCCTTCGTCAATAAGAGCTGCGACAAATCAACAATGCCCGCTCTTTCACCAAGACCCAGAACAGAAGCGTCAACAATCTCCGCGCCAGCTCGAAGGCCTTCCAACGCATTTGCCAGAGCAAAACCGCGATCATTGTGACAATGAACAGCCAGCAAAGGCGAGGCGCCATACTTATCAAAAACATCCTTTAGTTTGTCTATGAATGCAAACATGCTATTTTTCGAGCCGGGAACCATGGAGCCTGTGGTGTCGGCCACGCTGATAATATCAGCGCCCGCTTCAATTGCAGCCATCGATGCGCTCACAACATTTTCAAATGAAGTGCGACCGCCATCTTCAAGCGTGAATCGCAGTAAAATATCAGGTGATTGAGATTTCGCATAAGCAATAATTTTACCAATCTGAGCCTGCGCAGCTTGCAAGTCTTGCTTAAAGACCCGTTCAAGGCGCTCGGCTGACACACAATATAAAACACCAAGAAAACCCACTCCGGCTTCAAGCGCCATATCAATATCTTTTTCAACAGATCGCGCATGGGCGCCAACCACTGAATGTAAGGCGCGCCTGGCAATTCTTTTGACTGTTTGGGCAATTTCAGGACTGACAATCGGGTGTCCCGCCTCAATAATATCAACGCCGATTTTATCGAGCAGATCTGCAATAGCCAACTTAATGTGAGCGGAAAAACAAACAGCAGGCGTTTGCTCCCCTTCCCTCAAAGTCGTATCAAGAACTTTGAACAATCTTATTTTCCTTTAAATCAGTTGTATCCGACATGAATGTTTTCTGAATTTTCTCAAAAAATCAGCGCTGTCTTATGAAACGATGCAACATTTTGGGCTCAGGGCGCTGTCGCCCACTTCTGATGACATTGGCAATATCAAAAGGAAAAGGCCTTTCCGAGTATCTGCCTGGAAAGGCCTTGCTTGTTTTTGAATGATAAGCGGGTTCATAGCAACCAACGTCTCATACAAATCGCCTGGAAAAGATACACTGACATAAGCTGTTTATTATCGCCAATTCTTTGAGAGTCACTTCAAACAAAATATAATATTTTAAAACACCTTGTTTGATGCCTACTCTCGATAATTTTGCCGAAAATACTCATTGACCTTTCTAATGTCAAGCGAAAACCAGACGCAAATTTCTGCTGTCCAAGTTGCTCAAATTCTCCATTTACGGGACAGAGAGCGGCAATAAGAAGGGTTCGTTAGCAATATTTACCACGCGTTATCCTAACTTCGCCAAATTAACATAAAAACAGACTGAACGAGGGGATTTGAGGAGTTCCAGGTTAACGTGGCGCATAGCTGATGCTAATGCAATATTGCGCTGTATGGCAAACCACCATCTACCACAGGTTCGAGAGGGGCTTGTGTGAGCAAAAACCCCGCCCGAACCTTTGCTCTGTGGCAATTTCCATATTCGCAGCGCTGTTTATTTAAAAATCGTACTGCACTGAGAATTTCATAACTTCTGATGGCGCAGAGACCAACAGGATGTCGGAATATATTTTTTTTGCAAACCAAACGCCGGTCGCAATGGAGACGCTTGGCACAATTATCCGGCGCCCTTTCAGGTCAAAGTTATGGTCATAAATCCTGCCTACGCCAAGACCAAGGCCAACCCTTATTATCTTAAGGTCAAATCCGAAGCGAGCTTCATTTTGCATTTTCAGCGCATGGTAAACAGGGTCAACGCGACTCTCGTCAGAAATAGAATAGCGATAACTCCACTGGCCGAAATAGTGAGCAAAGTTCAACGAAAAACCCATAAATCCAAAACGTCCGCTAAGGCCAAACCCAATTGTGCCAGGCAATTGCACTTGAAAGCCCTTGGAAGTTAGGCTATCCATCGCCACGGTGTGCTTTGTTCCATGTGGCTCTACTTTCTCCCCAGTTGACTGAACGGCTTTCTGTGTGTCTGAATTCAGCTCGGCCAAACGATAGCGAACCACTTTTAGTTTTCCATCAATTTCGACCTTATGTGGAAAGACGACTGCGGCGCCAATGCGCAACTTGCGATGAATTTTATACGCGCTGCCAATACGCAAAGCCAGGCTTCCGCCGAAAAATCGATTTTTCAAACTTTTCTTTTGGATCTCCTCACCCCTCTCAGCATCATAAAAAAGCCTCTTGCCAAGCATTAGCGTCGCCTTGTCAAACCGGGAGTCAGCCAAAACCTCAATTTCACCGGTAAGCCTTTCAATTGTTGCGCCAACACTCCAATTGGAGCTAACCTTTTTCCCCACACCGATACAGGCTCCATGAATTTTTAATTTGGCCGACGCGCTAAAATCAACATTGCTAATCGAAGAAAAATCTGAATCGGGGTGTTCTGCGTCAAAGAAAAGCTTTCTATTCTCAAAACGCGATTCAAGCAAATCAAACGAAAATCGCATTGGTTCATATAAAGCTGCGGCGATTATATAGTCCTTTAGCTTAAAGGCAACACTTCCCATTCGAAAGTCAACATTTGCCCCGGCGCGCTTCTCGAAGTCGGCAAGCTCTTCTTCCTCAGACGCAAAGTTCGGCTCACCAATATCCGTCCTATTGTTGCGAATAGCTGCGCGTAGCATCTCTGTCTGATTAACGGGTCGATCATGCTTGGATAGAGTCGGCTTGAAATATAGTATCAGTTGTGATGCTCGGACAAAGGCCAGGTTTGCCGGATTTAAAAGGACACTTTCACTTTTTTTCATCAGACCGCCATAATCGTTGCCAATGCCGACGGCAGATGACGCCATTCCCGTAAAAATGCTATTTGTAAATGAGGCCACGGAGCTTGGAAAGCCACTCCTTAAGTCACTTAACTCATTGTTTTTTTGGGGGAATGCTGTTTGAGTTATTCCGAAAAATAAAAGGTAGGTCAAAATCCGTTTCATGCCAATTCCATGCAAATCAAAAATTACAACCGCTTAATCAAGTCATCGGCAATGACAGTGGAATGTTAAGAGTCACTAACATAGATTTCAGTAAAAAGTTTATGTGTTGATTTTTTGTCGTTTTTTGCTACATTTTGCGAAATATTTCCCTGGAACAAACACCGTTTACAGCCTACAAGCAAGTATGGTTTACGCGCCAAATCAGGGTTAAACTATTCAGGAGTCAAAGACAGTAAATGGAATTCGCGTTCAATTTCCGCAACCGTAAACTACTTTTTCACATTTTTCTGACCTTTATTTCGACGTTGATCTTCACCGCTCATCTCTTTGGGCAGAACTATGGCGTCCTCCAGGGCAGAATTATTGACAACCGAACAAAAGCGCCGCTTTCAGGTGTGCATCTCCATGTTTTGCCCAGCGGGAAAGCCGCTGTCACTGATAAGCAAGGAAATTATGTGATTGAGAATATTCTTGCCGGAGATCATACTATTCGCGTAACACATATTGGTTACAAAACCATTGATACGAACCTGAAGATTTATCCCATTGACGCAGTTACCGGAAAGGTGATTGACAACAACACCGGCGCACCTCTTGTCGATATTGAAGTTAGAATCAAGGGCGCCCCGCTAACCACAAGAACAGAATTCGACGGATATTATATTTTTGAGAACATGCCGCCCGGAACGTACACGGTTCAGGTAATGAAACCCGGCTATAAAGAGCTGGAAATAAGCGCGGAGGCAGGTATTACACGCGTAGACTTTCAGTTAAATGAAGACATCATTAAAGCTGAAGATATTATTATAACTGGAATAAACACTGAACAAAAAAAGTCAAAGTCAGCCGTTCAAATTGCGCAAATTTCGGAAAACGCGAGACAAATGGGAACCTATGCCGACGCAGGTCAACTTGCCGCAGAAAAAATTTCGGGCGTGCAAATCAAAAAAACATCGGGCAATATTGGCGGCGGCTATAATTTAATTATGCGTTCAGGGGGAGGAATCAGCGGTAATTCTCAACCCACGGTCTACCTGGACGGCATTCAAATAGATGATGAGGAGGTTAATGGCTATTCGGTTGGCGGGCAAGGCATTGGTTTTCTTGCCGAATTAAACCCCGACGAGATCGCGCACATTGAATTTCTGAAAGGACCGGCCAGTTCGGTATTGCATGGCGTGCATGGTGGAAACGGGATAATTTTGATCAAGACAAAAAGAGGCGAACCACTGAAAGGCCTCAATCGTCTTCGTCTGAACTACAACTTTACTGCTGGCTGGAATCAACAGGCTAGTCAGTACAAAAGATCTGACATTTTCACTGCCGGAAATGCAAACGATCTTTTCCGAACCGGCGCTATTCTACAAAATAACGTTAGCCTTTCCGGCGGCTCTCCGGTTATTAATTACTATTTTTCAGCCGGTCAACGTGTGGAAGAAGGTATTCTTCCATCTAGCAAAATGAGTCGAAAAACCATACGCGGAAATATCGATTTTTTGCCCAGGAGTTTCTTCCAAGTCCAAATCAGCGCCGGTTTTGCGCAAAACAATGTCCAACGCCCGCACAATGACGATTCTATTTTCGGTTTACTATACAACACAACAGTCCAACCGCAGCCATTTAGCGAGGTCAGTGATGGCCAAAACGGGCTTTCCAGCCTTTTGGATGATAATGCGGCAACTCGGTTTAATGCATCGGCTTTCGTAGATTTTGAACCTTCCAAAACGTTGTCCAGTTCGCTGCTCATTGGTTTTGACACACGCGATCTTAGCCAAGAGCAAACCTTTCCAGACACCTTGACTTATTCTGACACTTTGTTCAATCATGGTGTCGAAAACTTTTACAATCGCACAAACAGAAAAATTACAGGAACGTGGACAACAAAATTTCAACCTTATGTCAACCATGACATAGACCTCACTTTGTTAGCTGGCGCGCAGGCAACTGACAGGCGACAACTCGTCGCAGTTGGCGCGAACGGCGTAACGACTCCACTGCTTTCCGGCTCAGAAGCGTCCCCCACTGATACACGAACGCACCAGCGAGAGCTCGGTTTTTTTTCTGAAGCGACATTAACTTATCTCAACACTTATTCAGCCGCGTTTAAAATTCGACGAGATTATGCTTCGGCAATAGGCGACGATGCTTCGGCTCCAGTCTATCCAGGTCTGACAGTCACTTGGCGCCCAGACAAGTATTCATGGTTGCCCAAAGTATTCAGTTTTATGAAAATTCGCGCCGGCTATGGAGAGAGCGGCGTTTTGCCGCACCCGCTAGACAGAATACGAATAATCTTCGACAGGGAAAACTTCGGCAATGGTTCTGCGGCTGTGCCAGCCATTATCGGAAACCCCAGTCTGAAACCGGAAAGGGTGCGTGAGTTTGAAGCTGGTTTCGACGCTGAATTCATACATTATTATGGGCTTGAATTCACCTATTACTATCAAAAGTCAGAAGATGCTATTTTCCCGGTTAAACTTCCGCCATCCACTGGGCTGGTAGCTTCCACTTCTCCCCAAAATGTAGGAACCACTGAAGGTTTTGGTTTTGAGACAACCATTCACGGCAGCGCCATTCGCAGTGAGAATCTCAACCTTTCCTTCTTATTCATAAATAACTGGCAGGAAAACAAAATTGTCAACATTCAGAATGGTCTAACGATCTATGACCCGTTCAACCTCAATGCGTTTGCTCAAGGCTATGGAAAATATGAATTCCTGCTTAACCCCGTTCTGGGCGCAAGCTGGAACGACAACGGCACCTATGCCGGCCCTCGCATCAATGAAAAGACACTATCACACGGCAATCCTATTCCAGACCATACAGGTTCTTTTCTGCTCAATATCAATTTCCTGAAAAAATTCAATTTGCAATTATTAACAAATTGGGCTCGCGGCCATCAAATATGGAATGGAAATCGACCCGCAGCGCTCAGAGCGGGAAATAATGCCGAATACAATCGTCTCGCCACGCTTCTTGGCATTGCCGGCACAGCTAATTTTGATGGAATTGCCGCAGCTATTGAGCCTGTGGCAGGCCTTGAGAAATTGTTGCCAGGCACTATCCCTTACGTCCAGGCTTCCAAAGCTTTTGCGCGGCTGGATCCTCGATACAACGCTAATTTCATTGAAAATGCCGACTTTCTAAAACTCAGGGAAATCAGCCTGGGGTACACGCTTACAACTTTTTCAAGCAAGATCTCAAAGTCTGAAATTCGAATCATTTTATCAGCGTATAACCTGTTCACCATCACAAAATATAGCGGCCGCGACCCTGAAGTCAATTGGGCCGGTTCTGGAAACATGGTTCGCGGACAGGACTATTTCACTTTACAACATCCGAGAACCTATAATATCGCGTTAAGGATTTCGCTCTAAAAAATGAAAAAAATACTATCGTTTTTCGTTTTGATTGCTTCGTTTTCATGTACAAACTTCGTTAATGATGTCGACGGCCCCATTGGGGTCAACACGGACAGCGCCTTCAACAAAGAAAGCGAATTTGAAGCGCTGAGCAATGGCGTTAAGCTACGTTTTGCGGAGGCCTATGGCCTGGCTGCTTTTTTATCTGATCTGCTATCTGATCACCTCGTTGCAAACCCGACTCAAACCATTATAGAGCAAAATTTATTACAAATTGACGCCGGGCAAATTCGAATTGACAATCCAAGCGCAACCAGGCTATTTAGAAAAATCAGCGAATTGCGATTCCTTTCTGATGACATGCTCAGACGGGTTGAAGGTGTCACTTTTAGAAATGGGGATTTTAAAAAGGAGATACTTTACACGGGTCGCCTTTACCGTGGACTGGCAGCTTACCTCTACGCCACTTATATAGGCATTCGAGAAAAAGAAGGGGGCAGTGTGATGGATGGCGGCGTATTTCTCTCCTCCAGCCAACTATACGACGAGGCAATACAACACTTTGAATTGGCAATGGAAGCGACACAAAACGTTGGACAGAAAAAAATCGTGTTCTCTGTAATGGCCAAAACACACTTCTTTAACCAAAAGCTGAATGACGCCTTGTCAGCGGCGCAAAATGGCCTGCAAAACGGAGATCTCTCTCTGCAGGCATCATTCACCAGCGCTTCACCCAATCCCTATTGGAAATTTGCCGGACGAGGAAACAGTACTTTTATTGTAAACCCTTTGCTTGTGTCAAAGGAGTCCATTGCCGCCGGCCTTAAGGTTGAGCAGATTGCAAGCGACACAACATTATGGGTGCAAAGAAAATATTTAGACGAAACATCGGCAATAGACTTTATCTCGCCGCAAGAAAACATACTGATTCTATCTGAGGTTCGGGGTCTTCTCAACTCAGTAGACCGCGAGCTATTGCTATTTGTCCAGGGAACCCGCTTGCCAGATCAACGTCGCGCTAACAAATTTCATTTACCCGCAGGGACATGGCAATATTTTCCAATACCCGAAGAGGAACGTCTTCGAAATCCAAATATTGATTAGGAAACAATTTCGCATGGCAAAGTTCTCCCGACAGATAGAAGTAACTGCCACTCACACTTCGTTGAGTTTTATTTCACCTCCTGTCAATCAATATGCTTTCGCACACAACTATTAATTACTTGAACCTCCATATTAGCCGACAATGATGTGATAGATAAACTGCTGAATTTAATAATTCGCTCCCTCTTAAAATCCTACAAGCAAATTAAAAAAAGTTAACATAATTGAGGTGTGAAAAGTGGAGCCGATTACTGAACAAGCGATTGTACCGGATCTACACATTTAATAGAATTCGGCTAAGACTTTCAATAGTGCGTTGCTGTGCAAAGGGCGACGCATCTCATGATGGGATCCCCCTCAATATCGTTTCTGATAAATTGAAATGGGCATCGGATATTATCATTGTTTTTAGAGGATGGAGAGCACAAGCCAAAGTAATGGCATCCCTGCCATGCATATATCTCCTATTTATTTAAGATTTAACGCATCTTCTCAAACAAAGGCATGAGAAAAGCTTTCAAAAAATAAAAAAAGATTACAGTTCCCTATGTTAATTTTAAATCCAATCAGATAAAATACCTCTGACAGATCCAACTCCAAGCCATATAAATTACGGCAATAATTACTGCCACCCCAATAATGGTTACAGCTATTTTGAATATTTTTTTGAAAAAAATAAAGGCCGTCCCCATAAAAATAAGGCCACCCGCAAGAAATGTGGGGGTTTCAGAAAGATTTAAAATTTCGGCTAACATTTATCCTCTCCAGCTATTCTATAAGTAGGATCGGCTGAAGCAAGAAAATGTTAAACATTTTTCACAAAGTAATTTAAAACGTCACAAGCTTAGCTTTGCCTGAATTCGTATAACCAAAATATCGAGTGACAATAAATCACAAATAACCTTCACACGCAGAAACCAAGCATACATTTACAACTTTTGCCGAGATATATTCAAAAAGCTAATGAATCTTCTACAAGCAAGGCAAAAATATTTCAAAAATAGTCGCTTTTTCGCCATGCACTGCGAAAAAATAAAAACACAAACCTTTACTTTTCAATACTTTGCACCCGAAAAAAGACAACTAATCGGTTGCTTTTTTAAGCTGACTTCGTTAGAATTTGTCCATGTGATGATGACCAACGAACAGCCATTTGTAATCAAAATAATCATATATGAATGGTCATGTCCAACTTTTTATTTTATGAAATACAGGCCGATGTAGATACTGAAAAGGCATTTGAGTAAAGCGACCGGAGGCAGAAGTGGGCTCGACATCGCCGATTATACATCAGATAGAAAATACAGTACAAAACAAATATTTTGAATGGAATATTGGACAAACCAGTACACCACACAAACGCAAAGCCGAACTCGGCAACCCGTTAGATTGGTTGCAGTGGGATCTGCCATCAGGAGAGGATGCCTCACGCGTGGTTATGCACTTCATTCATTTAGGGATGAAGACATTTGACGATAAACCAAACGAAGGCGAAACAGTTTATATTATACTATCCAGTTAATTGTGCAAACACGCCAACCACTGATTCCAACCTTTTAACCTTATCGCTACAAACAATACATCCCTTCCATACTTGATTTAAAAAGATCTTGCAAAGAAAGAGTGAATGTATTTCCTTTGTTTAACATTTTCTTACGCCTGTAGATGGTTCTATTAACGAATGACCCCACAGAATAAGAATTTTGACCAACTGTGACAACGCGCTACGAGGGTTCCAGCAACATCTCAATGCAATTTCAAACAAACCTTGGAAAGGAATAATAATGGCAGGTTTATTAAGACTGATGGCTTTGACTTGGGCGCTTATAGGCCTGATGCATTTCTATATTGCGCCTGCGGCTGAAATTCCAGCTGGTGTTGAATTTTTAGTAGACCCAACATTTAACGCATACCTCTTTTTGTCATCCTCTTTTTTACTGATTTTAATTTCCCAAATTGTAAATCGCTATGTTAAAAAGACAAGGAAACCATCCATTACAGATTCAATTGACCCTGCAAATGAAATAAAATTGAGAGAACTTCGGGCTTTGCGCGGTCGTGGCCTTATTGGTGGAAAAGAATATAAACAAAAAAGACAAGATATCATTCAAGGGTTATAGCCACCCTCATCGCGGCATATTCAACATTTCCCCCGAACAAACTTAATGCCTCAAATCTTCGCCGCACACACTTTTACCAAAAACATTTAACGCTTGACCTAAAACAATAAATGCAGCATCCCAGCCCAAAAGTGTTCTTAGAATATGGAAAAACAAACAGTAATATACACTTCCGGTAAAAATAATCGATTGAGTAATGGGAATCAAAAGGGATGGAAATAGCTGCTAAATTAAAGCCTTGCAATCATGTAGATTAAGAACGCTTAAAAAAGGCGGAGAGAGGATGCATAGCCTCAACAATTGTCTGCTCTTCATGATCATGTAAATCAATATCCGAAGTTTTCTGCGGATCGAGCATCACTCTTTTGGGGACTGGCAATGAATTTGGTTTGGGTGTCCCTTCTTCAACGTGTGGGGCGCTAACGTGATTATTTTCTAGCTCTTCCAATAGGTCTGACTTTTCACGATGTGGCCTTTGGGTGGGCTTATTACTCAAGGCAATTAAGTTAGCTGATTCTATTTGCTCTTGTTCAAAAGAAGCACCGTCAAGAACAGTCTCATTCAGAATGGCGTCTGTCAGATCGGCGTCATCTAGTTTCGCATTTCGAAGATTCGCCCGGGCAAGGTTGGCGCCTCGTAAATCTGCTCCGGTCAAATTTGCTCGCGAGAGGTTGGCTTCCGCTAAAAATGCGCCAGCAAGCCTGGTGTCCATAAGCAATGCGTTCTCAAAATTGCAGCCGCGAAAATTTGTTCTCTCAAAATATCCGGCGCGTAAATCCGACCCGGCAAAGTTACAATGCTTTAGATTGATAATTTTCAGATGTTTGGCCTCTAACTCAAACCAGTTGCGTCGACCTAAAACGGTTAAAATGGCTTGAACATCCTCACTAAGTCTACGCTTTGACAAAGAGCCTTTTTTCCTATCATTGCTTCTGCGCCTTTCTACTTTCGCATGCTCCCGCAAATAGGTCGTTAATAACTCCATAATTGTCCAGTGCTGATTTTTATACTCGTAAGCGATTCGCTCCAACATCAATATCCCACCAAGTTGCACCTCAAGCCGAACGGTTTGTAATTTGTTAAGCGCGTCAGAAATTTGATCGTCAAGTTTTGAATCATGTACAATTTTCAAATGACGATCCATATTAGCGTATCGATGATAAACCGCCAGAACACATATCACGACAAGCCCGCCGCTCAACAAAATCTGAGCCATCAAACGTCGAGCTTCCAAATGGAATCCGATTTCTTCAGCTGAGGAAAGTGTAATATCTTTTTGAGGAAAAAAAATATCAGGAGCAGAAGAGATGAGAAAAGTCGACAGCGCTAAAAAAGCAACTACCGCCACACCCCAAATAAACCAATTTCGCATGAATACAAAACCCATAGGTGATTTTCACATTCATGATTTCCCATCCTCCCCATTCCTGGAAATCAATCGTAAAAAATTGTTGATTTAAAAGTATTGGCATCCACCCCGCTTTGCGGAATGCCACGATTTACATTCTTGAAATTCTCGATAGACAAGTTTCGCTTTCAGGCGCGTCTTATCAAACCATTAAAAGACATCTCTCAAAGTGAGAATCAGGTAAATGCCAAAGGAAAGTCGAAAAAATAACTAAAAACACCTAAACGCAACACCTATTAAATTGGTTAAAACTATAACTTTTTCCGGGCATTAAAAATGACAATACCCGCAAAAACCAACACCTTGTTTTTTTGTATTGGTATGACAAGCATAGCAAACCGCGCTGTCATCATGGTGAAAAAATGAATCAGAACCAAAGTCGTCGACAAAACTGCTCTTATGGGTTGAAGGATCTGTTCCGGCAACGCCATCAAAATCATTATGACAGAGCATACAAGTTGGATCAGCGCCTTCTGTATCATGGCATGAGACACAACTTTCAATATCCCTGCGCGCCATTTCAGCATGTTGCCCGCCGCCCGATCCTACTCCCCCAATAATCGCCCCCCAGTTGGAGCCGCCATGCCAAAGCGGTTTTCCCGCCACATCAACGCCCTGAGTTTCGTGACAATCTTGACAAAAACTTTGGCTGTCATGACAAACAATGCAATCTTTGGTTCTTCCAACAGCCTCAAGTCCGTGTGTCAGACGAAAATTAAGATCATGAACACCTTGCAGAATCAGCCCCTTTACGCCTAATCGCATGGATGGAATATGCGCGCCGATCATGTCGCCGCCTCCATCAAATCCGATTGGCGAAGCTGGATCGTGACATTCAGAACAATCACTTTCTGTGTGACATTGGATGCAATCATCTTGCTCAATACGAGCAAGATTTTTGTGCGCCATAAGAAAGTCAGCCCCATGGTCGGCAGGTCTCAAATTATTTGTTTCGATGTGACAAGTAGAACATTCAAGAGAAGCCTTTTCGTTGTTATGGCAGACCGCACAATCTTTTTTGGCTGGCATGCTGCCCTTGTCAGCAAAATCTACTTTATCCAGATTAGCATGGCAATCGACGCACACTAGCTCTGCGGTTGAAATATGAAATTTATGATTAAATTCAATTATTATTTTCTTCACCGGCAAGGCCTGCCAAGTTTCTTCGTCATCAAAATGGCAAACTTTACAATTTTCTTCTGTTTCAGTCTCATGACACTCTGCGCAGGCGTCTTTGGAGCTAAGTAAGTTATCTGCTGAGTTTTCACTGGCCTCAGCCTGAACGTGACAGTCAACACAAGAAATCTCTAATTCGACGACATGAAACTTATGTGAAAATTTAATTACATCTTTTGCTTGCTTTTCTGTTTGATTTGAAAAAATTATTCCTGCTCCGCCGACCAGAAATAATGAAGTTGCAATACAACCAACAACGATTTTAATGTTTTTCTTAAGATAATGGGTTAACATGATTCCACTCGATGGATTAGAATTTATGAAACAACCAATAATTGCCTTTTATAAAAAAACGTAAGTCTGAATCATAAAAGCGATTGTTTAGTGACTGCGCTATCACGTCGAAACTCAGACGCTTGGTCGCTCGACACTTCATTCCTACTGATGTAGTAAACGAATTATAGGATTCCGCGTTATCGCCAAATAATTGATACCGAGAAAACCCTGTTGACGCAAAAAGTGCAATATTACGATTGAACGGGTAATTTATGGCGCCGTGAACGCCATTTTTTTTGCCACTATAGCCATCACGAAAACCATAACCGATATTTCCATATTTACCGGCCAGATTTAACCCGAAGCGTAAACTCTCATCACCACTATAGACGACATAACCAAAATTTCCATTCAAGGAGAAGCCATTACCAAAACGGTAGCTTAGCCGGCCTGCAAAACTCTGGCTTGTTTCAGTTGCAAAAACACTAAAAATTGAATTTCTGGCAACTAAAGGACTATGATGAAGAAAGTCAAAACTCATTTCAACCTCATCACTTAGTATATGACGAATGCCAAAAAGTCCTTTACGAACACGTCGATTATATAAGTCAACATCAAAGCGTCCATGCAAATAGGTTTTATTGCAAAAGTTCCGCAATAGATCCACACCAACAAGCTGTTGTTCCTCGACAGACCAAGCGCGATTAACCGGAACGCTATCCGTTGACAACAGGCTTTGATACGCTTCTCTGGCGCGATCTCGTTTGATGTAGCTAAGCATTGACTTGACGCCCAATAATTCGGGAAACTTCAAATTAAAACCAAAAGCTTTTGCATTATTCCAATTTTCGACAGAAAATTTGTTTGTCTCGGTTACAAGCACGCCGGCAAATACGCCCAGTTTAAAGTGTTTGCCAATTCTCGCGGTCATGTCAATCCCGTCAATTGCGCCAAATGCAACACCAGTATAGAGACGCTGACGACCCAACTTGATCGTTCGAATAACACCGTTTTTTTCCCGCCACTGCAAATACCCACTTGAAATGCGAAAAAGAGTTTGGTCAGCTGGAGCCAAAAAATCATCCGCAACAAGCGTGTTCAACCTGAACGACAGCTTGTTTGAGGCCAACTGTCCGACGGTTAGCTGTAAACCCTGGGTAGCCCGGATATGATTTTCGGACTCGGTTTCAGATGTAAACCTTTCAAACGAATATAGTGAAGAGCTGAATCGTGCATTTATTGACTGAGACTGTAAATGCACAGGCAACATAAACAGAGTGGATAAAATTATTAGCAGTTTCACGGTAACTGTCCGTTTCTTTTAATTGTATATTATATATTTAGCAGAAGCTTAAATTACGCTAAAAATCTACCTTTTGCCAATGAATAAAATGTACGAAAGCCATATTGTCGCAATACCGACTATAGTTGAGATGTTCCGGTGTGACACTCACTGCAAGCAATTTCCCGCCACTCCTCATCAATATCTACCGGGTGTTTAAATTCAATTCCACCGCCATTTATCAGCTCTGACATTTCCCCGTTTCCTTGCGATAGAATGGTATGACATTTTGAGCAGTCATTCGAAATTGCCAAGCCTTCTTCCGAAACCAGCTTGCCGTTATGGCAGCGATAACAACCAAGACTGGAAAAGTGGCCAATATTGTCAGGATAAGCATCCCACCGAACTTTCATTTCAGGGAAGAAGTTCAGTTTATATATTTCCTTCGTGACCTCAACAATCTTCTTTACCTTGTCCTCATTAGAGGCAAAATAGTCTGGATATTCTTCCTGATAAGCCTCTAATATTTGATTTTCTATTGTGGTTGCGGCGGATGGGCTATCGGTGTAATCTCCAATTAAAGCTTCAACAGCTATACGTTTAGCGCTTGGCGCGGCAGGGTCAATTCTTCCAGATGCTAAAGCGCTATTTACCGATCTGCTAGGCGAGTTATAAATATGCGCCGGCCGGTTATGACAATCGATGCAATCCATACGCCGCACATGAGAGAGGTCGATGTTTTTAGAATCAAAATCCAAATCTTCATTTAGATAGACGCGTTCAGCGCCCTTCTCATCACGAAAGCGCACCCAGGCAATTTCCTGCCGTTTTTCATCAAGGGCGTAATATTCAATAGAATTTTCCGCATTAATGTGCCAATGAATGCCTTCACCTTCTCCAAGATCATTTGCGCCGCCGCCAGTTTTCATCAGCATGCGAATCGTCCACGGCGTGTTTTCCTCGTCAACCATGAAATGGTTAAAAACACGTTCACGTGAGCCGTGAAATTTGTCGGGCCAATGGCAGTGTTGGCAGGTTTCACGCGCAGGACGTAAATTTTCAACGGGCGTTGGAATTGGCGTTTCGAATTTGTTGAACAGCACCGAGTAGAGCTGATAGGAGCCTGCCAGTTTTGAACGCACATACCAATCCGCCCCCTCGCCAACATGACACTCGACACAGTTCACCCGCGCGTGCGATGAATTTTGATAGGCGACAAATTCAGGTTTCATAACCGAATGGCAAAGTTCACCGCAAAATGTGTTGGACTCTGTAAACTCGTATGCCCGATAGCTGCCAACCGCCGTAGCCAACAAGAAAATGACCGAACCAATCAGAAAAATCATTGAAGCTGTTCGATGTGAAGCTTTATCGAAGTCGACATAAAATGAACGTCGTTTCGTATACTCGGCCTTTTGTCTGCGCTTCCTTTCCAGGAACATTCCGATTGGAATTGCAACAAGGCCGAACACTAATACAGAAGGTAATATAATAAAAGCGAGAATCCCCATATAGGGCGAGGAAGCTTCACTAAAAAAGTCAAGTAGTAGAAGAAATAGTATTACACAAAAACTTACAAGGGCAAGTATTGCGCCCAACATACTCAACGGATTATAAAATGCACTAGGCAGTTTTTTTCCAGTAATCACTCGGTTTTAGGCCTTTCTTTTTGATGGTCAGTTTTTTCTGTTCCACACTGCAAAGCATCCCACTCAGCGGCATATTCATGTCGCATCTGAGCTTCGGTTATTTTTCCATCGAGCATAGTCGTATTCAATGGATAAATATTTGGATCAAAAATAATATAATAAAAATGCCAAACGATTATGGCTAAAGTAGCCAACCAGGCTTCATATAGATGTATAACAGTAAGAAGGTCGATAGTCCATCTAGGCCAAAACGATAAGGTGAAATCTTCAAACCAAAGCAGGATTCCTGTAATGACCATTATAATTGCGCCCCACAGCAGAGCCAGATATTCAGCCTTCTCCATATAGTTAAAATGCGAAAATTCAGGACGTTGATTGCTGACGCCCAAAATAAATTTCAGATTTTTGACAAAATCAAAAAAATCCTTTTTTGATGGTATAAAGGCTCCCAAAAGGGCTCTTCCTCTTTTTACCATTGTTACATACAGCAAGTGATAAAACCCCAGGAGAATGAAACTTAACCCGGCAATTCTGTGCAGAATACCCCGCAGGTTAAAACTCCATTCGCCAAAAATCAGTGGTTTCACCCACCAGGCATCTGGATATTTCAGGCCAAACCCGGTAAGAGCTAACACAATAAAACTAATCGCGAGAAGCCAGTGCTGGACTCTTTCGTTCAGGCTCCATCTAATGTAGACAGAATCTTTTCGATTCGTAAGCATTTCTTATTACGCTCGACTTCTTTCTGATATTTTTCTGCGCGATTTCCTTATGAAATCTGCAGTGTTGTGCAAAAACATAAAACCGATAACAATAACAATTAAGCTGAGATAGATATTTTTCACCCATAAAACGACAATTCCGGGCGTGGAGTTTGAAGTTAAATGAACAGATCCCTTTACAAGATTTTCTGTCATATTTTCATGACATTTCCCGCATGTGTTTTGCAAATTGGCGGGATGAATAAGCGACGCAGGATCTGAGGAAGGCAAAATATTATGAACCCCATGGCAACTCGCGCAGTTTGCAGCAGCCAAAGAGCCGCCTTTTATTGCCAGACCATGATAACTGTTTTCAAATGTGGCAACGCGATCCGACGCGATGGAATACCTTGCGTTCATTAATTCAGAGTTATGACATCTTTCACAAGTTTGCGCTGAAACCCGAAGCGGGTGAACACTCGAATTTGGATCCTTTGTAGAATGCACAGAATGTTCTCCATGACAATCATTGCAAACCGGGGCGTCTCGAACTCCTTTTTTAACAGCCCGGCCATGCACACTTTCTGCGTATTGTTCATACATCTCACCATGACAACCACCACAGGTTTCCATAATGTTTTGCCAATAAATCGGTGACTCCGGATCACCCAAAGGCCTGATATCATGTCCGCCGTGGCAGCTTACACATGTTGCGGCGTCAAAATTCTTTTCGGAAAGAAGGGCGAGGCCATGCACACTTTGCTTATAGGCTGCCAACGGATCCTTGACCGTAAAACCATATTCATCGGTTAAGCCTGCCCTGGAATGGCAAACCGCGCAGGTTTCAGCCTGATTCAACAGGAACATTTTAGAGGCGGGATCGGAATTCGACAGTATATCATGCTTGCCGTGACAATCAACACAAGTGGCGCCTTCCCCATTGCCTTTTGCATGAATGCTGGCAGCGTATACAGTTGCGGCTTCATCATGGCAGCTTGCGCATTCCACAACCGCCGCTTCCTGATGAGGAATTTCATCAATGTCCGCATGACAATCGACACAATCAAAATCACCATGAATTGAGCTGGAAAACTTTTCTGAAGAAACATAGAGAGAAAATTCCACCCCTTTTTCATCCACGGCGGTCAAGTCCTGATCATCATGACATTCCATGCATTCCTGCGCAGGAAGCGCAACATGCAAGAGAAGAGCCGTCATGCAAATAAAAAATAGTCGCTTTTCAAGAAGCATTACTTTTTTATTGCCGCAGGCGGCACAGGGTGAGCAATTTTAGCTGCAAACTCATCAAATTTAAAATCTTTGAACGTTGGACTCTCGCTATTATGGCATGTTACGCAAACTTCTTTCGTCGGCGCTATGAGGCCAAGCGTGGAGCCGTCAACTTTCCCGGCGCTTATCGCCTTCATAACTTTCCTTGCCTTGTACTCCGAGCCGGCGCCATGGCATGACTCACATCCAACGCCTTCTTCCGCTGTATATTTTTTTCCTTTCAGCTCAGCTGCGACACCGGATGCTGTAACATGACATTTCAGGCATTTTTCGGAAGTTGAAGGATCGTCGACACCAAGTTTTTTTCCGGCAGCTTTGGCTTCGTCAGATTTTAAAACTTCGAAAGCTTTGGCGTGCGGACCTGCTTTCCATATCTTATATTGAGCGCCACTTTTTTTCGTTAGATGGCAGGCTTTACAACTTGCAACGCCGCCATAAATGCCTTTCTCCTTTTCCCCTGCCCGCACATCATTTAAAAAAATAAAACCGGTCATTAGTAAAAATGTTGAAAATATGATAACGATTGAGCGCATGACTCTGCTCCTTAATTGGTTAAAGTTAGAACATGGGATATTCCAGGCCAAAAAGATTAATTTGACCATTAATGTGAAGGTGTTTATTGGCGTCAACAATGTTGCCTGCGGCATCCACAATATTGCTATGGCACCCTCCGCATTGCTCTATCGCACTTGCACTATGCCCTTTGGGCGGCAACCCGTGACAGGCGTCGCAAGAACCTGACGGCGCATCAGTCCAACCAACAGTGGCCGACTTACCAGTCATCGCATCTTCTGTATAAAACCCAGAGTTGCTTGATGCAGATTTCGCAAGACTCCAATTGCCGTGACAATATGTATTCGAACATTTGAGTGATTCTGAGGACCAAAGAGGGTTGGCCGAGTCGACAACAGCCTGATTATCAAAACGAACCTCGGCGTAATCACTATTATCGATATGACCGTTGTCAAACATTGAATTTGGAACGATGTGACAGGTCGCGCATTCAATCGTGTCAGCTTTTACGCTGGTTAAATGCAATTGATGCAGCCCAACGCCACGATTGACTGTTTCTGTGTTGCCAAGCAGATCCGATGGCGGTGAACCAGACGGGTTAGAGTTGTTGCCATGACACAGAGTACAATTGGTTGCTAAATCTACGTGACATGAATTGCACGACAATTCCGCGACGCCGCCGTTAAAATCAGCGCCATGGCAATCTGCGCAGCCGCTAATGTCCCACTTCAGCCCCTGAATTTGCTTTCCATGAAAGTCAGGATCAGTGGCCGCTAAAAAACCTTTCGGGTGAACTTGAATTTTAGCCGGTTGATTTGTAGAGATCGGCTCCTTTAATTCGCTACAGCCCCCAAAAAGCCCGACTAAAATCGTGAATGAAATAAATATTGACATGCTGACTTTGAGCATTTTTTCTGCTCCTGACTAAATGTTATTTTTCTGTTTGTTCTTTTCTGAGATCTTTAGCCATGGCTTTAATGCTCGTAAGATCACGCCGCATTTCACTCCAACCATACCACAGGGTATAATCTGGATTATTGTGGAACGCGCCCTGAAATGCACGCATTCTATGTTTTAAATGCATTTCGAAAAGTCGTTGCTCTATTTCGGTGGGCGCATCGTGAAATGTAAGAAGATCCGGGAAATCATAAGCATAGGCTTCAGACTTTTCCAACAAACCATCTTTGTAAAGCCCGACAATAATCCTGATGGCTTCGGCGAGCAGAGCGTCTGCCTGGCGAATCATGTCGTCGCCTTTGGCCAATTCAGCTTTAGCAAAATTTTCAGAGTGGCATTCGCCGCAAATACCGATCATTTTGTCGCGCTCTTTTTGCCAATCTTCCTGAGTTAAACGCGCAACGTCAGCCGCTTTTACAACCTCAAGCCGAGCCGTTGGCTTCCCTTCCGGGTCAAGCACGCCTAACGCTTGGAGAATCGTAACCTGATCTGCTTTCCATTGTTCATCTTCGGGTAAAGGAAGGCGGACGGCCAGAAAGCCCCAGGCAGTCCTCACCTCATGAGTGCCATCTTTCATGTGGCAAGTTTGACAGGTTGGCGCAGAGGCTGTTTCATCAAGAATTTTATTTTGCTTGAGCATATAGCGAACGCCATGTTTACTTGAGGAGTACATTTCCCATTGCGGGTGATCAAAACCCATGTGGCAGGTTTGACAGGCTTGCGGTTGGCGCGCTTCTTCAACCGAGAATGTATGGCGGGTATGACAGGCGTCACAAGATGCGAGACCAAAACCGGCGCCTTGCGCTTTAAGTTCTTTTATTTCCTCACTACTTTTTACGCCTATTTTATGGCAACCGCCGCACCCTTTCATGCCATTTGTTAAAGACATGGGCAGCCAATGTGTCGTTGGCATCGCCTTCATAGCAGCCCAGGCTTTTGAATGTTTACCCGCCATAAACTCTGCAACCTGTTGCTCATGACAGGCTTCACAAGTTTCCGGAGTGGGTATTTCCACTTTGCTATAGTCTTCGGCGTTTGTATGCAAATCGCCATGACATACATCACAGGTAACTTCGTTGATGCTGTGTTTGCTCAACTGCCAATCATAGACAACGCCGGGTGTCACTTCTTTATGGCATTCAACGCACTCCTGCGCGAATAAACCGCCTGCGCAAAAAAACATTGACACCAAGACAAACAATTGTTTCATCACCATTTCCCTCCTTGTTTATTCGTCTGACTAATTTAAAATCGCGTCCCTTTTCACAATTTTAAATTGGGGCTGCGTCATTTGAACGAGCCTTTATTGGATAAAAGGCTTGCAAAGAAAAACCCCTCCAGTCTGACAATCATTTTGAATGATCAACGCAAGCCAGTTTCCTCTTAAAATAAGTAATAATCTATAAGTGAGCCAGATAGACTTGCAGAGGCCTAATTTATACCTTATAATGACTTTTTCCAGCAAATTCTTTCAAAAAAATCAGAATCTAAACCAATAAATCATTTTTTTTTAAAATTCCCGTTCTGCGGCCTCCTTGAAGTACAAATCAAGTTAGCTCGTCGTACTGATCAATGCCTAATTCTGTTATTTTTCTGTATAGCGTCGAGAGGCTCAACCCAAGTTTTTCAGCTGCTATATGTTTATCATTGTTTGAATCATCTAACGCCTTTAAAATCACTTGTTGCTCAAATCTCTGCAAGGAACCCTTCAGATCATCTTTTCCTAAAGCCGAGAGTTTATACTCATATTTCCCCACCCCCAACGATAGATGCGAAAAGTGTTTTTGCTCCAGCCAATCTCCGTCGCATAAAATCATCGCGCGCTCAATTGCGTTTCCCAACTCCCGAACGTTCCCCTTCCACTGCTGCGCCTGTAACATTGATAAAGCGCCTGTTCTTACGCCGTTTACCTGCTTGTTCAATTGTGCATTGTCGATTCTGATAAAGTGCTCCACTAACTCTTCAATATCACCCACACGCTCTTTCAAAGGTGGAATCATAATTCCCACAACATTAAGGCGGTAGTACAGGTCTTCACGAAAATTCCCCACTTCCATTTCGCTTGCCAGATTTTTATTTGTTGCAGCTATTATCCTCAAGTCAACAATTTCCGGGTCTGTGCTTCCAACTGGCAGGATCTCCTTTTGCTCGATGGCGCGCAGTAATTTCACTTGCAGTTGTAACGGAAAACTGCTGATTTCGTCGAGAAAAAGAGTTCCGCCATCAGCCGCCTTAAAAAGGCCGACCTTGTCTCGCATTGCGCCTGTAAATGAACCTTTCACGTGACCAAACAGCTCACTTTCAATTAAATTGTCAGGCATTGCGCCACAATTAATAGGTATAAACCGTTTGTCGGCGCGCGGACTTTTTCTGTGGAGGGCGCGAGCGATGAGCTCCTTTCCCGTTCCGCTTGAACCGGTAATCAAGACAGTTGTGGTGAGTGGAGCCACTCTGTCGACCAATGACATCACATCAGCTAAGGCTCGACTACTTCCAATAATCGGTTCATAAGGTTTACTCTTTCCAAGCTGGGCTTTAAGATAAGTATTCTCCTGAGTCAGATTTTGCTTTTCAAGCGCCCGTTCAACAACATTCAAAATGAATGCCTTTTTGAATGGCTTGGTAATAAAATCATAAGCCCCCTCCTTCATTGCATCGACGGCTTTTTCTATGGTTCCATACCCGGTTAATAGAATAACTTCGACAAAAGGGCGCTTTTTCTTGATCGCACGGAGAAGCTCAAGACCATCGCCATCCGGCATCTTGAGGTCAGACAAAACCAGTTCGACGGTCTGCTTTTCAAGTAATTTCAACGCTTCATTGCCTGAACTGACAGAATATGTCAAAAAGCCAGCTTTGCCCAATGCCTTTTCGATAGAAGTTCTTACTGCAAATTCATCGTCAACGATAAGAATTCTCTTCGCTCTCATAAGCAATTCCTTTAAGTTCTCAGATAGGGCAATTTAATTTTAAAAATCGAGCCTTCTCCTTCGCTGCTTACACAGGAAATATATCCGTGATGCTCGCTAACCACCTGTTGGGCGATAGCCAAACCAAGGCCTGTGCCAAAGTCTTTTGTCGTAAAAAATGGATTGAAAACATTTTTCACCATAGCCGCAGGAATGCCAATCCCGGTATCCGAAACGCTGACAACGACAAAATCAGCGCTTCGTTCACAGCTTACCGTTAATTTTCCACCGCCGGGCATAGACTCGCAGGCGTTACGAATTAAGTTTAGTAAAACGCGGCGTAATTGCGCCCGGTCAAATGCTGAAACCTGTTTTTTGTCCAAACAAATCAACTCATAGTCAATTCCACTCTGTTCAAATTCTGCTTTGGACAATTGTAAAACCTCTGTGATTACCTCGACCAAATTCCCTTCAACGGGAATGGATTGCGGCAGTCTGGAAAATTGCAAATATTCTTCGGTCAAGGCGGCCACGCGATCAATTTCAGAAATCATTGAAGTCAACAACCCGCGCGCCTCTTCAGTGCCATTTACCAAGCCTTCTTCAATTTCTTCTTCCAAAAGCTCCGCGTTCAAACTAATGGAAGACAGCGGATTTCGCACTTCATGAGCAACTTTCGCAGCCATTTTCCCAATTACAGCCAACCGCTCTGATTGAATGATACGTTGTTCCAGGGCTTTATGCTCGCGCAAATCATGCATAATGCCGACAAACATACGATCATTGCCCATAAAAAACTCGCTTACCGATATGCGGATTGGAAATTGATAGCCATCCTTGTGTGTTCCTTCAACTTCGCGGCCAATCCCAATTATCTTTTTCACACCGGAGGAGAGATATTTTCGAATGTAGTGATCGTGCTGATTGCGGTGCGCCTCCGCCATGAGCATTTTTACATTTTGCCCAACAACTTCATTGATGGAATAGCCAAACAAGCGTTCAACTGAACTATTTGCTGTGCAAATAACACCTTTATCGTCAATCGTTATCACAGCGTCTATAGCCGTTTCAACAATGGCCCGGATGCGAGCCAAATTAGCCGCCGCATTTGTAATGATGGGATCTGTAACCCTGAAAAACATTATTGTACCCGTAAGAATCGCAATCATGGCAACTGCGGCTGCCAATAAAATGGCATTCATGAAAGGCCTTTGAATTTCATAAAGGGCAATTTGTACAACAACTCCCCAACCAAAATACTGAACAGGTTCATAAGCGCCAAGTATTGTTACACCGTCAAAATCCTTGCTCAGTCCCACACCTGACTCGCCATTTAACGCTTGTTTCATTTGGGCGAGCGCGGGAGATTGGCTCACCATTGAACCGTTTTCAGGCTTAACAGACTGACGCGAATTTTCTAAAAATATAATTTCATCGCCACTTTTACGAGCCACCAGCAGTTCACTGCTTTCTCCAAAACCAAAGCGCCGCTTATCCATACTTTCCAACAAATTTAGCGTCTGGGTTCCTATTTTATTATTTTGTGTGGAATCAAATCCACTATCAACTGAGGAGGCTAAGAGTCCTGAATAACTTTTTGCAAAGCCTGACAAATGCATCTGCTGCTGCTTGAAAGCCGCCTGATAGAGGAAATAAATACCGATACTTCCCGCTGTAATAACAACAAAAGTCATAATCAATATTAAAAGGAGGAGTCTGTGGTGATCTCTCATAGCAAAAAGAACAAAAGCCTTCACATCAAAAAAATAAAAGTCAGGATTTCAAGGAATAGACTCATTTATAGAAAAGAAAAAAAACAATCAAACGTCAGCATCCTCACAAAAATGCAAATTATATCAAATATTATTCCAGTGTTATTTACGTCAACCTGCGAGACACTTAAATGTATTTTTTACTAAATGATAAACCACTTTATCGTCTGATAAAAGCAGCGGCATCAAGTCAAAAAAATTCCCATAATGTACAATACATAGCTAACCATTCTCAAAAATAAGAATCAAATAAGCCTTCGCTCCAGAAAAAAGCTTCCTGAAACAAGGCGGTCAAATTCGACAATTCAATGGCAAGGATAGAGGGGTGGAAGTCACATCATAAACTTTTCAAAAGCGCCGGGCAAATATTTTCAATGCGACCCGCGCCTTTTGCAATTGTATCCTGATGGGCTCCCCAAATCAAGGTGGGCACAGCATTTCGTGTATGCAGGGGAACACTTAAGTCTTCAAAGTTGCCGTGATCGCTGGTTAAAATGACAGAATTATTGGTCAAATCAATACATTGCAGCAAAGAATCTAAAACCCGGGTGAGTTTTTCAATTTCTTCTTTTGCCCATTCCATATCTTGTCCGTGTCCGATTGCGTCCGTTAAAAAATACTCGAACAAACAAAAATCATTCTGTGTTGTTAGTTCCGCCAAAATGCGAGCGGCCTTTGTCGTTTCAAAAATGGGAGCTTTGTATCCCCAGTTATTCAATGTTTCATTGGTTAAATCGTGAGAAACGGCCTTTTCATTCCACAAATCATTGTCTAACCAAAGAAATGGAAAACCGCCTGCTTTAAATGACCATGTGCTTGCCGAGATACTTCGATCAGCTCTTTTAAAATAGGAAGGTGTAAATGCATTGGCAAAAACGCCGACTTTTCCCATTTCCCGAATTTTCAGAAAGATGCTTTCTTTTAAAAGAAGCTCCCGTAAACGAATGGTTGGAAAACCCGGATGGTGTCTGCCAATAATTTTAGCAGCGTTGTGGCCGGTCAGCAGAGCCGTTTGGCCGGTCGCGCTTTGTGGCAGCCCGCCAACACCCATCGTAACGTCAGTTGCAACAATATGACCGTCATAGGGTAATGGAGACTTCGTGAAATTTATAAATTGTGAAAAAAAAGGAGACTCAAATCGCGCAAGGGGATTAATTTTGGAGTCATACTCACCGATGCCAACACCATCGACAAAAAATAGTAAAACGCCCATCAGTTATTATTTTCTTCTCCGACAGGCTCCTTCACATTGATCGTTGAAAAGGAAAGGTTCTCCCGCCAAAAATAGTATAAACCAACAAAAGTGAAAGGAACGGTATTCATTGCATGACTGATAACGGCAAAGCTTACGGCTTCCACGTCACCGATTGCATAGATTGCCAAGCCAGCCTTGCAAAATAAATGATAAGTGCCTATAAAACCGGGAGATGATGGAATCATCAGGCCAAGGCTTATAATCACGAGTAAAACGATGGCCGCGCCATAGCCAAGCTCAAACCTAAACGCTACAAATGAGAAAAAAACCGTGCCTGAGTATAGCAGCCAAATTAAAATCGAAAGGGTAGAAATAGCAATATAGTGTTCGGCTTTTTTGAAAACCATAAACCCCTGTAAAAAAGAGCGGACAGTTTTATTCAGGAGGCCAAATAGTTTGTGCGGCAAAAACTTACTAAAGAAGCTTAAAGTCGCGTCGGTCTTTTGCATCATCAAAATCATCACAACGATCAATGCAACAGCGCCAGCGGAAACAAAATAGCCTCCTTGCTTAATCATTGGTATGATGCTATCTTCACTGGAGTTTTCAGGCAAAAAATAGACACTGACAGCCATCAACACGACGAGTGAAAGAATATCGAGTAAGCGATCAACAATTATGGTGGCAAATACAGAGGTTTTACTAATTACCTGACTTTGAGCCAGCGCATACGCCCGAAAAAATTCGCCAAGCCTTAAAGGGAAGATATTGTTGGCTGCATAACCAATCATTGTCGCGGAAAACAAAGGGCCGGTCTTGATATATTTGATCGGTTCACATAAATAATGCCATCGAACAGCGCGCAGGAAATGGCTTAATCCCATGGAAAGCAGAGCTGGCAGCAGCCAAATATAATCTACAGATTTCAGCGCTTGCCAAACTTCTCCAAAATTTGTATCCCTGAAAGCAAAATAGGTAAAAACGAGACTAACTACGATTCCAAAAACAACTTTTAGTTTCACCTGTCGCCTTTCTATTAGACATTAAATCGATATGTGATCACATCACCATTCTGTACAATATATTCCTTTCCCTCAAGGCGAAGAACGCCTTCTTCTTTACATTTTGCGAAAGTCCGCAGCTCGCTAAGTTTTTCAAAAGGCACGACCTCGGCGCGAATAAATCCGCGTTCAAGATCGGAGTGAATTTCTCCAGCGGCATTTTGAGCCCGCGTATTTTTTTTGATAGTCCAAGCTCTCACCTCTTGTTCGCCAGCGGTAAAAAACGGGATTAACCCCAACAGTTCATACGAATGTCGAATCATCTTATTCAATGCAGGCTCGGAAATCCCCATTTCCTGCTGAAAAGAAATCTTGTCTTCGTCTGGCAATTGGGCAATTTCCATTTCAAGGTTGGCGGATAAAGAAACAAGCAACGTCCCTTTTCCTGAACAGAGTATTGAGTAGTCTCGCAAAAGTTGCTCTTCATTGCCCATGTCAGTCTCATCAATGTTTAATACCAGCAACACAGGCTTTGCGGTTAAGAACTGATAGCCTCGAAGCATTCTGTCTTCTTCTTCGCTGAATTCAATCTCCCGCAGCGGCTGTTCAGACTCAAGGGTCTCGTAGCATTTTTGCAAAAGTTCGAGTTCTTTTGTTTTGGCTGCATCTTTGAGTTTTTTTGCTTCTTTAGATAAACGTTCAATTCGGTTTTCCAAAACCGCCATATCCGAGAACAAAAACTCTTCTCCCAGAATTTTCCAGTCGCGAGCCGGATCAATACTTCCCTCACTATGCGGCGCCAACTCGTTCTCAAATTTGCGAAGAACAACCAGCAACGTGTCAATATTTCTGATATTTCCAAGAAATTGTTCCTGAAACCCCTTTCGCTTCGTTGCCCCCCTCGATAAGCCGCTTACATCTACATATTCAATTGTAGCCTGTACTTTTTTCCCGGTGGGAAAAAGTTCATGCAAGCGATCAAGGCGCTTATCCGGAACTTTGACAACGCTCATGCTTGCCTCGCGTTTGCCATGCGAAGTGCTTCCTTCACTGCTGGTAAGCGCGGAGAAGATCGTTGTCTTGCCAGACTGTTCGAGTCCAATTATACCTATTTTCATTAATTTACTTTTCTTCTATATCTACGCTTGTGATCAAATCGCCTATTGCAATTTGCTGAACAACCTCAAAACCTGAAACGACTTTACCAAAAACAGAATACTGTCCATCAAGAAATTGCGTTGGCTGCAATGTAATATAAAATTGGCTTCCGCTTGAACGCCGTTCAGGATTAATCTGGTCAGGAGTTCGTGCCATTGCCACAACACCTTGCAAATGTGGCAAACTGATTTCTGCTGGAATTGTGTATCCCGGGCCGCCATTGCCGCGTCCAAGCGGGTCGCCGCCCTGAATAACAAAATTGGGCTCAACCCGATGAAAAGTGAGGCCGTCATAAAAGCCCTGCCTCGCCAGAAAGACAAAATTATTCGTATGAGACGGGGCGTAAAAAGCGTCCAATTCCATCACAATATCGCCCTTACTCGTATGAACAGCGGCCGTATATTTTTTTGCTTGATCGATTGTCATTTCCGGTTCAGAGCTGTAGTAGTTTGAGCGTTTTGCGGCTGGCGTTTCACTCAAAAGACGATTCGATTGGCCATCTGTATCTGATTCTTTCATATTTGACATTTTAGCAGTCTCCTTTTTTTCTTCACTCTTTTTCCCACATCCAATTGTAAACACAAAAGCAATCAGTATTATGAAAACAGGCTTAATCCTCATTACACTACTCCTAAGTTCTGTAAAATAATAGCGGCTAATATATGAAAGGGGCATTGCACATTCAAGGACTATTTTCCTTGCAAAATCACTGCTGGACTTACTATATTAGCAATCTTATTTCATTACAATCTACCAAACAGGATGGAGACGTCATGACCTTTGTATCAGAACTTAAACCGCAGGCATTGTGGCAACATTTCGACAAAATTCTTACGATTCCCAGAGGATCAAAAAATGAACAAGCAATGGCCGAGTATGTAATTAGCGTAGCCCAAAAACACAATTTAAGTTACAAAACCGACCAAGTCGGAAATATTGTTGTCAGCAAGTCCGCGACAAGCGGCAAAGAAAATGCGCCAATTGTGATTTTACAATCTCATCTTGACATGGTTAACGAAAAAAACGCTGACGTAGACCATAACTTTAGCAAAGACCCGCTCAAACCGCGTCAGGAAGATGGCTACCTCTATGCCACAGGAACAACACTTGGCTCGGATAATGGCATTGGCGTTGCAGCAGCATTAGCAGTGATGGGAAGCTCAGACGTACAACATGGGCCAATGGAATTCCTTTTTACAATTGATGAAGAAACCGGAATGACCGGTGCAAGCGCCTTATCCACAGACTTCTTGCAGGGACGTTGCTTGCTCAACATGGATACCGAAGAAGAAGGGTCGCTTTATGTCGGTTGCGCTGGCGGAGCAGGCGTTGATATAAAACTTGACCATCAGTATGAAAATTTACCAGCAGGGTTCGAAGGACTTGCAATAAAACTGCATGGTTTAAAAGGAGGCCATTCCGGCGTTGACATTCATCTTCAGAGAGGCAATGCGGTTAAGCTGCTCGTTCGCGCCCTGGTCGCCACAAAAAAAGATTTCCACTTCAAACTGGGAAATATAATCGGTGGAAATATGCACAATGCGATTCCACGGGAAGCCTTTGCCACGCTTGCCGTTTCCTCTTCAGATCGAAAAGCGCTAGAAGCAAAGTTAAGAGAGGAGTTTCAAGCATTCTATGCAGAATTTAAACTAGCTGAACCAACAATGAAACTGGATGTTTCCAGTGAAAACCTGAAGTCTGTTTTAACCGAAGCATCCGGAACACAAACCTTAAACCTACTAAATTCATTGCCACATGGAATCATGGCAATGAGTTATGACATTCCTGATCTGGTTGAAACCAGCGTTAACGTTGCATCTGTCAAGCTTAATGGCTCAGAACTAACAATCCACCTCAGCACGAGAAGCTCTATTGACTCAGCCATTCAGGCAATTCAAAATCGCGTCATTAGTATTGGAGAGTTGGCTGGTGGAAAAGTTAAAGAGCTCGAAGGCTATCCCGGCTGGAAACCAAACCTGGAATCGAAAACGCTGCAAGCGGCAAAGGCAGCACACATCGAAATTCTAAAAAAAGAGCCTGGTATTAAGGCTATACACGCCGGCCTTGAATGTGGACTAATCGGTGAAAAGTATGATGGAATGGACATGGTGTCTCTGGGACCCCAAATCGAATTCCCACATTCGCCGGATGAAAGGGTCAGAATAGGCTCTGTAGCTGATTTCTATAAACTCTTAATCGGAACTTTAGAGAGGATGGCATAACCTCTTAAAACCGATGGAACTGCAACCTACCTTTTCTATTGACAAAGGTAGGTGTTTTTTTTATCTTTCCGAGATTTATTAATAAACATTTAGGTTTAGGAGATTTCAAAATAAATGGCTAATTACGCTTCATCGATAAGAAGAATACGACGCAGTGAAAAATCGCGTGTCAGAAATCAGCAATATCGTTCAAGAATGAAAACTGCAATCAAAGGTGTTCTCGCATCTGAAAAT
>Ga0316187_10000164_pt1 | contig 45117 bp, 31 predicted proteins | sample CroRivburrow1_MG_FD_204927 | JGI IMG/M metagenome (GOLD analysis project Ga0316187, IMG submission 204927) | Coastal sediment microbial communities from Maine, United States - Cross River worm burrow 1 | ecosystem: Environmental > Aquatic > Marine > Coastal > Sediment | place: USA: Maine...
GAACATATCGAAAAGAACAAGTCATAAGCCATCTTTAAACCTGAGCTTGCCAATACAGCAAGCCATTCACTCATATCACTTCCCACAGCCCAAATAGTGGTAACTTCGGGGTTGTGTATTGACCCTCCCCTGTTATACCGCCCCATTTCGGTTTAAAATAAGGTTTTCTCAAAAATTATACCCCAATGAAATCAGATTACATTGACCTAATCCCCAGCCCTCACGCACAAAAAATAACCACTCTAAATGGAGAAATCGTTGGCGTTGATTTGTTTTTACATCACGTAGATCTTGTTGCCAAACAATTACCTGCCAAGCAGTTCGCGATTAATCTATGCGAAAATCGTTATAATTTTTTTGTGGCATTTGCCGCTGTATTATCACGAGAACAAACCAACTTACTACCACCCAACCATGCTGTCTCTACAGTTCAAGAGGTAGGTGATGATTTCAATGATTGCTATTGCATAACCGATCATCGTATTGAGCAACTAAAATTACCACAATGCCTTATCCAAGATTATTTCGACACAAAAAGTAAAATAAATCCTGAAGCGCCCAGCCCACTACCTAGGATAGCCGCTGAACATACCGCTTGTATTGTATTCACATCGGGAAGCACGGGTAAACCCAACCCAAATCACAAAAAATGGTGCGACCTAGTTAACGTGGCAAAGGCCACACAAAAATGGTTAAACATTCAACAAAACAGTAACTTAACCATAGTCGCAACAGTCCCACCACAACATATGTACGGATTAGAAACATCCATTATGCTACCCCTGATTTCGGGTACACAAATTTACAATGGAAAACCGTTTTTCCCTGAAGATGTGAGAGCGACTTTAGCGTCAATACCAGGTCCTGTGGCTTTAATCACCACTCCTGTACATCTACGAGCCTGTGTGGGATCCGAGCTTAGCTGGCCATCAGTGCAATTTATTTTGTCCGCTACGGCGCCTCTGGCGATGAATATAGCGGTAGCGGCGGAACAACATTTCCAGACCCAGGTCTTGGAAATCTATGGTTGCACTGAGAGTGGCTCTATTGCCCACCGTCGTACTGTGCAAGATGAGCAGTGGACCTTATATGAAAATATGACACTTAGCCAACAAGGCGAGGATTTTTACATCAACAGCTACCATTTAGCAAAACCAATACTCCTGAATGACAACCTGGAAATTCATGATCCTGGACATTTTAGTCTATTAGGACGAAAATCTGACTTGATTATTATTGCCGGTAAGCGAGCATCTCTTGCTGATTTAAACAAAAAATTACTGAATATTGACGGTGTAATTGATGGGGTAATCTTTTGCCCTGAAACAAAATCAGACGAAAAACCATTTACAACCCGTTTAGTCGCTTTTGTGGTAGCGCCAGACTTAGAAGAATCCAGTATTTTAGCGACTCTGAGAATGCAAATTGACGCTGCATTCTTACCCAGACCACTTTATAAGGTTAATAAGTTACCACGAGGAGACACAGGGAAGTTGCCAGTAAAAGAGCTAAGCGAAATGTTGGTTGAATTAAGGGGCACATCTTGACATACGAAGCACAATGCGAAATTAAATCCGATCACCCATGTCTGACTGGACATTTTCCAGGCAATCCCATTGTCCCTGGAGTGGTGATCCTTGATGAAATATTTTATGCACTAACTGCCTGGAAAAACAACTGCCAGATTGAGCAAATTAGCACAGTCAAATTCTTGACCCCCATCAAGCCCGGTCAACAATTTGTTATTACTCTGGCAGAAACCAATCCCAAACGCATCGAGTTTAAATGCAGCAGAGCCGAAACAGTTTTTGCCACCGGAAAGCTTACAATCAAATGACCCGACATTGGTATACCCGTAAAGAACGCGGCTCACCCCTACTCATTCGAAGTATTCTATGGCTTGCCATCAACTTGGGTCGAAAACCCACCAGATTATTACTCTACCCTATTACAGCCTATTTCTTTCTATTCACGGGAAAACCAAGATTAGCATCGATTGATTACCTAAATCGAGTTCTGGGTAGGAAGCCTCGCTGGTGGAATGGACTGAAGCATATTTATTATTTCTCTTGCACTATTCTGGATAGAGTTTTTTTATTGTCTGATAACTTCGATAGTTTCGATATTCACATTCACAACGATGATGCCTTGATGAAATATGTTGAGGCAAAACAAGGTTGTATTTTACTCGGTAGTCACTTGGGGAGCTTTGATGTATTGCGAGCTGTTGGAATATCCAGAGCAAAAATACCTATTAAGGTATTAATGTATCAAGAACAAAACCATTTAATCGCCAGTTTATGCGATGCACTAAATCCAGAAATTGCACAATCAATTATTCCATTAGGTAAAGAAAACACCCTACTTAAGGTAAATGAAGCACTGCAAGATGGCAACATGGTCGCCATCTTGGCAGACCGAACATTAGAAAGCGATCAAAGTAGCGATTGTGAATTTTTAGGTAAAAAGGCTCGATTTCCTACAGGACCCATTGTGCTCTCTTCGATTTTAAAAGTGCCCATTGTGTTAGTATATGGCTTGTATAGTGGAAAAAATCGCTATGATATCTATTTTGAACTACTTGCGGAACAAATCAGTCTTAAAAATCGTCACGATGAAAAAGAAATTCATACCTGGACACAACGTTATGCCGACCGCCTTGCCTTTTATACTAAAAAATCTCCCTATAACTGGTTTAACTTTTACGATTTCTGGCATCATTAAAACTACTTTGTTAAGCCTGTTGTGCACCTCTATCCTATTTGCGCAAGAGAAAGTGACTGCCGATAAGGTGGATTTAGATCAACTCATGCTGGCGCTATCCAAAGTCAACTCCTCGAATGCCACCTTTATCGAAACCAAGACCATGAAGTTACTTAAAAAACCACTGACCCTAACGGGCCAGCTCGTATACAAGGCGCCTGACTATCTGCAAAAGAAAATCGTATCCCCCACCGCTAGTACCTATACCATCAGTGGACAACAGGTTAAGGCCGAAGAATTTAATAAAGAATCCCGTGAATTCTCTTTGGATGAATCCATTTTATTACAAGCCCTGGTCGAATCGTTAAGAGCAACTCTAGCGGGAGATCTGGATACACTAAAAGATTTTTACGAAGTCTCAGTATCGGGTACGACTAAATCCTGGGCACTGGATTTAGAACCCATAGACGACGACATTAAGCTCTATATTCGCACTATAAAAATTATGGGACAAAACACCAGCATTTCGCGAATCGAGACGCTGGAAAGTAACAGCGACCACAGCGTAATGACAATAAACGGTGTAACAGAAGCTCCTAACCAACCCTAATGTTCATGTCAAAAAACAGCAGAAATAAGATACTCACCATATGGGGAGTAATTATAATTGTCTGTGCCGGCTATATTTACAGCCAGGTCAATATTGTCACCGATGTGTCACAGTTTATGCCTGCCGCTGGCTCCAAACAGGACCAGTTACTTCTCAATCAACTAAATAGCGGCGTAACACCCCGTCTCATCCTTATCGCCTTGGAGGGCAAGGACAAAGGTTTGTTGTCCAAAATGAGTCGTAACTATGCGGCCAAATTGCGTGACTCCAGACTATTTTACCGGATCGATAATGGTGAAAACTTGATTGACAAAAACGAGCGTACGCTATTAAAAAAATACCGATACCTACTAGACACTAATACCAATCAAAGCACGTTTACAGTTCCAAATCTGGAAGTCGAATTTAGGCAACGTTTAAACGAACTATCCTCACCGACTTCCACGTTTAACAAACAAAGCTTGCGCGAAGATCCCACCAACGCCTTTTTAAACCTAATAATGGCACTGACCCAATCTCGTGGAAATAAAACGAAAAGAGGTCTGTGGTTTTCAAAAGATGGGCATCGTGCCTTGTTATTGGCTGAAACCATTGCGCCTGGTTATGCGCTAGAGAAGCAACAGCTAGTTATAAACACCTTGAAAGAGTCGTTTTCCGAGTTAAGACAGGACAAAAAGGGCATCCAGCTGCATATAAGCGGCCCGAGCGTATTTGCGGTCAATTCGAGCAATTCTATTCGCACTGAAACTCAAATATTATCTAGCATTGCCAGTGCAGCCATTCTTCTCATTACGATTTTGGCATTTCGCTCAGTAAGAGTAGTCATATCCAGCGCGCTGCCTTTGGCTTCCGCTATCATTGTGGCAACAAGTTGTGTGGGGCTAGTCTTTGGCGAAATTCATGGTATTACATTGGCATTTGGCATTACATTATTAGGTGTGGCCATAGATTACCCCATACATGTGTTTAGCCATCTTACGAATGATTCGACTGTTATCAGTAATATTCGCAAAATCTGGCCAACCTTACGCCTTGGTATTTTGACAACCATGGTGGCTTATCTCGCTATGATTTCACCCGGATTTTCAGGCCTAGCACAACTTGGCCTATTCGCCATGACCGGTCTTATGGTCGCCGCAATTATTACTCGATGGATATTACCCGCATTAATGCCCGATACCTGGGCACCCAACCATAATATTCATCGGGCTTGGTTAGAACATATTCTAATGGCACCTAGCAAGGGGCGTATTCTTGCTGCCATAGCGATAGCCTTGGCCGCCATAGTCATTCTATGGCAACATGACTCACCCGTATGGGAAGAAAACCTGACCGCGCTTAGCCCCATACCTAAAAAGGCCATTGCTCTTGACCACCAACTACGTAGCGATATTGGGGCTAGCGGTGTTAATCACTTATTGGTCATATCCACTGATCATTTAGAAGAAACATTAGAAAAAAGCGAACAACTGACAAAGGCACTGCAAGCATTAATCGACAGCCGTACTATCAGTGGCTATGACATGGCAAGTAAATACTTGCCGAGCCGCAAAACACAAACCGAGCGACAAAACCATTTACCAACCGAGCCCGATTTACGGTCAGCCCTAAACCGTGCCATTGAGTCCTTACCCTTTGATGCCACCCAGTTTGAACCCTTTATTCGAGCTGTTGCTCAAGCAAGGACACTGCCGCCACTGCAATTAAGTGACCTGTCGGGGACAAGCACGGGCATACGTGTATCTTCACTCATATTCTCTAACAATAACCAATGGATCGCCATCGTACCTTTGTCCGGCTTAAAACAGGAGGAGAAAATACTTTCCTGGTTATCCGCACAAAATAATCCCAATCTAAGCTATCTTAATATTACCGCCGCTTCTAATCGGCTCATTAACAATTACCGAAGCGCGGCCTTTGATCGCATCAAATGGAGCAGTATTTTAATTTTGGTCGTATTAATTATTGGACTCAGATCGTTCAAACAGGTGGGCCTTGCCATTTTACCGGTCTTGTTGGCAATTATTCTTGACGTACTGATCATACTGCTTGGCTTTGGTGAACGCCTGACCTTATTCCATCTGGTGGCATTATTACTAGTATTTGGTATCGGAATTGACTACAGTTTATTTTTTAGCCGCACAAACGAAGCTAAGCACAAACGGCTGCAAACTGCCTACGCCTTATGTGTTTGTGCATTGTCCACATTTACGGTTTTTGGCATACTGGCCTTCTCCAATACACCGGTACTGGCCTACTTGGGTAAAACGGTTGCTCTAGGTGTAGTTTTATGTTTCTTTTCAGCCATGTTATTATCTCAACGGCAAAGTAATCCCAATACCAGCAATGATCAAATAACAACAAATGATCACGTCCCTACCTGACAGGAGGTGATCAAGCTTGGGACACAAGCCTTAAGACATGGGGTCAAATAAATATTTATTGAATAAAAACACCATCTTAATGGTGTTTTTTTAACTGCTATGACAGACACTGCACTAAAAATTACAGGCTATTCATTAGTAAGCCCTCTGGGCGTTGGCATTAAGGACACCCTAAATGCCCTACAATCCAGTCAATCCGGGCTTCGACGCTTTGATTATACTGACGCCAAGCTCGACACCTGGATAGGTCGGGTCGACAACATCGAAGACCAATGCCTGAGCGATGATCTCAAACATTTTGATTGTCGCAACAACCGCCTTGCGCAAATGGGACTGACGGCCGACAAATTTGCTAATCAGGTTAAACAACTCAAACTGCGATATGGTCCTGAACGTATTGGCGTTTTCATGGGCACCAGTACGTCGGGTATTCGACAGACCGAACTGGCCTATAAAGACCAGGATCCAGCGACTCACAAACTGCCTGAATCCTTCCTCTACCAATATACACATAATGTCTTTTCGGTAGCTGATTTTACTCGACAATTCCTTGGCCTCCAAGGACCAGCCATTTCAATTTCTACGGCCTGCTCCTCCAGTGCCAAGGTGTTTGCATCTGCCTCGCGGTATATCAGGGCTGGTTTATGTGATGCGGCGATAGTAGGAGGCGTTGACAGTCTGTGCCTGACGACATTATTTGGCTTTAAATCTTTAGACGTCGTATCAAATGATCTTTGCCGACCTTGGGATACCAATCGCAGGGGCATCAATATTGGTGAAGCCGCCGGTTATGCCTTATTGGAAAAATACGAGCAGAGCGATTCTAATATCGCCGTTTTTGGCTATGGGGAAAGTAGCGATGCCTACCACATGTCTACGCCGCATCCTCAAGGCTTGGGCGCCAGCCTTGCCATGAACCGGGCCTTGGCTTGTGCCAATATGGAAGCCTCTCAGATCGATTATGTTAATCTCCATGGGACCGCAACCTTGGCCAATGACAGCGCTGAAGATCAAGCTGTGACAAATGTGGTAGGAAAAAATACGCTTTGCAGTTCAACCAAAGGCTGGACAGGTCATACCCTGGGAGCCGCAGGCATAACCGAAGCAATTATCGCCTGTTTAAGTATCGAAAATAATTTTGTTCCGGCTAGCTTGAACACGCAACAACTCGACCCAACTCTTTGTGCCAACATTCCCTTACAAAACCAAGAAATGAAAGTTGACTTCGTCATAAGCAATTCGTTTGGTTTTGGGGGTAATAATTGCAGTTTAATTATAGGTAGATGCTGATGTTAACGCTATTTGTTGAAGCTATCAGTGTAAATGCACCAGGCCTGGATGGCTGGCAGAACACAAAGTCCATATTGAGCGGCGATAGCAAATATGAAGACATTGCAATGCCTAAATATGTACCCAAATTTTTGCCCGCCAATGAACGTCGACGCACAACAGCCGTGATTAAATTGGCACTACAAGTGGCTGACGCAGCTATGCAAGAAACTGACATTCCAGCTAATAATACCTGTTCCGTATTTGCAACATCGGAAGGTGACACACATATAGTCGACACAATCTGTGTAGCCTTATTGTCTGAAGAACCAATGGTATCGCCTACAAATTTCCACAATTCTGTACACAATGCACCTGCGGGTTATTGGGCTATGGCCATGGAATCGAGACAGGCATCCACCAGCTTATCAGGCTTCTCTAGCACTTACAGTCAAGGCTTGTTGGAGGCCGCGACCATGGTTTGCACTGAAAACCTTAATACGTTATTGGTTGCCTATGACTCCCCTCCACCTGAACCTTTGCTGGGCTCAGCACCTATGAAAACGGCCTTTGGCACGGCACAATTACTGTGTCCAGCACAACGCACAACTAGTTTTGCACGTCTGGACATTTCACTGGTAAAAGACAAAACAAGCGACTCAATGAACGACCATGATTTGGAAACCATGCGCCTTGGCAACCCGGCGGCAAGAAGTTTGCCTTTATTACAGGCAATTGCCAATCATACAGAACGCACTGTCATTCTGCCCTATCTTGATACCTTGCAGCTCTCGGTAAAGTATTCCCCATGCTAATTGAACGTGAGGAACTTTGCCAATTGATTCCCCACGCGGGCAGTATGTGTCTACTCGATGGTGTACTGACTTGGGATGAAAAATCTATAATATGTGTTAGTCATTCACATCTTTTAACAGACAACCCACTGCGTAAAAATAATAAACTATCAACACTTCACGCGATGGAGTATGGCGCACAAGCCATGGCTGTTCATGGCGGTCTTCTCGCTCGTGCCGCCGGTGAACAGCACGCAGACGGTTATCTGGCGGCATTACGTGACGTTAAGCTTTACTCAGAACAGTTGGATACTATTAATAATCCGCTTACCATAGAAGCAACACAATTAATGGCCGGCAACGGAAATCTTATGTACGCCTTTGAAGTAAAAGCAGAAGATATTCTAATTGCCTCTGCCAGAGCAACGGTTGTTACCAGGCCGAATGATCTTGATTAGATTGTGGTGCTGCATCTATTTATTGGTGACTAGACATAGGTTTGGTGGATGCACTGCGCGATGTACAAGGATGTACGAATGCCGCGAGAGGACAGGACGCCCGTAGCGGCTTATCCACCCTACATTAAAAGATAATCTTAGAACGTATATTGGTTTTCACTATTCTTTGGAATGAATTAATAAGAAATCTGTAAATCATAGAATGGCCCATGAAAATACTGTAGGGTGGATAAGCGTAGCGCATCCACCAGGCTATTTCAGCTTAATTGTTTCAATAGAATTTAATAAATGGCAAAGATACTGACATGAAACGAGCACTAGTAACTGGCGGTAGCGGTGATATTGGTTCACAGATCTGTTTGCGTCTAGCTAAAGACGGCAATCATGTAATAATTCACGCCAATAACAATTTAGAAAAAGCGCAATCACTGGCTGAACAAATTATTGGCGCAGGATACAAAGCCGAGGCCGTACAATTTGATGTCACAGATACCGCCGCCGCGAATGCAGTGCTAGCAAAGCTTATCGATCCTGAACCGATACAAATTATCGTGAACAATGCCGGCATTCATGCTGACGTCCCCATGGCTGGCATGTCCCATGATCAATGGCAAGACGTTGTCAGTGTTTCCCTAAATGGATTCTTTAATACAACCCAACCACTTTTGTTACCCATGATGCGAACCCGTTGGGGCAGGATAATCAATATTTCTTCCATTGCCGGCGTTATGGGTAACCGTGGCCAAACAAACTATGCAGCTGCAAAAGCAGGTTTGCATGGCGCCACAAAATCACTGGCACTTGAGTTGGCCTCCAGAGGCATTACGGTAAACACCGTCGCGCCAGGCATTATTTCCTCAAAAATGACCGAAGAGGTTTTTGATAAACAATTAATTAATACCCTGGTACCAATGAAACGCGCAGGCCGTCCCGAAGAAGTGGCAGCTTTGGTAAGTTTTCTGGCATCTGACGACGCAGCTTATATATCCGGGCAAATTATAAACATTAATGGCGCAATGGCGTAAACCTCGATTCAATGACAAACTCAGAACGTCATTCTCAAACGACAGCAAACAAGTCCAGGTCTATTGCGGTAGTAATTCCAGCCTACAATGAAGCTGCCACGATTCGCGATTTGGCCATAAAAACCTTAAATTTTGTTGATAATGTTATTATCGTCGATGACGGATCAACTGATGACACTGTAGACTGTTTAAAAAATTTGAATGTTACAGTCATTGAACACAAGGTGAATAAAGGCAAGGGTGAAAGCCTGTGGGATGGCATGCGCTACGCCATAGATATGGGCGCAGACGCCATTATAACATTCGACGGCGATGGCCAACATTCACCGGAAGATATTCCTGCCTTACTCGACAAATATAGGCAAAATCCAAATACCCTGGTGATTGCTGCGCGTTTACTCAATCGGCAAAATGCACCTCGAGCACGCCTTTTCGCCAATCAGTTTGCGGATTTTTGGGTGTCCTGGGCCTCTGGCCAGTGTATATACGATTCACAATCAGGATTTCGCCTGTATCCAGTAGTAATATTAAAAGCCGTCACTGTGCCCCACGATTACTCCAGAGGCTTTGTATTTGAAAGCGAATTCATCATCGAAAGCTGTCGAAAAAAATTCCCTTGCGCAGCTGTGCCTATTAACTCCATTTACCATAGTCACGCTAGGCCCAGTCACTTTCGACCTGTTTTAGACATTGCTAAAATTGTATTAATGATTGCCTGGAAGATTATTCCTCGCGCAATGTACCTTCAAGGTTTAATCAATATCATTGGTTGTCGTGCAAAAACCCCGATCAGGAAATCTGCGGACTAGTTAAATCGTTATCTAGATTTCCAATAGCTTTTTGAGATTTTCAAGCCCTTGTTCCAAATGCACACCTAACTCTTTATCCATATCCATGCTGAGTAAAAGTATATTCATGGGGTAAGAGACATGCCCGACAAATCCCCAGGTTACCTTTGTTTCACTATCGGATACACTTTCAGTGAGAATATAGGCAGAATCTGTCGCTTCAAAAGGCTCATAAAAACGCAATTCTGTTTCAATACGTTCGCCTTCCACTATTTTTAGTATTTCCTGCTCACCTTTACCCACTTGTTTATTGTCACTTTCCCATGCCGAAATAAAACCTGTTGTACCATCAGCACCTTGGTAATTCTTTTTCATATTGGGATCCATCTTGGCCCAAGTACTGTAGTTTTCCTGGTTCTTTAAATACTTTATATAATCGAAGACTTCCGACTTATTTTTAATTATTACAATATCTCTTTTTAGTGCGTAATCATTTGGCGCTATTGCGGCAACAACCAGCACTATAGAAACTAAAACCACAATAATAAATGAAAATATTTTTATCACTTTCATAGTTGACCTCATTCCTTTGCTTATGAAAATTTTTGGAGTAAATACCTAAAGAACACACCTATATGTCCACTGCTATATGATGGTCACAATGTCATCAAATTTAATTGGATTTCGATATCCTGTTGCAGATTTTTGACCCAATTGTTGTAATTTTTATGAATCAGATAGCCTTCATGATTCAAGTTTTCACTGTCTATGTAGTTAATGCTATAGGATTTTTCATTGTACTTGATATCAATCTTGGCCATGTGATTACGTATAAACAACGTACCAACCAAATTGCCCGGACTGTTTTCTTTTATAACCCAACCACGAGTTGTGCCGGCTTTCATAATGGCGTTTTTTATGTCTTCCTTAGCTAAGGTTTTATTGGTGGATGAAACAATCATTGCATCATCTATGTTATATATAGGCTGAGCCACGCAAGCCACTAACAAAATAACCATTAGCGATATCGCAAGCTGCTTCAATTTTTTTGAAAACTTCATTTTTATTTCCTATGTATTGGATTATTTTAAGCCACTAAATCCTACTAGTTAATCATAAACATTAACTGAAAAAAGAAGGCCGGTAAACACATAATCTAATGCGCCGGCATAATTATCTGCATCAACATCGAGGTTAAATCTATTAACAGCAAAGGCAAAATCACCCAGTGCACCGGAATAACTGTCATCTATTTCAATAAAAAATAATTCGTATCTCGTATAAGCAGTCCACTTTGGTGCCAACAAATACGTTAAATTAAATCTAAACACAGCTAACGGTGCGGTAAACGTTGGAATACCTCAATAATCTGATCTTACACTACATCCAATGCTCAATCCATAATCAGCTATATATTCAATATCTTAAACCACGTTATAGCCTACTTATTTTATTCAATTTATTCTTAAATAAACCGATAACAATAGAGAACGAATATGGCTTAGATGCCCAGTGTAATTTTGAAAATTGGAAACCAAATGCATCAACCACAACATTTCACCTCTACCCATTTGTTTTTCCTGCTATTTTTTATTATTGGCTGCTGTCTATCGGCATCGGTTTGGGCCGATACTGTTGAAGAAAAATTGCCCAGTGGTTTTGTCGCCACAGCTCATTTCAAACAGGGAGAAACCACAAAACCAGCAGCGTTAATCGTACATGGATTTTTAGCCACACGTAATTTTCGCACAGTGGCCAATCTTTCTAGCTCGCTATACGATGATGGATATACGGTTTTAGCACCAAATTTAACGCTGGGTATTAATCGGCGAAAAGTGAGTCTTGCTTGCGAGGCCATTCACAGTCACAGTATTCAAGATGATATCGCCGAAATCAATTTTTGGGTGGACTGGTTGGTGGCACACGGCAACAAATCAGTTGTGCTCGTAGGACATAGTTTTGGCAGCCTGCATACTTTATCGTATTACCTGGCTTATAAACATCCTGCTGTAAAAAAAATAATTGCGACTAGTTTAATCGATATCGAAAATTCCATTGCATCAGAGATTGCCGCATCACAAATCATCTCAGCACAAAATATGGCGACAGCAAACGACAAACAGCTGGGAGAATATAAAATGTCATACTGCAAAAAATATGTTGCTCCACCTAAAGCATTTTTATCATATGCGAAATGGACAAAATCGACAATTTTGGATGGGCTAACACAGATAAATACACCCGTAGAGATAATCATTGGTAGCGCCGATCAAAGAATGAGCTCAGATTGGATTAATAGCCTCAGTGAGGCCAATGTCAAATTGACCCTAATAGAAGGTGCAAATCATTTTTTTGACAACGAACACGAGTTTGACTTGCTTGACAAAGTAATAGAATCATTGTCAAAATTGAAGTTAAAATAATGCTCAAAGACTTTTTTTCTGATCGCCCACTGTCCATAACCACCTATGGCGTATTATTTATTTTGTTGGGTCTATTTTTATTTTCCAGTTTTAGCTGGCTGGCCCTAGTCGATATAGCAGAATTAAAAAGCCAGGCAAAACAAAAAAACCTCGCCCTCGCAAACACTGAATTAAGAACTACCGTTAAAAACGTTATTAATGAAGCCAAAATACTAACGAGTCAATTTTCAAGCTGGGATGAAACAGTACAACAACTCGGAAATCCGACCTATTATTCCTATTGGCGAGAGCATCGAGTCCCTTCTGCTCACTTTATTAAAAGCTATTTTTCATCGATTGAACTCTATGACAGTGAAGGGACCGCCCTTTCCAAACAACACGATCCCAATCTACCTCGAACAATTCCAAATCCGCTGACAGACTCATATTTGGTGAAACAGGCTAACAACTATCATTTAGTTTATATTCAAGCAATTGAGGATACTGAAAACAATGCGCAGATTTCTGGCTATACAGGACTAAAAATTGATTTTATTAGCGCACTGAAACGTATACAGCGGTTTAAATATGTCAATTTAGAAAGCATAAAATTAAATGTACCCGACGGTAGTATTATTGAAAAAAATGCAATCACCAAAAACCTTACATTTGAAGTCGTACCCAATGCCGAATTTATAAAGCTACAAGAGTTAATGTTTGAGACCTTAACGCAATTCGCGCTGTCAGGCGCTGCTTTAGCCCTTTTGTTTTGGTATTTGTTAGTCATACTATTCGGTCTACCATCACGACAGTTATCACACCAAATTGATGCCTTGCGTCAGGGGAAACTGCCATTAATCGATAACACTCAAAAAATGAAACTGCCGGTTGCTGAACTGGAAAAGGTACGTGTATCCCTAAATGACTACCAATCACAATTAGACCTACGCGATGTCGCTATACGTGAAAATGAAATGCGTATGCGTGCTGTTTTGGAAAACGTAGTCGATGGAATCATAACCATAGATCAAGATGGCACGATAGAATCACACAATGCGGCGGCCAATCGAATTTTTGGGTTGGGGGAAAAAGACTATTGCGGAAAAAATATTGTCTCACTTTTTTCAGAGTCATCAACTAAAAACTATAACATATTTTTTAACCGCCACAGTCAAATTGGCTTGAACTCCCAAAATCTACCAAATTCATGTGAGCTAATTGGAAGGCGCAAAGATAATACGGAATTCCCAGCAGAAATCGCCGTGTCAACCATGCATATTCATGAACTACAATTACACATTGTGGTAGTTCGTGATATTACTGAACGTAAAAGAGCAGAAGATAAATTGATCTCTCTCGCCAATTTTGATGAGCTCACAGGCCTGCCAAACCGGGTACTATTTAATGACAGAATGCATCAGGCTATGGCGCGCGCGAAGCGCAATGAATTTCTAGCAGCCATTATTTTTATAGACTTGGACAATTTTAAGGCGATAAATGATACCTTGGGTCACCACTTAGGCGATCAAGTACTTATTATGGCCGCCAAACGCTTGCTAAGCAGCGTGCGTGAAATTGATACGGTGGGACGTTTTGGTGGTGATGAATTTTTGGTGATTCTTGAGAGTATAAAGCATATAGATGAGGTTACCGCGATCACGACAAAAATGCTTCAGAGCCTAGAAAAAGCCTTTATTCTCAATGAGCGGGAGATGTTTGTTGCCGCTAGTGCCGGTATTACGATTTTTCCATTTGATGACACGGACACCCATAATTTAGTACGTAACGCTGATACCGCAATGTTTAGAGCTAAAAAACAAGGTGGAAATACCTATCAGTATTACACCAGTGATATGAACACTCAAGTCGTTGAACGCTTGAACATGGAAAACGCCCTACGGCGCGCATTAGAAAGAAACGAATTTCAATTGCATTACCAGCCCAGAATTGAGCTGGCAACTGGGCGTATCACCGGTATGGAAGCATTATTACGTTGGCAACATCCCGAGTTAGGAATTGTATCACCGGTAAAATTTATCCCAATTCTGGAGGAAACCGGTTTAATTATTCCGGTTGGCGAATGGGTACTGCGCGAGGCTTGCACCCAAACCCATATTTGGAATCAATCCACAAACTTAGACATGCGCGTATCGGTTAATCTTTCCATGTTGCAATTTCGACAATCCAATTTAGTGGAAAGCTTTGGCGCAATTTTAGATTCTTCCCATTTACCTCCCACTCGTTTGGAATTAGAAATTACCGAAGGCGTGCTTGTAGAAAACGTGGATGCAACAATTGAGGTTTTAAATTTATTCCATGACAAAGGCATTCACATATCTGTTGATGATTTCGGCACAGCCTACTCTTCTTTAAGCTATCTCAAACGATTCCCATTGAACACCCTAAAAATTGATCGTTCTTTTATCCGAGATATAAACGAAGACCCTGATGATGCGGCAATTACAGCCGCCATAGTTGCACTCGCCCGCAGTTTACGTCTTAATGTTACGGCCGAAGGGGTTGAAACCAAATCACAATTGGACTTTTTGCGCGGATTAAAATGCGATGAAGTACAAGGGTTTTATTTCAGTAAACCATTATCCGTTAAAGATTTCGAAGACTTGATTACCCAAAAAAGTGTACTCGTCGTCAATTTGTAATTGTACTAACCCTATCGAGTAATGCTATCACTCATAATATCTTTAAAACGTGCCAGAAATTCTCCATCTGACAAAACACCACCATGACTGGCATTGAATCCATAGAGCTTGGTGGCTTCAAATTGTAAATTCTGCGGGATTTGGCTTTGCAAGGTCACTACACCATCTTCACTTTTTCCGGTCTTATAGGAGAATGCCAGGATGTAAGGAATATCTTTAGGCCAGGACCAGGCATGAAGATCCTGTATAAAAGTACTATTGGATGCGACATCGCGCCAAGATGGAATAATAAGAAAGCCTACGCTCAAGCCCCACTCTGCGCTGGCCATACCTTGCATTGGGCTATTAATGGTCATGGCAAATTTGAGGCTTTTAAACTGCTCGGGGTGTTTTTCCTGATATTTTTTCACGAATGAACGCATGACCAGGCCACCCATGCTATGTGCAACCACATACAATTGCTTGAATTTGTGTTCTTTCTGCAAGTCAGTTATGGCCCTCAATACATAGTCACTTACAATATCCAGCCTTACTCCACTAGGGTAATACAACACCCAGGGCTGAAAACGATCCTTATCCAGGCCTTCGATTACCTTATCCCAATTATGTGGCCCACCACCAATGCCATGAATTAAAAGTACCGGAATTTTGTCCTTATTGTATTCTTCTAACAAAAACAGGCCTCCACCTACATCCTGCAAAAAATCCACCCACTCCCATAGACCCGTGGAATAATGTTCTTCATTAAACATAGGATCGTCAAGATTCACGACACGACCAATGTTTTCTAGAATTTTTCGTCGATCGACTTCTACCGTGACGTTTTCCGGTAAAACCAGAGGCTTATTGCTAATGGTAATCGCGTCCAGATAGACTATTTGTGCTGGTTTAACACTGATCTTAGTGGGGTCTCCATAAAAACTAGCATGCTCCCCTGTTGTATATACTGCGTCATTATTTGAATCAATGAAGGCACCAACAAGATAATCACCTGGTGGCACATGAAATATGTAATCACCTTCTGCCGACGCCATAAGACGATTTCTAACCGTAAGCGTGTTTCCAGTTTGCTGTAATATGGCTACAAACACAGTTCCCTTCTGATTATTCTCAACATTCACCTTACCTTTTACGGCACCTATATCTTCAGCTACCTTAATCTGTTCCTTGATTTTTGAAATGGAACACGCGTTTAAACAAAACACAACAAACAGTAAAAGAAAACAAGGTAATACCTTACGAAATGTATAAATATATGGGAGTTGGTTCATGCAAGTTAATCCTTAACTGTCAGAATATTGTGATCACTTCTCAACTGCACTTATTATTACCCACGACAGCTAAAATATTTATTGTTCATTCACGGGTAAGCGAGTAGATAACATATTATTATTGTGGTAATAATATTAGGCGGTGTCATCCGCTAGGGATGACACTGCCTTTTTAAAACAATATGGCGCGCGTATGGCGCCCTCACCTTTTATTTTACTATCGGTCGAAGTCGAATCTCTATTCTTCTATTTTGCTGACGACCTTCCTTTGTGTCATTGGCTGCAACGGGTTCGTTTTCTCCAAAGGACACGGCCACCAAACGATCACTGACAACCCCTGAGCCCTGTAGGATTCTGACTACCTGAGTAGCTCTTGCAGCGGCCAAATCCCAGTTAGAGGGGAAGGTCTTGGCTAGATTGCTGCTAATGGGTGCGTTATCGGTAAAACCGGCAACAATTGTCTGATAGGGCACATCCGCTAATTGTTTACCCACCCTATCCAATACTTTCTGGCCTGAATCGCTCACCTTGGCAGAACCGGATGGAAACAGAATATTCGCTGGCAGATTAACATTTACACCTGATTTCATTTGCTCAATGGTCACTTGTTGGTTTTCGAGTTCGCCGGCTAATTCACCCACCAATCTGTTGTAGACCCTTTTGGCGGCCTCAGATCTCTCAGTTTGTTCAGCAAGTTGTTCACTAGTAAGATCCAATTCTTGTTTTAATTGTTCCTTTTCCTTCTCCTTTTCGGCAACTACGTTTTGTGAAAGCTTCACATTACCCGACAGACTCCTTGTTTGCTTCTGTAGTTTTTCATTTTCTAACATGAGGGCATCATATTTACCTTGTGAAACACAACCCACCATGGCCATACTCGCAACCGCCATAAGGACGACAATACGGACTACATTGGATGACAAGGCTGATACACTATTACGCACTGACGTTTCCATTTTATTTTCTCCTGGTGTTTTTATTGAGGATGTTAATAATTTGTTCCCACGTATTACAGCACAATAGGATTACTATTTCCAAATTATAACTCATAAATCTTCAAGGCAAGGTTTGCCCTTAAGTTTGTTGCAGAAACTTAATAAGCCACTGAATTTTTGCTTTTATTGAATTCATTCAGATCCTTATGTTAATAATAAATGGTTTTCCACAACGACTAATACTATCACTGTTTAATGATATACCGATATAGACAATTTCTATATCACCGCCGAGGTGGATGGACTGAAACGCATTAAAGCAATGCCGAATATTATCGTGGCAGAAATGGTCAACAACTATTTTGAAAACGATAAAGAAATCGTCACTCACATACCACCGAAATTAGAAGTACCATCCTTAAAATTATGCGCTGCAGAAGCTTCACCATAGTGACGAAATAATGAGCAATGCGTATCAGATTATCTTTTATTGCTAATCAATTTGATGCATATCAAAGAGGAGGCATGGCTATTAATTGACTATATACAATTGACCATCTACTTTTAGCATGTAACCTATTTATTAAAAGGTCAAATCAAAGAATTGGTAAGTTTTTTGACACCTATTGTAATAAGTAACTTGTTATTAATTTTATATGAGGCAAAAAATTCCCTATGAATTGATTTAACTGTTGTTCGCGTTCCTTAAAGAAAAACGTCAACGTACCAAAACACTGGTCTCACATACTTCAATAGATAAGGGTAATGCCTACACAAAAGCAGAAACAAGTTTTGGTTCTAACCATGAACACCGTGGCCTTTGCGGTGAATTTCGCGGTTTGGACTATGTTTTCCATCATCGGTATCAAGATTAAAGAAGAATTGGGTCTTAGCAATACCGAGTTCGGTTTGCTGGTTGCAACCCCCATATTGACAGGTTCCTTGGTGCGTCTACCCCTCGGCATACTGACCGACCGCTTTGGCGGGAAGATTGTCTTTTTCATTCAGATGATCCTGGTAGCCATTCCTACCTACGGTCTTTCTTTTGCCACAGAGTATTGGCAATACTTAACCATTGGTTTGTTCGTTGGCCTGGCCGGTGGCTCATTTGCGATTGGTATTGCGTACACCTCCGCCTGGTTCCCCAAGGAACGCCAGGGTACGGCCATGGGAATCTTTGGTGCCGGTAACGCCGGTGCTGCTATCACCAATCTAGTGGCACCATTAATAATAGTGGCTGCGGGTTGGCGTGCAGTACCCGAAATTTATTCACTTTCCATGCTGCTCATGGCCATTCTTTTCTGGTTCACAACCTATCCCGATCCACTCCACGAAGAACGCAAAAAGAACAAAACCAAGTTTTCCCTCGCACAACAATTGGAACCGCTTATGGAGGCTCGGGTTTGGCGTTTCGGCTTGGCGTATTATTTCGTTTTTGGTGGTTTCGTCGCCCTGGCTCTGTGGCTTCCGAAGTACTACGTGGGCGAGTACGGACTCAGTCTGACAGACGCGGCCTTAATTACCATGGCTTTTACTCTGCCATCCGGATTAATTCGTGCGCTGGGTGGCTGGATGTCGGATAAATGGGGTGGTGACAGGGTAACCTGGATTGTGTTCTGGGTGAGTATTATTAGTCTGTTCCTGTTGTCCTACCCGCAGACGACGCTGATTATCCACGGCATTGAGGGTGACGTCACGTTGAGCGTAGGCACCGGCATCGTAATGTTTACGGTGCTAATTTTCATTATCGGTATCGCCCAAGGTATCGGTAAGGCCAGCGTTTATCGCAGCCTGGCCGATTATTATCCCACCAACATGGGGTCAGTTGGCGGTCTGGTGGGTGTTATTGGTGGCCTGGGTGGTTTTACTTTGCCCATCATGTTTGGTATCTCCGCCGATATGATCGGAGTACGCAGCAGTTGTTTTATGTTGATGTATCTGGTGCTGGCGGGTGTCATGATCTGGACCTATGCTGCTGCCAAGGGTGAGCGCGAAGCCATCCTGCAGGGAAAAGAAGGTCTGCGAGCCGAGCTGATTCGCGATGGTATAGTCGCAGCGAGGCCGGGAAGAAAGGTCTGGGTCTCCGACTGGCGTCCGGAAGACGACGACTTCTGGAATACCACTGGGCGAAAAATTGCTAATCGCAACCTGTGGATCTCCATGCCAGCACTGCTGCTTTCGTTTGCAGTTTGGGTGGTGTGGAGTGTAGTTGTAATAGAGCTACCCAAGGTAGGATTTAAGTTCACAACCGCCGAGCTGTTCTGGTTGGCGGCCTTACCGGGATTATCCGGTGCAATTTTGCGTATGCTGTACTCCTTCATGGTGCCAATCTTTGGTGGACGCAATTGGACAGTATTTAGTACGGCCTCTTTGCTAATTCCCACCTTGTGGATGGCCATCGTCGTTCAGAATCCCGATACTAACTATGCCATCTTTGTAGTCATAGCCTTGCTCTGTGGTTTTGGCGGCGGCAACTTCTCCTCGAGCATGGGTAATATCAGTTTTTTCTATCCCAAACGGATGCAAGGTACAGTCTTGGGTCTCAATGCCGGTGTTGGTAATTTGGGTGTCGCTGTGGCGCAGGCTGTGATTCCTATAACTATCTACGGCGGAGCTCTTTTCGTCGCAGGTGGTCAATCCCAGACAGTGATGGTAGAGGGTGCGGAAAGACTCATGTGGGTGCAGAACGCCGGCTACATTTGGGTGCCATTTATTTTATTCTCTACTATCGCGGCGTGGTTCGGTATGAATAATATCCGCTATGTCCAGTCCTCCTTTGCAGAACAGGCAACTATCTTCAGACGCAAACACGCTTGGCTGGCAAGCTGGTTGTACACCGGTACCTTTGGCTCTTTCATTGGCTTCGCTGTTGGTTTTCCCATGCTGTTAGCGACTCAGTTTCCAGACTCCCACATAGTTAAATACGCCTTTATTGGGCCATTGCTGGGAGCCTTGATTCGGCCCTTGGGTGGATGGCTGGCTGACCGGATGGGCGGTGCCAGTCTTACCTTTTGGAACTTTGTGGTAATGGCCGCCGCTATGGTCGGCGTGTTGTTATGTCTTCCCACCGATACCAGTCCCGGCAGCGTGACCGGTTTTTATCTGCTATTCATTGTGCTGTTCCTGACAACTGGAGTGGGCAATGGCTCGGTCTTTAACATGATACCCAACATTTTTCATACGCTACACCTGCGCTGGTCAGAAGGTCAGGATGAGGCACGCAAAGCACTGGCCATGCGCCAGGCTGATACCGAATCCGCTGTAGCGCTGGGCTTCAGTGCTTCGATCGCTGCTTTAGGTGGTTTCTTCATCCCCATCGCATTGGCCATTTCCACCTATTTTTTTGATAATCTGCATGCAGCCATGAGCATATTCAGTGTGTTCTACCTGAGCTGTGTATGGGTTACCTGGTCATGGTACTACCGCAAAGGCGCAGAGGTGCCATGTTAACTGGTTCTCAATCTATACGCTGAAATATTTGGTGCTTTTACCCAACCTGTTCAATCAAAGAGGGAAGTCGCATGGCAGATGTTAAAGAATGGAACCCCGAAGACCCCGATTTTTGGGAATCCAAGGGCAAAAAAATAGCAAACCGGAATCTCTGGATTTCGATCCCCAGCTTGCTATGCGGATTTGCAGTATGGCTCTACTGGGGCATCATTACTGTGCAAATGCTGAACCTGGGTTTTCCTTTTGATAAAGGCGAGTTGTTTACCCTTGCAGCTATTGCCGGTTTAACCGGCGCTACACTGCGTATTCCCAGCAGCTTTTTCATTCGCATCGCCGGCGGCCGAAATACCATCTTTTTTACCACCGCATTGTTAATGATCCCGGCCATCGGCGCCGGCATCGCCTTGCAGGATAAGAACACACCATTGTGGGTGTTCCAATTGCTTGCGTTTTTATCCGGCTTTGGTGGCGGCAACTTTGCGTCTTCCATGTCCAATATCAGTTTCTTTTTTCCAAAACGTATGCAAGGTCTGGCATTGGGATTAAACGCGGGTTTGGGCAACGCCGGTGTGACCACTATGCAGATCCTGGTACCGCTGGTAATGACCTTCGGCGTTTTCGGTGGCGCCCCGATGATACTGGAGAACACCTCTGGTACCTTGATCGGCAAAATACCCGCCGGCTCCGAAACCTGGATTCAAAACGCCGGATATATCTGGCTGGTACTGCTTATACCTCTGGCCTTCGCCGGCTGGTTCGGCATGAACAACCTGCGTACTGAGCATGTCTCACCCAATATCGGTTCACCTATTGGCGCCTTCTCCAAAATCACCGCCATGCTGTTAATCGGTTTTCTCACGGCAGCGGCTGGTCTCTACGTGATTCTGCCCGCGCCGACCGGACTGGGGGCGCCTGGCTGGGCAAAATGGCCGGTCATTGTATTTGTCATATTTGCTACAGTGATGCTGCTGAAAATGATACCCGGTGAAATTAAACCCAACCTGCAGCGCCAGTTCAAAATATTCGGTAATAAGCACACCTGGGTAATGAGCATTATCTATACCATGACTTTCGGCAGCTTTATCGGTTACTCCGCGGGCTTTGCGCTGGCCATTAAGGTGGTTTTCGGTTTCCAACATGTAATGGTGGATGGGGTAATGACCCATAACCTTGCCAACGCCAACGGACCGTCCGCACTTATGTACGCCTGGATGGGGCCTTTTATCGGTGCCTTGATACGCCCCATAGGTGGTTGGATTGCCGATAAGGTGGGCGGTGCCAAAGTGACCCAGATGGTTTCCATTGTGATGATTGCCAGTGCTCTCGGAGTAGCCTATTACCTGAAACAGGCCTATGTGTCGGCTACGCCGGAAGAGTTTTTCGTTCCGTTCTTTATATTGTTCCTGGTGTTATTTGCGGCTACCGGCATTGGTAACGGCTCCACTTTTCGCACCATTGCCATGGTGTTCGACAAGGAACAGGCCGGACCTGCATTGGGTTGGACCTCGGCGGTGGCAGCGTATGGTGCATTTGTCATTCCCAAAGTGTTTGGTGAGCAGATCAAGATGGCGACCCCGGAGTATGCGCTCTATGGCTTCGCCCTCTTCTACTTTGTCTGTTTGTTATTGAATTGGTGGTATTACCTTGGTCCCAAGGCAGAGGTGAAAAATCCTTAGCGAACCTAAACGCTATAGTAACTCACGAATCTAGCCCCGGTTTTGGCGGCGAGTGGTAGTAAAGAATAGTTATGGATAAAGGAGCATATTAATGAGCCATTTTCTAGACCGTCTGAAATTTTTTCAACGGATACAAAGCACATACTCTGGCGGCCACGGTATTGTGACCGATGAAGACCGCGAGTGGGAGAGTGCTTACCGCCACCGCTGGCAACACGACAAGGTCGTGCGATCTACCCATGGAGTAAACTGTACCGGTGGTTGCAGTTGGAAGATTTTTGTCAAGAACGGCCTGGTTGCCTTCGAGATGCAACAGACTGATTATCCGCGCACCCGCGATGATATGCCCAACCACGAACCTCGTGGATGTCAGCGTGGTGCCAGTTTTTCCTGGTATCTGTACAGCCCTCATCGTGTGAAGTATCCACTGATTAGAGGCCGCTTACTCGATTTGTACCGCGCCGAACGCAAGGCAGGTGCGGACCCGGTAGAAGCCTGGCAAGCCATCCAGACTGATTCTGATAAACGCAAAAAGTATACTGCCGTGCGTGGCCTAGGTGGTTTCGTGCGCTTAGCTTGGGATGAAGTCAACGAGATCATTGCCGCTGCTAATGTGTATACGATAAAAAAATATGGCCCGGATCGCCTGTATGGTTTTTCACCCATCCCTGCTATGTCCATGATAAGTTACGCGGCGGGTTCCCGCTATCTGTCTTTGATCGGAGGCGCGTGTGGCAGTTTTTATGACTGGTACTGTGACTTGCCGCCTGCATCACCCCAGGTATGGGGCGAACAAACCGACGTACCGGAAGCAGCCGACTGGTACAACTCCACTTATCTTATTGTGTGCGGTGCCAATCTACCCATGACCCGCACCCCCGATGCGCATTTCTACTCCGAAGTACGTTATAAAGGGGCGAAAGTCGTTTCCATGGCGCCGGACTACGCCGAGTACGTGAAGTTCGCTGACCTTTGGATGCCGGTGAAACAAGGCACCGACGCCGCGGCCTTTCTGGCTATGGGACATGTGGCGCTAAAGGAATTTTTCCTCGACAAGCAGGAACCTTATTTTCAGGAATACGCACGCACCTACACTGACTTACCTGTTCAAGTGATGTTGAGAAAACATGGTGAAGGTTATGTAAGTGACCGTTACCTGCGTGCTGCGGATTTCGCTAAAAACCTGGGTGAAACCAATAATCCGGAATGGAAAACGATTGTTTACGACGAGAAAACCAAGGCATTTGTAGCGCCTAATGGCTCCATCGGTTTTCGTTGGGGTGAAAAAGGTAAATGGAATGTCCTGCCCAAAAACGCAAGCAATCAACAGGAAATCATCGCAGAACTTAGCTGTGTCGATAGCCGTGATGAAGTCGTTTCAGTGGGCTTTCCACACTTTACTCCTGATGAGCCGGAGCTGTTATACCGCAATATACCTGCCAGGAAACTGAAGCTGGCCAATGGCGAAGACGTTTATGTCACTTCGGTGTTTGATATGCAGATCGCCCAATACGGGCTGGACCGTGGGCTGGGTGGCGATAACGTGGCATCGTCCTATGATGACGAGAACGTGGCTTATACGCCGGCCTGGGCGGAAAAAATCACCGGCGTGAAACGTGCCGACCTGACCCGTACGGGACGAGAATTTGCCGACAATGCTTCCAAGACCAAAGGCAAATCCATGGTGATCCTGGGCGCGGCGATCAACCACTGGTACCACAACGACATGAACTACCGCGCTATCATGAATCTGTTGCATATGTGTGGTTGCGTTGGACAGTCCGGTGGTGGCTGGGCTCACTACGTGGGCCAGGAAAAATTGCGGCCACTCGCTGGATGGTCACCCATTGCGTTTGCACTGGACTGGAACCGCCCGCCGCGCCATATGAACAGCACCACTTATTGGTATTTTCATACTGATCAGTGGCGCTATGAAACAATTGATGCTGATGCGTTGCTGACGCCAAGCGCCAAAGGTAAATACAAAGGTTATTCATTGGCAGACTACAATGTGGTGTCGCAACGCCTGGGCTGGTTACCTTCTGCACCCCATTTTAATCGTAACCCACTGGATCTCGTCGATGAGGCGGAGAAAAGCGGTGCCAAGGACGAAGCTGGCCTTGCCAAGTATATGGTGGATAAGTTGAAAAGCGGCGAATTGGATTTTGCTTACGCTGATATCGACAACCCGGTGAATTTTCCGCGTAATTTGTTTGTGTGGCGCGCCAATTTAATTGGTTGTTCGGCCAAGGGCCATGAGTATTTCCTCAAACATTTGATCGGTGCGCAAAACGGCGTGATGCAAGAAGGTGTACACGGCAAGGACAGCAAAGAAATCAAATGGGTGGAGGAAGGTCCCATTGCCAAACTGGACTTAATGGTGGATATAAATTTTCGCCTCAATTCCACTGGCGCTTACTCCGACATCGTATTGCCGACTGCAACCTGGTATGAAAAGAACGACCTTAATACTACGGATATGCATCCCTTTATTCATCCGCTCAGTGAAGCGGTGTCACCCGGTTGGGAATCAAAAAGTGATTGGCAAATTTTCAGAAACATCGCCAAATCCTTTTCAGCCCTGGCCGAGAAGCATCTCGGTGTGCGCAAAGATGTGGTTGCTCTACCTCTGCATCACGACACTCCCACTGAGTTAGGGCAGCCTTTAGGCGTAAAAGACTGGAAGAAAGGTGAATGCGAACCAGTCCCTGGTAAAACCTTCCCGCTATTGAAAATAGTGGAGCGCGACTTCGCCAACACCTTCAAGAAATACAGTGCGCTAGGGCCGCTATTGACCAAACTTGGAAACAATATTAAGGGTGTCGATTGGAATACTGATCAGGAATACGAAAAGCTTAAAGACATCAATCATACCATTACCGACGAAGGCATTACTAAAGGCATGCCTTCACTAGAAGAAGACATCGCGGTGTGTGAAGCGGTGTTACATATGGCACCGGAAACCAACGGCGAAGTGGCGCATAAAGCGTGGACTGCACAGAGTGAGAAGACCGGTATCGACCACCACCATTTATATGCCGGACGTCAAGAAGACAAGATCACCTTCCGTGACATTCAAGCTCAGCCGCGTAAAATTATTACTGCTCCCACTTGGTCCGGTATCGAATCCGAAACGGTGAGTTATAACGCCGGTTATACCAATATCCACGAGCACATTCCATTTCGCACCCTCACCGGACGGGCGCAGTTTTATCAGGATCACGAATGGATGCTAGATTTCGGCGAAGGTTTTTGCGCCTACCGACCGCCGGTGGATATGAAATCACATTTGAATATGCCGTCCAGCGTGACAAATAAACCACACTTGGTGCTGAACTGGATTACGCCGCATTCAAAATGGGGTATTCATAGTACCTATCAAGACAACTTGCGCATGCTGCACCTGTTTCGAGGTGGACCTTATATCTGGGTGTCAGAAACTGACGCCAAGCAAATTGGTTTGCAGGATAACGACTGGGTAGAAGCAATCAACGCCAACGGTGCTACGGTGGCGCGCGTGGTGGTGAGTCAACGTATACCCAATGGCATGGGGATGATGTATCACGCCCAAGAGAAGAATGTAAATGTACCTGGTTCCAACACCACTGGAAAACGCGGCGGCATTCTCAATAGTGTGACACGGGTGGTCGTCAAGCCCACTCACATGATTGGCGGCTACGCTCAGCTCGCCTACGGGTTCAATTATTACGGTACCGTGGGTTCGCAACGCGATGAATTTGTCGTACTGCACAAGATTGAGGATCGCGACGTCGATTGGCTGGAGCGTCCGTTAACACCAGAACGTGAGGCACAGCTGAATCCACCGGGCATTGGTCCACGGTAATCACTTAGGAGAGAATACATGAAAGTCCGCGCACAATTTGCACTGGTATTTAACCTGGACAAATGCATCGGTTGTCACACCTGTTCCGTGACCTGCAAAAACGTTTGGACCAACCGTAAGGGTGTTGAGTACGCCTGGTTCAATAACGTCGAGAGTAAGCCCGGTGTGGGGTTTCCTCAACAATGGGAAAACCAGGACATCTGGCGGGGCGGCTGGCATTTAAAAAATGGTAAACTAGAGTTGAAATCCGGCAGCAGACTGGATCGGCTGCTGAATATTTTCGCTAACCCTGATATGCCGGAAATTGATGATTATTACGAGCCGTTTACCTTTGATTACGCGCATCTGCAGAAAGCACCGCTTTCAGAAGCAGCACCTACCGCAAGACCACGTTCTATGATCGATGGCGAACGCATGGAAAAAATTACCTGGGGGCCGAACTGGGAGGATGATCTGGCAGGCGAATTCGATAAGCGTTCGCGCGACAAGAACTTCAAGGATATCGAAAAGCAGATGTACTCTGAGTTTGAGCATACCTTTCACATGTATCTGCCGCGCATTTGTAACCACTGTCTAAATGCTTCATGTGTAGCAGCCTGTCCTTCAGGTTCGATCTATAAACGCGAAGAAGACGGCATTGTGCTGGTAGATCAGGATAAATGCCGTGGTTGGCGCATGTGTGTCAGCGCATGTCCGTATAAGAAAGTGTTCTACAACTGGGAATCCGGTAAAGCCGAGAAGTGCATCGGTTGTTACCCGCGCGTAGAGTCCGGCTTGCCTACAGTGTGTTCCGAGTCGTGTGTCGGTCGTATCCGTTACAACGGCATCATACTTTACGACGCCGACAAAATTGAAGCGATGGCAAGCAAACAAAACGAACAGGATTTATATCAGGCACAGCTTGATATTTTCCTGGATCCCAATGACCCGGAAGTCATCGCCCAGGCCCGTATAGATGGTGTACCGGATAACTGGATCACCGCTGCGCAGAAGTCGCCCATCTACAAACTGGCTATCGACTGGAAGCTTGCCTTTCCGATCCATCCAGAGTTCCGCACACTGCCTATGGTGTGGTATGTGCCGCCGCTGTCACCCGTGCAATCGCAGATCGATCAGGGCAATTTACCCACCGGGCCGGACGGTGCGATTCCACTCGCCGGTGCAATGCGCACACCCTTAAAATTTCTGGCCAACCTGCTGACCGCCGGTGATGAAGAGCCCGTGCGCATCGCGCTTAACCGCTTAATTGCCATGCGCAGCTACCAGCGATCTGTGCATGTAGAAGGCAAAGCGGATACCCGCGCCTTAGAGGCTGCAGGTATTAGCGAGGATCAAGCCAAGGAAATGTACCGTTACCTTGCCATAGCCAATTACGAAGACCGCTTTGTGATACCTACTTCGCAAGAAGAAACACGTCTGGAAGACTACCATAGTTTTCAGGGTCAGAACGGTTTTACCTTTGGTAACGATAGCTCACCTGGCATCAGCCAGAGTTCTCTGTTCCCGGAACGGCGTAAAGAAACCGTGGAATCTCTTGACTCCGCGCCCTCGGCGGATGAGCGTTAGTTGCGAGTAACACTTCACATTTTGGCCGCTCCCGTCCATCCATGGACCTGCGGCATAAGTACATCCATGTACAAAAAGGAGAGCACGTATGTCGATTTACAAAATCATGTCAGCACTGTTGCAATATCCAGAGCAGGAGATGCTTGAAGCGGTGCCGGAGATAAGAGCCCGTCAAAAAGATAATCCACTGCCAACAGAGCATCGAGCCGCACTGGAAAATTTTCTGCAGCACATTGAATCAAATGCGCTCACAAAACTCCAGGAAGAGTACGTGCAGACGTTTGATCTAACGCCTGAACACAGCTTGCACTTGACGCATCATCTATTCGGCGATGATCGGGGGCGTGGTCCGGCGCTCATTGACCTTGTCGAATATTACAAGGAGTATGGACTGCAGGCCGATGAGAAAGAATTACCGGACTACTTGCCAATGCTTTTGGAGTTCAGCGCCGAACTGGAAGAAACCGAAGCGCTTGTGTTTCTAAGCCAAACAGTGAAGGTGTTGCAACAACTGGCTGCCAACCTGGAAAAGGCCAACAGCCCCTACGCACCACTAATACGTATTGTCGAAACCCAAGGGCGACTTGCCCCTATCGCCGCGTGAGGAGCATAACATGGACTTTCATACACTGATTTTCGGAATTTATCCCTATTTCGCTACCACGGTATTCCTGCTGGGCAGTTGGATTCGCTTTGACCATGAGCAATACACCTGGAAAAGTGACTCCAGCCAGTTACTTTCAAAAAAGTACATGCGCTTCGCCAGCAATTTTTTCCATATCGGTATATTGGCTCTGTTCTTTGGCCACCTAACGGGCCTGTTAACACCACACTCTGTGTTCGTGGCACTCGGTGTTTCCGACATGACGCACCAGTGGACGGCGATTATTGCCGGTATGATCTTCGGCACAATGTGTTTCCTTGGTGGCGCCGCACTTTGGATGAGGAGAATGTTTAATCGCAGAGTACGCTCGGTTTCTCGCTGGATGGACATTAACATTCTGGGTTGGTTAGTGCTTACGGTGACCCTGGGTCTCTTAACACTTCCCATTTCCATTTCCCATGCAAACGCCGGTGATCCAGCGGTAATGATTTTGCTAGCGAATTGGGTGCAAAGCATTCTCTATTTACATCCCAATCCTGATCTCATACGAGAGGTATCACTGGTATATAAGCTTCATATATTTGTGGGTATGTCGGTATTTCTGTTTTTCCCTTTTACCCGATTGGTGCATATCTGGAGTGCCCCGTTCGGTTATCTTGGGCGTGCTTATCAGATTGTACGTACAAAGAGAACAAGAAGCGCATAATCCTAAAGAAAAAATTCTGGCAGCCTGTTACTAATCCGCAACAGAACCGGCATAAAGCGCTGCGATCAAATCGGACTGTGTCACCATGCCCACCAAACGCATTTCGGCATTAACGATGGGAATATGGTGCAATCCTCTCTCCGACAACAGTGGCACCAACTCAACAATATGCATGGTTTCTTTCGCCGTATACACCGGCGCAGCCATGATCTGGCCCACCACTTCAGGCTTCTCCGAAGCCATGCCGGGTGTTCGCTTGATAAATTTAACCAGCTTGTCTTCAAACGTTTCGTAAGTTTTCAGATTGGCTCGCTTTAGAAAGTCGACCAGTGAAATAATACCGATCAGGCGCTGCGCACGATCAACAACTGGAATAGCCTTGATCTTGTGTAAGCGTAATTGCGCCCAGGCCTCTTCCAGTTCGGTGCCAAAGTTAGCCGTCACAATATCACTCGACATGATATCGGCGCAGGTTATGTCCCCCATCTTGCGACGATATGCCTGCATCCCCGCCATTTTGTAAACCGTACTCAAATCTGCTTCACTTACATCGAGAAAGGTGTCCATCTGCTTTAACGCATTGTGCACGTCAGACTGGTTAATGCCCAGCCTGTCGAGCGAACCGGGATCGTTGTGCTTGTGGATATTATCATGAACGGGCACAGCTCTGGCGGGATAATGCCTACCCGGCAACAAATTATTAATAATGAAACCGACTATCAATAGAATCAGCAAATTCAATCCAAGCGGCTCCAGCACGAACCAGTAACCCAAGTCATGTATGCTTTTATCCCCCATCAATGGCAACAAAGCTAGCGCTCCACCCGGCGGGTGCAAACAGTGTAAAAATTGCATTACCAGCATAGATACCGCTACAGAAACAGCTGCAGCGACAATCAAATTTGGAATGTATCTCGCACAAGTCACCGCAATTAATGCAGAAAATATATTTCCGCCGATGAGTGGCCATGGTTGCGACAATGGGCTATGGGAAAGCGCAAACAACAAAACGGCTGAAGCACCCATCGAGGCCACCAAAATTGGCAGACCAATTCCACTGACATGTAGGCTGCTGACGTAACCCATCAGTAAAATGGCAATAAAAGACGCCAGCACTGAGCGCATTTTTTCACCCGCACTCAGCGGCGAACGTTCCGGCACAATATAGTGCAATACTTTTACTACAAAGCTGTTCATAATAAAATATTGATTAGCGATCTGGTGTTAATTCAAATACCAAGCTTATTTCACCATCGTCACTATGCAATTCAAGAGACGACTCTTTTAGTTTAATTTTAGTCGTTTGTTTTAGATTCTTTAAATAGAGTTGCTCTGCATCCATGTCTTCTGGAGGCCCAGCCATCATGGTCATACCGAAGCCAGGATCTTTCCAATTAATCGTGTCATTGTCGCCAAACTCACATTGACCAAAATAGCGGTTAATCACGGAACGACCAGACACCTTGCAAGCGGAATCAAACAAAAGTGTTACGACTCTTTCCCCAGGTTCGTTCCCTTGTTCAAATAGGATTTTGCCGGACTTGCTGATACTCTTTAGTTGCCAGTTTTTGTCAATTATAGCTATGCGCAGTGTGGAATTGGAAGACTTGTTTTCTGAAACCTCCGCATAAACACAATTACTGCCCAAGCTAAGGAAAAGCATAACTACAAATGTCTGAGTAAGCAGTCTGAGTCGCTGCTTTAAATTGAAAAAATTTAATTTGTCCATGAACAAGGTTTTTTTCCGATGATTATTGGCTTAATAGTCTTATTTAACATATTCCAATCTTAGGCATTGTTTTATCAATTAGTCAAATATAACGGTTTTGCTCATAGCGGTAGAACAGCCGATATCTATCTGATAACCCTGCATAAACAGTAACTTAAGCAACAAGTATGTATTGCACAAATACCAGCCAGCCCCCATTAGTTGACCTTAGCTGCAACAAAAGTGAATCATTCACATGAGCTATAGTCTTATATAGAGTTATACAACCAAAATTGGACCTAGTGGGAGGGAAGCGATGCGGCTGCGAAGTAGGACTCTTTTGTTTATTACGCTGTTATTTTCCTGGGGAAGCATCATCGCCCAAGATGATGAAGTGTGGCCAAAAGAAATTACGGGTAAAGAAGGCACGATAATCATCTATCAGCCCCAGATTGAAAGCTTTGACGGCAATCAAGTCGAAGCAAGAGCCGCCATTGCCTTAAAATTAAGCTCAGAACCGGATACGCCACTATTTGGTGCCGTATGGATGTCAGCTCGTGTCGATACAAACAGAGACACAAGAATGTATTCCATTAGAGAACTCAAAATATCTGATGTGCGATTTGCAGATGCTAAAAAAGGGGATAAACAGAAACTTAGTAAATTTCTCCAGGATCGACTGACAGAATCTGATTTTACCCTATCGTTGGACCAGCTATTAACCGGCCTCGATGTTGATACTGAAGTTGACAAAAATAAGCTTAGTGAGACTGGATTAAAACATAAGCCACCCAAAATTATCCTGTCTACCGAGCCTGCCGTTTTGATCCCCTTCGATGGTAAACCAATAATTCAGGATATAAAGGATAGCAAACTTCAGCAAGTAGTAAACACACCTTTTCTTGTTGTAAAGAGTGGTAAATACTTTTATCTATCTGGTGGTGGAGATCTTTGGTATCGCAGCAAAAGTGCACTGGGTCCTTGGCAGATTTCCAAGGACATACCCAAAGCAGTGACCAGTCTCGAACAAAATAAAGACGCTAAAAAAACCCGCCAATCGGATGACCAAGTACCACCAAAAGTTATAGTCGCTACTGAACCAAGCGAACTTATCGTTTCCGATGGTAAACCGGTTTGGGCCGCTGTGGAAGGCATGGGCCTACTGTACATGAACAATACAGATAGCGACGTTTTTTTAGAATTATCAACACAAGACTACTACACCTTATTGTCGGGTCGCTGGTATCGAACCACAGCCTTGGGCGAACAGTGGGATCACGTTCCCAACGATGAATTGCCCAAGGCCTTTGCTGATATTGATCCCGACTCGCCTAACGGACACGTGCTGTCGCAAGTTTCCGGCACACAACAAGCTCAGGAAGCGATACTTGATAACACCATACCGCAAACATCGGCCATACGTCGTGACGACAGTTCCGTATCAGTTCTATACGATGGTGAACCCAAATTTGTAGATATTGAAAAGATCCGGGTACAGTATGCGGTGAATACAGAATCTGCCGTTTTTAAGGTAAATAATCGTTATTACCTTGCCGCACAAGGTGTATGGTATGAATCATCTTCCGCTCAAGGTCCCTGGATAGTCGCAACCTCCATACCCAAAGCAATTTACAGTATCCCCCCATCCAATCCACATTATAATGTCGTTTTTGTACGCATTTACGACGTCATGCCTGATGTAGTGTACGTAGGTTATACACCGGGTTATCTGCACAGTTATTATTATCATGGAACCGTGGTCTATGGTACTGGCTGGTATTACAAACCGTGGCACCACCGGGTTTACTACCCCCGTCCCTGGACCTGGGGTTTTCGGGTGGCTTACAGCCCTTGGATAGGTTGGAGTTTTGGTTTAGGCTGGACCAGCGGACCGTTTAGTTTTTATTTTGATCCCTGGCCCTACCCCCACTTTCATCACCATTATGCCTGGTACGGTCCTGGAGGCTACTACCCCCACTACCGACCTTATGTCAAAAAAGGCTATCGTAAGCATAAATCCCACCCACACAAGCATCGTTACAAACGTAATAAGGTGGTCTTACGCCCCAACATTTATCATTATCCAAAAAATGCAAAGCGAAATATTGAACGGCGCCACAAACGCTCAAAAACGCAAGCCAGAGTGGCCAAGGATTGGAAAAACAACGTATTTACCGATAAACAAGGGAACATCTATCGTCGTGACAAAAATGGACAATGGCAACAACGCCACAAGGGAAAATGGAAACGAGCCGAAAACCTAGATAATCCACGCACCCCGAAGAGGGTAAATACAGCAGCTCAACCGAAAAAATATCCCGTTAAATCTAAGGATCGACGCAAAACGAAAAACCAATACAAGCAACCGCGTTCAACGCAACCTAAGCAACAGCGCGCAACACAGCCTAAGCAACAACAACCACGCGCAACCCGTCCTCAATTAGAGAGAGACCATAGCAAGCGGCAAAGGGGAACACAACGTTCGAACCAGTATCAAAAACAATGGAAAGACCAGTCTCAACCTAGGAGATCAAACCAAAGACAACAACAAGGTGGAGGCAACAGAAGTCACTCACCAAGAGGTGGGAATCGACATTAAAGTGAGGTGTAGTAGTGTCGTTACCAAGGGAGAGGAAGTACTCTTCTAATTTTTAAGCTTGATGGTAAAAATACTGTCTATCAATATGCCTAATACGATGGGGATGAATTTAATATACTGGGGTTGAATTTTTTCCAGGCATATCCCGTCATTAAATTGATACCTACTCAATGGCCAGCAATCATATATAAAATATATACCAATAGAAAAAACCAATAAACAAATCAATGTAGCCACAAAGGTGTATATTACCCAAAGCAGTATTGCTTTTTCGGACAAGATGTTTTTTGTAAATATTGACATTGACTCTCTTTAATATTGGTATCTTTTTTTACTTGTTGTTAATCACTTCATTTGTTATATCTACAACCTTAATACCTGCGGGAGGAGTGTATATAAATAGTGCGTCTTCGATATCTCTATTAATTTCTGTATTCTCAAATGATGCTTCGAATCCACTAAAATCAGTTGAAATCGTCTTCGGAATGTACTATCAAGAATGCCGAATAACTATTTATTCAAAAAAATACGGTTAAAATAGAGACCTACTTTACCAGTCGACATAAAAAACAAGAGCTATAATTGATGAGAGGCCCATTAATATCGTATTGAGAAAAAGTAGATAACTTAATACTACATCAAACTTTGAACAGTATTTTCTAAAGTGAAATTCACAGACTACTTTACCCTGTTGCAACGCGTCGCGGATTTCATGCTTGTCTCTAACTATGTGAAAGACATAATCCAAACTTCTGCTCGTATGCGATATGATCGGGGGTAGCACCTCAATCTTGGCGTATTTTAACACCAGGTTTATTTTTTGCAGCTTTCGAACAATTTTAAAGAATACAATTAGTGCTAAGAGAGTGTTCACTAACATCGTTACCACTACAGAGTAAATCACAATTCCTTAGGTCGACATTACAATGCAGTAAGTCCGTCAAAATTGTCACTGTTGCTTAATGAACTGACATTATTATCGTAAAGGTAACGTCCGGCCAATTTGCTAAGTTTATTACCAGCCAACACGCCTGCTGCGCCCGCCCCTACAACAAGCATTAGTCCGACACAAGGGATCAACAACAAAGGAAAAAAGGCACACGCAGCAACTAAGCCAGCACTAACGGCAAAAGCACTGCCAACTGCAATCCAAGCTTCAGCGAAGAGCCCACCTATCTCTTCAAACGCCACCCGAGTCGCATTGCCACCCGTGGCATAGGCTTGTTTGATATTTGTGGACACACTCTGTTGTAGCTTCGTCTCAAAGCACGCAGGAATTAATGGAATGGTTATCTTGAGCAATCACAAATGTAACCAAGTGGCATTTATTGGATTTAGAAGATGGCAATAATAATATTTAAATATCAGTCAGTTATACTAAAGTCGCTGCAAAAATTAAGTATTGTGTGCCCTTAATTTTATTCTTGTTTAAGCGACATTGCTTAGTCGACCGACGAAAAATTAATGAATAACTATGTAAGGTTGGGGTATAATCTTGAATGGTTACAAGTCTCAGGGTAATTCAATTATGATTTTGCGCACGATGGATTTTTCTCGTTTATTTTCAATAGTTAATTTATGTTTCGTCCTCTTATTCGGTTGTAATAGTGCGGTTGAAGAAGCTGCAAATGAAAAAACGCCAATACCAGTAATTGATACTGAAACACCTGAACTCATTCAAGGTATTTACCCTGGTAGAAATAGCGTAGATGTACCGATTGATGCTGAAATAACAGTAACCTTTGCCAAAAAGATGAATCCGTTTTCAATCAGCGAATCTACCATTTTTATTGAATATCTTCCAATCGAAAACCTTCCTATCGAAAAACCTCCCGTTAAGGTTAGTTATGATGCAACAACCCGGGTGGCTAAAATAGCTTTAGAATCCGGCTTTGAGTATGGTGCGACTTATACGGTTGTTATAAAACCGAATATAGAAGCTGATGACGGTGAAAAATTAGAACTTGAATTTAAATGGAAAATTACAATAAACGCAATTCCAAAAGTCGCAAGTTCTCAGCCCATTGATGGTGGTCAAATAGCTATTGATGAGACAATGCAAATTGTATTTAGTGAACCGATTGAGTTGACTTCAATTGCCAACCAAGTATCTTTAGTCGACGAAGATGGGGATAATATTGGTATTTCCGTTGAGCTTTTAGACGATACTCAAACGATTAAAATAACACCTTTACAAAATTTATTATACGACGGGCAATATAAACTCACCGTCGAAACCGGGGTTGTGGATCTGCAAAACACAGCTATAGATTCTCTGGTTGAATTAGGTTTTACCACACCATTACCTGCAATTGTCGATTTGACATCAAACAATTCCAGTGCAGAGTACAGCTCACCAAAATTCGCTAATTCCGGTAGACTGAACCATGCCGTCGCCTATGGGGCAAATGATGAAAAAAATATCTATTTAGTAGCGTCGACATATTCAAAACCAACTAGTATGTGGTCCACTGCATTGGTAGTCGAAACCATTCCTTTTAGTCCAAATAACTATAGTGACATCATTACCCAAAGAAAATTCTGGGTCAGTGCTAACGACAGTATAGTTTCCGTCGTGTGGCAATTGGGGGACGTAATTTGGGCATCTTATTTAGATGGCCCACAATGGGCGACACCTGTTTTACTTTCCGACAGCCAAAATACCAAAACTCTTATTACATTGTCGGCTAGCCAAACCGGATTTATCCTAAATTGGCAAGAGTCGGGCGCAGTTTACGCCGCAATTTTTGACAATACGTGGGGCGGTGGTGTCCTTATTGATAATCCGTCAGGGTCGGCCACCATAAGTGGAAATTTTAATGTATTTTCTGTCAATGGTAATTACGTGGTTACATGGGTAACACAAACAGGAGATCTCTACAATATTAAATCCAATGTGTTTGAGGGGTTATGGAGAGACGTGAGTACTATCGAAAGTGGGCTACTATCACACCCTACTATTAATATCATTGACTCTATCGATTCGAATAGCTATTTTTCCTTTTATCACGATGGTTCCAATTCTGTATCGCGAGTATTAGAAAAGAATGACATTGATGGCGACACCTGGATACCGGGAAATAGCCCCAGCATTGACGCACCTCAATTAATGCTAGACCGAACGGCAACAGAGTACGGTGCTACTTGGGTGTCTAACGGTGGCACAACTGTACTCTTCTCCAAAGGTACTGATACCAATGGTACGCTTTCCTGGAACGCACCGGTTTCTCTAAATACTTCATCCCCAACGCGGTCAACTATCGAAAAGCTATTTGTTGATAGTACCCGTTTCACGGTCGCTTGGTATAGTAGTCTTGGTTTTCATGTTAATCAGATTAACGGTGTTGCATCCGCAGATAACGAAAAATTACTTGACTACTCAGGACCAGAAGTTCCCCGTGATTTCTATACCGGTCCTATACATATGGTCGGTGATGCCGATACTATTGACCTCGTTGTTGTTGAGCCTGACAACAACGACGAAAATACGTTAATACAAGTCGCCAAATTTGATAAAGGCATTTGGTCCTTAATAGATAATGACGCCTCGCCCTTAATAAAAGAATACGGGAGATTTTTTAAACTCCCAGCTATACGAAATATTATTACAGCGCCAAATACTGGCGCAGCCCTAATTGAAATAAACAATTCCAAGCTCGGTCTGCCTCAGTTTAAATTTAATATTGCCGATGGAAGCCAAACGCAAGAGGAACTTGTCGATTTATCAAATATTTCCGGCAATCCAACAAAAATTATTATGTACCGTAAACTGAAGGATTATCTGTTAATCGTGTGGGAACAACAGCACGGCAAAGCCTATAAGGCTTTTGCTCGCGTCATTGATACTAACGGCATTATTCAAGAAGAAGTGGACTTAGGGATAAGCATCTATCCCATTCAACTACAAATTAGCGAAAACGCCAATTCACTGGCCATTTTGTATCCCTATCATGACGACGCTAACAAAGGCCTACGGGCAAGGGTGTTTACCGATACATGGTCTGAAGCCCAGACGATAGAGAATATATCCGCAGCTTCTTACGCGAATTTTTATATTAGTAACCCGCAGATCGCTTCCAATGATTTGGACCATGTAGTTGCTTACTCATTAACACAAGAAGATTTTGGAATCGAACCTTATTATTATGTTGATCTGTTATATTATGATGGCACAAACTGGAAAAATTTATCTTCTTTTCTTGTAGTAGATTCGTATTATGACTATGTTGGTATTTCAACAGCCATAATTGGGGATGGAAGCGAGTTTGCAGCTGTCTTTTCTTACTTAGGTGAATTTAGTGGTTTGCCGGAAACTCGATATGAGGTGTTTACAAAAGATGTTGCCGGAGGATATGTTAAAAAGTCAGAAATCGTTGAAGATTCACTCATAGAGTCTCCTTTTCTGTTTTCTAGTAACAATAAATACATTGTCACAAATGGTAATATCAGTAGCACTATTTCATCGCGTGTGTATACAAACGGGAACTGGTCTGGTGAAGGGAGCGTCACAACTGATTTGCTTGCATCAACTCGCACTAAATCTATCTCAAGTGGAAATACGACTCTTTTTGTAGCAAAGGAAGTTGCTAATTACCGGTCTATCACTTTTAGTGGTGTTACTTGGGCGCAAACTGCGAAATTGCTACATAATGACTCCAGTTTTTCATTAGAATTGGTCAATCGAAATGATAACGATATTGAGGCTGTCCTAACCAAAAGCAATACGGGTATTAATGCGACTGTGCTTACTAAAACGTATGATATTGCTCAAAACAACTGGGTGGATGGAAACAACTTTACATTTTCGAATTTGGCAGTAGATGAAGACTTGTATTTCAAAGTATTTGAACTTTCCAGCAAGACAACTATGGTATGGGGGAGTTTGATAAACAAAGATTTTTACCTATCTGAGTTGACTGATTCGTGGTCCACTCCATTTCAGTTGGGTCAATCTGAAGCGATACTCTATCTCCCGGAAATACTGGAGGTCGATGCCAAACGGGGTTATGCTGCTTGGATCGATAAAACCGGGATTAAAAGTTCGGTGAAGATCATGAATGGATTTCGTTTAAAATAATACCATTAGCAGTGACCAACAATGACTCATGATTTTCATGCGTATCGAAATTGCTCGTAAAAAATATGTGCGGCGGCTGTTGTACCTGCCTTGAAACCCGCCATGGCGAGTCGTCCTTGTTTGTAGAGTGTATGGGCTCTTGTACGCCCCTTAAAATGATCATCGGTGACGGGTAGTTCTTTTGGGATTTGATCGGTTTTTAGGGATTTATACCCACAAATTCTGCTGAAGAGCCAAATAAATAGAGTGGTCAATATTTGTACTAATCGTGCTCTGCGGCAAATATCTCCGGATTTTGGGTGGCATTAACACACAGATCGAATACTGCCTAACAATATGTTTTCACAAGCCTGTATAAACTCACATGGAACATAACCTGCATCGTCATTAATTTTCCAATTGACTCCTTAAACATGATTCAAGTGAATTGTGATTAACAAAGCGGAAGACCTTGAAAAATGGTAACTAATTAATGGCAGTACCCAACCCTAAACGCGTGGATATTGTGTCGCGCGGCAAATTGGTACAAGGGGTTAGTGTGGCTCAGGCTGTACTACAACTGCGCAAGCAATTTAAACTGGACCAACAACAAGCGGCGCGACTGTTAAAAGCCGGTGCGGTTTTAAAAAAGAATGTCGAGGCAAACAAAGCAAAGGCCTATTGCCAAAATTTTCTGCGTCTTGGATTAGTCACTGGTGTATCCACCAGCGAGCCGCAAAATGGTCCATCACCTCAGGCTAGCACAGCAGTAAAATCTAATGCCAGACAAACCATTAAAAAGCAAAGTACAGCCGCAGCAAGCATCAAAAAGCCCTCACCAGAAAAAATATCCCAGGCCAACATACTGCGAGCCCCCACGAAAATCGGTTACAAGTTCGGCCTGATGGCCGTTGCCTTTCTTAACCTTTTGGCACCGAGTATTTATGTTGGCATTATTTTGTCATTACTCTTCGGGCTTTTTCAATACGCCATGCATTTGCCGCAATGGTTAAACCAGGTCAACGGTGGAACCATTAAACTCATGGTAATTGCGGTGCCGCCCTTCGCCATTACCGTATTGGTTTTATTCCTGTTAAAACCATTTTTTACGCGGCAGCCACATTGGCGTGGCATCGAACTTGAGCGACAACAAGCACCCGCCTTATTTGATCTAATAGACAATATGTGCCAACGCATTGGCGTGCCAGCTCCTGCTGCTATCTATGTCGATAACCAGGTTAACGCCTCCGCTGGCTCAGCAGGAGGATTATTGCCATTGTTAAAGGGTCGACTCATATTAACCATTGGATTGCCACTAGCAGCTGGCATGAATGCACGGCAACTGGTGGGGGTGCTCGCCCATGAATTTGGACATTTCGCCCAACCCACTGCCATGTTCGCCTATTTCCTGATAAATACCGTAAATGCCTGGTTTGCCGACAGAGCCTATCATGATGATCCATGGGATCAACGCTTGGAATACTGGGAAGAAAACACTAACAATATTGGCTTTGCATTTGTTGCCATCAAGATAACCCAGTTCGGCATACAACTCACACGCTTTATTCTGAAATCGCTATTTTTGTTTAATTTGCGCATTACTCACTACATGTCCCGACAAATGGAATATGATGCTGATCGTTACGAGGCCTTATTTGCAGGTAGTGATCAGTTTCGAGCAAACTCGGTACAGTTACGTATATTGTCTTATGCCGAACATGTCGTTGGTCAAATAAATCAGCAAGCCTGGAACCAAAACAAATTACTCAATAATATACCAGACGCCATTGCCACGCAGAGTATGGATTTTGACAACAACATTAAACAAGACATTGTTTCTGGTATGACGGAAGAGACGACCGATGTCTGGGCCTCACACCCGGCGGACAACGACAGAGCCGTTCATGCTGAAAACTTCGATTACACTGGTATCTACCAAGAAGAATTTGCCGCGTCTAAGTTTTTCATTAACTTTTCCGAGTTGTGTCACCAGATAACACTATTTGACTACCGAGAAGCAGGCATCGAAAACACCCAACAACTGGTTGTAGACAACAAACAAGTACTGGACATCAAAGAGGCCCAGGACGAAGCCGAACAAGCACTGTCTCGCTACTTTAACAATAGCTTTACAAACCGCTTAATGTATTTGGAAAAAACATCGAATAGTCCATTGAGCCGTCTTGATTTACAGGCCTGCATAGACTGGTTAAGACCGCACCTAGTGGAATATATCAAAGCACAAAAAGTGTATGATGCGATCCAAGAACGATATAACAAAATGTGCTTAGGACAAATCTACCTTGAAAAAGGTATTGTATTAAAACCTACAGACTTTTATTTGAGCGGCGAGACACCCCAAAAAATAGAGCTGTCAAAAACCGATGCACAATCTAAAGCCCATCAATGCAAGATACAATTAGAGCAAGTGGATAATGTTTTTTTTCAACGCATTTTGCTAGCGATTAAATCCATGCAAAAGGAAAATCAACAGTTAAGTGTGCGCCACTTGAAAATATTGCAATCAATCAGTCGTTTTAAAGATCATTGCAGCGCCTTGGCACATCGCGTTTATTTACTAAGATCATTATTGAACAATAACGATGAACTAATAGCGAAAGTGCAAACGGAAATTGAAAACAATGTAAAATCTTGCGCCAAGGACTTAAACACCTTGTTACAATCCACCGATAAAATTCCTGATTTGATTGAACCCACCAAAAAGAGTAGCGTAAAAGATTTTATTATTTTGTGGACTGGCAATTTACCGGATGACCTGAACCGCTTAACACCAGTAGCGATGATTTTAACCTGCAACAAAACAATTGATGCAATCAACTATCAATATTCGTGGTTGTTCGGTGAGCTTGTTAGTCTTTGCGAAAACCAAGAAAAGCTCTTGGGTATCCAACCAATAAAGCTGCTAAATTTCAACAAAGACGACCGCTAACAGGCTAACATCAAGGTTTGTCATATCTTCTGGTTCGTTGGTTTTTGTAATTATATTTCTTTTTATGGCAGACTAAAATAAAATGTTGCGCCTTTATGAGGCTCTGCCTCAGCCCAAACATTTCCACCATGACGATGAATAATTCGCTGTACCGTAGCTAAACCGATACCACTACCTTCAAAATCATCGGCGCGATGCAAACGTTGAAACACTCCAAACAGTTTATTGGCATAATTCATGTCAAATCCAATACCATTGTCTTTGACGAAATAGATTGTTTTATTGTTTTGTTTGGTTGATCCAAACTCAATCTTGGCGTGTTCAGTCTTGCTGGTATATTTCCAAGCGTTTCCTAGCAGATTATCCAGCATAATATACAGTAGTTTACGATCTCCATGGGCCTTCAAGGTATCTGCAATAGAAATTTCAATATCGGACCTGGGATCACTCTCGCGTAAATGCTTAATAGAATTTTTTGCCAGTTCACTCATATCAACAGGTACACGTTCAAAATTGAGTCGACTGACCCGTGACAACTCTAAAATATCATCAATAATTTCGGTCATATTTTTAGCCGCTTTAACGACTCTTTGCAGGTTTTTTTGTTCCTCCGGTACGAGACGATCAGCGGCATCCTCCAAGACTATCTGGCTAAAGCTGGTAATTGAGCGCAAGGGGGCACGCAGATCATGGGCAATAGAATAACTAAAAGACTCCAATTCCTTATTACTTACCTCCAGTTCACGGGTGCGAATAGCCACCTGCTCTTCAAGGAGCTCTTGATGATGACGCAGTTCATTCTCGATCACCCGTTGGTGAGATAAATCATGGCTCGCTACCAAAATACTTTGTGGTTCTCCATTTTCATCCCGCACAATACGAACTATTTTTTCGACCGGTCCACCCGTTTTATTATTGGGATCGTCAGCCTCCATAACAATACGAACATCTCTGCGCTCTTTTCTCGCCTGGCATACCGGACAGTTTACCGTTTCGTCATCTGGATGATAGATATTTATCACATCTTGGCCAATAACCTGCTCCGGCGTTAATCCTGAATTCTTATAAAACGTCTTATTGGCACGAACAATCTTGTCATCCAAACTCACAAGTGTCATCGGATCTTCGAAATAATCCATAGCATAATCCCACTCATGAATAGACTTGCTTAAGGCCTCTTCAGCCTCTTTGAGTTTGTTAATATCGGTAATAGATCCGATAAAACCCACAGTATTACCATTATCATCCAATTCTGCGACGGCATGGGCGAGCACCCAGGTAAGCTTTCCGTCAGGTCGCCGAAACCGACACTCAGTGCGAAATGCTTGCTTATCCTGAGTAGCTTGATGCCACTCAGACGACACCCTGTCACGATCCTCAGGGTACAGCGCGTCAGCCCAACCGTCACCCATTGCCTGCTCCAAGTCCATACCGGCGATTTCAAGCCAACGCTTGTTTACAAAGATGCCATGGCCGTGAATATCGGTACGAAAAATTCCAACCGGTGAGGATCTAGCGAGGGTCTCGAATATTTGTTCACGTGCCCTAATTTCCCGTTCAGCCTGCAGTCGTTCAGTAATATCCAGTATAATGGCTACAAATACACTTCGTGGTTTTTCCTTAACCATCTGCAGGCGTACTTCTACGGGATAACGACTACCATCTTTACGTTGATGTGTAGTAACAAAAACGATGAGTTCTTTTTCGCCACTTTCCAGGTTTAAAATAAACTTATCAAAATCATCCTGGCTCAATTCTGGCTTAATATCGACTGCCGTTAGATCTCGCATTTCCACCATGCTGTAACCCAGATTCTGTAAGGCGCCTTTTGAAACCTGGATAAACTTCAAACTTTCAGCATCAAACACATAAATTTCATCAAAGGAGTTTTCGAGAACCCGCCCCCAAATATTGGTTACCTCTGAAACCTTGCTATTGTCCAAAATTTCTTACCATTCTAGTCATAGGATCCACGTAACAAACTGCTTTAATTAGTTTTTTACGAAATGGGGCATGCCTGGAAACAGTAATCCCCCGCCCAAAAAGATTCTGTGCTTCATAAATGGAGTGAGTACCTATACCTTAGTACATTGCTGTATTAAAATAAATAACAGTAACTTACGACTTAAAATTCATGTGGATATTCTAGGCCTAAAACCCTCAGTCTAAAGCGGGTCCAAGAGTGAATGGCAATGCTTCAAAACCATGATCTTCCAATACTTCTATAATGTCATCCCAGCTATAATTTGGATTTTCTTCTTCGACGCTGGCAATGAGTCCGGTGACATGACGAAAGGCTTCGTGTTCTTCAAAATCGTTTGGTATACTGACAATACGGATCGCATTGCTGTCTTTAGCGGGTAAAACCATTAGTGTCGGATTCATTTATTTCTCCCTTAAACATTTTTACAGCAAGATTCGGTTACACCACTTTGAACCAAAACTAGCATATATATTTTGCAAAAACAAAGCATTTTCAAGATTTTGTAACCCCAGAAAATTGCGTATATTATCGCCTCATTTATAATCATCTTTTTCACTGGACACTTAAAGTACAATGTTAGCAGATTTGAACCGCCTGGAAAGACGCCTAAGAAAACAAACCGCAAAGGCAATAACTGATTTCAATATGATTGAGGACTCAGACCGAGTCCTAGTGTGCTTAAGTGGTGGAAAAGATTCCTATACCATGTTGAATATCTTACTCACACTACAAAAAAATGCGCCTATACGATTTAATATTATCGTAATGAACCTTGACCAAAAACAACCGGGCTTTCCCGCTGAGATATTACCGCAGTACTTAACATCAATCGGTGTGGACTATTTAATCGTTGAAGAAGACACCTACTCCATCGTGCAGGATAAACTAGCCACCGGCAAAACGACCTGCTCACTTTGTTCACGCTTAAGGCGCGGCATGATCTACCGAACAGCAACAGAAGTAGGAGCAACAAAAATTGCGCTTGGCCATCACCGTGATGACATTGTAGAAACCTTTTTTCTCAATCTCTTCTTTGGCGGAAAACTAAAGACCATGCCGCCAAAACTTATTAACGACGAACAAAATCATATTGTCATTCGCCCACTAGCCTATTGCGCAGAAAAAGATTTAGAGGCCTTTGCAAACCTGATGAACTTTCCGATTATTCCTTGCAATCTCTGCGGCTCCCAAGAAAACTTACAACGCAAAAAAATCAAACTAATGTTAAACGAATGGGAAGAGGAATATCCGGGACGCAGTGAAATTATTTTTCGCTCACTACAAAACTCTGAACCCTCTCACCTTCTCGACAATAAACTATACGACTTTTTCAATATGAGAACCGAAACTTCCGGAAAACTATCAATTGATCTAAGCTAACTCAAATATCCTATTCTGTTTGAATGCAATTATGCCTAAAACTGTAACATCAAATCTGAACTGTAGCCCGGATGAAGCTTGCGGAATCCGGGTAAGATGCCGGCATGTGCCCCGGATTCCGCAAGCTTCATCCGGGCTACAAAAACATTCAAGATTGTATGTATATTTAGGGGGATAATAGTGTCCTGTTCTATTTCAAAAGCTTTCCATCTACCTAATATTTGACCTTTCACAAATGCAACAAAATAGGAGAAGTATAATGAAATTTCGCAGATGTTTGTGCGCAATAATATTT
>Ga0316187_10000168_pt1 | contig 44523 bp, 33 predicted proteins | sample CroRivburrow1_MG_FD_204927 | JGI IMG/M metagenome (GOLD analysis project Ga0316187, IMG submission 204927) | Coastal sediment microbial communities from Maine, United States - Cross River worm burrow 1 | ecosystem: Environmental > Aquatic > Marine > Coastal > Sediment | place: USA: Maine...
CCCCCGCTCGGCAAGGATTCGAGGGGGGACGACAATGGAAGATCGAACCGACGAGGGGTGTCGAGTGCCCAAAGAGCGCCGATTCGCCGGTTCTCCTCCTTGACCCTCGCCAGATCTGCCGACGAGATATTGACCTGAGAGTCGTCGTCCAGGGTAATGTGCTGAACCTCGTACGGATAGGCGGAGACCCTCACCGTTGCAATCTCTTTCTGCCCGCGACGCCAGCGAGACAGCCGCATCTCACCTTCGGGAGTCAGCAGATCGATCGCGTACCAGCAGTCACCAGAAACTGCTGCGAACGTGCGGCCGGCCTGCCCGCACCTGTCGACTTCGACTCCCGGCCAGCGCACGATGCCACCCGGCGCAACAGAGAGTGTCTCTGCCAGAGCCGGAGCCGAGAGGATCGAGATCAGTAGCGCGCAGCTAGCGGGTGCAAACAAGGCTCTCTTCAAGACGCTGCCCCCTTCGGCAGAAACCGAGGTTCGACTCACTCGCGAGAGGATGGTAACAAAGGACTTCCAGTACGAAACCTGGAGTAGCATGAAACCGATCAAGGGGACCGGTAGACCTCCGAGCGTCGGAGAGAGAGGATGAGAATCCATGTGGCGCACCAACGCGGTGATCTCGATGCTGGTCGAAGATGTGGCCGAGCTCAGGATCTCGGCATCTCCTGACGGGTCGTCCGAGCACGCAGAGGCAACGACCGAGCGACCCGAAATGGAGGCGCTGACCAAGGCGACACGAAGAGCCATTATGGTCAGCCTGATCGACTGGATCGCCCTCGTTATCCTGTTGGCCTTTCACTCCAGACCAGGACCCTTCCTCCCTCTCGGCCCTTCCACCGAAACGGTGTTCACATTGGGGGCGCTGGCCGTCGCCATGCATTCCGGCTTTCGATTGGGCCAGGCCCGGACCTACAAAGCTGTGTCCCGCGTCAGCGAGGAGCTCCTGGAGCGTCAGGGGGACTGATCCCCTCGCCCGGCGCCCTCAATCCACCTTCAGATTGGCCAGCGCTGAGATCTCCCTGGTCTTCGCTTGGAGCTGGCGCAGATTCTGGGGACCGAAGCGCAGGAAGTTCTTGGAGGCCGCAGGCAGCTTCTCGAGCTCCGGATCGGCGAGCTGGAAGGAGGAGACCTTGGGAACGACCTCGATCTCGCCTCCGACGACCGGCGTCTCCAGTAGCCGCTCGACCGCTTGCTGCATGGCGTCGTCGAAACTCTGCCCAGGGTAACCGAGATCACGATAGGCCTCCCGGAAAAGGGGCAGCAGAGCGCTGTACAGCTGTGCAGCCCCCTCGCTGTCGATCGAGGTCACCACCTCCACTACGGTGTCGTAGCGTTGATAGCTCGCGGGATCGACAAAATACCGACCACCCTTTTGCTCCACCTTGAACCGCTCTTCGGGCGCCATGAATGGCACGTGGGACCTCGGGCTCGAGCCCTCGGCCAGGTTGTCTACGATGGCAACGAACCGGCGGATCATCTCGTCGGTGACCAGCCACTCTGCAAGCTCCGGATGGGCGGAAAGTTGTCCGGCCAGTCCCCGTAGCCAGGCATCGCTATCATCCAGCTCCGGCAGTTCCCCGATCTCCAGAGGCGCGCTCTCAGCAGGCGGCGGAGCCTCCTCGGCCGCGGCAGACGGAGATGGTGCCGGCGCCTCCGCCACCTCCTCAGGTCGGTTCCTGAGCATCACAACCGCCACGATCACGGCGACCAAGACCAGCGCTCCTACCCAATAGGGCCAGCGGGGAAGATCCGATGACTCACTCTCTATGGTCGGCTCCTTCTCGAAGTCCTCGAGCTCACTCATCTTTCCATCACTCCATCTGTGGCGCGGCTCCTGGATTGGAGCTCCGCGCCGCGCGCTCTCCATTCTATTCTCTTCGCGCTTCGCAGGCCCTCACTGTCCCATCTCCCAAGATATCGGCCGCCACGGGTGCGGCCGCTTCGCCCTCATCGCTCGACTGCCTCATTGCCCCAGCCTTGGCGGTGCCAGAGGTTCGTCCGGGGGACCTCCAGGGGGTTCTGGCAGCGGATGGGAGGAAAGCCCCCTGGGGTCCTCCGGATGGACCTCCGGTCATCAACCGCATGAGTCGACTGACGAAGCTGACGGCCGCCACGGGTGCGGCCGCTTCAACCTCATCGCTCGACTGCCTCATTGCCGCATTGCCCAATGCCTGCACCAGTGAGCTAGGATCCAAAGTCGGGACGATCGACGTTTGTCAACAAAGGGGAGCCTCGGAGTGGAGACTGTTCGCCTGGGAAGAACCGGAGTCGAGGTGCCACGGATCGCTTTGGGGACCTGGGGTCATGGTGGCCCCAAGATGGTCGGCAAACACCCGGTGGGCTGGTCCGGCTACGACTCCGAGGCCGCCCGAGCCGCCCTGGTGCTGGCCTTCGACCGAGGGCTCACCCACTGGGACACCGCCGATGTCTACGGCGACGGACGGGCCGAGCGTTCTATAGGGAGTCTCTGGGGCTCCCTGCCCCGCGCCCAGCTATTTCTCGCCAGCAAGGTGGGTTGGGATCCAGGAGGCTACGGTCACTACTACCACCCCGACCAGATTCGTCGGCAGTTGGAGCGCTCCCTCGTCAATCTGCAGACCGAGTATCTCGATCTGTACTACTTGCACCATTGTGATTTCGGCCCCAACAACGAGTACCTCGACGGCGCAGTGGAGCAGCTGCGTCGCTTTCGCGACGAGGGCAAGATCCGGTTCATTGGCCTCTCGGACTGGAAGTCGGAAAAGGTGGTCGAATACGCCGACCGGGTCGACCCAGATGTCGTTCAGCCCTATCGCAATGTCGTAGACGACTCGTGGGAAGCCAGCGGGCTGAGAGCGTGGGTCGACGAGAACGACGCCGGAGTGGCTTTCTTCTCGCCCCTCAAGCACGGCCTGCTGCTCGGCCGCTACCAGGAGCCGCCAACTTTGGGAGACGGCGATCACAGGAATCGCATTCCGGGATTCCGCGACCCCGATCAATTGGCCCACTTTCGGGCCTGCCGCCAAGCCGTAGAAGCCCGATTCCCATCACTCCCCCACCCGGTCCTCTCGTGTCTGACTGGAGCCTTGCTCGCGGACGCTGCCACGGGCTGTGTGATTCTCGGCCTTCGCCAACCGCACCATGTGGAGGCTGCCGCGCTGGTGGGTTCTCTGTTGACTCAGGAAGACGCGGACTGGGTTCAAAGCCTCTATCGGGGCGAGGCCTAGTCCGTTGGAGATTGCTCGGGGAGGCCCCACTCGGGAATCTGAAGGTCGGCCGACTCTCGCCAGGCGGTGAGAATGAGACTGGAAGTGAAGAGTACCGAGGCTCGGTAGCGCTCGCGAGTCCAGGCTCGCAATCTGGCCGAGGGCTCGCCGTCAGCCTCGAGAGGCATCAGATCGCCTTCCAGCTCGTAGACCCTGTCGACCTCCGCGTGACTGCGCTCCAACTCCTCGACAACCGCTGGGAAGATTGGCTTCAGCACCCGTGGCACGAGTGACTCGTCCCTGTTCTCATTCTGCGGCTGCAGTCGGCCGAACAAGGCGTCCACCTGCTGGTGGATGCCGGTGAGAGGGGACGAGTAGTCCTGCAACGCTCGCCCGTCGTGATGGATTGTGGTGTGGAGTGGCTGGCAAAGATCGGTCGCGTAGTGCGCTACGTAGGCGGCGCTGATCATGACCTTGGCCTGCAAGTGCTCGTCAGCCAGCTGGCGTCGAAGCTGAGCAAAGGCCAGGGTCAGGCGCTGGGTCACTTCGACCACCGAATAGGGCAGCGTTCCTACTTGACTGGGATCCAGGCTGGGCTCTTGCGAGCCAAGGAAGCGGAGAAACCCGCTCCGCATATCGGGTAGCTCCTCACCTTGGAGCAGCTCGAGATCCAGGTAGTGGTCTGGCGACTCACGGTCTCGTAGCTGCGGCAGGCTGCGGTTGCGCATCAGGTCGGGATCGATCGAGTCCCAGGCCATCTGGTCGCGGCCGTCTTGAAGAAATTTCGGTAACTCTTCGGACAGCAGCGTGATTGCGTCGAAAGTCGTGATTCGATGCCCGTCGGCGTGCCAGGCTTGAAGATGCGAGGTCGAGGCCAGGGCAACGACGCCCAGAGCCAACGTCAGCCGAAGGACCTTCATTGCTTGCCGGAATTACCTCGAGGCGGCTCCGGGGTGTAGATCGGGCTGGGGAAATCCGAAACGTTCCCGTCACCCTCCTGCCGAGTGATGCGTGGAACGCCTTGCTTTTCCACCTCGTCGATTCGTATGACGGCGTGCATGGGCAAGAAGATCCGTTTGACGCCTCGAAACTCGCTCTTCATCCGCTCCTCGGAAGGATCCACCACGACCTGGGAGCGCTCTCCGTAGAGGATCTCTTCGACTTCCACGAATCCGTAGAGGTGGCCCTGGCCCACGTTCTTGGCGTAGATCTCAAACACCTCCCCCTGGTTGTGGAAGATGATCTTGTAAACGCGTTTGGTTTCTTTTTCGGGCATTCGATCGGGATCCGGAGCGATCCATCAACTTTCACGATAGCACAGGGCCAGGGGTGTCTTTTCCGCTTCAGGTCCGACGCCGCTTCCTATTACCAAGTCAGCGAAACTCCCCCGGAGCCAGCTCGTATTGGAAAAAGGGGGGATCGCATGCGGGCCAGATGGATCGACTAAACCCCCAACTCGAGGAAAGCGTCTAAGTTCCTGAAAGCGAGAATTTTCGGATTGAGATGCCTCTACCCATAGCCTTCCCTTGGCAAACAAGACGAGGAGGACCGAAAGGATGAACCTGAACACACGATTGCCCATCGTTTGGGCCCTGGCTGCCGGCCTTCTGCTGGCGGGAGCCCTAACCGCCACGACACTCGAAGAGACCTTCGATCAGACCTTCGCCTTCGCTCCTGGCGATCTTCTGGAGCTCGACAACACGAACGGCAATGTATACATCGAGGCCTGGGACCGCCAGGAGATCCACATCCTGGCTACCAAGAAGGTCAAATCCAGCAGCAGCGAGAAGGCCGAAGCCTTGATGCAGGATCTGCAGATCGAAGTCGAGCCTTCCTCAGGCCGCATTCGAGTCGACACCGGATTCCCCAGCAACAAGGGCCGATGGTTCTCGAGCGGTTCCTCATCCAGCGTGCGCTACGAGATCAAGATTCCTGCCTCCGCCGACCTCGACGTCAGCACGGTGAACGGCAACGTGACGATCGGGAACATCAGCGGCAACCTGGAGCTCGGCACCACCAACGGCAATGTCTCGGTAGCCGAATCGGGCGGTCGACTCAATGTGCGGACCACGAACGGCTCGATCAACGCCGAGCTGAGCGAGATCGCCATGGGCGAGGACATGGTCTTTCGCACGACGAACGGTGGAATTACACTCTCCATCCCAGCTGAGACCCAGGCCAATCTGACGGCCCGCACCACCAATGGATCGATCAAGACCGATTTCCCGATCACGGTGGAGGGTACCTTCAGTCGCAACCGCCTCGAGGGCGAGCTCAACGGGGGCGGTGGCTCGATCGAGCTTCGAACGACCAACGGCAGCATTCATATCGAGGAGTTGTGATCCCTCCCGGTTGATCCAGGCCAGCGCTCGGCAGGCCGCGAATCGGCGCCAGCCTGCCGAGCGAACCGTGACGACCTGCCGACAGGAGCCCCTCACCTGATGATCGGGTGAAGGGCTTTCCTACTGCCGAAAGCCGCGGCCCTAGCGGCGTCCCGGATCGAACTCCGTCCTGCTACAATCTCATCTTGTGCCTGGCCCGGTGGGCTGGTCCAGAGGAGCACAACCGGCCGCACAATCACGGACAAGACACACGCCGCCCGGCGTTTCGTTCGTCACCTCTGACAGGGAGATGTCCATGACCACACGAGACCCTTTTGCGCCAATCGATCGGTTCGAGGATCGTCACCTGGGACCCAGTCGGGCGGCAATTCCAGAGATGCTCGACAGCCTGGGATTCGAATCCCTCGATGACCTGGTTCGAGCGGTGATACCAGAGCCGACTCGACTGCGGAAGCCTCTCGACCTGCCGCCGGCCAGGAGCGAGCACGAGGCGCTCTCGGACTTGAGAGAGATCGCCCATCGCAATCAGGTATGCCGCTCCTTCATCGGCATGGGCTACTACAACTGTTTCACTCCGCCGGTGATTCAACGCAACATCCTGGAGAACCCTGGCTGGTACACCCAGTACACGCCCTACCAGGCGGAGATCGCTCAGGGACGCCTGGAGGCTCTGATGAACTTCCAGAGCATGGTCGCCGACCTCACCGGTCTGCCGCTGGCCAACGCCTCGTTGCTCGATGAAGCGACGGCAGGGGCGGAGGCCATGAGCATGACGCTCGCGGCTACACGGGGAAAGAAGAAGGGCTTCTTCATCGCCGAAGACTGTCACCCCCAGACCATCGCGGTCATCGAAACCCGCTGCAATCCGCTCGGAGTCGAGGTGCATGTCGGCCCGCCAGACAGCATCGACGCGGAGGGGATGGATCTCTTCGCGGCACTGCTCCAATATCCCACCACCGAAGGTCGGATCGAGGACTACTCGAAGACAGCCGAGCTCCTCCATGCGGCCGGCGCTTATCTCATCGTGGCCACCGACCTGCTGGCGCTGACCCTGCTGAAGCCCCCAGGGGAATTCGGTGCCGACATCGCGGTGGGCTCGAGTCAGAGGCTCGGTGTGCCGATGGGCTTTGGCGGCCCGCATGCGGCTTTCCTTTCCACAACCCAGTCACTGGAGCGCCAGCTGCCCGGGCGAATCGTAGGTCTGTCGAAGGATGCAAACGGCAACCCCGCTTTTCGCCTCGCCCGACAGACGCGCGAACAGCACATACGCCGTGAGAAGGCGACGAGCAACATCTGCACCGCTCAGGTTCTTCTTGCGGTAATGGCCTCCATGTACGCGGTGTACTACGGACCACGAGGGCTGCGCCGTATCGGCGAGCGGGTTCATCGCCTCACCCGCGTGCTGGCTGCGGGCTTGAAGCGCCTCGGCTTCGATATCGGTGACGGCCTCTACTTCGACACCCTTAAAGTGAAGCTCGCTCCCGGTGAGGACGGGCCGATCCTGACAACCGCTCGAAGCCGTTGTCTCAATCTGCGGCACTACCCGGACGGCAGCATAGGTATCTCCCTGGACGAGACCGTCACACGCAAGGATCTCGAGCAGCTGTTGACAGTGTTTTCACAGGGACACAAGCTGCCCTTCACCATCGAGGACCTCATGGCGGATGCCGAAGGCGACTATCCAGCTGTTTTCGCCCGCCAGACCGAGTACCTCACGCAAGCCGTATTCAAGCGCTACCACTCGGAGCACGGAATGCTGCGTTACATGCAGCAGCTGCAGGAACGGGATCTATCCCTCGCCCATTCCATGATTTCTCTTGGCTCCTGCACGATGAAGCTCAACGCCACGGCCGAGATGATGCCTGTCACCTGGCCCGAGTTTGCCGGCCTTCACCCATTCGCTCCGCCCGAGCAAGCCGAGGGGTACTACAAGCTGTTCGAGCAGCTGGAGGGTTGGCTGGCCGAGATCACCGGTTTCAGCGCCGCATCCCTGCAACCCAACGCCGGCTCGCAAGGCGAGTTCACCGGCCTCATGGTGATTCGCGCCTACCACCAGGACCGCGGCGATGTGGCGAGAGATGTCTGCCTGATTCCGACATCCGCCCACGGCACGAACCCGGCGAGCTCGGTTATGGCGGGATACAAGGTCGTACCGGTTGCCTCCGATGAGCGGGGTGATTTCGATCTCGACGACTTGCGCTCCAAGGCTGAGGCCCACAAAGACAAGCTGGCCGCGGCGATGATCACCTACCCCTCGACCCACGGCGTATTCGAAGAACATGTACGGGAGGTTAGCGACATCGTGCATGAGAACGGGGGACTGGTCTATCTGGATGGTGCCAATATGAACGCCCAGGTCGGCCTCTGTCACCTCTCCGATATCGGTGCCGACGTCTGCCATCTGAATCTCCACAAGACCTTCGCCATTCCACACGGGGGCGGTGGTCCCGGTGTGGGTCCCATCTGTGTCGCCGAGCACCTGAAGCCCTTCCTACCCGGCCATCCGGTCGTGGCAACCGGGGGTGAGAAAGCCATCGGGCCGGTTTCGGCGGCTCCCTTCGGCAGCCCCGGCGTCCTGCCCATCTCCTGGATGTACATCGCGATGATGGGTCCCGACGGTCTGAAAAGGGCCAGTCAAGTGGCGATTCTGAACGCCAACTACATGGCCAAGAGGCTCATCGAGCACTATCCGGTGGTCTACACAGGAATGCGGGGCTTCGTCGCTCACGAGTTCATCATCGATTTCAGGCAGTTCAAGGAGTCCGCGGGCATCACGGTGGACGATGTCGCCAAGCGACTCATGGACTACGGTTTCCATGCCCCGACCATGTCCTGGCCGGTGGCGGGAACGATGATGGTCGAGCCGACCGAGAGCGAGTCCAAAGCCGAGCTCGACAGGCTGTGTGACGCACTTATCGCGATCCGGGCTGAAATCCGCGAACTGGAAGAGGGGCGTGGCGACCGGGAAGACAACCTGCTGCGCAACGCACCTCATACTGCAGGTTTCGTGACGTCCGACAGCTGGCCTCACGGCTACAGTCGAGAGACTGCCGCGTATCCTGCCGACTGGGTCAAGGAAAGGAAGTTCTGGCCGCCGGTGGGACGCATCGACAATGTCTGGGGAGACCGCAACCTGATTTGCACCTGCGATCCCGTGGAGAGCTACGCTCTACAAGAGGCCATCTCGGACACCGACTGAAGAGTGACCGGACTAGGCCATCAACGCTCGTCCGGCTGGTCGACCTCTTCACACACCTGGCAGGTGACCGGAGGCTGGTCGCCGCCGCTTCGGTTGAGAAGATCCATTCGCTCGATCCTGGCTATCCTGCACTCGGAGCATCCTGCGAGGCCTTCGGCATCCCACAGGTCGGCCAGGACAACTCCTCGATTCAGGCGGAGCGCTCCATCAAGAGCTTCCTCGAGCTGCCTGACGGTCGGCGGGCACAAGACTCCGATTCCAGCCAGTCTCTGCATCTCTCCGTTGCCGCTCCTGACCGGAATGAGGCTAACCACCTTCGAGCCACGTTGTAGCGCGTAGTCCACGGACTGGACTGCCCAGTCGACTGCTTCGGCCTCTGGAACGAAAGGAGCCCCCACCAGCACGAAAGACCGGATGCCAATTCCTGCTGCCTGCAGGATGGAAGCTGCGCGGTCGAACGAGTCCAGGGTCAGTTTCTTGTTGAGCCTGGTCAGCGCGACCGGGTGGATGGTCTCCAGGCCCATGGCCACTTCCAGACGACCTTCGAGATGTCTGGAGAAATCCGCGCAGCGGCTGCTCACCAGTCGGGGATGGCACTCGACAACAACCCGTGAGAAGGGCCTCAGAAGGTCGGCGATGGCAGGCCAATCGGCGAAGGGAACTGCCTTGTCATCGAAGAAATTGCTGGCATTGTAGAGCTTGACGGTGGTCCCGTCGGAAGTCTCTCCAAACTCTTCGAGCGCCCGCTCGATCTGCGCGGGTAAAGCTCCTGGAGGCGTCGGACCATCCAGCGTGTACTGCCAGAGATCGCAGAACACACAAGTGAACGGGCACTCCTGGCCGGTCAGGAAGATCGTCAGGCACGGAACGAGCTCGCCCTCTGCGCTGCGCTCTTCCTCCCAATGAACACCGATCGGGCGCCAGGCGTCCAGCGGACTCTTGGCTGGACGCAACTGCCGTATCCGCCGATCTTCCAAGCTTCGGGTCACCTGCGGCCGTGCCGGTATAGATCCAGATAGTGGTTCCGATAGGCCTCGGGATCCGTCGGAAACCGTTTGGCCAGTACCGATTTGGGGCCGGCACCTTCTTGAAACCTCCGCTTCGGAAATACCGGCAGCTCCATTCCCGTGACGGCCTTGACGCCGCGCTTCAGGATCTCTCCCTTCAAGGCGTACAGCCTCTCGATCGAGCCTTTGGTCAGCTCATCGAAGGGTATGGCGGTGGCCAGCATCACCAGGCTGGGATGGGTAAAGGGGCTGAAGCCGAGAAAACCGTACTTTCGCAGCGGCGCGTGCAACCTTACGCAGCCGCGACTCTGTCCACCGCTATAGGTCAGGGAGTGCTTGATCCGATCGACTCCCCAGCCTTCTTGATACAACAGTGGATTGTTGACCACGCTGCGGATGGTCAGCTCCGGATTCTCTTCGATCGGATAGTCCTTGAGGTTCTCATCGCCCCCGTCGCCGTCCACCAGATAGAGCCATTCGGGATAGAGGCGGCGGAGCTCCCGGACCAGCGCCAGGTTGACGGTGGCGCACTCCACATCCAGGGGTTTGTAGTCTTCGATGACGTCGACTGCCTGGAACGGATCGAGGCTGTCGGAGTCGACCTCCACTCGCTCGCCGAGCACCTCCAGATCCAACTGCCGCATAAACTCGCGAGCCTGCGCCGCATCCGAGCCGAGGCCGTCCACCGCCAACGTGAATGCCTTCAATCGAGACGGGCTCTGGCCGCGCTCGAGAAGCAATTTGTACAGGCACAAAAGTACCGAGCCGCTGTCGAGACCTCCAGAGAAGAGCACACCGATGGGCTCGCGAGGAGGCACGACCTGCAGCCAGGAATCGAGTGCCTGCCAGAGCGCAGCGACATAGCGCTCTCCGATGAGGTCGAGATCCGCCTGCAAGCTCTCGGCCGAAGGCTCCAGAAACCTCTGGTAGATCGGATTCGGATCGGGACAGCCGATCAGCCGAATCGAGGTCACGTGATGCGCCGGGACCATGCGCGTATAGCTCGGGTGAAACTGATCGCCATACCCTTGCGTCTCGAGAAACTCCTGAATCTCGTCGATGCGGTCGGCGACGACCAGCAGAGGACCACTCTCCTGTTTGGCCAGGAAGTAACGCATGGGCCGGTCGAGGCTCCTCGCCATTCGGATCACTTCACCCTCTCGCGCCGTCAGCGCAAACGATCCGAGTAACTGCGTCAACGAAGTTGCGTCGTCACGCAGCAGAAGCCCACGCGCCTCTTCGAGCTCCATGTTGTAGATCTGTTGACTTCTCTGATCGATCAAATCGACCACACGGTGGATCGGCCTCTCCATGAGTTCCTCCCAAGTCTGATGGGTCAAACCTCCTATATAGCGCAGCGATTATAGCGACGACCGGGATCGATCACCCTGGGCAAGCCTGAAGCCGAATCTCACGATTTCACTCTGGGGTGCCAGCAGCATTTGACTTCCAGCCTCAAACCGCTAGGATTCAACTCGACAGCGACACAATCTCGGCACAGAGGCACTGACCGGGCGTGTTGAACTGTATTCGTTGAAGTCAACCAGGGAAAAGGGAGGAGTTGGAGAATGAAGAAAATCATTTCGGTATTGGTCGTTGTGGCCGCAATCGGAGTCCTCATGCTCTCCGCCACAGCCTGTGGCAAGAAGGCTCAGGAATCCGCCGGCGATGCAGCCAAGTCTGCCGCCGACGCCGTGAAGGAGAGCGCGGAGGAGGTCAAGGACACTGCCGGCGAAATGGCTGAAGATGCCAAGGATGCGGCAGGTGAAGCGGTAGAAGGGGCCAAGGATATGGCCGGTGACGCCGCCGACGCCGCGGGTGAGATGGCCGACGATGCCAAAGATGCCACGGGCGAGGTGATGGAAGAGGCCGGCGAGAAGCTCGAGGAAGCCGGCGAGAAGCTCCAGGAAGAAGAGGGCGGCAGGTAGTCGCCTTTTCCTGGATCGCTCAGCGCTCTTTCTTGTAGGTACCCATCAACTCTGCCTGGGCCAGGACGTGCCCTTGGATGGCTGTCTCCAGTTGTGCTTTGGTCGGTTGCCATCCGTCCGGTAGTCGGGTATCGAGGGCGTAGAGCTTGAAGAAGTAACGGTGGCGGCCAATGGGAGGACAAGGTCCTCCGTACTCGGTCCGCTGCCAGTCGTTCAGTCCCACTCCGGTCCCTGCTGGCAGATCTTCGAAGGCGATGCCTTCCGCGAGACTGCCAGCAGCGGTCGGCAAGTTGTACACCACCCAATGAACCCAGGTCATCTTCGGCGCGGCAGGGTCGGGTGCGTCCGGATCCTCAACGATGAGGGCCAGGCCCACAGTTCCCTCGGGAGCTCCTGACCATGCAAGCGGCGGAGAGAGATCCTCGCCTTCACAGGTGTGACGCCGGGGAATCCCAGCACCGTTTTCAAAACTCGTGGACGTCAGCATCAGAGTCATTTCGACGGCTCCTTCGGTCTGGGAGGCGGCGGTCACCGACGGGGCGACAGCCAGCCCGTCCAGGATCGCCAGCAGGGACACAAGACAGACAGGGATTCTAGAAGTCCTGCGGGGAACTTGCCCAACGGTCGAGCGCATGCTCAAAGCCTCCTGATTGCCAGGACAAGATCGTTTCGACTGACAGAAAGTCTAACAAGTTCTAGCCGCATGATTCATGCAGGGCGAGTGTCTTTTCGCCTTGACTTACGCCTTGTTTACGCCTAACATATTTACCTGGTGAAACACCCGCTCCCACGGCTCTCCGAGCCGGAAACGGAATGAAGCATGGCATCGTCGCAAGCCCTGGCAACTGCACCCCAGAGAGCCTTCGAAGCACCAGAGACCACCACCAGCCGACCCCCTGCGACGATCGGCACCTTCCGCTCGAGGCTTCCCCACCACCTGCGAAGCCACCTCAACAGCGGCCGCGAATGGATGCAACAACGCGCGGCGGCCCCCCTTCCCTCAACCTTTCCTACTGCCACGGCCCTCGACCAGTTGCTCGTCGGCGGGCTGCCGCAAGGGCAGCTCGTAGAGCTCATCGGGCGCAGATCCAGCGGTCGCTTCTCCACCATACTCTCATCGCTTGCCACTGCCACCAGCGCTGGAGAGGCGGCGGCGTTTATAGACCTGGGAGACGCCTTCGATCCCCAGCTGGCAGTGGCTGCCGGAGTCGATCTCGAGCGACTGCTTTGGGCTCGCCCCGGGCATCTGAAGCAGACCCTGATCAGCGCCGAGGTGCTGCTTGCCGGCGGCTTTCCACTCGTCGTCATCGATCTGGGCAACCCGCCTGTTCCCGGGGGACGAGGCGTGGAGGCCTCCTGGCTGCGATTGGCAAAGGCGGCGCAGAGCCATCAGGCGGCGCTCCTCGTCTCGAGCCCCTACCGGGTAAGCGGCACGGCAGCGGCCGGTGTGGTGAAAGCCGACCATGGTCGTGCACTGTGGTCCGGGAGCGCCCCGGGGCCGCGCCTTTTGGTTGGGCTCTCTTCCCACCTCACCCTGCAGAAGATGCGTCGACAACAGGGCAACCGCACCGAGGCCCTCCGCCTGCAGCCACCTGCCGCTCTGATCTACGGCACCACAACGGCATCCATCGGGAACAGATCGAGATCCTGAAGGCCCATGCCCCGAATCGCCTGCCTCTTCACCCCCCTGTTTCCTCTCGCCGCCCGTCTGCGCAGTGAACCCGAGCTGCGAGGAGAGGCCGTGGCCATCTTCCAGGGCAACAGCAACGCTGCCCGGGTCGTCGCTGCCGCTCGCAGGGCTCGCCAGGTCGGCATTCGCCCTGGGATGTCCCTACCTCAGGCTCGGGCCCTGCTACCCAATCTCACCGTTCGAGCTCGCGACATGTCCTGTGAAAAGGCAACGCAGGAAACCCTGCTGGAGATCGCCGAGAGCTTCTCTCCCCGGGTCGAGGATGCCGGAGAAGGTGTTGCCTATCTGGAGCTGGACGGCCTCGATCGCCATTTCCCTGGAGATTCCCCCGAGCAGGACCTCGGCCATGCCCTGACAGTGACAACCGACAAGGCCGGCTTGACCACCTGGGTCGGCATCGCCTCGAGCAAATTGGCGGCGCGGGTGGCAGCAGAGCTCCCGGCCTCGCCCAACTTGGTGCCCGCAGGCGAAGAAGCGAATTTTCTGGCCCCCCTGCCCCTGCGAAGTCTGGCGGCCGAGGTCGAAATCCTGGAGACCCTCGAGCGCTGGGGAATCCGCTCTGTCGGTGACTTCGCCCGGCTGCCCAAGAACGAAGTCGCCAGCCGCCTCGGTGAGACAGGCCGCGAGCTGCATGAGAAGGCCCGTGGGTTGGACTCTCGCCCTCTCGTCCCCTATCAACCCCCTCCCCACTTCGCCGAGGGTATGGAGCTCGAGTGGCCACTGATCAATCTGGAGCCCTTTCTCTTCGTTGCCGGCGCGGCCTTGAAGCGTCTCTGCCAACGCCTCGAGAGCCGAGGGTTGGCCTGTGCACGCCTCGCAACCTCGCTGCGCCTCGAGCCCGATGGCCATCACCAGCGCACCATCCAGCTACCGGCCCCTACCCGAGAGGCCAAGACCCTGCTGACGCTGATCCGCCTCGATTTGGAGGCAGAGTCACCCGCTGCGCCAGTCACCGGTTTCACGATCGTCGCCCACCCCGATCGACCACGAGAAGCCCAGCTCTCTCTCTTCGGCCCTCCCGCCCTATCGCCCGACAAGCTGGCCACGACTCTGGCGCGGCTCTTCGCTCTGCTCGGACCCGAACGCGTCGGCTCACCCCGCACGGTGAACGGCCACCGGCCCGAACGCTCTGCTCTCGTGGAGTACGCACCCCCTCCTCCACCCGACGTGCGCCCTGAACGGCAGGCAGGGCGGGGCCTGCTCGCCATACGCACATTGCGACCGCCGGTACCCCTCGAGGTGATCTCCCATCTCGCCTCGCCTCGGGAGATCCTCTCCATCATCAGCGAGGGCTCGGCCAAGAGGCCCCACATCCAGGGGCGCGTGAAGGTGGCCTCGGGGCCATGGGCAATGGAGGAGGAATGGTGGTCGGAAAAGCCCGTGGAGCGTGACTACTGGGATATCGAGCTCGTCAATGGAGGCATCTTTCGGATCTTCTACCAGCGCTCCACCGGTGAGTGGTACGCCGACGGTATCTATGACTGACAAGCCCCCTGCCGGACCGACCGAGACCCGGGACCCGAAGAAGGCCCGGCAAACCACGGCTCCTACCATCGATTTCACGAGCCTGGCAAACCAGCAGACACCCAACTACCTCTCCCCAGGAGCCCGCAAGGAGAAGCTGCGACAGAGGAACTACACCCCCACTCCCCCACCCGGTCCTGGGGTCCTGGGGTCCTGGGGCCCTGAAACCCCAATCCCAGACAAGACCTCACGACCACAAGACCTCAAGACCTCAAGCCCTCAATCGGATGTAGGGGCGGCCCTTGCGGCCGCCCGCGGGAGGGGACAAGCCCCTCCCCTACATGACAGTCGATCCATCGCCCAAGACTCGAGCACGCCACCCCCCTACGTCGAGCTTCACGCCGCCTCCGCCTTCTCTTTCCTGGATGGTGCTTCGCTACCCGAAGATCTGATCCAGAGGGCCTGCGATCTGGATCTCGGCGCCATCGCTCTGCTGGACCGCAACGGTGTCTACGGTGCACCCCGCTTCTACCAGGCAGCCCGTCAAGCAGGAATCAAGGCCATCGTCGGCGCCGAAGTGGTGGTGGGTTTCACCCCCACTCCACCAGGTCCTGGGGTCCTGGGGTCCTGGGGTCCTGACACTCCTCCACCGACCAAAACCCCAAGACCTCAAGACCTCAAGACCTCAAGACCCCAAGACCTCAAGACCTCAAGACCTTCCCCTGAGATCCGTCTCTCCCTTCTCGTCGGCAGTCGCGTTGGCTACCGCAACCTTTGCCGATTGCTGACCCATGCGGCCCGAGGACGACCCAAGGGTGAGGCGCGGGTCGATTGGCAGGATCTCGAACAGCACAGCGCGGGGCTCCACTGCCTTACCGGCGGAGACGGAGAGCTGCTGGCACATACCTTGGAAACCGGTGGCGCCGACCCTGCCAGGCGCGTGCTCCAGCGCCTGTCTCATCTTTTCGAGGGCCGCGTCTACGTCGAGCTCCAACGACACCGACTGCGGCACGAGGAGCATCGAAACCAGGCACTCGTCGACCTGGCACGACGTCTCGACCTACCCCTGGTGGCCACCAACGGCGTGCGCTATGCCCGAGACGGAGACAAGAGACTGCACGACATCCTCACCTGTATACGCCACCACACCCATCTCGATGCCGCCGGACAACGGCTCGCCGCCAACCGGGAGCGACACCTGAAAGGCGCAGCGGAGATGACTCAGCTATTCGCCGATCATCCAGAGGCCCTCATCGGCAGCTACGAGCTGGCTCAGCAGCTCGACTTCACCCTGGCCGATCTCGGCTATCGCTTTCCCGACTACCCGGTGCCACCGGGCGAGACCTCCATGTCCTACCTGCGGCACATCACCTGGAACAGTGCCCGGAGTCGCTTTCGTCCACTCACCGGCCGCAGCCAGGAGCAGATCGAAAAGGAGTTGGCCATGATCGACAGGCTCGATCTGGCTGGCTACTTCCTCATCGTCTGGGACATCGTGCAGTTCTGCAAACGGGAGGGAATTCTCGCTCAAGGGCGGGGCTCGGCCGCCAACAGCGCCGTCTGCTATGCCCTGTCGATCACCGCCGTCGACCCGGTGAAGATGGAGTTGCTGTTCGAGCGCTTCTTGTCCGAGGAGCGGGGTGAATGGCCCGACATCGATCTCGATCTGCCCTCCGGGGATCAGCGGGAGAAAGTGATTCAGTACGTCTACAAACGCTATGGACCTCACGGTGCCGCCATGACCGCCAACGTCATCACCTACCGAGACCGCTCGGCGGCGCGGGAGGTGGCCAAGTCCCTGGGCTACTCCACGGAGCAGGTGAATCGCCTCGCCAAGCAGCTCGGGACCTGGCGATACGACACCAGCCGGGGCGACCCCAAGTCGCTCTCCGTCGAGCTTTCGTCCGCCGGCTTCGATCCCGAGGAGTCACGCATACGGCTCTTCGCCGAGATGTGGCGCAAGATCCAGAACCTGCCACGGCACCTCGGTCAACATTCGGGGGGCATGGTGATGGCCGCTGGGCGGCTCGACGAGGTGGTGCCCCTGGAGCCCGCCGCCATGGAGAACCGGGTTGTGGTGCAATGGGACAAAGACGACTGCGCCGACTTGGGGATCATCAAAGTGGACCTGCTGGGCCTCGGGATGCTACAGGCGCTGGAGGAGGCGATCCCGCTCATCCGCCAGCACGAGAAAGTCGCGATCGACCTCGCCCACCTGCCGCCCGACGACCCCGATACCTTCGAGATGCTGCGCAGGGCTGACACGGTCGGCGTGTTCCAGGTGGAGAGCCGGGCCCAGATGGCCTCGCTGCCCCGCAATGCTCCTACCCGCTTCTACGACCTGGTGATCCAGGTCGCGATCATCCGACCCGGACCCATCGTCGGCGGCATGGTGCACCCCTATTTCGAACGCCGGATGGGGCGCCAGACGGTGACCTACCCCCACCCCAGCCTGAAGCCGATCCTGGAGCGTACCCTGGGAGTGCTGCTCTTCCAGGAGCAGATTCTGCGGGTCGCCATGGTGGCCGCCGGCTTCAGTGGCGGCGAGGCCGAGGAGCTGCGCCGAGCCATGGGGTTCAAACGCTCCGCCGAGCGGATGCAGAACCTGGAGGACAAGCTGCGCCGGGGTATGACCGACAAGGGCATCGTAGGCGAAGCTCAGGAACAGGTCGTCCACGCCATCACCTCCTTCGCGCTCTACGGCTTCCCCGAGTCCCACGCCGCCAGCTTCGCCCTGATCGCCTACGCCAGTGCCTACCTCAAGGCCCACCACCCGACCGCCTTCCTGATCGCACTGCTCAATGCCTGGCCCATGGGGTTCTATTACCCCGCCACCCTGATCAAGGACGCGCAACGCCACGGAGTCGAAGTCCGCCCGATCGACGTGAACCATTCGGGGTGGCGGTGTCGATGGGAAGAAGGTCCTGGGGTCCTGGGGTCCTGGGGTCCTGAAGCTATTGCCCAAAACAAGACCACAAGTCCTCAAGACCTCAAGACCTTGAGACCTGTCGGTGCTGCCCGACTCGGGTTGCGTTTCGTCAAGGGTCTGCGCAAGGAGGCTGGCGAAGCCATCGAGTGGGCCCGAGAGCGTAGAGCTTTCTCCAGCGCCGATGATCTGGTGCGCCGCTGTCGGCTGCGTCGCGAGGAGCTGGACGTTCTGGCAGAGATCGGAGCTCTCGCCTCGCTGGGCTCGACCCGACGCGCTGCTCTCTGGCAGGTGGCCCGCGCAGCCCGTCCCGCCGGCCCTCTCTTCGAGCAAGAAGACCTCGAGCTCCCTCAAATGGATGTAGGGGCGGCCCTTGCGGCCGCCCGTGGGAGGGGGCAAGCCCCTCCCCTACATGAGAATCGGCCGATCTCTAGGACCCAGGACCCAGGTCGGGAGGAGGAAGGCAGAGCCTCTCCTCTCCCGGAGATGTCCCCCTACGACGAAACCCTCTCCGACTACGCCGGCACCGGGATGACCACCGGGCCACACCCCCTGAAGCACCTGCGTTCGAGCCTGGACCGTCAGGGAGTCACCCTGGCCTCCGATCTCCACCGCGTTCCCAACGGCAAACGCGTTCGTACCGCAGGGGCGGTCACCGTACGCCAGAGGCCTGGAACAGCCAAGGGCATTCTGTTCCTCACGCTCGAGGACGAAAGCGGCATGTCCCAGGCCATCGTCATGCCCGACCTGCTCCAAGAGCAGCGTCAGCTCATCGTTCGCTCTCCCGGCCTGGTAGTAGAGGGGGTATTGCAAAAACGAGACGGCACTCTTTCCATCAAGGCCGACAAGCTCTGGCGTCTCCCGGACCTTGCCGCAGCCCCCAGCCATGACTTTCGATGACCGCCCCGACCACCCGCCCTGGGGTTGAGGCGTCCGGGCGTTCCTTCCGGACGATCTCTGAGGGCTTGGGGGTTGAGGCGCTCGGCGAATTCGCCGAGCGGTCTATGGGGCAGTGAGGGAACGGGGCCTAGGGCAATAGGGGCGTAGGGGCATAAGGGCTCTGAGGTACAATCTCAAAGACCTCGCAGGTATCCTCGAGCCGCCTTCGGCACTAAGCTCTACAAGCTGCGTCAAGATTCCTGTCAGGGAGTCGCCCCCTATGCCCTTGAGCCCCTAGACCCCTAAGCCCTCGATGCCTCATTGCCTGACTGCCTCAATGCCTCGAGTGATCGACTTCACGGAACGCTCCGATCTCGGGTGGTATGCTGCAAACGAGCCGGGGGCGGGACTCGAGCCGCTCGACGGTGTGTAGGATTTCTATGAGTCGGAGAAGACATGAGCCTTGTCGGAAAGCTGGATGAAGTCGAGCTGCCCGAGCTGTTACAGGCCATTGCCGACGCTCAGAAAACCGGCAAACTCAAGCTGACGCGACGCGATCGCGAGGGGATCATCGTCTTTCGTGAGGGGATGATCGTCTACGCCGCCTCCAGTTCGGCTCGGCAAACGCTGGGCAACCTCCTGCTCTGTGAGCAGTTCATCGACAAGGCGCAGCTCACCATGGCCCTGGAGCTCCAGCACCTGTCTCAACAGGAGCAGCGCCTCGGCACCATCCTCCGCGAAATGGACGCGGTCGACGAAGAGACTCTCGAACGGATCGTCCACCGGCAAACCGAGAAAGTCATCCTCGAATTCATGAGCTGGAAGATCGGCTTCTTCAAGTTCGACCAGGTCGAGCTGACCGACTATGGCGAGATAGAGGTCGACGCCGCGGACTTTCTGATTCGGGAAGGCCTGCAGACCGACAGTGTTCTCTCCGACCTCGCGGCTCAGTTGGAGGAGGTCGAGCTCGAGGAGCCGGACGAAACGGAGCCGGAGAGAACCGATGGCGGCACCGCGAGTCGCGATCTCACTTCCCTGAAATCCATCATGGGGGAGATCCGTTCTCCCGAGTTCACCGGCGAGATCACACAGAAGATCCTCAGTTTCGCCCAGGATCTATTCGGCCGCGGGGTCTTCTTCGTCGTGCGCCTGGATGGCTTCGGAGTCATGGGTCAATTCGGCATGGACCTGAGCGACACCCAGGCGCAAGCGAGCTTGCGACAATTGATGGTTCCCCTGGACCAGCCCTCGATTCTGAGCGACGCGGCGGAGCGCAAAGAACCGATTCTCGAGATCCTTCCCGACACCGAGTGGAACCTGGCGATCCTCTCGGCACTCGGCGGACCGGCCGACGGCGAATCAGTTGCCGTGCCCCTGACCGTCAACGACCAGGTCCTGCTGGTCCTCTACGGCGATCATCTGGCAGATCGAGCCAGCAGCGGATGGCTGGAAGAGCTGGACCTGCTCGTGCTCCAGGCGGGTCTCGCCATGGAGAAGAACCTCCTCGCGAAGCGCATCGAGCACTACGAAGCGCTGCGCAGAGAAAGATGACTTGAAGTCTTGAGGTCTTGGGGTATTGAGGACGTGGGGTCTTGCTATTCGCTGGGCAGCTCCATGCCCATCGTGTGGAAGCCGGCGTCAACGTAGACTACTTCACCGGTGATTCCCGTCGACAGCGGAGACAGCAGGAAAAGGCCGAGATGGCCCACCTCCTCATGGGTGATGTTGCGGCCCAGAGGTGCCACCTCCGCGAAGCGCTTGAAGAGCTTCACGAAGCCCGGAATGCTGCGAGCAGCGACAGTTCGGACCGGTCCCGCCGAGACTGCGTTGACGCGCACGCCTTTGGGGCCCAGCTCGTAAGCCAGGTAGCGGACACTGGCCTCCAGGGCACTCTTGGCGATCGCCATCACGTTGTACTTGGGGACCACTTTTTCGGCTGCGTAGTAGCTCAGGGTTACGATACCCGCTTCGTCGCTGAGCAGTGGCTCGGCCTTCCTGGCCACCGAAACGAGTGAGTACGCAGAGATCTCCAGTGCTGTCAGCCAATCTTCGCGGGTGGTATCGATGTATCGACCTTCCATGGCAGCCCGCGGCGCAAAAGCAATGGCATGAACGATGCCGTCCAAGGTGCCCCAACTCTCTTCGAGAGACGTAAACGCCGCATCAAGCTCCTTCTCGTCGGTGACATCGCACTGAAACAACAGCGTCCCAGGCATGTCGGCGGTCAGCTTCTCGAGCTCACCTCGTAGCCGTTCGGCCTGATAGGTGAATGCCAGCTCTGCGCCGGCCTCTCGAAGTTGCTCGGCGATCGCCCAGCCGAGGCTGCGTTTGTTGGCGACACCCATTACCAGGTAACGTTTTCCGGAAAGATCGATCTTGATCATGGCAGGCGATATCCTATCTCACGGTTGGCGCAGCTCGACTCAGACACTCTCCGCCAGTTATGAGAAACTTCGGAGATTCGACAACCGGATTCGAGAGGGCTCTGGCAAGCGGACCCGCCCCAATGGACTGAACACTAGACCTCTTTCTGACGTGCGACGAATTTTCAACTTCTCCATCTTGTTGGCGATCTGGGTCGGGACCCGGATCTTCTACCGATTCGACTTCCGATGGATCGAGCCCGTACCCGAGCACCCATGGGGGCCCTACAAGGTGCTCACGATGCTCAATCACACAAGCCTTTTCGAATGGTTGTATGCAGGTGGAGTCCCACTCAGCTTCCTGTGGAGAATCTCGGGGCATGCCATGGTGCCAATCGCCGAGAAGACCATCAATCGACCATTTGTAGGTCGGTTCTTCAGGCTGTTGGCCCCGCACATGTTGCCTATCACCCGTCAAGCGGATCGCACCTGGAAGGCGGTTCTGGACAGGGTCACTGAAGACGTCATGATCATCATTCTTCCCGAGGGTCGAATGAAACGAGCCAACGGTCTCGACCGGCACGGCAACCCGATGACCGTCAGGGGAGGTATCGCTGACATCCTCGCCGCGATTCCCGAAGGCAAGATGCTCATCGCCTACAGCGGTGGGCTGCATCACATCCAAGTACCGGGTCAGCACTTGCCCCGCCCCTTCAAGACACTGCGGATGAATCTCGAAGAAGTGGACATCCCAACCTATAGGGCAAGCTTCGAATGTAATGCCGACCCGCAGGAATTCAAACATCGCGTCAAGCTGGATCTCGCCGATCGACGAGATCGTCACTGCCCGGAGGTCGAGGACGCCTCCTTGGACTGACGGCCGCCGATCAGGCTGGCTGCCGCAGTCGCCGAGAGAATCAGCAGCCCCCCGAGACGCGCACCGAGGCCCGGAGTCTCGCCGTGAGCCAACCACGCCCACAAGGGATTGAGTACTGGCTCGATCAGCAGCAGGAGTGAAACCTCCAGGGCCGGAAGCCTGCCAAGGGCTCGTGTGAAGATGACATAGGCGAGACCCACCTGGATGACACCGAGGTAGACGATCATCAGCCAGTCGCCTGAGCTGTTGGTGCCCACCGGCAATGCCATCGGCAAACAGACCAGCGCAGCGATCAGGTTGCCAGCCACAACGGCCGCCACCGATCCACCCCGGGTCGAGTGCTGCCCGCGGCCAAGCCAACGCAAACCGACCACGACCAACGCCCAGAAGAACCCCCCCAATGAAGCCAGAAGATTGCCTACAAGGGGCCGCGGCGCGCTCGCCATGACGGGATCGACATCCAGAAAGAAGAGGCTCATACCGGCTGCCAGAGCCACCATGACCATCAGGTCTTTTCTACGTACCGGCTCCCGCAATACCAGCGGCCCCAGAATCAAGATGTAGAGCGGTGCGGTCGAGTACAGGAAGATCGTGCTCGCTGCGGTTGTGAGCTTGTTCGCCAGAACGTAGGAGATCAAGGCCCCGGAGTAGGCCCCTCCCACCGCCAGGGTCCTCCAGGTCCACCCTCTTCGAGCCGATGGCATGACCAGCAGGAGAAAAGCCGCTGCTACCGCGGACCGAAACCCTGCCACCTGCCAGCCTGTCATCGACACCGCCTTGATGACCGCCCCACCCGTCGAAAAGAGCAGGGCGGTGAGAAAGACCTCGAGGCGACCGATGGAGGTGGATTTGAGCATGACCGAGACGCGGCGCTGGCTTGAATCGAACCCGGCGCTCAGACCCTAGCTGCACCGGAAGCGTCAGTCCAGTAACGACTGCCGACTGGACTCCCAAGAAGACTCGCCCAGAACCCCTGTTTTGTGGTACAAATTGGCGACTCCGGGACCATCGAGCAGCGGTTTCCAAGTCACCCAAAAAACCAGCCGATCTACCCACTGGGCGCGAGGAAAGAGCCATGCCGACGACAACCGCCGATTATGTTGAGCTCGAAGACCGTTACGGGGCGCACAACTACCATCCACTCGACGTCGTCATCAACAGGGGCGAGGGCGTCTGGGTCTGGGATGTCGAGGGCCGCCAGTACATGGATTGCCTGGCTGCCTACTCGGCGGTGAACCAGGGCCATTGCCACCCGAAGATCGTCCAGGCTCTGGTCGACCAGAGCTCCAAGATGGCTCTGACCTCGAGGGCCTTCCGCAACGATCAATTGGGCCTGTTCTATCAGAAGCTGACCGAGCTGACCGGGTTCTCCAGGACCCTGCCCATGAACACAGGGGCGGAGGCCGTGGAGACCGCGATCAAGGCCGCCCGCAAGTGGGCCTACACGGTGAAGGGTGTCGGCTACAACCAGGCAGAGATCCTCGTATTCAGTCAGAACTTCCACGGCCGAACGACCACCATCGTCGGCTTCTCCTCCGAGGAGCAATACCGCCGGGGTTTCGGACCCTTCGCTCCCGGCTTCACCCTGTTGCCATATGGCGATATCGAGGCTGTGGCGAGCGCCATGAACCCCAACGTGGCGGCAGTGCTGATCGAGCCCATCCAGGGTGAAGGAGGCATCATCGTGCCGCCCCAGGGTTACCTGGCGCAGATCGCAGACCTCTGCAAGGAGCACCGGGCATTGCTCATGATGGACGAGATCCAATCCGGTCTCGGTCGCACCGGCAAGATGTTCGCCTACGAGTACGAGGACATTCGACCCGACGTGCTGATTCTGGGCAAGGCCCTGTCCGGTGGTCTCTATCCGGTGTCGGTCATGCTGGCAGACGACGAGGTGATGGACGTCTTCCAACCTGGTGATCACGGCTCTACCTACGGAGGGAACCCGGTGGCCGCCGCCGTCGGCCGAGCCGCCCTCGATGTGATCGTCGACGAGGGCCTGGTAGAGAATTCGGCCGCCCAAGGTGAGTACCTCATGGAGCGGCTGACGGCCATCGATTCGGAGGTGGTCAAGGAAGTCCGCGGACGCGGGCTGTGGGTCGGGATCGAGCTCAACCCCGAGGCGGGCGGCGCCCGGCGCTACTGCGAGGCGCTCCAGAAGGCGGGCCTGCTCTGCAAGGAGACCCACGAGCACGTGATCCGGATCGCACCGCCCCTGGTGATCAACCGGGAGGAGCTGGATTGGGCGATCGACAAGGTGATCGGGGTGCTGACCGGCGATCGCGTGCTACAAGCGACCTCCTGATTCACAACTACCATTCCACCGGTAGCTTGACCTTTCGGTCGGCTCGATCCACGTACAGCACGTGGCCCATGCGACGACCGAATAGGTAGAGATCTCTCAGGATCTCTACATCTCGCCTGCAGTACTCCTCTACCAGGTCGAGGCGGCCCTCCTTGACCCACTCCAGGCTCTGCAAGCCGTCAGCAGACTTGCTCACGCCCAGTGTTGCGTTCGCCAGATGATCCAGGCTGAGACGGAAGCCCAGCTTCTTGTGGATTTCCTCGAGTAGGTCGAGAGTCGACAGCGTTCGTCGGTAGTCGACCCCGGTGTAGCCGGATAGCACTTTGTAGTCGAAGCGCGCGATATTGAATCCGACGACCAGGTCGGCGTTCTCCAGCCGCTCGATCAGCGAGCCGATCTCCGATTCACCAAAACTCTCGAGCCGCCCCTCTTCCAGATAGCAGACCACTCCGATGGCAACCAGCATCCGGTGAGCGTTCTGCCAACCCCCGACATCTGCCGCCGAAAACTGGGTTTCGAGGTCGAAGAGAACCGTTCCTCCCGTTGATTCGGCTCGAGGAGAGCGCTTCGGTGGGCTTGGCTTCACCTTGGGTGGAGTTTCGTCAGAGGGGCCGGATAAAGGTGCGGGTTCCCGTACTTCGCCGCTGTCGGTCTCGGGGTCCGACTCCTTCGAGGTCTCGGCGACCGGCTGCAAGTCGATCTCGACGGCCTCCCCGGGCCGCTCGCCCAGCTCAGTCGCCAGGAGTCGGTTCAGCATGGCCAAGGCGCCCATCTTGTCGAGAGGCCGATTGCCGTTGCCACACTTCGGCGACTGGACGCACGACGGACACCCTTCCTGACAGTCACAACCCTCCAGGAGACCCACCACCCGGCCCAGGAGCAGCCGAATCTCCTGGAATGCCCGGGCCGAGATCCCGACACCGCCGGCGTGGCCGTCGTAGATGAAGACGGAACCGGCTCTGACCTGATTGTGCAACGGTATGGAGATGCCACCGATGTCACCCCGGTCGCACACCACCGTCAACGGCATCAGCGAGATCGCGGCGTGCTCTGCCGCGTGCAAAGCGCCCATGAAATGCCGTCCCGCCTCCTTGAGCTCAGTCTCCAGGGCCCTGGGAACTGCCCACCAGAGGCCCACCGTCTCGAACTGCACTGGAGGTAGATCCAGCTCGTGTCGGTCCAGCACCTCACGGCTCTGGATCCGTTTGCGCTCGTATCCCACCACCCTCTCGGTGACCCTGAGACGCCCCAACCAGACCTGCAAATTGCCTTCATGCCTGGAATCCAGAATTTCGAGGATCTCGGTCTCCTTGTTCGCGAGTGGAACGGTGAAGTAGTCCACCCGGGTGGGCTCCGCCATCACCCGGCCCGCCTCGAGATCCAGCCCCCTGACAATGTACTGGCGTCCGGAATGGAGGTAGATCGCACCGGGATGGCACTCCCTCAAGGCCCGAATTCCATCCACTGTACCGATGACCTTCTCGGTGTTGGTGTCCAGGATCGTCGACCCCCGGTCTACCCCCCTCAGACTCACCTTTCGCTGCGGCCGCCGGCGACGGGTGTAGAGCTCGCTGCCATCGGCGGCCTCGACCAACTCGCGTTCCACCAGAAGCTCTCCGACGAGGGCGGCCCGGCGCTCCAGATACGCTGCGTCGTTCTTGCGACTCAGAGGCAACTCCGCGGCAGCACAAACCAGATGACCGCGACCCACGAGCTCGTTGTCGGGGTCCACAATCAGTTGTTCGCAAGGCCTGCCTAGCAGCTCCTGGGGATTCTCGATGAAGTACTGATCGAGGGCGTCCGGCATGGCGATCATCGCGGTGATCGACTCCCGGCCCGCACGGCCGACCCTCCCTGAGCGTTGCCAGGTGGCCATGACGCTTCCCGGGTAGCCGACCAGGATGCACGCATCGAGTCCACCCACATCGATTCCCATCTCCAGAGCCGAGGTCGAGATCACCCCGTCCAAGCGCCCTTCGAACAGATCGGCCTCGATCTTCCGCCGCTCCTCAGCCAGGAAGCCGGATCGGTAGCTTGCTACCCGTTTGGCCAGATCCGGTTCTTGCCGGCGCAGCCACGAGTACAGCAACTCGGTAATCCGTCGCGCCTTGGTGAAGACGATGGTTTTGAGCCCGGCCCGCTGTAGCGCTGCGAACAGTTGCAGAGTGGTCGTATAGGGACTCGACTCCGGCTGCAGCAGGAGGAAATGTCGCCCTTCCCTGGGTGCTCCTGACTCCGAGAGCCACCGGAACTCCAGATCTGTGAGGCTGTGGCCGAATTCGTCGGCGTTGGCGGCCGTGGCCGAGGAGGATACGAAAATCGGGTCGGCCCCGACCGACCGACAGATTCTCTGCAGCCTTTGGATGACGTGATGGAAGTGGCTGCCGAAGATCCCTCGATAGGTGTGCAGCTCATCGATGACGACCCATCGAAGGTCCCTGAGAAATCCCTCCCATTGTTGCCAGTAGCTCAGGATCCCCAGGTGCAGCATGTCGGGGTTGGAGACCAGCACGCGCGGGAAGTTCTCCTTGATCTTCTGCCGTTGGCCTCGTGGTGTGTCGCCGTCGTAGATCTCGCACTTCGCCACACTCTCAAGACCGCTGGCAGCCGCCAGCTCGTCGAACTTCCCCTTCTGGTCCTGTCCCAGCGCCTTCAAGGGATAGAGAAACAGAGCCCGACCCGGGCCACCGATTGCCGCCTCTTCCAGCACTGGTAAGTGGAAGACCATGGACTTACCCGATGCCGTAGGCGTGGTGATCAAGACGTTCTCGCCACGCCGTACCGCCTCGAGGCCCGCCACCTGATGGGTCCAGAGCTGCTGGATTCCCTGGGCGGCGAGGGCTCCGGCGATCGGGTCCGGCAGAGGAGGACTCAGTGCTCCGTACCGGGGCTCCGCCGCCTCCAGGTAGAGCGTAGCCGCCACCTGATGCGCCAAACGACGGTTGGATCGCAACTGCTCGACAACCTCTGCCACCGAGACAACCATGGAGGGGGATCTTACCTCTCTGATGTGATAGAAAAACCCGTCATGTACACCTCGAAGTCACGCTGCGCCAAGTTGGTCGTCAGCGCCCTCGTCCTCGCTGCCGTAGTTGACGGAATTGCCGGCCCGGTTCTCGCGGCGAACCCGGCTCCTGCTACTGCACTGGTCGTTCATGGTGGCGCCGGAACCATCATCAAGGGGCAGATGACCCCTGAGCTGGAAGAACAATACCGAGCGAAGCTGTCCGCAGCCCTCCTCGCCGGACAAGCGATCCTGCAGGCAGGAGGCAGCAGCCTGGATTCGGTAGTGGCAGTCCTCAAGATCTTAGAGGACTCCCCCCTTTTCAACGCTGGAAAAGGGGCAGTCTTCACAGCCGACGGAAGCAACGAAATGGACGCGGCCATCATGGATGGAGCCACCGGCAAGGCGGGAGCCGTCGCCTTCGTGACGCAGGTCAAGAACCCCATCACCGCTGCCCGGGCCGTCATGGATCACACCGAACACGTGATGCTAGCCGGAGCTGGGGCCGACAGCTTCGCAGTAGCGCAGGGATTGGAGTTGGCTGAGCCCGAGTACTTCTACACCGACCGTCGATGGGACCAGCTGCAGAAGGCTCGGGAAGAAGACAACGCGGCGAAGACCGGGAACATGTCGCAAGACACCCCACGCCCCTATCTGGGAACGGTCGGTGCTCTGGCGCTGGACCAACAGGGAAGGTTGGCGGCCGCCACCTCTACCGGTGGCATGACCAATAAACGCTTCGGCCGCATCGGTGACACGCCCATCATCGGCGCAGGGACCTGGGCCGACCCCAAGTGCGCCGTCTCCGCCACCGGACATGGCGAGTACTTCATTCGGTTTGCGGTGGCTTCCGACATCTGCGCGCGAGCCCGGTACCTCGACATCTCGGTCGAGGCGGCAGCCGAAACAGTGATCCACGAAGTCTTGCCGGCCGCCGGCGGCACCGGAGGAGTCATCACCCTCGATGATCAGGGACAAATCTCCATGCCGTTCAACACCGAAGGTATGTATCGGGGCTTCATCCATGGGGATGGCGACCCCGCCATCCTGATCTACAAGTAGAATCAAGCCGGGTCAGAGATCGCTCTGACTTGAAGACCACTCACGACAGGAGGATTACCATGCCCGTACGCAAAGCAAGTGCCGTCTGGAACGGCACGCTGAAGGAAGGCAACGGCACCATGAAGATGCAGAGCGGTGCCTACGAAGGAAAGTACTCTTTCGGCTCCCGCTTCGAGGAGAACCCAGGAACCAACCCCGAAGAGCTCATCGCGGCTGCCCACGCTGGCTGCTTCTCCATGGCCCTCTCAGGCGGCCTGACGAAGGCGGGTTTCACTCCCGAGCGGGTGGAAACTTCGGCCAAAGCCCACCTCGAGAAGGTCGGTGAAGGGTTCAAGATCACCCGGATCCAGCTCGCGTGCCAGGCGACCATCCCCGGGATCGACGATGCGACCTTTCAGGAGATCGCCGCAGGAGCCAAGGCCGGCTGTCCGGTCTCGCAGGCGCTGGCCGGCGTCGACATCTCACTCGATGCACAGCTCGTGAGCTGACGGCCTCGAAGCTCGTTGGGAATTGAAGGCACGGCGGGCCAAGGGTCCGCCGTGCTCTCGTTTTCAGCCCTCGCCTCGAAGATAGGCGTCGGCCCGCAACAGAGCACAGACCGATTTGCCGTCACAGATCTCACCGCGGTGCACCATCTCAATGGCTTCGGGGAGGGAGCTCGACTCGACGGTCAGTACCTCATCATCCTGCAGATCCTGTTGGGCCGGACTGAGACCCCGGCACAGGTAGAGCCAGATCTTCTCGTCGGTGAAGCCAGGAGTAGTCCAGATCCAGCCGAGGGGAACCAGCTCGGCCGGCTTCATACCCACTTCCTCCTCCAGCTCACGGGCTGCACAGACTTCTGGGGCCTCTCTGTCATCGAGTTTGCCTGCGGGCACTTCGAGCAACCAGCCACCCGTGGCATATCGGTACTGCCGCACCAGCAGCACATCTCCCGATTTCGTTAGAGGCACCATAGCGGCAGCCCCGGGGTGCCGGATGACCTCCAGCTCGGTGGTCTTGCCGTTCGGCATCTTCACTCGATCTACCGAAAGATCGACGACACGACCTTTATAGACCGATCGACGGTTCAGAAGCTCGGCTTCACTCATCGCTACCTCCTGGCTACAAAACCTGGGCTTCCTCTACAGGACCCAGGCGTAGCCGATCTTGAAGAAGAACGTGCGATTGGTCTGGGTTAGATCTACGTCCTGCTCGCCGAGGTGGTTGTCCGAATAGCCGGCAAAAAGCACCGTTCGCGCATTCAGCTTGTAGGAGAACAACAGCTGAGTGAAGAGGGTCTCGGTGGTGGGCTCCACCTCGAAGGTGTAAAGGTCGGGATTGCGCTCGATGTCTTGCCATTGGAAGATGCTGCGCACGAACGTCCGCACATTGAAGTTGTAGATCAGCCTCAGCTGGCTCAGGTTGGCTTCGAACAGCTTGCCTCCCTCGACGTCCAGCTGCTGCATCGTGTGATCCAGGCGGATATTGATATGTCGGCCCAGCTTCGCCTCGAGGGCGGGATTCAGAAGGGTCTCATCGGCCGGCTGATTGTTGGCGAAGTCGATCGCTTCGCCCGTGACGCCGAAAAACTCGAGCTTGATGGCACCGCTGGGCTGGATCTCGATGCCCAACTCCCCGAAGTCGAGATCCTCGTACAGAACGCCTTCGAAATACTCCTTGCGTCGACCCACAGAACCGGTGACGATGGATTGTAGGGGTCCGAAGAGCCTTCCGATGATCTCGAAGTTTTCGTCGGTGAGCTGGCCCCCGTGGTCCTCGACCCGCTCGCCCCTGACGATCACATCCCAGCGGTTGTACCAGTCGTCTTCGTCCGGAGCCCAGAAGCGGCGCATGACAAAGAACTCGGCCTCTTTGGTGTCGACTCGAGGCAAGAAGCCGCTATCGAGACGGAATCCCGGTCCCAGGTCCTCGTAGTCGAGCTCCCAGAACCACTTATTGGAGTCGTGGGTATAGGAGAGCTTGTAGCCGTCATCTGTGAAGGCCCCCAGCGGCTGATCGAAGTCCTCTGCCACCTCATCGGCGTATTGGGTGTCCGAATACAGGTACTGGAACGAGATCGTGTCTCTGTCCCCGATTCGAAACAACCCATCGATGCCGCCCACCCGATTGTGGTAATCGTTCTCGCCTTCCCTACCTGTGAAGATCACACCAAGCGAGGAGTTCTCTCCCACATCCCTGCGATATCTCACGACTCCGCTGGTCACCGACTCGTCCAACAGCGTCGAATCGGTCCTCTGATTGGAAGGAAAAAGAAGAACGTTGACCGTGTCCTCGGCTGCAAACAGGCCTATGGCGTTGCGCTTCTGCTTACCCGTCAGCTTGAGACCCCAATCCGGAGCGACCACCGTCCTGGTATAGACGGAATTGAATGGCGTCGAGAAGACGTCGACGCCCTCCAGGAAGAAGGGGCGCTTCTCTGGGAAAAAGAGGGCGAATCTCTGGTTGATGGCCAACTGTGCGACATCGGCCTCGACCTGAGAGAAGTCCGGGTTGATGGTGCCAGTCAGCACCAGGCTCGGCGTAATACCCCATCGGACCGTGATCCCAGCCTCGACGTCCTCCTCGCCATCCTCCAGACTGCCGTCGGGAAACTCATCCAGCTCATCCGTGCGTGACGCCGTGACGGTCGGGTCGAATTCCAGGTTGCGACCAGGCTTCAAACCCTGCAGGCCCGTGACCTTGTTGAACTGACAGATGACGCAGCTCAAATTTCGGTCTCTACCAGCGTTGTTCATGCGGTGCCGACTGCTTCGGGGATACGACCGACCGACGTCGATGCCCCAGGTCTGGACTTCCTGTGTCGATTGAAACCGCAGCTGATTGAAGGGAAACGCGATCTCCACCTCGTACCCATCAGCGGTAAGACGGCCCTTCGATTGCCAGATCATGTCCCAGGACCAATCTTCGATCCCTTCCACCTCGCTGCTGAAAGCATCGGCCTGAACGCCGAGCGGATTGACTCGAAACTGAAAGGCTCTGCGCCCGTCGTTGAAGGTATCCAGCTGCACGATCACATAGTCATCCTGAACGAAGGTGTTGATTTCGTCGCGATCCATCAAATGAGCCCGTATCTGCTTTGGATGCGGGTCGTGTGCACGAAATGCGACGTACAGAGCCCGCTGGCCGAAAGTGACGAGCGCTTCGGTCTTTACCGGTGGCTCGATGTTGTTGCCAGGAAACCACTCGAACTCGACAGGCAGAACCGTGGCATCCCGCCAGGCCTGCTCATCGAGGATTCCATCCACCTTGATTTCGGAGGTGGCCGGGCTCAGCTCGTATTGAATCTTCTCTTTGGTTACGACCTCGACAGCTTCGGGCTCTTCCTGAGCAGCAAGCGGCGTCCAACCCACCACAAGAGCGGCGGCTAGAACAAAGTGACGGCGCTGAAACATCCGATTCCCTCCCGATGAGCCTCATCCACCAGGCACATTCGGCCTCGAAACTGTATACGCAACCTGGCGGTTTTTGTTAGGTCCCAGTTCACTTCGGCCGTCCACCGATCAAACAGCTGACAGTTCGATAGCATCGGCCCATGGCAGGGCGCGCTGACAGAGGCGATCAGGACACCCTCTCACTCGCTTTGCGTCTGCTGGCCAAAGAGATCAACCAGCGGATCCGACGTCATCCGTCGGGACACTTGCTCGAGGGAGGCGACGAGACACTCGACCTGCGGCTCCGAATTCCGGTTCACCAACATAAAGGCTGGTTGGAGAACGCCCGCGAGGAGGCCTCCGGTTCGCTGAGCGATGGCTTGCGGCAGATCCTCGTACACCGCGCGGTCTTCCATCCAGGTCACCTCTATTGCCTGCGCTGTGCCAGTCCTTCTTGCGAGCATTCACTTCCTGCAAACGGCAAGGAAGTCTTCGCGGGCTACGGCCCCAGTGGACTGCCTCGATTTCTCGACCTGGGCCAATGGCTGTTGGAGCAGAAGGACCCCAGGGTCGATCTGCTCTACGCGGCGCCGCGTCGGCTCATCGCCCACACCACGATCGGTTCCGAGCTGACGGATCAGCTATTACCGGCCTTCCGGGACGCCGACTCGGGCTATCACATTCATGGCCAGGTCACAGCAGGGTGGTATTCCTTCCCCACCGTTCAGGGTTTCGAGGAGTCGCTGGCCCTGAGCTTCCAGGTCGTTTCCTCCAGACCTCCAGGAGGGCAGCGCCGCTTCGGGCTCAACCTCATCGGCGTCGCGCCAGAGGATCAGCCGCTCGAGAATCTCTTCGATCGCATCGGCGAGCTGCCGTGGATGCCGGCGGCTCGGTGGGCACAGGACGCCCTGCGCCAGATCGAGCGCGCCGCAACGAGAAGCCAAGATGTCGACGAAGAGAAATTGGAGAAGAGGCTCCAAGGCCTGCTCTCCGGCCTGGCCCGTCGCCTGGAGCGACACCATCGCTCCCGCCGACGACGGACCAGCCACGCCCAGCAGCGTCACCGCCAAGGGGACAGACCGACCTGGAAGGCCCTCTCCGATCTCGCCTCAGCCAAGGACGACGACCTTCTGTTCGACACACGCAAGAAGACACTGATCGTCTTGGGAGATCGGGGCCGAGCTCATGTGTTCAATCAAGCCGGCAAGCTGGTGACTTCGATTCGCTACTCGCCATCCTCCATCGAGCGGCGACGCGAGCGACACTTTTGGCGGTCTGCTACGGACGAAGAGATTGCCTCCCTCCGTGAGGTGGCTCTCGCCAGCCTCGAAAATGAGGGGCAGGCCTCGAAGGAGTAAGCGGCGTGCTATCTTTTTGTGACCTCGTCTTGGAGGCGCTCAGGGCCGCAATAGCCGGTATTCATGGCTGACGACGGAGCCCCGATCGCCCCTCTAGTGATGCAAAGAATTCTCGACAGGCGACAGACCAAGCTGCTGACCGAAGAGCGTCGCCTTCTCGGCAGTCTGCAGGCCACCCTTGCTCGCTGCGCTGCAAGCCGGGAGGATCAGACGACTCTCGAACGCTCCATTCGGCAGCTGGACGACCTGTTTCTGCTCGTCGTCGTGGGCGAATTCAATGCAGGCAAGAGTACCTTCATCAATGCCCTGTTGGGACGACAGGTTCTACCGGATGGCGTCACTCCGACCACCACCCGCATCCATCACCTCAAGTACGGCGAGGCCAACAGCAGAGCGGTTGGTGAAGACGGAATCGAGGAGATCACGGCCCCTGTCGAGATACTCGACGAGGTGCACATTGTCGACACGCCTGGGACCAACGCTCTCGACCGCGACCACGAAGCCATCACCTCCGATTTCGTTCCGCGAGCCGACCTCGTGCTCTTCGTCACCTCTGCCGACCGCCCGTTCACCGAGAGCGAGCGAAACTTCATGAACGGGGTTCGCCAGTGGGGCAAGAAGCTGGTCTTCGTTGTCAACAAGATCGACATCCTGCAGAGCGATGAGGACCTCCAACAGGTCGTGGCCTACGTGAGCGATAACGGCGAACGGCTTCTCGGGTTCCCGTCAGAAGTCTTCCCGGTCTCTTCTCAGCTCGCACTAACTGCAAAGATGAGACCCGAGGTGAATCAGGCGCTTCTCGATCACAGCCGTCTCCCACCTTTGGAGAGCTTCCTATTGGAGACCCTGGACGAGACCGAGCGCATCCGACTCAAGCTCCTCAGTCCTCTCGGGGTCGGTAGGCGTCTGGTCGACACCTACGGCGACGCTACGGAGAGTCGTCTGGAGGTCTTGGCCGAGGATTTCGCAGCCATCGATCAAGTTGAGCGCCAACTCGATCTCTATGGCCAGGACATGTCTCGGGAGTTTCGCTACCGCCTCACCGATGTCGACAACATCCTGCACGAGTTCGAGCGCCGTGGCATGGAGTACTTCGATGAGACGCTGCGGCTGGCCCGTGCTTTCGACCTGATGAACAAAGCCAAGATCAAGGCCGACTTCGAGCGCCAGGTCATCGGCAATGCACCGCAGGAGATCGAGAAGAAGGTCAACGAGATCATCGACTGGATGGTGGGAGCGGAGCTCCGACAGTGGCAGGGGGTCTCCGACAACCTGTCGAAGAGGCGCCTCGAGCATGGCAGCAAACTGGTGGGTGAGATCGGCAGCTTCGAATACGACCGCCAGAAGCTGCTCGAGACCGTCGGCCGCGCTGCCCAGGAGGCCGTGGATGGCTACAGCCGAGCCGCGGAGATCGACCGAATGGCGGAATCCGTACGTACAGCCGTGGCCGGCACGGCCATCATCGAGGTGAGCGCGCTCGGGTTGGGAGCCATCATCACCCTGCTAGCCACCACACAGCTGGCAGACGTGACTGGATTGATGGCAGCGGGGACGCTCGCTCTGCTGGGCCTTTTCGTCCTGCCGGCCCGACGTAAGCGGGCCAAGAAGGAGCTCAGCAAGCAGATCCTCCAGCTCCGCGAGAGGCTCATGAGCTCTCTGACCCAGCAGTTCGAGCGGGAGATCGAGCGTAGCCGCCACCGCATCGAAGAGGCCATCGCCCCCTACACGCGGTTCGTCAAGGCCGAACGTCAAAAGCTCGAAGAGTTGACCGCCGAGATCAGAACCTCGAAGGACTCCCTGGTCGGCCTGCAGGACGAGGTCGAGAAACTCTAGCTCTCGGCCTACAGATGAGCCGCAATCGGGGCCGACTCCCCGGCCCGGATCGCCACACCCATCGCTTTGACCATCGGTAGCACCCTGAAGGCGTAGTGGGTGGCTGTCTGGATCTTGTCGTGGTAGAACGCGGCCTCTTCATCGTCGTTGCACAGGGCCGCGAGCGCTTGCCCATCCTCGGCATCCACGCCCTTGGCCTGCAGGATCTCCTCGAGCCTGGTCTTCGCAAGATTGGCCTGCTCCAAGAGAAAGTTGCCCGCCAGGGTGGTGCCGACCATGTCGAGCATTGGCACTGCATTCAACATCAGCGACTGCATGACATCGGGTCGTTGAGCCACCTCACCAACGGTCTCGTCGACCTGTTTGAGAGCCTTGCCGAGCCGCAGCGCCGGGCCGCCGAGCATCGAGTCACCGCTCAGGATCTTCACCGTGTTGCCAACTCGACCCAGGAGCTCGCGAAAGGGCCTGCCGTCATGGGACGGAATCTTCCGCGCCACGAGGTCGAGCGCCTGGATACCGTTTGTGCCTTCGTAGATGGAGCCGATCTTGGCGTCCCTCAGATACTGTTCCGCCGGGTAGTCCGTCGTGTATCCATAGCCGCCGTATACCTGGAGGCACCACTCAGTCACCCTGAAGCTCCAGTCGGTGCACCACGCCTTACAGATGGGAGTCAGTAGCTCGCTGATGGCCTGAAAGCCGGCCGCTTCCTCACCCTCCAGGGCCCTCGCCATGTCTTGATACAGCGCCGTTTGCAGCAGCAGCGCCCTCATCCCCTGAACGTAGGCCTCGGACAGCAGCAGCAGACGCCGGACATCGGGGTGCTCGACGATGGCAACCGGAACCGCGTCGCGATCCCCTGCCGCGCTCCAGTGCCGACTCTGGACCCGCTCCCGAGCGTAGGCCAGGGCCGCCTGATGAGCGGCTCCCCCCAAACCTACGCCCTGCAGCCCTACCTCGACCCTGGCGGCGTTCATCATCGTGAACATGAGCTTCATCCCAAAGTTCTCCTCACCGATCAGAAAGCCCTCACAGGCGCCCTTCTGCCCGAAGAGCATCGAGCAGGTAGGTGAACCATGGATGCCCATCTTGTGCTCGATGCTGGCGCACTGGACATCGTTCGCCTCGCCCAGGCTGCCGTCCGGATTCACCCGGAACTTCGGCACGATAAACAGGGACAGGCCCTTCGTTCCCGGCGGTGCTCCCGGCAGCCGGGCCAGAACCGCGTGAATCACGTTGTCCGTCAAATCGTGATCGCCATAGGTGATGAAGATCTTCTCGCCGGAGATGAGGTAGCGGCCGTTGTCCTGGGGCTCAGCCTTGGCCGTCGAGGCCCCGACATCGGAGCCTGCCTGCGACTCGGTGAGGCACATCGTCCCGGTCCATTCACCCGATAAGAGCTTCTCGCAAAACAGCCCTCGCATCTCGTCGGTACCGAATTCCTCGACCAACTCGCTGGCGCCGCGCGTCAGCATCAGGACCAGCGCCAACGAGAGGTTGGCCCCGGAGAAGAACTCGTTGACGGCGGTACCGACCACGACTGGCATTCCCAGGCCACCGAACTCAGGAGCGCTGACGCAGCCGATCCAGCCTCCTTCAGCCAACGTCTTGTACGGCGCCTTGAAACACTCCGGCACCTTGACGACTCCGTTCTCCAGCACGCAGCCCTCGCGATCCCCATCCTCGTTGGTCGGCGCGATCTCCTCCTGAGAGATCTTGAGTGCCTCCGCCAGAACCATCTCCAGACTCTCCCGGTCCCAGTCGGCATACAAACCCTTGCCCAGCAACCGCTCGGTCGGCAGCCAGTCGAAGATCTGAAACTTCACATCCCTGAAATCGACGTTGTAGTCCACGATCACCTCCACCTCCGAGAGCACCCCTCGCCCCTCTCGGACGACCGTTCATGCCCCCGCTTCTGAATTCGATTCTACCCTCTTTCGCTGCAGTGCGGCATGACGAGTTTCACTCGCCTCCGCCTCTACAGCTTGCATCTTTCGACCAGGTATGAGACAACACTTTTCCGTGCGCCGGTAGCTCAATTGGATAGAGCACCAGACTTCGGATCTGGGGGTTCGGGGTTCGAGTCCCTGCCGGCGCGCCACTCAACTCCCTCAAAACTCACGACTTACAGCGACTCTCGGGAACGGGTGCAGGTGCCCGAACCGCCGATCTGGTGCGCTATTGGTGCGCAAATAGGGGTCAGGCGGCGATTCATGCAACAGAGTCTGCAGGCTCATGATCGTCCCTCCGCTCGGTTCTTTCCCGTTGATACTCGAGACGTTCACGAGGCGGGAGCTCTTGGTTTCATGCCAAGAATGTTCGTTCTCGCCACCCTTCCGCACAGCCAGCCGAAGGCAGATCGGTTTGAGAGAATGAACGGCCGCTACTCGCTAAGGCTCGAAGCCCGTCGATCTATCGGTCTTCCCTACGGCGTAGGGTGCCAATAATCGGCCCACAAGCTCACGCGGCCCATTCATCGCACCCTTTGGGAACGGAGGAATGCTGCCAGACATTTCAGAAAAGACAGGACTTCGTTGAGCGGATGAGTTTACGATAGGCACAGCCCTCCCATCGGTGACTACCCACTCTGGGCCCGTTACCTTCTCCGTCCGAATCAAGCCTAGCAGCGTTCGAGTCTCTTGACTTCCATCTGTCCGCCCCGCATCCAACCCCGGAGTTCGCCTTCGCCACGCCTGTACGTCCCACCCCGTAGGGTGCCAAAATTCGGCCGACTAGCAACGAACGGGACTTCTCCCGAGGGAAAGGAAGCCTCGGCCGCTTTTTCGCACCCTACGACGGCAGTGCTTACCGAGGCCGAGGCCGTCCCACCACGCCCAAGCAGATCGCCGAGCTAGTCGTCAGGATGGCCGGGGAGAATCCCAGGTGGGGCTACACACAGATCCGCGACGCTCTCGCCAACCTTGGGCACCCGATCGGCCGCAACACGGTGAAGCGGATCCTGCAGGATCACGGGATCGAGCCCGCTTCCGAGCGAAGCCGGCGAACGCCTTGGAAGACGTTTCTGCAGGCCCACTGGGAAGGCCTGGCCGCAGCCGATCTGTTCACCGTGGAGGTGCTGACCTTGGGAGGGCTCAGGCGCTATTTCGTACTGTTCGTGGCCGAGCTGAAGACGCGCCGAGTGAAGATCTCAGGGATCTACCACCAGCCCTACGGGGAGTGGATGGAGCAGATGGCCCGAAATCTGACGGACGTGGTAGATGGCTTTCTTCGCAACGCGCGTCACCTGATTCACGATCGGGATCCGCTATACACGAGATCGTTTGACGAGATTCTGAAGAGCGCTGGTGTCCAGCCGGTCAGGTTGCCCCCGAGAAGTCCGAATCTGAACGCCTACGCGGAGAGGTTCGTGCGCTCGGTGAAGATCACTTGCGCCTGGTCATTCACGAGTACGTCGAGCACTACCATCTGGAGAAAAACCACTAGGGACTCAACAACCAGCTGCTCGAACGGGCACCGCCGTCGCCGAACCCGGAGGTCGAGGTTGACGGACGAGTACGCCTCGGTGGACTCCTCAACTACTACTATCGCGAAGCCGCATGAGCTATGGGCCGATTATTGGCACACCACGGGATCCGTTTTTGGGGGGAGGGTCAGGTAAAATGAGAGATCGTACGCATCTCGCAAGGTCGACTTCGGACTCACAAAGCGAGCACTGACTGCGCACAGAAAGGGGAGGTCATACACTCCCTCAGGGTTGCGATCGACTGGTTTGCCCGTTCTCCAGCGAGGGCATTCGTGTTCATCTTCCTTGTTGCTTTTTCGATACGTGCGATCGCACTCACCCGAGTACCGGTATCGTGGGTCACTCCCTCCGGCGGTGGGCAGGAAGACAAGATCGCGGTATCGCTCCTGGAGCGAGGCGAGTACTCCAGTACCTACAAGGTCCCGACCGGTCCGACCGCGCACGTTCCACCCCTATATCCCTTCCTGATCAGTCTGATCTATCGACTCGTCGGTCTGACTCTCACAGCGGGTTACGTTCGCTGGCTCGTCGACATCGCCATCGTTTCGGCAGCGTACGCGATGCTCCCCTGGCTCGCGGCGCGTCTCGGCCTCAGTCCACACGGCGGCTTTCTCGCCGGCATCGCCGGCGCGTTCCACGTGCAATGGTTCTGTACTGTCGAGTTCCTTGCAGCGATCTTCCTCGCCCTTCTCCTGGTGGGCTTCCTTCGGCGATGGACTCGAGACCGATCCTCGACAGCCGGCTCACTCGCGATCGGAGTCGCCTTTGGCGCAGCGTTACACCTGAAGCCCGCTCTGCTTCCGGTGTTCCTGGGATGCGCAGCGTTCGAGCTGTGGTGGAGCCGCGACCGGCGCAGGTGGCTTCATTCCGCGGTCGTGGTTCTCGGCGTGATCCTCGCCTGCGTGCCATGGGCTTGGAGAAACTGGAACGTCTTCGAATCGGTGTTCTTTATTCGAAGCAACTTCGGTCTCGAGCTTCGTGTGGGGAATCATCAGGGCGCCGCGTCGGATGTCAGTCAATCGCACAAACAAGGAACGCTTCTCCATCCGGAGGCCCACATCGAAGAAGCGATTCTCGTGAGAGAGCTGGGTGAAATCGAGTACATGCGCAAGGCGAGAGGAGAGGCATTCGAGTGGATGCGAGCGCATCCCGCGAAGTATCTCAGCCTGAGCGTACGTCGGTTTGCCGGCTTCTGGTTCGGTTCCTGGTATCGACCGCTCACCGCGACGGGGATCACGCTGTTGACCATCCTCGCCGCCTTGGGAGCGTGGAAGACGATCCCTGCTCTTTCCACTCCACAACGAGCCGCGTTGATCATTCCTCTCCTGACCTTTCCGGTCGTCTACTACCTCGTCTCCTACGAGCCCCGGTACAGGATTCCGATTGCGTGGATTCTTCTCCTGTTCGCGGGGACAGCAGTATGGGAGCTCGTCCGGGGGCCGGAGAATGCTGACCTTGCTCCCTGAAAAGAGTCCAGTTTGAGCAGCAGGATTTGACTGTCGTTCGGCGTTGGTGCATGAATCGGCGTCGGCCCCACGCCAGCATCGGCTCGGGATCCCGATCAATCATGTTGATCGAGGGGGCGACGTCATGGCCGCACGGAAGTCGAGCCGAGTCAACCGCAAGTACAAGACGAAGTACAGAATCCGGAACTGGAGGGAGTACGAGCGTGGCCTCAGGAGCCGTGGCGATGTCACGCTCTGGCTGATCGAGGAGGCGATCGCCGCGTGGACACCACCGAAGAACGGTCTCCGCGGAGGCCAGCGACGGTACTCAAACCTCGCAATCTTGACCGGGTTGACGCTGCGGGTTGTTTTCCGCCTCCCGCTTCGCCAGACCGAGGGCTTCCTGGACTCACTCCTGAGCTTGATGGGCCTCGAGGTCGAGGCCCCGGACCACACCACACTCTCGCGCCGGAACCAGGACGTTGAGGTGCCGCCCCTGACCCGAGCCCACGACCGCCCAATCCACCTGGTCGTCGATTCCACGGGGCTCAAGATCCTGGGTGCTGGCGAGTGGAACGTGCAGAAGTACCAGGCGTCGAGGAAACGCCGGGGCTGGCGGAAGCTCCACATCGGAGTGGATGACGAGGGGCTCATTGTCGCGGCCAAGCTCACGGCGAGCAGCGGGGACGACGCCTCCACCCTCCCTGATCTCCTCGACCAGATCCAGACTCCCATCCGCCGTTTCACGGCGGACGGAGCTTATGACCACAGATCGATCTACGATCGGGTCAGCGCGGCAGGTACGGAGGACGTCGTGATCGTGATCCCCCCTCGTCGCTCTGCTGTGTCCGCAGGGCCCACGGAAGGCCCGTGGGCACAGCGAAAAGCGGCTCTTCAGAGGATTCGTAAGGTCGGACGACGAGAGTGGCAGAAGGAGTCGGGCTACCGACAGCAGGCGCGCGTCGAGAACGGGTTCTTCCGATACAAGTCAGTGCTTGGAGGCGGCCTGAAGGCGAGGAACAGCATCGCGCAGACGAGAGAGGCCATGATCGGATGTCACATCCTCAATCGGATGGCCGAACTCGGCAGGCCAGAGTCCTACGCCGTGATGAGGTGAACACAGGGGCGGGAAGGCGGCCCGACTCGCGCCGGCGTTGAATCGTGCAACAACGCCGCTAGCCACAACTATCGAAATACCGGCTTTGCACTTCATTGCACACTCCGCACTCTCAGATACTTAAGGGCCACTCGAATCCAAATACGGTCTGTGCTAATGCGAATCTTCTCACCGGATGAATGGCCGCTTCCGTTGATAACAGACATTCCCATCCTGCATTGATCCTCGCAAATGGCTTGACCGGCGAACTCTTCCACGCCTCGGCGGCCCCGGCGGTCTTTAGGTCCTGGTAGGAGATGAGAACCCGTAGCATTGTGTCCCTCCCTTTTGCCAAGCTCGCCGTTTGTGGGCAGTCCCACTAATAGAAGACGGATCGGAACAAAAAGGTCACAGGCAAAGCCAGAAAACCAGAACGCCCCTCCACTCCCTCCAATGCGGCACCGGAAGGGGCGTTTCTGTACAATGAACGGGTCCGAAGCAGCAAACACTTTGACTTGCCGACCTCGCTGACGAGGTCCGGTAGTTTGTGGCTTGGGACGCTCCTTGGGGAGGCGAGCATGAGCGGCAAGGTAGCCACGACCCAGTGGAGCCAGGTGCTTGCTGCCAGAGACGGTTCCGAATCGCAAGCTCGGGCGGCCCTGGAAAGCCTCTGCCAGACCTACTGGCAACCCCTCTATGCCTACATCCGCCATCAGGGCGCCAGTCCTGACGAAGCCAGCGATCTCACTCAAGGGTTTTTCGCCGAGCTCGTGGAGAAAGACCTTCTGGCCAACGTCGATCCAGAGAAGGGGCGCTTCCGTTCTTTCCTGTTGGCCTCGCTGCGGCATTTCCTGGCGCACGAGCGAGACCGGAACCGAGCCCTGAAACGTGGTGGAGGCACGCCAACGCTGTCCCTCGACGTCGAAGCCGGCGAAGCCGGCTATGTGAACGAGCCGGCCGATGAGCTGACACCAGTCGATGTCTTCGAGCGTCGCTGGGCGATAACAGTTCTCGAGCGAGCATCAGGTCGGCTTCAGCAGGAGTCCACAGAGCTCAGCCAAAACCAATTCGCACAGCTCAAGCAATATCTGACCAGCGGAGACAGGCAGGTGCCGTATCAGGAGACGGCATCTGCTTTGGGTATCAGCGAATCCGCAGTCAAGAGCGCGGTGCACCGCCTCCGGAAGCGCCTCGGGCAGTGCCTTCGTGAGGAGATCGCTGAGACCGTGTCGGACCGATCGCAAGTCGACGAGGAGGTTCGCCACCTATTGGCTGTCGTGAGGCCCTAGCCGGGGAAAAGGGTACAACCTTTTCCCCAGGAATCGTCTATTTCTCTCGAGTCCGGCACCCGGAGTTGCGACCGGGATCTTGGAGTTCCGAGAGACATGGTCAAGGTACAGACACCGGCGCAGTGCCCCGCTTGCGGTACTCCACTGTCACAAGAGGGACGCAGCGAGGGCCTGTGCCCAGCCTGCGTCTTCGAGCTGGCACTGGATTCCCCGTCGCTAGCCTCCGAGCCGGAGGAGCCCGACGACGAAGGAACCCTGGTCTACTCCCGAGAGGCTTACTCCCCCGGTCAGGTCCTGGGAAAGCGATATCGGATTCGATCACTCCTCGGCCGCGGTGGCATGGGCGAGGTCTGGCGGGCCTCCGACATCAAGCTTCGGGTTGATGTGGCGCTGAAGGCTCTACGTCGGCAGCTGCTCGAAGACACGCGTGCCCTGGAGACCCTGCGCCAAGAGGTTCGCGTTGCCCGCGAGGTCGTCTCCCCCAACGTATGCCGGGTCTTCGATCTGGTCGAGCTCGACGGTCAGGAGCTGGTGTCGATGGAGTACATCGACGGCATCACGCTGCTGGACATCCTCAAGATGCGGGCTCCCCTCGACCTCTCCGAGGCGAGAGAGATCGCCTCGCAATTCCTGGCTGGCCTCGAGGCGATCCACGCGGCAGGCCTGGTTCACCGGGATGTGAAGCCCGAGAACCTCATGATGACCCGTTCCGGCCGAGTGGTCCTGATGGACTTCGGCATCGCCAAGGGCCTGGCGGAAGGTTTGACGGGAACGGTCTCGGGCACGCCGGCTTACATGGCTCCCGAGCAGGCTCGGGGTGAGGCATTCGACGCCCGCGCAGACGTCTTCGCCGCCGGCGTCGTGCTGGCCGAGATGATCTCCCCGGCAGGCTTAAAGTCCTTCGAAGACCGGCAGCAGATCTGGCAGGGGATTCATCACGAGCCACCGAAAATTCCAGACTCTCCCTGGGCTTCCGTGCTCACCCAGGCAGTGGCAGCACACAAAGAGCAGCGCCACTCCTCGGCGGCAGCCCTGGCACGGGCGCTCGAGGAGGTCACGCTCCGAGTAGCGGGGGCCGAGGACATCAAGCCCTACCCCGGACTTGCTTCGTTCACTGAAGAGGATGCCGAGTACTTCTTCGGCCGCGAGCTAGAGGTGGAGGCAATGTGGAAGAAGCTCCAGCGGCCCCACCTGCTGGGACTGATAGGGCCGTCCGGCGCTGGCAAAAGTTCCTTCTTGCGAGCCGGTCTGTTGCCGGTCATGCCGACCGGCTGGCGGGCTGTGGTCACGGCACCGGGAAGCCGGCCGATGACGATGCTCGCCCAGGCCCTCGCCGAGGAGATTTCAGGCGATTCAGAGGCGGTTCGCGATCTCGTGCGGTTCGAAGAGATAGAGGTAGCCGTCTCCCTGTTCAGCCGCTGGCGCCGGCAGCATGACGAAGCTCTGCTGATCGTCGATCAATTCGAGGAGCTGTTCACCCAGAACCCGCCCGAGGTGCAGGAGCGCTTCGCCGAGCTTTTGGGAAGGCTGGCACTCGAATCCGATATCCATGTGCTGCTCTCGATGCGGGACGATTTCCTGTTCCACTGTCACTCCTTCAAGTCCCTACAGCCGATTCTCTCGGAGCTGACCCTTCTCGGCCCCCCGGTCGGAACCGCTCTTCGGCGAGCGGTGGTGCAACCGGCACTCAGGTGCGGCTACCGCTTCGAAGAGGACTCCCTGGTCGACGAGATGGTCAGCGAGGTGGGCAGCGAGCGTGGCGCCCTGCCCATGCTGGCCTTTGCAGCGGCCCGGCTCTGGGACCACCGCGACCGGGAGCAAGGTCTCCTGACTCGGGAGGCCTACGAGCACACCGGCGGTGTCGGCGGAGCCCTGGCCCAACACGCCGAGCAGACCCTCGAAAAAATCGGCCAGGACCGCATCCCAATCGTCCGCGATATCTTCCGCAATCTGGTGACCGCGCAAGGCACCCGCACCGCCCGCGACAGGGAGGAGTTGCTGTCCGTGTTTGCGGGACAAGATACGGAATCAGGGGGACACGTAACGAGTACGTGTCCCCCTGATTCCGCTGTCCCCCTTTCTTCCGCTGAGGAGGTCCTCTCCTCCCTCATCGACGCCCGCCTCCTGACCTCCTACGAGGTTCCGGCCGCCGAGGAGGGTGAGCCAAACCGCCGCCGCATCGAGATCATCCACGAATCGCTGCTCTCCAACTGGCCGCGCCTGGTGCGATGGCAGACACAGGATGTTGAAGGAGCCCAGCTCCGCGACGAGGTGCGCCAAGCGGCCCAGATGTGGGAACAGCACAGCCGTTCAGAGGATCTCCTCTGGACCGGCACGGCCTTCCGGGAGTTTCAGCTCTGGAGGGAGCGCTACCCCGGTGGCCTGACCGAGATGGAAGAGGCCTATGGCGA
>Ga0316187_10000169_pt1 | contig 44521 bp, 33 predicted proteins | sample CroRivburrow1_MG_FD_204927 | JGI IMG/M metagenome (GOLD analysis project Ga0316187, IMG submission 204927) | Coastal sediment microbial communities from Maine, United States - Cross River worm burrow 1 | ecosystem: Environmental > Aquatic > Marine > Coastal > Sediment | place: USA: Maine...
ACGGGCGGATAGTAGTAGCCGTGGGGCGCCAGCTCCTGCTGCAGGTCTCGAAGCCTCACCCCGGGGCCCACGACCACCCGTCCCCCACCGGGGAAGATCTCGACCGGTCCGATCTCGTTCATCGATTCCACGGAGACCACCACCTCGTCGCGGGGAATCGCGCCGGCGGTGAGCGACGAGCGAGCCGCCTGGGGAAGAATCGGCACCCCCCGGCCGCGTGTCATTCTCAGAAACGATGCGATCTCACCTTCGTGGGCCGGTCGGAGCAACCCGGCGGCCCGGCCGGGTGGGGCTCCGGAGGCATCCTCGAGGTAGGCTTCGAGGATTGCCGGATCGGTGACGGGTACCGGAGTCTCGACCTCCGCGAGCCGGCGGGCGCGGACTAGGGACGACGGCATGACCGGGCTCCCTCCCGCGGGGGTGGGTGCGGAGGACGCACCGCCTCCCGGACGGACGCGGTGCGCGTCTCGCGTGGCGGGTGAGTATATCGGGTCAGGCGACCGGACGGACCGTCGGGGTCGAGCGGAACAGCCTGGCGACGAGCCAGACGAAAAGCCCGAGCAGCACGACCGGGATCAAGGGGATCAGCGCCAGGCCGCCCGCCAGCAGGGCCACACCGACGATCAGGCCGGCCCCCACGAGCAGCACCTTGGCCACCACGCCCACCACGCCGACCGCGACGCCCACGAACGCCCCGATGATCCTGAACGGCAGCAGGACCAAGGCCAGAACCAGCTTGCCGACGACACACAGCGCGATCAGTGGGATCACGATCATCGCCCCGACCACAAGGACGGAAACCAGCAGGAACTCGAGCATCGGGCACTCCTGCGCGGGGACGAGGTCCTTCCTGCGCCCCTCGATCAAAGGTACGCACGAGCACGCTCGGGGGTTTCGCCGGAGTCGACTACCAGAGGCAGGTCGGGCTGCGATACCCTGGGTGGCCAACCCGGAGACAACCCGTAGATGACCGACTCGCGGATCGAGCCTTCGCCCGCCGGACGCGGCAACCGCACGGCGACCCGGCCCCTCAGCTGGGTCCTGGCCCTCACGCTGGCCTACACCCTCGCGGAGGTGGTGGGGGGGCTTCTCTCCAACAGCCTGGCCCTGCTGGCCGACGCGGGCCACATGATGACGGACAACCTGGCGTTGACCTTGGCGCTGATCGCGGCGTGGTTCGCCCGTCGCCCCCCCGACCCGTCACGCACCTACGGCTACCAGCGCGTCGAGATCCTGGCAGCACTGGTCAACGGCGTGGCCCTGGTCGTGGTGTGCCTGTTCATCGTGTGGGAGGCATGGGAACGGCTGCTCGCACCGCGCGACGTCGACTACGGCCTCATGGCCGCCGTTGCCGCGGGCGGCCTCGTGGTGAACTTGATTGCCGCTCGAATCCTCCACGGCCATCACCACGGTCTGAACGTCCGGGCGGCCTACCTGCACGTTCTCGGTGACCTGCTCGGCTCGGCCGGCGCGCTGGTCGCCGCGGGACTGATCGCCGCGTTCGGGTGGGCGTGGGCCGATCCGATCGCCAGCGTCCTGATCTGCATCATCATCCTGGTCTCGGCGACGCGGCTTGTCCTCAAATCTCTCCACGTCTTGATGGAGGGCGTACCGGAGCATCTCGACACGCGTGAGATCCACCGGTGTCTCGTCGAGACCTCGGGAGTGGAGGACGTCCACGACCTTCACGTCTGGAGCCTGGCGGGCGGCGCGCCGCTGCTGACCGCCCACCTCGTCGTGGATCCGTCCGTCACCCCGGCCGAGGTCTTGAGAGAGGCGGGCCGCAACCTGAGGACCCGGTTCGGGATCACGCACGCCACCCTGCAGGTCGATCCACCGGACTACAACATCGTCAACGGCCTGACGTCGGGGCCAACGGTAGCCGAGTGACCCCCGGCCGCCGTCGCCCCTCGTGACCGTCGTCAGATGTCGAACTTGACTCCCTGAGCCAAGGGCATCTCCGTTCCCCAGTTGATCGTGTTGGTCTGGCGTCGCATGTAGGCCTTCCACGAGTCGGATCCGGACTCGCGTCCCCCGCCGGTGTCCTTCTCTCCGCCAAACGCTCCACCGATCTCCGCACCGGAGGTGCCGATGTTGACGTTGGCGATGCCGCAGTCGCTCCCACGGTGGGACAGGAAGGTCTCCGCCGTAAGCAGATGGGTCGTGAAGATCGAAGACGACAGACCCTGGGGGACATCGTTGTGGAGGGCCATGGCCTCCTCGAGGGAGTCGACCTCGTAGATGTACAGGATCGGCGCGAAGGTCTCGTCGCGGGCAATGGCCAGGTCCTTCGGCGCTCGAACGAGGGTCGGCTCGACGAAGTAGCCGGGCCGATCGACGGTCTTCCCGCCGCACAGGATCTCGCCTCCCTGTTCCTGGATCGTCTTCAGCGCGGCCATCATCTCGTCGACCGCGCCGCCATCGACCAGCGGCCCCATGAGGGTCGCCTCGTCGAGAGGATCACCGATGTTCACCTGGCCGTACGCGCTTACCAGCCGGCGGGTGAAGCTCTCGGCGATCCCCTTCTGGAGGATCAGCCGCCGGGTGGTGGTGCACCGCTGGCCGGCGGTTCCCACCGATCCGAACATCACCGCGCGGAGCGCGAGGTCGAGATTCGCATCGTCCATGACGATCACCGCGTTGTTGCCGCCGAGCTCGAGCAGACAGCGGCCGAGACGCTCTCCCACCACCCGGGAGATCCGTCGCCCCATGCGGCACGAGCCGGTGGCGGAGATCAACGGCAACCGGCGGTCGTTGATCAGACGCTCGCCGACCTCGGAACCCCGTCCGATGACCAGGTTGAATATTCCCGTCAGACCGTTGTTGGCCATGACGCGGTTCGCGATGTTCTGGACGGCGACCGCGGTCAGCGGGGTCTTCGACGACGGCTTCCAGATCATGGTGTCGCCGCACGCCGCCGCAATGGCCGCATTCCACGCCCACACAGCGACCGGAAAGTTGAACGCGGTGACGATTCCGATCGTCCCGAACGGATGCCACTGCTCGTACATCCGGTGGGTCGCTCGCTCGGAGTGCATCGTCAGCCCATACAGCTGTCGGGAAAGCCCCACGGCGAAGTCGCAGACGTCGATCATCTCCTGGACCTCACCGAGGCCCTCCGAGAGGATCTTGCCCATCTCGAGCGAGACGAGACGGCCGAGGGGGTCCTTGACACGCCGGAGCTCGTCGCCGAGCTGCCGAACCACCTCTCCACGCTGGGGTGCCGGCACCATCCGCCAGGAACGGAACGCCTCTTCGGACGCCGCGACGACCTTTTCGTAGTCGTCCACGGTGGCCTGCCGGACGCCGGCGATCGGCTCGCCCGTGGTGGGATTGACGGAGGCGAGCTCCGCGCCGGTGGTCTCGATCCACGCTCCCGTGGACGCGCCGGCGTTGTTGCCTTGAATGCCGAGGGACTCGAGCATCTTTTGAATCTCAGCTTGTGTCACGACCAGAACCTCCATGAAACGGTGTTTTAGTCCAGCAAACGATCCCACAGATCCGAAACGTCGGCGGTCTCGAGTCGGATCGGCGGGAGCACGTATCGCACCCGTCCTCCGATCGACTCCGCGAACGCCGGGGCGACCTCGACCTTGCCCTTGAGCGAGGTGGAGATCAGCAGGGCTCGCCCCTCTCGTCCTTCGACGAGAAGGATCGCCTCGACCCGTCGCGCCCGGCGGAGATACTCGCTGGCGCCCTTTGAGCCAACGACGAACATCGCCGTGCTGAGTGCGTCGGCGTCGGCGGCGCCGTCGGCGATCGCGGTCGCCGAGATGACGTCGGATTTCGCGGGCCGACCCGACGTTGCGGCCATGATGTGGCCGTACGTCACTCCTTCCACGATGAACGACTGCTCGTAGTTGCCGGAGGTCGAAACGGCGCGGCTGTCGAGCTCGACGGTCGCCATGACGCTCGACGGATCCTCGGGGTTTCGCACGCCGACGACCCAGGCGAGGCGATCCGGTGGGTGGCTCCACGCGTAGAGGTTGCCCCCGAGGTCGATGAGCCCCGCCTGACAGCCTACCCTCGCGAACTTCCGCGCGGCGACGTCGAGGGCGTACCCCTTGGCGATCCCGCCAAGATCGATCTCCACGCCGGGATTCCTGAAGCGCACGGCCCGGGCCACGTCGATGATCTCGACCTGCTCCCAGCCGACCCGGCCGAGCGCTTCGCGCAGCCCGGCCTCGTCGGGTACCCGCGGATCGTCGGGGCGAAAGCCGTAGGCTTTCATGAGAGGGCCGACGGTCGGATCGAAGGCGCCGTCGGTGGCCCGCCCGTACTTCAAAGCCATCTGGATGCACCGGAACAGATCCGGGTCTTCCACGACAAACGGCTCCTGCGCCGCATTCCGGTTGAGGCGGCTGAGCTCGCTGTCCGGTTTCCAGTTGCTCATGGTGGCATCGACGTGTGTGAGCGCCTCGCGAATCTCGTCAAGGGCCTGCTCGGCTCCCGCCTCGGTCCGGGCGTAGACCTGGGCCGATGCGTAGGTCCCCATCACGGCCCACTTCCGTTCCACGTGGGCCGGCTCCCCGCAGCCGGTCGCGGCAAGGAGGATCGACGCCAGAGCTCCCCACCCGGTCAGGGTCGGCCCGCTTCGCTGGCGCAACGGGCTTCTGAGAGGCGGCGCGGTCAGGGGTGGGCGCGGCATGGATTCCCAATGCGATCGGGCGGTGGACGTCATTCTAGCAGTCGGCCCGGCGGACGGCTGGTAGGATTCCCCACGAGGTAGATCCATGAAGCCCGGTTTGGAACGCGGGAAGTCACAGGGAACGCTCGGCACCTTCGCCGGGGTCTTCACGCCCAGCATCCTGACGATCCTCGGGATCATCCTCTTCCTGCGTCTCGGCTTCGTGGTCGGCGCGGCCGGGCTCAAGCGCGCCCTGGTCATCATCGTCCTGGCCAACGTCATCTCCGTCCTGACGAGCATCTCCCTTTCCGCCATCGCGACCAACCTGCGGGTCAAGGGCGGCGGCGACTACTACCTCATCTCCCGGACGCTCGGCGTGGAGTACGGCGGAGCCCTGGGCATCGTTCTCTTTCTGGCCCAGTCGGTTTCCATCGCCTTCTATGCCATCGGTTTCGCCGAGGCGATCACCGCGATGGCCGGCCTCGAGGGAGCGTGGATTCCACGGATCTTGGCGATTGCCGCCGTCGCTGGGCTGTTCGTGCTCGCGTGGCTGGGAGCCGACTGGGCGACCCGGTTTCAGTACGGGGTCATGGCCCTGCTGTTCGCGGCGATGCTCGCGTTCTACGTCGGAGGCCTGCCGAAGTGGGACCCCGGGCTCTTGCGCGCCAACCTCGATCCGTCGAGCGACCTGGGTTTCTGGGTGCTCTTCGCGATCTTCTTCCCGGCGGTGACCGGGTTCACCCAGGGCGTCAGCATGTCCGGAGATCTCAAGGATCCCGGGCGCAGTCTCCCTCGCGGGACCTTTCTCGCGGTCGGCCTGTCGTTCGTCGTCTACATCTCGGTGGCGATCATCTTCGCGGCGGTCCTTCCGGGGCAGGACCTGGTGCAAGACTACGGCGCCATGGGCCGCGTCTCGCTGGTCGGGTGGCTGGTGAGCGCGGGCGTGATCGCCGCGACCCTGTCATCGGCGCTCGCGTCGTTTCTGGGAGCGCCTCGGATCCTCCAATCGCTCTCCGGCGATCGAGTTTTTCCCTTTCTCGGATTCTTCGCCGCCGGACACGGCACCGCCAGCAATCCCCGGCGCGCGACGGTCTTCTCGGCAGCCATTGCCGTCGCCACGATCCTCATGGGGGACCTGAACGTCGTTGCGCCGGTGGTGTCCATGTTCTTCCTGATCTCCTACGGCCTCCTCAACTACGCGACCTATTTCGAGGCCCGGGCCAAGAGTCCTTCGTTCCGGCCTCGTTTTCGCTTCTTCCACGCCCGCCTCAGCCTGGTCGGCAGCCTGGCGTGCCTGGGTGCGATGCTGGCGATCCATCCGTTGGCCGGTGCCGTGGCGATGGCGGTGCTGTTCGCGCTCCACCAGTACCTCTCCCGTCGCGTCCCGGTGGCGCGCTGGGCCGCCGGCGAGCGCTCCCACAGGTTTCAGCGAGTGCGCGAGGACCTCTACGCGATCTCGGCAGACCTGGAGCATCCGAGGTACTGGCGACCGGTCTTGCTGGCGTTTTCCGAGGAGACCGAGCGTCGCGAGCGTCTTCTGCGCTTTTCTTCGTGGCTCGAGGGCGGCAGCGGGTTCACCACCGTGGTGCGCGTTCTGGAGGGTGATGGAGCGAAGGCTCGACGGATCGGAGAAGAAGCGGAGTCCGAGCTGCGCGCGGAGATCGACAAGGGCGGGTTCCCGGCCTTCCCGCGGGCGGTCGTCGCGCCCAACATCGAGGACGCGATCCCGGTGTTGCTCCAGGCCCACGGTCTCGGCCCGGTCCGTCCCAACACGGTGCTGGTGAACTGGTTCGATCGACCTCCCAGCCCGGAAGGGCCGGAGCTCGCGCGTCTCGGAAACGCGCTCCGCGTGGGGCTCCGGTTCCGCTGCAACGTCGTCATCCTTTCCGCCACCTCGGGGAGCTTCGCCTCGGTTGCGGAGCAGCGTCCGGCGGAACGCAGGATCGATGTCTGGCACCGCGACAACGCCTCCGGTCGGCTCCAGCTCCTTCTTGCCTACCTCATGACGCGGAAAGAGGAGTGGGAAGATGCGCGCATCCGTCTTCTCGCGGCCCCGGGAAAGGAGCAGTCTCCCGATGCGAGAAAGGCGGAACTCGAGCAGATGCTGGAGGACGTGCGCATTGCCGCCGACCTGGAGATCGTTTCGGGTTTCAATCGCGAGACGGTCCTCGAGCGTTCCGCGGACTCCTCGGTGGTTTTTTTCCCCTTCCGACTCGGCGATGCCGGGCCCCGCACCGTCTCCGACGAGCCGCTGGACGATGTCGTGAGAGAGCTGGGAATCTGTGCGGCGGTCCTCGCGGCCCAGGACATCACCCTGGATGCTGAGCCCGAGGAGGGCAAGTACGCCGAGGTCGCCGAGGCGGTGGACACCGCGGTGAAAGCAGAGAAGACGGCGGAGAAGGCCGAGAAAGACGCCGTCAAGGCCACCCGTCAGGTCGAGAAGCTCGAGGGAAAGATCGAGGGCGTTCAAAGCTCGGACGCCGCCCCGGAAGAGGTCGCGAAGCTCGAGCACGACAAGCGCGCAGCCGACGCGGATGCGGAGCACGCGAGACGGCGCGCGGCAAAAGCGCGCGCCAAGGCGGAGCTCGCCAGGGAAGAGGAGGCCAAGGCCAAGACCGGCCGCGCGACCAAGGACGACGTCACCGAGGATCGCGACTCCTGATTGCCGCCCCCGACGTCCGACGATACGATAGGCCGTCATGAGCACGATTGGCTGGAATCTCGGCTACGTCGACGAGCTTTACGCCCGCTACCTCGAAGACCCGGAATCGGTGAGCGAAGCGTGGCGGGACTTCTTCGCGGACTACCGACCCGGACCGGGATCCGAGGCGCCTCCGACCTCTCCCGAGAAAGAGCCTCGCCCCGACACCGCGCCCCGCGTCGAAGGAGATGCCGAGGTCCTACGCGGCGCGGCGGCTCGGGTCGTCGAGAACATGACCGCGAGCCTCGAGGTTCCGACGGCGACCTCGACGCGGACGATCCCGGTGAAGGTGCTGGAGGAGAATCGGCGGCTCATCAACCAGCACCAGGCGACGATCTCCGGAACGAGGGTCTCGTTCACCCACCTCATCGCCTGGGCGATCGTGCGGGCGCTCCAGCGTCATCCGGCCATGAACGCGGGCTTCGAGATGCGCGACGAGGTCCCGTACCTCCTCTCGCGGTCTTCGGTCGCACTGGGGCTCGCCATCGATCTCGAGCGCCGGGGCCGCCGGATGTTGCTGGTGCCGAACATCAAGGACGCCGACGACCTCGACTTTCCCGCCTTCGTGCTCGCCTACAACGATCGGGTCGAACGAGCCCGGAGCAACAAGCTCGAGGTCGAGGAGCTCCAGGGGACCACCGTCACCCTCACCAACCCCGGGATGATCGGAACGGTCATGTCCGTGCCCCGCCTGATGGCCGGCCAGGGAACCATCGTGGGCATCGGAAAGATCGGTTATCCGGCCGAGTACACCGGTATGGCACCGGAGGTGATCTCGGAACTCGGCCTGTCGAAGGTGATGACCGTCACCAGCACCTACGATCATAGGATCATTCAGGGCGCCGAGTCGGGCGCGTTCCTGGAAACCCTGGAAGCGCTCCTGACGGGGGCGCACGATTTTTATCGCGACGTGTTCCGGTTTCTCAACGTCCACCACGAGCCGGTCACGTGGTCGGGCGACCAGAACCCGCAGATCTTCTCCGGCGCCGGAAGCACCGAGGCCATCGAGAAGCAGGCCCAGGTCATCCAGTTGATCCGCGCCTACCGGGTGCGGGGGCACCTCCTGGCCGACCTGAACCCCCTGGGTCACGATCCGGGCACCCACCCCGAGCTCGAGATCTCGAACTACGGTTTGACGCTGTGGGATCTGGACCGACGGTTCATCGCCGGCGGGCTGGCGGGAAGCTCCGGGACGCTGACCCTCCGCGAGATCCTGGATCTCCTCAGGGAAACCTACTGCCGCCACGTCGGCGTCGAGTTCATGCACATTCAGGAGCAAGAGGTGCGGTGCTGGCTCCAGACTCACATGGAGGGCACGAGAAACAGCGAGTCGCTTCCGGCCGAGACGCAGGTTCGGATTCTCTCCAAGCTGAATGCCGCCGAGGCCTTCGAGCGCTTCCTGCACACCACCTACGTCGGTCACAAGCGATTCTCGCTCGAGGGCGCCGAGACGCTGATCCCCATGCTGGATGCCCTGCTCAACCAGGCGGCCGACCGCGAGATCGAGGATGTCGTCATCGGGATGGCGCACCGTGGCCGCCTCAACGTGCTGGCCAACGTCATCGGCAAGTCCCACGAGCAGATCTTCCGGGAATTCGAGGGCGATCTCGAGCCCTCGACCCCCTACGGCTCCGGCGACGTCAAGTACCACCTGGGAGCCATCGGCGAGCACGTCTCACCCGGCGACCACCGGGTCAGGCTCGCCGTCGCCTCCAACCCCAGTCACCTCGAGGCGGTCAATCCGGTCGTGGAAGGAATGGCGCGGGCACGGCAGGACCGCGTCGGGGACTCGGCGAGAGAGCGGGTCCTGCCGGTCCTGATCCACGGGGACGCCGCGTTCCCCGGACAGGGCGTGGTCGCAGAGACGTTGAGCCTTTCGCAGCTCAAGGGATACCGCACGGGTGGAACGGTCCACATCGTGATCAACAATCAGATCGGGTTCACGACGGGACCGGCCGACGCCCGATCGTCCCGCTACGCCACCGACGTCGCCAAGATGGTCCAGGCGCCGATCTTCCACGTCAACGGCGACCACCCCGACGACGCGGTGCGCGTCATGCGACTGGCCCTCGCCTTCCGGCAAGAGTTCAAGCGGGACGTCGTGGTCGACTTGCTGTGCTACCGCCGATGGGGTCACAACGAGGCGGACGACCCCTCCTACACCCACCCGACGATGTACGCCAAGATCGAGCGTCACCGCTCGGTGCGCAAGCTGTACACGGAAGAGCTCCTTCGTCGAGGGGACATCGACGGACCCACCGCGGAGAAAGCCCTCGAGGACTTCCGGGAAAAACTGGAGGCCGCCTTCGAACAGGCCCACGAGGCCGACGTCGCCGTCAAGGAGCCGCCTCCTCCGGAGGAGACCGAGCCTCGTGACACCTCGGCCGAGGAGGCTCCGTCCACCGGCGTCGATCGAACGCGCCTCGAGGCTGTCCTCGACGGGCTCGACCGTCTCCCCGACGGATTCGAGCCTCACCCCAAGCTGGCGCAACAGCTCGCGCGCCGTCGCGAGCGCTTCGGCTCCGGCGAGATCGATTGGGCCCTCGCCGAGGCGCTCGCCATCGGCTCGGTGACGCTCGACGGCACGCCCGTACGTCTGAGCGGGGAAGACAGCGGGCGCGGCACCTTCAGCCATCGTCACGCCACCCTGTACGATCACCGGACCGGCGAGCCGTGGGTTCCCCTGGCGCGGCTCGACCCGCTCCAAGCGCCCTTCGTGGTCGTCGACAGCCCGCTCTCGGAGTTCGCGGTCCTGGGCTTCGAGTACGGCTTCAGCGTGGACTTCGCGAACGCCCTGGTCCTCTGGGAAGCCCAGTTCGGCGATTTCTCCAACGGCGCTCAGGTCATCATCGACCAGTTCGTCGTCAGCGCCGAGGACAAGTGGGGCCAGACCAGCGGCCTCGTGATGCTCCTGCCTCACGGCCACGAGGGACAGGGTCCCGATCACTCGAGCGCTCGCCTCGAGCGATTCCTCCAGCTCGCGGCCCGCGGCAACATCCGGGTCGCCTCACCGAGCACGCCGGCGCAGTACTTCCACCTGCTGCGACGACAGGTCGGCCTCGCCGAGCGCAAGCCGCTGGTCGTCATGACGCCCAAGAGCCTGCTTCGCCTGCGCGACGCGAGATCTCAGGTCGCGTCCCTGCTCCGAGGCAGCTTCGAGACGGTACTGGACGATCCCCGCGCGGCCTCGCCTGAGACCCACTCACGGCTCGTGCTGTGCAGCGGCAAGGTGTACTACGACCTGCTCGCGTGGCGGCGGAAGCAAGACGCGAACGGTGTTGCGGTCGTGCGGCTGGAACAGCTGTATCCCTTCCCTTCGGCAAGACTCTCGGAGATCCTGGAACGCTACGGCCGTGCGTCCGATGTCGTGTGGCTTCAGGAGGAGCCGGCGAACATGGGCGCCTGGAGATACGTCGAGGAGCGGCTCCGGCCCCTGCTCCCGCCCGGACGAGGTCTGCGCTACGTGGGTCGTCCGCGGAGCGCAAGCCCGGCGAGCGGATCGTACAAGCGGCATATGGCGGAGCAGGAGTGGCTGATCGCGCGCGCCTTCGAGACGCGCCCGGCGGGCACCTCGGTCAACCGGTATTGACGTCTCGATCGTCTTGGCGCTTCTCGAGCGCCGCCTTGAGGACGTCGGCGAGAGACGTGCCGAACGAGGCCGCACCCGGGTCTTGAGCAGCAACGTTTCCTCGATCTCGCGAGGGACCGGAGCGACTCGAGGCCGGTTTTCTCGGGCCGTCGGCCCGACGCGGCGCCTCTTCCTGGGGCGTGACGCCCTTGGCCGCCAGGCGGATCCGGCGCCCCCCTTCGGAGACGTCGACCACGGAGACCTCGACCTCTTTACCGGTCGCGAACTTCCCGCGAAGGTCGGTGTTCCGAGGCACGCCGGTCCAGGCGCCAGGCATCAAACCCACCTGGCCGTGGCCGAGCCAGATGAAGACGCCGAACTTCTCGACCCGCTGGACCTTGCCCGTGACGATCGCTCCGACGTCTAGGGCCAGCGGTGGCGGCGCAATTCCATCCTCCGGACCGGGAACGACGGCCCCTCGCCGACGGTCCGGCTCGAGCGTCGTGAGCAGCCAGTGCCCTTCCTGGCCAGGCTCGAGGCCATGAGACCAGCCCTCGGAGGTGGGCGGAAAGTCCTTCGAGTGCGCCAGGAGCTCGATGCCCGATTCGAGCTCGACGAAGGCGCCGAACTCGGCGATCCGATTCACCTTGCCCTTGTAGACGTGTCCGATCTCGAGGCGGCCGGCGAGCTCGAGCCACGGATCTTGTGTTGCCTGCCGGATGCTGAGGGAGATGCGACCGCGTCCACCGTGGAGATTCAGAACCTTCACCTGCACCCAGTCGCGGACCTTGATCGCGTCGGAGACCTTCTCAACGCGTGCGTGTCCGACCTCGCTGATATGGACCAGGCCGGTCACGCCGGCTCCCAGATCGACGAAGGCCCCGAATTCCGCAACGCTCGCGACCCTGCCCCACATCACCGCGCCCTCGATGAGCGTGGCGCGAACTGCTTTCGCCTCTTCGGTTCGATCCTCTTCTAGGAGGGCCCGCCGGGAGACCACGATGTCGTCGCCCCCTCGCCGGAACTGGATGACGGTGAACAGGAGGCTCTGACCGACGTACGGTTCGGGATCGTCGACGCGGTGCAGGTCCATCTGAGAGAAGGGACAGAAGGCGCGGTGCCGACCCAGCCGGATCTCGAACCCACCCTTGATCGCCCGCTCGACCTTGCCCGAAAGCGGACGTCCGGTTCGAAACGCTCGCGCCAGAGCAGGATCCCTGGGCCGTTTACGAGGACCGGCCTTTGCATGCTCGGCCGGGGCCTTGTCGTCTTCCGGTTCCGGCGTGGCGCCGCTCGTCTCGGCGGCCCCCGACGGCGAGGTCTCCTCCGGAGCGGCCGCAGGCACGTCGTTCACGTCGTCGGGTGACGACGGTGCGGGGTCGCTGGACGCCTCCGGTCCAGCAGGTTCCGAATCTTCGCTCACGATATTCTCGTCGGACCGGTCTCGACCCAGTGGTATCTCAATCCGCCACCCGATCGACGGATCAGCCGCCCGTGCACGGACATTCTGCCACAGACCGGCCAAATCCGAACCCCGCACTCTGGACCCTCCGGGTGTGTTAGCCCCAATATGGCGATAATTCACGGCGTAAACCGCGCCCTTCGGGGTTAACGTATCGGCATGACCGAATCGCCCGCCGTCGGACTCGAGGCATCCCTGAGGTCGGCCGGATTCCGCGGCACCCTGAAGGTCAGCGAACCCCTTGCGCCCTACACCACGTGGCGGATCGGCGGACCGGCCGATCTGCTGGCCCAACCGGAGGATCGAGCGGACCTGGTCCTGGGCCTGGAATGGGCGGGCAACCACGGCGTCCCCTGGCGGGTCCTGGGGAACGGATCGAATCTCCTGGTTCGGGACGAGGGCGTTCGAGGGCTGGTGATCCGGATCCGCAGGTCGCTGGAGACGGTCACGATCCGGGGGAATCGCATCGAGGCCGAGGCCGGCGCTTCCTTCCCCGCGGTGGCGAATCAGGCAGCCTCCTCCGGCCTGACCGGGCTCGAGTTCGGCGCGGGAATCCCGGGAACGATCGGCGGGGCCGTCATCATGAACGCCGGGTGGCACCAGAACGAGATCGGCAACGTGGTGGAGAGCGTCGAGTACGTGGATCCCGACGGCGTCGTTCGTCGGTGGTCTCACGACGAATGCGGCTTCGTCTATCGGGGAAGCGCCTTCCGGGGCCGGAGGGGCGTCGTTGTGAGCTGCGCTCTGGAGCTCGAGCAGGACGACCCTGCAGAGGTCGAGGCCCGTCTCGAATCGTTCGCTTCATCCAGAAAGAAGAACCAACCCACCGAGCTGGCGTCGTGCGGCTCGGTCTTCCTCAAGCCGCCGGGCGACTTCGCCGGCCGGCTGATCGACGCCGCCGGGCTCAAGGGCCTTCGCCTCGGCGGCGTGGAGGTATCGCCCAAGCACGCCAATTTCTTCGTGAACGTCGGTGGTGCGACCTGCGCCGACGTGCTCGCCCTCGTGGAGCGCGTCGAGACAGAGGTCGAGAATCGCTTCGGCGTCCGGCTCGTTCGCGAGTTCGAGCTGTGGTGAACGACCGTCGACGGCTTCGTCAGGTCTCGCCTTGTTCGTCTTCGGGGCGATCCAGCAGACGTTGGACCTGCTCGACCAGAGAGACCTGTCCGCCACTGTGGCCGACGACCACGCGGTCGGCTTCGTCGATCAACAACCCCTCGAACAACGCCCTCTTGCCCTCGACCACCTTTCGGACCCGCTCCTCGATGGCGTCGCGGGTGACGAAGTGCAGGACCTGGACGCTGCGTAGCTGTCCCAGGCGGTGCACCCGTCCAATGCGCTGCTCGAGGACGGCGGGATTCCACGGCACCTCCAGGTTGACCACAATGGAGGCGGAGTCCTGGAGGTTCAGGCCCAGACCGCCGGCGTCGGTGGAAAACAGGACCCGGAAGTCCGGCAGCTCGCGAAACCGCTCGAGCAACCGTCGACGGGACCGACTGTCGAGCCCGCCATGGAAGATCTCGGAGTGCTCGTCGCGACGTTCGAGGAGCTCCCGCGCCGTGAACTGGGCCAGGCGCAGCATCCGCTCCCACTGGCTGAAGACGACGACCTTGGAGGTCGATTCCTCGAGCAGGTCTTCCAGGACCCGCACAAACTCCTCGAGCTTCGGCGAGTGCAGCGAGCGAATCTCGCCGGCGGTGGCCGGGGCGGGGTTGGCCAGACGTTGCTCGAAGTCGCTCCAGGCGTGCTGGGCCCAGGCGTTGCACAGGATCCTCATCATGGTCAAGGTTTGCAGTAGGGCCCGAACGTCGTGGGGAGTCATGAGCTGCTTCTTCGACATTAGCCCGGCGACCCTGGCAGCTTGCTTGCGGTAGGCCCGGCGCTGCACCGCGGTCATCCCGGTCCAGAACGTATTGTCCGTTCGTTCGGGAAGTTGATCGAGAACGGTCTCACGCTCCCTCCGGAGGAAGAAGTCGGACAGGCGGTGCCGGAGGACGTCGAGCCCCTCGTAGGCCAGAACCCGATCGTCGGGGTCGGTGACGGCGTGAAAGGGGAAGAGACGCCACCGCGGGCCGAGAGCCCTGCGGTGGAGAAACTCCACGAGAGAGTGGAGCTCGACAAGCCGGTTCTCGAGCGGCGTCCCCGTCAGGATGAAGGCGTAGGGGCTGTCGAGACGCTTGACGGCCTTCGCGGTCTTGGTGTCCCAGTTCTTGATCCGCTGCGCCTCGTCAAGAATGATCAGGTCGGGTGCCACCTCGCGGATACGATCCAGGTCACGCAGGACCAACTCGTAGTTGAGAACGAGGAAACCGTCGTGCCACTCGTCGTAGGCCTCCAGCCGTCGCAGGCGACTGGCCTCCAGAACGACGGCCTGTTCGCCGCACGCCTTCTCGATCTCGCTGCGCCATTGGTGCTTGAGCGATGCGGGGCAAACCACCAGGGCCTTGCGGGCGCCGACCGCCTCGCGGAGGAACAGTGCGGCGGCGATGGCCTGGACGGTCTTGCCGAGCCCCATGTCGTCGGCGAGGAACGCGCGGCCACCTCGCGCCAGGAACAGCGCGCCGTGCTCCTGATACGGGTGCAGTCGCATGCCCAGTCCGGGCACGATCCGATTCCAGATCTCCCCATCCCGCTCCACACACGCCAGACGCCCTGTCCTGGCCTCGTCTCGGGTGGCACCCTCGATGCGGCGCTCGACGGCCGCGTCGAGGTCCCACACCCACCCGTGGTGACGTGCGACGCGGGCGGAGGCTTCCACGGCCTCACGCGCCCACTCCGAAGACGCCCGTGGAGGGGCTGGCGCTTTCAACCAACCCTCGGGGTCGAAGTACCGCCGTAACGTGCTCGGGATTCCGTTGTCGGGGGCGTCGAGACGGATCTCGCGCAAGGGATCGGGCACCTCGGAGGGCCAATCGCGGGGTCGCCACCACAACGACAGCACGTTCTTCGGGAGGCGCTTGCGACGTTTGGAAAACCAGTTTCGCGCCCGCTCCACATGCTTGCAGGTCGCGAGCTCGTTCTTGCCGAAATCGGGACAGGTGCAGGCGCCGAGCTGGGCCTTGATCCCCCGCAGGACCACGGTGTAGGGCGCCTCGGGCTCGCGTCCGTCGACACGGAACCGGGGCGGGCCTCCCTTGCCGGGGACGCGCTTCACCGACGCCTGCGTTTTTCTGGCGCGGTTGCGGCGATCCAGGACCTCGATCTCGCGCGCCAGCTCGACCCGCTCGTCCCGGGTCAAGACCCACCCTTGCGGCCTGGCGGGCTGGTGGAGGATCCGGCCCCGGCCGCGGGCCGTGCGCCCGGCACGACGCGCCGAGCGGGCCCGCTCGGCGCCGGACTTGAGGTCCGGCCTCGGGAACCGGAGGGCCTCGATCGCCGCCACCGCGTGCTTGCACGGGCTCTCATGCGCGCACGTGCAACGACAGGCCAAGGAGCCGTCCTCTACCACGACCTTCACGCGGTACGGCGACCGGCCGAGGTCCCTGACCCGCGCCTCGACGGTACGACCGTCGGAGACCAGCCTCAACACCTCGACCTGACCCAGCAATGCGGCCCGCCGTCCCCCTCGGGCGATGCCCACACCCGCCCACCGCGAGAGGTCGGCCTTCAGAAGCAACGGGTCGGCGAGCGATCCACCGGGCGGCGCGGTCGGACGCTTGGATCGGCTCCTCGGCAAGGGCGAGCTCCTCGGGGATGGACTTTGGAGATTTCCCCGGCGTGAAACCCGTTAGTTTGCCCCATCGTCGGCCCCGGGCGCAACCCCCTCCCCTTGCCACGCCGTGAGCGAATCATTAGCATCAGGGGCTCATGGCCCCGCCAAGGCAGAACACCCCCTCCAGCGCGAAGGGAAAAAAGAAGAGGAACGACCCGGTCCTGCCGGGACTGCGTAGTCGTCTCGCGGCCTTCGTTGCCGAGCGGTTCCCCTTTGCCCTGCGCCCGTCCATCGCCGCCATCGAGCAGGCGCTGAAGTCCGCGGGCGGCGATCCGGGACGGGACGCCGCGGCGATCTCGAAGCTCCGGCCGGCGTTGCTCCGAGCGCTGGAGAAATCGCTCTCGCCCGCCGTCGACGGCGTCCCGGACACCACCCCCGGCGTCTCGGCAGGTGCCCGACTGGCCGCCGCGGCCGCCGAGCTCGCCGATGCCTGCGACGGATTCCTGGAGCGCGAGGCGGTGATCGCGTCGCTGACGCCGGAGGAGCGGCGCGAGATCCTGTTCGGGATGGTGCTCACCCGCGCCACCGACAACCGGCTCAAGGCGTTGTTCGTCGGAGGAGACATCCGGCACGGGAAAGCGTCTTTCCAGGGCAAGGGCTACCGATCCCTCGGCCAGGAAGCGATCTACGCCGCACCGCTCCGTCTTCGAAGAGGCTCCGCGTGGCGCGACGACGGCGGCGTCTTCAAGGGCGACGTCGTCGCTCCGATGATCCGGGACCTGGGCGCCGCCCTCGCGATGCGACCCGACGGCGAGTGCGTTCGCATGGTCTTGAGCGCGCAGGCCGGCAAGGCCGGATCTCCGATGGACGGCAAGGACTTCCACATCGGGGACCTGTCGTGGGGGATCCTGCCGGCGTCCGCCCCCCTCGGGATCTCCACGGCGACCGTCGCGGGCATCGCCATGGCCTTCTCGCGCGAGGGCGGCCAACGCGTGGCCGTGTCCTTCATCGGCGAGGGCGGCTCGTCTCTGGGAGAGTGGCACGAGGCGATCAACGTCTGCGCAGCACGGCGCCTTCCGGCCGTCTTCTGCGTCGAGGACAACCGCACCGCGCTCTCGACCCCGGTGGCCGAACAGTCTGCCGTGCGGACCTTTGCCGACAAGGCCGCGGGCTACGGTGTTCCCGGAATCACGGTCGACGGTACCGAGCCGGAAGGCATCGCCGCCGCCTTCGCCTGGGCCACCGAGCGGGCTCGGGCCGGACTCGGCCCCGCCTTGATCGAGCTGGTCAGCATGCGCATGTGCGGCCACGCGCACCACGACGACATGCTTTACCTCGGACGGGATCCGAAACCCGGCTGGGCGTATCCTCAACGAACAAAGGACGGCTACGCCGACCCTGAGGCCTGGGCGTTCTGGTCGAAGAGAGATCCCGTCACGCGATACGCCGAACGCCTCGAGTCCGAGAGCGTGATCGCCGCGGGCGATCTCGACCGGATGAAGGTCGAGGCCGAGGAGATCGTCGCGCTGGCGGCGCAGAAGGTGATCGAGGCGCCCTGGCCCGAGCCCGAAGCGGCCGGCGCGAGCGTCTTCCACGGCGAGGGCCCCCGGGGACACGTCGAGGTGCTCGAGGATCGCCGTCCAGGTCGTGGGGCGATGCTGCCGGCTGTCGAGAGCGCCCCCCCATTCGGCGGCAAGGGCCGGACCTTCCTCGAGGGCGTGATGCAGGGCGTGGGCGATGCGCTACGCTCCGACGATCGTGTCTTCGTCTTCGGCCAGGATGTCGGAGGGCGATACGGTAACGCCTTTCTGCTACTTCGCCCCCTGCTCGAAGAGCTGGGGGGGAGGATCCTCAACTCGCCGTTGTGCGAGGGCGGGATCCTCGGCGTCTGTGTCGGCGCCGCGCTCATGGGCCAGCGCCCCATCGGCGAGATCCAGTTCAACGATTTCGTCGCCACCGGCTTCAATCAGCTGGTGAACAACGCGGCGAAGGCCCGCTACCGCTGGGGCGCAACGGTCCCGATGGTGGTGCGACTGCCGTGGGGAGGGTTGAGACGCGCCGGCCCTTACCACAGTCAGAATACCGAGCCGTGGTTCTACCGCACGCCGGGCCTCAAGATCGTCTGCCCGTCGACGCCGCACGACGCCCGAGCGCTGATGGCGTCCGCCGTCGCCGATCCCGATCCGGTGCTGTACTACGAGCACATCGGCCTCTACCGTGATCCGTCGGTGAAGCAGATCCTCGGCGACGATCCGCCCGAGCCGATCCCCCTGGGCCGGGCCGCCCTGCGTCGCGCGGGCTCCGATCTCGCCATCGTCTCGTACGGAGCGTTCGTCCACCGCGCGATGCGAGTGGCGGGAAAGCTCGCCGCGAACGGCGTGGAGGCCGCGGTGCTCGATCTGCGATGCCTCGTACCCCTCGACCGCGATGCGCTCCTGGCGGTGGCCCGTCATTGCGGGAAGGTCCTGATCGTCCACGAGGACTCGCGGACGGGCGGCATCGGCGAGAGCCTGGCGGCGATTATCCAGGAGGAGGCATTCGAGGATCTCGACGCTCCGATCCGGATCGTGGGCGCCCTGGACACGCCGGTGCCGTACGCCCCGACCCTGGAGGACGCGTTTCTGCCGAGCGACGAGCGACTGGAGCGGGCGGCCAGGCTTCTGGCCGACTACTGAGGACCGCCGTCGTCCTCGAGGGCCTGCAGAGCCCGTCGGAGCTGCTCGCGAAGCTCGTCGGGAAGGGCCTCCGACCGGGCCTCCCCCACGTGGCCGACCGTCCTGCGCAGCGACTCGAGGAAGGCCTCGCACGGTTCGCAGCCGTCGAGATGCCCCTCGATCTTCGAGCACAGCTCGGGATCGAGCTCCTGGTCGAGGTACTCGGAGAGTCGCTCGAAGATCTCCCGGCAGTTGCGGGAACCGTGCTCGTGCCCGCTCATCGTGAATCCCCCCCCGTGCCGTCCTCCGCGAGGCGGTTTCGCACCCTCAGACGTGCGCGGTGGAGCCGCATCTTGACCGCCGTCTCCGCAATCCCCAACGCCTCGGCCGTCTCCCGGGTCGAGAGCTGCTCGATGTCGCGGAGGATCAGGACGATCCGATAGTTTGCGGGAAGCTCCCGGATCGCTTCTCGGACGACACGTTGCGTCTCGGCGCGCTCCGCCGCCTGGTCGGGCATGGCGGATGTGTCGGGGATCTCGATCGACGCGGCGTCCGGACCGGCGGGCATCAGCTCCTCGAGGGACAGCTCGCGGGCCGGAGCGAATTTGCTCTTCCTGCGCTTCATCAGGCACGCGTTGGAGGCCACGCGGTAGAGCCATGTCCGGAGCGCCCCGGCGTCCTTGAGCTCCTTGAGGGACCTGAAGGCCTGGAGCAGCGTGTCCTGGGCGATGTCGCGAGCATCCTCGCGCTCGCCGCAGACGTGCATCCCGAAGCCGTAGATCCGGTCCCCGTAACGATCCACGAACCGGTCGAAGGCATCCGGGTCACCGTTCCGGATCTTCTCGAGGAGGATCGTGTCCGTGCCTGCGTCGGTCATCGGTCGTCTCTAAGGCTCATTTCGCGGGAATCGTAGCACCGTGTGGCCGTGGGCGTCGGGTCCGACGTATGATCGGGGGTCGGCTGTGGCTGAGGAAAGATTAATGAAATTGAATCTAGCGAAGATCATCATTGCCGTGATGGGGTCTGCGCTCGCCGTCGTGCCGCCGGCTGCGGCCCAGGCACCCGTGCTTCCCGATTGCACCGGGATCTCGGATGTCTCTGACTACGATGGCTCGAATGTCTCGGACTTCGACGGTCAGCTGACCACGGTCCGCGTCGCCACCGGGCTGGTCAATCCGGTGCACGTCGCCTCGCCGCCGGACGGCCCGGGAGGACCTGACGATCGGCTGTTCATCGTCGAGCAACGAGGCACGATCCGGATTCTCGAAACGACGAACGGCGCGCTGCTGACGGGGTTCTTTCTGGATATCCAGACCTCCGTCGAGGCCGTCGGAAACGAGGAGGGCTTGCTGAGCGTGGCGTTCCATCCCGAGTACAACACGCCCGGCGATGCCAACGAGGGCCGGTTCTTCGTCTACTACACGAACACGCTCGGAAACAACCAGGTCTCCCGGTTCAGCGTGAGCACCGACCCGAATGACGCAGACGAGAGCACCGAAGAGACGGTGATCACCATCGACCACCCCATCCAACGCAATCACAACGGAGGCCAGATCGCCTTCGGCTCCGACGGGCGCCTGTACATCGCGCCGGGAGACGGCGGCGGGGGGTGCGATCCGTTCGACGCGGCCCAGAACCTGAACGACCTTCGAGGCAAGATGCTGCGGCTCGACGTCGACACCGTCCCGCCCTACTCGACCGCGGGTAACCCAGCGCTCGGCGGCCTCAGTGAGATCTGGGCCTACGGCCTGCGCAACCCCTGGCGGTTCTCGTTCGACCGTGGAACGGGGGCGCTCTACATCGGCGATGTCGGACAGGGCGCGTGGGAGGAAATCAACTGCCAGCCTTCAACCAGCACCGGCGGCGAGAATTACGGCTGGGACCTCTACGAGGGCAACCACTGCCCCAATCCGACGTGTGGCGGTAGCGCGCCGGCCTGCAACCTGATCACGAACACCGAGAATATCCTGGAGTACGATCACGCCCGGGACGGCTTCTCGTGCTCGATCACCGGCGGGTACGTCTACCGCGGCTGCCGGATGACCGACCTCCACGGCAGCTACTTCTACGCCGACTGGTGCTCGGACCAGGTTCGCAGCTTTCGTACCGACGCGACCTGCGCCGCGGGAAGCGAGATTCTCCGCACCGCCGACCTCGCCCCAGGGGGCGGCCTGGTGTTGGATCAGATCGCATCGTTCGGCGAAGACTCGCGGGGCGAGATCTACTTCTGCGACCGCGGCGGCAACCTCTACAAGCTCCTTCCCGAGCTCGAGATCATGGAGGTCTCGGGCGTCAACGCAGCGCCGCTCGTCGCGCGGGGGAGCGACCTCGCGTGGGAGGACCTGCAGGCCTCGTCCGCACAACCGATCAGCGGCTACAAGGTCTATCGTGCCGACGATGACGCCTCGGGCCCGTTCCTGTGCGCCCACCAGGGCACCGGCACCGAATGGCTCGGCGGCGACGCTCAGGACCCTTTTCCGGGGGAGTCTTTCTACTATCTCGTCACGGCGCTGAACACTGCCGGAGACGAGACCCGGCCCGGCAACCGGTCCGCCGGCACACCGCGGACCGTCGACACCACCTCCATCTGCCCGCCCTGAGCCTGCTGCACAGGCTCCGCTGAAGATCGACGGAAACGCCATTCCCCGGTCACGAGCGTGGAATGCTCGATGTGGGGGAAGGAGACCACCATGCGTTACGTCGGGTCCGTTCCGATCACGCTGCTTACCGCGGTTGTGTCGCTGTCGGCGATCGGGATGGCCGCCCTCGCGGCGGATCCGGTCTACGAACAGGCCGTCGCTTCGTTCAACAATGCCGATTACAGGCAGGCGGCGAAGCTCTTCGAAGAGCGCATCGAACGCTCGCCGTCGTGGGCGGACGGTCACCTCTCCCTCGGGATTTGCTATTACCTCCTCGGTGAGCCCGGCAAGGGTCGCGAGAGCATCCGTGTCGCCGCCGAGTGGGACCCGGGCGTCGACAGGTTCAAGGCCTACTTCGGGGCCGGCGAGAGGCTCTACCGACAACGGCGCTTCGACGAGGCGGTGGCACCGCTCGAGCTTGCGCTCGAGCACGCTCCGGAGAAAGAGGAGAACGATCGCGGGAAGTCGGCGTCCTTCAGACTCGCCCAGACCTATCTCCTGGTCGATCGGCCCCTCGACGCCCGTCCCCTGCTCGAGCGCTACGTAGGTCTCTACGGCATCGACTTCCGTTCGGCCTACAACCTGGCGCTCGCCTGCAGGAGGCTCGAGGACGATCGCTGCGCCCTGAAGAACATGCGTCTGGCCGTCACGACGTCGAGCGAGGAAGATCCGAGCCGCCGCAAAGCGCAGGAGACCCTGGCAAGGTGGTCCCACGCGTGGGCGCTTCGAGCGGAGGACCCGGAGCTCCGGGAAACGGAGCGGCTCTCCGATGCCATCGACGCCACGCGGAGATGGTACGAGGCCGAGCCGGACGATCCCCGAGCCGTGGAGTACTACGCGGAGACTCTCCTCGTGGTAGGCCGAGGCGAGGACGTCGTGCGCGAGCTACTTCCCGCGGCATCCCGCGACGGAAACTGCGCGGCGCGCCTGCTGACGGCGAGAGCGCTGAACTCGCTCGGCAACGGCCTCGAGGCGGAGACGTGGGCGCGAGCGGCCGTGCTTTGCGACCCGACCCTGGCGGACGCCCACGTCGAGCTGGCGGCGGCCCACATCCATCGCGTACGCCTGGAGCCCGCGGGACTCGAAGGGATACTCACCGCCGAGAAACGAATGCTGCAGTCGGTCGAGTCCCTGCGCCATGCGCTGGATCTCGAGCCGGGCCACCGGCGGGCCGCGACGCTACTGACGGATGCCGAGGTGACCCTCGAGCGCCTCGAAGAGGTCGCGGGCGAGCTCGTTGCGGCCGCTCGGGAGGACGATCGAGAGATCACCCGACACCGTTGCCTCGAGTTGCTGTGGACTCGCCAGCGCGAATCCCGGGAGCTGACTCCCGAGGAGGAAACCTTCTTCCTTCAACAAGATTGCCGGCAGCACGACCGCTGACGCCGCTCCCCTTTCCGGCCGCCGCGACCTTTCCCTGTATCCTGGGACCCGACTTCGCATCCCTGGATGTGTGAACGCCGTCACGGGCGTGCGGTGGGACGATTCGAATGGAGGAGATCACCATGAAAGTGAATGACTGGCTTCGCTTGATCGCGGGCTTCTTCGTGATGCTGTCGGTGGCCCTGGGCTACTTCGTGAGCCCGTGGTTTTTGCTGTTCACCGCCTTCGTCGGTGCCAACCTCTTCCAGTCGTCACTGACGGGATGGTGCCCGATGATGGCGATCCTGAAGAAAGCGGGGGTTGACGAAGGCTGAGGATCGCCGCGGTCAATCCCTCTCGCTGTCCACGGCGATGCCCGAGAGATAGCGTCCCAGCTCGTTGTCGCGGCCTCGGATGTGGGCGATCAAGTCGGCGCGCAACGTCTGCATGATCTCGAGGCCGTAGGCGGTTCCCCTCTCTTCGTAGGCCCTCCGCAGGTCCTCGAGGGCCGAGACCATCCGATCGTGGTCCTGAACGTGGTCGTCGTAGCCGGAGTAGGCGTGGTGACGCATCAGGAGCTGTTCCGACAGAAAGTGGACTCGTGAGTAATCCAGCAGCCTCTCCAGGAACTCGTCGATCTGGGCTCCCTCGCGGCCCTCACGGACGGCCTGCTCCAGCGCGTCCATCAGGCCGATCTGGACCCGGTGCTCGGAGTCGATGTCGTCGTACCCGACGCTGACCTGGCTATCCCCGTTCTTGACGTCCATTCTGGCACCCTCCCGTAAAGCGCGAATTCTACAGGGTTTCTTGTAAGAGGTTGTAAAAAGCGAGCCGCGAGGAGGGCCGCCGGTTGTCGCCCCTCGGGCGGCACCGTAGAATCCTTGGACGAAATTCAACTGGACCGACGGCCGAAACCCCGGCCGGGGGGCTAAGTGGAGGATCCGATGCGTGCGAAGAAAGGACTGTTGCTGATTGCCTTGCTTGCCGTGGCGCTCGCCCCGGTGGTGGGCCTCGCGTGTGACGAGACGGCGGGCTGCTCCGCGAGCGCGTGCCCGATGAGCGGCGCCAAGGCCGCCGCGCTGGCCACCAACGCCGATGGCGGCTGCCAGAAGTCGACCGAGGCACTGATCGCCATGGCGAAGGGGGCGAGCTGCTCCAAGACCTCGGCGCTGGCCGCGAAGGCTGCCGAAGGCGATAAGGAAGCCACGGCTGCGTTGATCGCACTGTACAAGCCGGCCGACGACGCCAAGACCATCGCCGCCGTGCCTGCCAACGGCAACGCCGACGCGGAGATGGCCCAGCTGGCCACGAACGCCGCGAACGGTTGTGCGAAGTCAACCCAGGCGCTCATCGCCATGGCGAAGGAATCCGGCTGCGCCAAGACCCAGGCGCTTGCGGCCAAGGCCGAGGGCGGCTGTCAGGCTTCCCAGGCCGCTTTGGTTGCCATGTACGCCGAGGACGACAAGCCGGAGACCGAAGCGAAGCAGTAATCCGGCCGCCTGAGTTTCGGACCGAGAAGGACGGCTCCCGGGCCGTCCTTCTTTTTTTTATTCGGCTTCAAGCTGCCGTCCGCCCCTCGTCCGCACTCGACCCGGAAACCGGTTGCCCGGAGCTCGAGACACCGACCGACGGGTCCCGGCCCACGATCTTCCAGCGCATGACGCGGCCGAGATAGGCTCCGTTGATCGCCGCGGCGAACGGCAGGTAGCGCCATCCTGCTCTGCGGAGCGCGACCCGCGCCAGCCGCCGCGCGATCCGCCGCGGGCGATAGAACTCGCTCGTCACCCAATCGTGTCCGGCCTGCAGCTCCTCGGCGGACATCCGGCGAGGCTCGAAGACCACGCGGTGGTAATCGTAGTGCGACCAGTCGTGGTCGAAGATTCGGCGCCTCATCGTGTCGTAGTGCGGCGTTCCCGGAAGCGGTGTGAGCACCGAAATCTGAACCATGTCGATCTCGAGCTCGTCGAGCTGCCGCAGGGTGCGGCGGAAGACGCCTCGGTCCTCCGGATCGAAGCCGAAGACGACGCCCGCCTCGACGCCGATGCCGTGGGCGTGGAGCACCTCGATCCTCTCACGGTAATCCTCAACCCGATTGAAACCCTTGTTGACCGTCGCGAGGTTGCGCTCGGAGAAGGTCTCGAGACCGACGAACAGGCCAACGCAGCCCGACTCCGCGGCCGTGCGCACCAGGTCGACGTCGTCTGCAATGCCTAGGGTTGCCTGGCTGAACCATCGCTTGCCCAGCGGGCGCAGGGCTCGGAACAGTTCGCGGGCGTACTCGGGGTCCGCCGTCAGGCTGTCGTCCACGAAGATGAAGAACCGCTTCGGGAGCGCGGCGATCTCGGTGGCGACTTCCTCGACGGGACGTCGCCGAAACCGACCGGCGTGAAAGGCCGAAACCGCGCAGAACGCGCAGCGGTGGGGACAACCCCGTGTGGCCTGAACCGCTTGCACCGTCCCGTAGCGGCGCGTCGAGAGAAGGTGACGCGGCAGGGGCTCGAGGCCGACAAGCCGTGCGGGGCCCTCGGACCGGTAGATCGGGGCCAGCCGACCTGTGTGGCCATCCAGGACGATCCGCGCCCACACCCCTTCGGCGTCACCGACGCAGACCGCGTCGGCATGCGCGAGGGCCTCGTCAGGGAGGAAGGTGGGGTGCATTCCGCCGAGCACGACGGGAACGGCTCGACGCCGGAACCGCCGGGCGATCTCGTAGGCCCGTGGGGCCGCCGCGGTCATGCACGTGATGCCGACCAGATCCCAGTCGCCTCCCCACGGAATGTCGTCGATCTGCTCGTCGACGATCTTGACGCGCACACCACGGGGTGTCTCGGCGGCGACCGTGAGCAGGCTGAGCAGTGAGAAACGAAAGGTCTTGCCGTTGAACCAGCGTGTGCGACCGACGTGGTGCCACGGTCCGCTGGCGGGGGCGATGAGCAGGACGTTCATGGCATCTCCTTCCCTCGGGAGTTCGTGACTCCCAGGCGGATTGCAAGACCCGCGCCCTCCGCCCAAAGAGAAAAGTGGCCAAGGGAAGGGCGATGCTGAACGTGCGTGGTGCAGGAAACTGCGCGAGGGGTGCGAAGGAAGATTCGCGGTTTCGGGATGAAGTGGACCGTTCCGGATTGGATTTGCCCGGCGGGTTCGTGTTAAAGATCTGCTGTGCGCGATGTGACGTTTTCGTTCCGCTCGCATCTGTGACATCGAGCGATCGAGGAAGAAACGTGATGAAACGAGTGAGATTCTGGGACGTTGCGCGGATCTCGGCTGTTCTCCTCTTCTTCATGACGGGGCCGCCGGGACCGGATGCCGGTCCATCCCCTCCGCCCCCGGCCCCGGACGCCGCCCGCGATGCCGCGGACCCGGCATTGCTGCTGACCCTTGACGACGCCGTCCAGATCGCCCTCGGCAACAACGACCGCCTGGGCGCCGCGGATGCCAGCAGGGACGCCGCCGAGGCCGACGTGGGCGCGGCGAAGTCCGGGCGTCTGCCGCGAATCGACTTCGACGAGACGTTCTCGTGGACGACCAACCCCACACTGGTGTTCTCGAATCTTTTGGGCCAGGAGAGCTTCACGGCCCAGGACTTCAATATCGACAGTCTCAACAACCCGGACCCACTGACCAACTGGAACAGTGCTCTGTCCCTCTCGTACCCGATCTATACCGGAGGACAGGTCGCGGGCGGCCTCGAGGCCGCACGGGCCGGGCTCGAGGGGGCCGACGCGGATCGGGAGCGGACGCGGCAGGAGGTCGTCCGGGACGTGGTGGACTCGTTCAGCGCCGCGGTCCTGGCTGAAGCGCACCTGCGTGTCGCCCGCGAGTCACTGGAAACCGCCCGCGCCAACGTCACCCTGGTCACCGATCTGCGGGACGCCGGTCTGGTGGTCAAATCGGATGTGCTCATGGCGCGGGTCCGCGAGAGCGAAATCTTGGAGATGGTCATCCGGGCCGAAGCCCGGCTCGAGGTGGCCCGCGCCGCGGTCAACCTGAACCTCGGCCGCGATCTCGACACGCCCTTCTCCCTGACCCCGACCCTCGAGGTGAGCACGGAACCGGAAGACTCGCTCGACGAGCTCGTCGCCGAGGCCGTCGTGAACCGTCCCGATCTGCGCGCCGCCGAGGCCGGAGTTCGTGCCGCCGGGGAAAGCGGTCGCGCCGCGCGCTCGGGCTACAAGCCGGAGGTCGGCCTCCAGGGCCGCTTCGAGGCCAACGACGAGCAGTTCATCGGGGCCCAGGGAACGAACTGGTCGGTCTTCGTCGCCGCGAGGATTCCGGTCTACCAGGGCAAGCAATCCCGCGCCCGGGTCGCGCGCGCGGAGGCTCGAACGAGGCAAGCGCAGCGAATGCGCGACATGCTCCGGCAGTCGGTCGATCTCGAAACCCGTCAGGCATTCTTCGACGTCCGCGCCTCCCGGCAGAGCCTCGAACAGTCGCGCCGGGCCGTCGAGCTGGCCGACGAGAGCCTGCGTAGCGTTCAGGACCGTTACCGCGAGGGGCTGGCGACGCTGGTGGAGCTGCTGAACGCCGAGACCGCCTTGACCCGCTCACGCACCCGTGAGATCGCGACCCTGCGTGCGCTCATCATGAGTCAGGCCAACCTCGAATTGGCCGTGGGGCGTTTGTGATGCGAGACAAGAGACGATACGGAGGATTCCTCGCCCTGATCATGCTGGGACTGCTGGCCGGTTGCGGCGAGAGCCGTCACGCGTCCGGCGAGCCTGAAGGGCGAGCGGCCGTGGCGGTCGACACGCGGGCAGCCACCCTGAGACCGATCGCCGTGGTGACCGAGGCCACCGGCTCGGTCGAACCGTGGATCCGGGTCTCGCCCGGAACGAAGATCCTCGGCCGGATCGACCAGTTCCTGGTCCGCGAGGGCGATCGTGTTCGGGCCGGTCAGGTCCTGGTCCGCCTGGAGAAGGGAGACCTCGAGGCTGCGGCGGCCCAGGCGCGGGCGGCGATCGCCATGTCCGAGGCCAACCTCGACAACGCCCGCGCGCAGTACGACCGCATGCAGGCCCTGCACGGTCGTGGGTCCGCGACGGCTAAAAACCTCGAGGACGCCACCACCGGATTCCGAGTGGCCGAGGCGTCGCTCGAGCAGGCCCGCGCCAACCTCGCGGCCGCCGAGGTTACCGTGGCGTATGCGGAAATCCGGACGCCCGTCCCCGGCTGGGTGGTATCGAAGATGGCCGAGGCGGGTGACATGGCGGCTCCCGGGACCCCCCTGCTCACCGTCGAGGATCTCTCGCGGGTGAAGGTGGTGGTCCAGGTCCCGGAGTCGGAGGTCGTCGGTCTGTCGGAGGGTGATCCCGCCCGCATTAGCATCGACGTCCTCGAGGGAACCGAGGACGCCGTGGTCGACCGCATCATGCCCGCGGGCGATCCCACGAGCCGGACCTATCGCGTCCAGCTCGTGCTGGACAACCCCGACGGCCGCATCAAGTCCGGGATGTACGCCCGTGCCCAGTTTGCGCGCGGCGACCGTGAGGCGTTGCTCGTGCCCCCGGCGGCGATCATCGATCGCGGCCAGCTCCGCGGGCTCTTCGTCGTGGACGGCGATGGGCTAGCGCGGCTGCGCTGGGTGCGCCTCGGGCGAGAGCTCGAGGACGGCGTCGAGGTTCTCTCCGGGCTCAGCTCGGGCGAGCGTTTCGTCGTCTCCCCGCCATCGGCGTTGACCGACGGCAGTCCGGTGGAAACGAGGTGATCCGGTGACCGGAGGTCTCGGCCCGGCCGGACGAATCGGCCAACTCTTCATCGACTCCAAGCTCACCCCTCTGATGGTGATCGCGGCGCTGGCAGTCGGATTCTTCGCCGTCTCCCTCACCCCGCGCGAGGAGGAGCCCCAGATCGTCGTGCCGATCGTCGACATCTTCGTGGGGCTTCCCGGCGCCACACCCGAAGAGGTCGAAAACCGCGTCACCGTCCCACTCGAGAAGCGGCTGTGGGAGATCCCCGGCGTCGAGTACGTCTACTCCGCTTCGATGTCCGGGATCTCGATGGTGACGGTGCGGTTCTACGTCGGCGAGGACATGGAGCGCTCTCTGGTCAAGCTCTACGACAAGCTCGTCGGCGGCATGGACCGCATGCCCAGCGGGGCGACGCCCCCGCTGGTCAAGCTCCGGAGCATCGACGACGTGCCTGTTCTGGCCCTGACCCTGTGGAGCCACACCTCCGACGGGTACGAGTTGCGGCGCATCGCGGCCGAGCTCGGCCGTGAGGTCGCCCGGATCGACCGTGTCTCGGACATTCGCATCACCGGAGGGCAGCGCCGACAGGTCTCCGTGCTGCTGGACGCCTCGCGGATGGCCGCCCGCGGCGTCGATCCCGCCCGGGTGGCCTCGGCGCTCCAGATGCAGAATGCCACCGCGGACGCCGGCACCTTCGAGGAAGGCGACCGCGAGATCCGAATCGAGACGGGGGCGTTCCTCACCGACGTGGACGATGTCGCCGGTCTCGTGGTCGGCGCCCACGATGGGCGACCGGTCTACCTCCGGGACCTGGCCACGGTGACCGACGGCCCCGAGGAGATCGTCGACTACGTTTTCTTCGCGCCCGGTCCGGCGGCCGGAGCGCGCGGCATCGAGGTCGACCCGAACCGTGGGGCCGCGTCGCCGGCGGTGACGATCTCGGTCGCCAAGCGCAAGGGCGCCGACGCCAAGCGCGTCGTCGAAGAGACGATGGCCAAGGTCCGGGATCTCCAGGGCCGCCTCATTCCCCCCGAAGTTCACGTGACAGTGACTCGCGACTACGGCGAGACCTCCGCCGAAAAGGCGCAGGACCTGCTGACGCACCTCGTCTTGGCGATCGTCTCGGTGACGATCGTCATCGCGCTCTTTCTCGGCTGGCGCGGGGGCGTGGTGGTCTTCATCTCGGTACCGGTGACCTTCGCGCTGACCCTGTTCGTTTACTACATGTTCGATTACACCCTAAACCGGGTGACGTTGTTCGCACTCATCTTCGTGACGGGCATCGTGGTCGACGACTCGATCATCGTGGTCGAGAACATCGTGCGGCACTTCTCGATGGGAAAGCTGCCGCCGCGCCAGGCGGCGATCGCAGCGGTCAACGAGGTCGGGAACCCGACGATCCTGGCGACCCTGACGGTCATCGCGGCGGTGCTTCCGATGGCGTTCGTCCGGGGGCTGATGGGACCCTACATGGCGCCGATGCCGATCGGTGCGGCGCTGGCCATGATCTTCTCGCTGTTCGTCGCGCTGGTCATGGCGCCCTGGTTTGCTTTCCGGCTTCTGCGCGGGGGACACCACGAGGGAGAATCGAGCTACGAGCTCGAAAAGACCTGGATCTACCGCGCCTACCGTGCCACGGTGAAGCCGATGCTGGTGCGGCCCGCTCGTGCGTGGTTGTTTCTGGGCATCGTCTTCGTGCTCCTGCTGCTGTCGGTTGCCCTGTTCCCGCTGAAGTGGGTGACGGTCAAGATGCTGCCGTTCGACAACAAGAGCGAGATTCAGGTCATCGTCGACATGCCGGAGGGGACGACCCTGGAGCAGACCACCCGGGTGGCCCAGGAGATCGGCACCTACCTGCGCACCGTGGCCGAGGTCACCGACCTTCAGATCTACGCCGGAACGTCGGCACCGGTGAACTTCAACGGCCTCGTACGGCACTACGACCTGCGGCGCGGCTCGAACGTGGCGGACCTGCAGGTCAACCTCCTTCACAAGAATGAGCGTTCCGACCAGAGCCACGACATCGCCAAGCGTATCCGGCCTCCGATCGTGGAGATCGCCGCCCGACACGGCGCCGCGGTCAAGGTCGCCGAGATTCCACCTGGTCCGCCGGTGCTTTCGACGCTGGTGGCCGAGGTCTACGGCCCCAGCCACGAGTCACGACTCGAGACCGCGGGCCGTATCCTCGAGGTCTTCCGCTCGACCGACGGCGTCGTCGACGTCGACTGGTTCGTGGAGGATCCCCAGCCCAAGCGGATCTTCCACGTCGATCGCGAAAAGGCGGCGCTGCACGGCGTCCCTGCCGCCCTGGTGGCCCGTACGCTGCAGGTGGCGCTCAGCGGCGAGGAGGCCGGCCGGCTCCACGATCCGGCCGAGGCCGAGCCGGTGGCCATCGAGCTCCGGCTCCCCCGCCGCGAGCGTTCGTCGGTCGACGACCTTGCCGGCGTGCGAGTCGTCTCGATGGCCGGGGCACTGGTTCCGTTATCGGAGCTGGTGCGGGTTCAGGAAACCGTGGAGCCCGTCAGCCGCCATCGCAAGAACCTCAAGCCGGTGGTGTACGTGGTCGGCGACGTCGCCGGGACCGAGGAGAGCCCGGTCTACGCCATCCTCGGCATGGCCGATCGCATCGCCGAGCTCGAGATCCCGGAAGGCGGAGCGGTGGAGCAGTTCTACCGCGACGAGCCGTGGTCGGAGGAGCGTCCGGCGATGAAATGGGACGGAGAATGGCACATCACCTATGAGGTCTTCAGAGATCTCGGCGTGTCGTTCGGCATCGTGCTGGTGCTGATCTACATGCTGATCATCGGGTGGTTCAAGTCGTTCAAGGTGCCGCTGGTGATGATGATCGCGATCCCGCTGTCCCTGATCGGGGTCTTGCCGGGCCACTGGCTGTTCGGTGCGTTCTTCACGGCGACCTCCATGATCGGCTTCATCGCACTGGCCGGCATCATGGTGCGGAACTCGGTCCTGCTGATCGATTTCGTGAACCTGGCACTCGAGCGAGGCCGGACGCTGGGAGAGGCGGTCGTCGAGGCCGGCGCGGTGCGGTTCCGCCCGATCCTGCTGACCGCGGGAACGGTGGTGGTGGGAGCGCTGGTGATTCTCTTCGATCCGATCTTCCAGGGGTTGGCGATCGCGTTGATGACGGGAGCTCTGGCGTCGACGGTCCTGACCCTGGTGGTCGTTCCTCTCGTCTACTTCATGGTCGAGCGCCGCAATCACCCGGACGCCCTGCCACCGGCCTGGAGTGCCGGCAAGAAAGGGGTGAGGTCGTGAAGCAGCTCACGGTCTTCTGCAACCGCGACGAGGAAGAGCGCGTGGTCGCGGCCTTCGACCACGCCGGAATCCCGAGTTACCTGAGAGTCGGCGACGCCACCGGCCACCGGTTTCTCGACCCCGGCCAGATTCCTCGGGACATGACCTGGGAGGCGACCCTGTTCGTGGTTCCGGCGGTTTCCGAGGAGCGAATGAGCGCCGCCGTGAAGGAACTGCGTGCCTACGCCGGAAAATGCGAGTTCGAGCCCTGCCTGCGGGTCGTGATCAGCCCGGTGGACGAAGTCTACTGACCCGCGGCCCGACTCTCCCGAACCCCGGTATAATCCTCGGCATGATCGTCCTTCCTGCTGCCCGTTTCCTTGCACCCCGTTCGGAGGGGACGTGGGTCGTCGTGGCACTGGTCGGCCTCTCGTGCCTGATCGGTTGCGGGCCGCCATCGACGGAAACGGGCGACGGCAGGGTCGCTGTCGCGGTCCTCCCGTTCGAGGTTCATGGGCAGGAGAAAGGGGCCGAGGACGTGGGCCTCGCCTTTGCCGAATCGCTCGCGCTCGGTCTCGGCCAGGTGCCGGATCTGGAGCTGCTGGACGTGCCGGCGAGCAACGTCGAGGGCGCGACGCGCCTGTTGACGGGCACGTTGACCCGCGAAGGCCGGGCGGTCCGGGCCGCCCTGCAACTGCTCGACGCACGCAGTCGCGAGTCGCTGTGGGCGACCGACCTGCGCTCCGATTCGGGAGATCTCTCGGGGCTGGCCTCGCACGTTGCGAGGGAAGCGGTGCGGGCCATGGGGCTTGCTCCCCCGGACCTCTATGACTACATCGGAAATGTCACCGGCGGGGCCGCGATGTCGGCGTCTCCGCTGGCCGAGCGCGCATGGGATTCGAGGCGTCGAAACGACATCGAGGAATTCGTCGGGACGTCGTTGAAGCTGACCGAGCTTTATGCCGACGACCCGGCGGCCCACGTCCTCCATGCCTGGGCATTGACACGCGCGTGGGACGCGGTGCCGTCCGCCGACACACTGGCCCAACTCAAGGACCGTCTCTCGACCCTGGATCGTATCGACGTTACGAGCCCTTACGACGAGCTGCTGCGTGCCTATGTCTACCGATCGTCCGGGTCGCCGGACAACGCCCGCAAGCTCTACTCGCAGGTTCTGACCCGCAAGGACCTCACCCACACCACCCGAGCCTGGGCGCTTCGCCAGCGATCGCTGGCAGATCTACAGGTCGGGGACGCCGACGCGGCTCGTCGCGACGCAGAAGAGGCGGTTGCGCTCGACCCCTCCAACGCGCTGAGCCTGATCGCCCTCAGCAAGTCCCTGGAAGCTCTGGGGGAGCTCGATGGCGCGATCTCGAGCTCGAAGCAAGCGCTCACGCTGGAGCCGTTCGCATGGCGACATCACCAGCGGCTGGGGATCGTCTACTCTCGCGCGGGTAAGTTCGGCGAGGCGGTGGCCGCGCTCGGTCGTGCTTGCGAGCTCAGCCAGGCTCAGGAGGCGTGCGCCAACCTCGCCGTCACCCTCCACCAAATGGGCCGCGATGCGGATGCCCGGGACTCGGCGAATTACGCCGCCAAGCTGGTGGAAACCGCGTGGGGCAGCTACAACCTGGCCTGCTATCAGGCGCTCGCCGGAGAGCGAGCGGCGGCTCTCGACAGCCTTGGACGGGCGCTCGCTCTCGGTTTTGCCGATGCCCTGATCACCACCGATTCGGACCTCGACTCCCTTCGGGGCGATGCGGCGTTCGAGAAGCTCGTGGGCGGCGTGGAAGAACGCCTGAGGTCTCGACGGGAGCAGTCGGGCTCGATCTTCCCGTGGCAGGCGCGTGCGTCCCGAACACCGTCGGAGCTAACCGGCTAGGAGCCGGCCCGAGTTACTCGTCGAGCGATTTTGCCGCGGACGTGGCACCATGCCGTGGTGAAGAAGGGACCTTCCGACAGCTTTTCCGTTTTGGCTGACCGGATCCGGCGTCAGGATGTGGGTGCGGGGACGCGTGTCCGGACCCCGTTCGGCTCGCGCCGGATCTACTACGCCGACCTCACCGCCACCGGGCGCCATCTCTCGTTCGTCGAGGAGTGGATTGCTCGCATACGCCCGTACTACGCCAACACCCACACCGAGGTCTCCGCGACCGGGCGCCTGATGACGGGTCTCCGGGAATCGGCCCGCGAGGTGATCGGAGCCGCGGTCAACGCGGGAGACGACGACGAGGTCCTGTTCGTGGGCTCGGGCGCGACGGCCGCGATCAACAAGCTCGTCGGGCTTCTGGGGCTGCGGAGGTCGGATCCTCCCGGGAGCCACCGGCAACTCGGGCGTCCGGTGGTCTTTGTCGGCCCCTACGAGCACCACTCCAACGAGCTGCCGTGGCTCGAATCGACCGCCGAGGTCGTGGAGATCGGTCTCGATGCCGACGGTGGGATCGACGTCGGCGATCTCGAGCGGCAGCTCCGGGAGCACGCCGAGCGTCCGATCAAGATCGGGAGCTTCTCCGCCGCGTCCAACGTCACCGGGTTGCTCTCGGACGTCCCCCGGATCGCCCGCGTGCTGCACCGTGCGGGTGCGCTCGCTCTGTTCGACTACGCGGCGGCCGCACCCTACGTGCCGATCGACATGCACCCCCACGCACACGACGAGCGGATCGATGCCCTGTTCATCTCTCCGCACAAGTTCATCGGGGGACCCGAGGCGTCCGGCGTCTTGGTGGCCCATCGAGGCCTGTTCCGGATGGCGACCCCCGAACGGCCCGGCGGGGGGACCGTCGACTACGTCGCCGGGCCGTGCCGCGTGGACGTTGACTACGTCTGTGACCTTGCGGAGCGGGAGGAGGGCGGGACGCCGGCGATCCTCGGCGACATCCGGGCCGGGCTTGCCTTCCTGGTAAAAGAGATGCTCGGACCCGAGCAGATCCTCGCCCACGAGACCTCGATGGCCACGCGGGCCGCACAGCGACTGGCTCGGCATCCGGCGATCGACGTTCTGGGACCTTCCGGTGGGAACCACCTGGCGATCATCCCGATCGTCGTCGAAGGACTGCACCACGACCTGGTCTCGACGTTACTCGACGATCTCTTCGGGATCCAGACCCGGTCCGGATGCTCCTGCGCGGGCCCCTACGGCCACGCCCTGCTCGGCATCGGTGCCGACGTCTCGGGCCGGTTCCGGGCGCTGGTTCGCCGTGGGGTCCAGGGCATCAAGCCGGGGTGGGCCCGCATCTCGATCCCACATTACGCGACGGAGGACGACTTCGAGTACCTCCTCTCGGCGATCGAGTTCGTCGCGAGCCACGGCCAGGAGTTCGTGCCGCTCTATCGCTTCGGGTGGCGCGACGGCGTGTGGCGACACGTCGAGCACCCTGCCCCGGATCAGGGGACGCCGGAGATGACCCTGGACTCGTTGCTCGCGATGACCGGTAGACCGCGGGAAGCGTTTGCCGGCGAGGCGCCGACGGAGTCGGAGCTGGCGAGCGAGCGAGCGAGCTACTTCTCGGAGGCGCGGGAGCTGGTGCAGCGTCTTCGGGACCGCTGGCGTGAGTCGCCTCCGGTCTGGAACCCACCGACCGGCGACGCGGACGTGGACGATCTGGCCTGGTTCCGTTTCGTTGACGCCGATCCGCCGGATCCCGTCCGGAATGACGCGGAAGGACCGTTACCCGACTGATCCGCCGTTCGGATTCCCCCACCCTGCCCCTGCCGTTGCGACCACGCGGCCCTCCGGGGCCAGGTGCCGCTCCATCGCGCCGCGGGCGAATCGAACGTTCTCATCCATCAGCTCCGACGGATAAGACGCCGGGGCGAAGATCACCATCCACAACGAGGTCGTCCCGGGATCGACGCTGGTGCGCAACGAATCCGAGGTCGGGTTCCCGAACGCGCCGTCGCGGTCCCCGAGCACCAGGCGACCCTCGAGGTGGACCTCGTCCTTGCGAATCCCCTCGTAGGCCTCTCCCGGGCGCCCCTGCCGCAGGCGCACCGGCGGCCGGATCTTCGCACCGTCGTAGAGACCCAGGGGAAGGAGGAAATGCAGCGAACACAGGTTGCAGAGATCCACCGCGTTGAGGATCCTCGGAAGCGGCTTGTCCTTCAGAACCCGGCGCAGGAGCGCCTCGGAGGACGGTCGGGTACGCGTCGGATCGATGCCGAAGGCCTTGTAGAGCTCACGGGCCCACGCCAGCGGCGCGATCTCCGACGGTGAGCGCCCCGCGAACTTCTCGCGGAGCGATCCGGCGAGCTGTTGCATCTCGGCGTCGAGCGCGGGGGCCGAGACCGCCGTCACGACCGGATCGGCCCACACGATGCCCAGTCGGATCCGCGAGCCGACCTCGGAATCGACCTCCAGCTCGATGGGAATTCGAATCTCCCGGTCCATCACACCACCTCCTTGCCCCCGATGGTATCCCGAGAGCGGCACTTGGACTGTTTGCTATCATCCTCGTTTTCCGCACGGGGGCAGTCCATGCCGGACGATGACGGCCTTCAGGAGCTGGCGGAGCTGGCGCGACACGCGCCGGACCGGATCGGCGAGCGGCTGGCGGGGATCCCCCTCGAAGGCCAGGTCGAGTTGGCCCTGCGTTTACCGGCCGCTGAGCGCCTCGAGCTGCTCCTCCACGCGCCCAAGCCGATGCGCCTGGTGCGAATGCTGCCCGACACCGAGCTGTACCTCACCGTCCGGGAGATCGGCCCCACCGATGCGCTGCCTCTCATGGCTCTCGCGGCGGCGCCGCAGCTCGTCCACCTCGTCGATCTCGAGTCGTGGCGGCGCGACGATTTCGACGCCAGGCGTTGCGGGGCCTGGGTGGCGCTGCTCCTCGAGGCCGGTGAGAACGTCCTGAGGCGGTTCCTTCGTGAGATCGACGACGAGCTGCTCGTTCTCGTGCTACAGAAGTGGGCCCGGTTGACGCAAATCGAGCACGAGGACATCCCGGCCACGCACGATCATCGCGAGGCCGAGACCGACGCCGCCATTCTCGCGCCGGACGGCATCCACCGATTCTCGCCGGTCATCCCGGAGCATGGCCCCGCGATCCAGCGCCTGCTGGAGCTTCTGGCCGCGACCTCGGCCGATCGATACCAACAACTGACCTGGTCGGCACTGTGGGAGCCGACCGCCGAGCTCGAGGAACGTGCGCAGCACTGGCGACAGAGTCGGCTCGAGGAGCACGGATTCGTACCGTGGGACGAGGCGATGACGGTCTACGCACCGCCCGAGGGACGCCGAGCTCGAACCGACGTGCCCGAGCCCGGCTCGATGACCGCCCCGCGCACACTGCTGCGGTGGGTGGATACGAGCGGACCGATGATCGCCGCGTTGAGCCGACTGCCGAACGTCGAGCGGGAGCGAGTCCTGGGAGAGGTGGTCTCCGTGGCCAACCGCCTCCTGGTGGCCGACTCCGCGGATACCGGCGACCCGGACTCCTACCGCGGCGCGATGAGAAGAGCGGGGGCCTACGTGGAGGTCGGCCTCGCGGCTCGCGGCTCACGAACCGACGCCGACGTCTCCCGCACCTTGGCCCAGATCCCCGTTCTGGAGCTCTTCAGGGAGGGTTATCAGCGGGCGGCCGAGGTCCAGCAACGGGCCCGAGCCCTCGTTCAGCAAGGGTGGGCGTCGGTTCATCCCGACGCGCCCGAGTTGCTCGACGTGCCACTCAGACCGGCGCTCTTGGGCCTGCTCCGGCCTCGGCCGCTGCACTTCGATGCCACCGCGGAGAGCGAGGAGAAGGCCTTCCGCGACTTCCGATCGCTCGAGGAGATCGACCAGGCCGCGGTCTCCCTGCGCATGTCGGAGACCCTGGGCCGGGTCTTCGTGGAGCGCCTGGGCCTGAATGTCCCGGCGCTCCTCGAGCTGCACGATCGTCTCCCCCAGGGAGTCCCCCGCTTCAGCACGCTGTTCGTAACGTCGCTGGCGTGGAGCTCCGCCGCCGGCGAGCTGCGGTGCGAGCCCCTACCCGCCGAGATCACCGCGCGTTTCCTTCGCACGGTGGCATCGGGACGAACGGCGCCCCCTGAAGGCCCGGAGCGGGCGCTTCACGACTTCGTGGACCGGGTCGCCACGGAGATCGATCTCCAACCGGCGGATCTCCAGGCGCTCCGCGTCTTCGGGAACGCGTGCCTCGACAAGCTGAAGGACGAGTGCTCCGCTCTCGACCCGGGAGCCCCGGTAGATCCGCGCTTTGTCTCATGCCTGCTTCTCGCTCCTGCTTGAGGGCAGTACAATGGGACGCTCACGACGAGGGAAAAAACGATGCCCGAAGACGAACCCCTGAAATCCGCCTACGATCTCGCCATGGAGCGCCTCCGCGCCGAAGACCGGGAGGCCGGCGTCGAGGAGGAGAAGCCCCTCACCGACGATCAGAAGCAGGAGCTCGCCCGCCTGAGGCAGGAAGCCAAGGCCAAGCTCGCCGAGCTGGAAATCCTGCACCGCGACGCTGCCGACGCCGCGGCGGACGATCCCGAGAAACTCCAGAAGGTGAAAGAGCAGAACCGCATCGACCGCGAACGGGTCGAGTCGCGCCTGGAGTCGGCCGTCGCGCGGGTGCGACAGGGCAAGAGCTAGCCTGCTACGATTCCTCCGCCCAAACCTGGCAGAGGTTCACGATGACCTCGACGGCCTTGTGCATGTCGTGGGTCGAGATCCACTCCAGCCGGGAGTGGAAATTGTGCTCTCCCGCGAACAGGTTCGGAGTCGGCAACCCCATGAAGCACAGTCGAGATCCGTCCGTGCCTCCGCGGATCGGGTGCATGCGGACCTCGAGACCTGCCCGGCGGATCGCTTCGCGGGCGTTCTCGATGACCTCGGGATGGCCCTCGAGAACCTCTTTCATGTTGCGATACGACTCCTCGATCTCGATCTCGACGGACGACTTCGGGTAGTCGGCGACCGTCTCGTGGGCGAGCTTCTCGACCCGCGCTTCCTTCTCTTTCAAGCCCGGGGTCTTGAAGTCGCGGATGAGAAACTTCACCGACATCTTGTCGGTTCCCCCTTGCACCACGTAGGGGTGAACGTAGCCGTCGTAGCCGTCGGTGGTTTCCGGTGAGAGGGTGTCTTTCGGAAGACGCTCGAGGAAGTCGGCGGCAACCTTGATGGCGTTGACCAGCTTGTCCTTGGCGTAGCCCGGATGGGTGTTGAAGCCCTGAAACACCACGGTCATGGAATCGGCCGAGAAGGTCTCCATCTCGATCTCGCCGAGGGTCTCTCCATCCACGGTGTAGGCGTACTTCGCCCCGAACTTCTCGACGTCGAAGTGCTCGGTGCCGCGCCCGACCTCCTCGTCGGGGGTGAATCCGATCCGGATCGGGCCGTGAGGGATCTCGGGGTGGGCTAGAAGATACTCGGCGGCCGCGACGATCTCGGCCACTCCCGCCTTGTTGTCGGCGCCCAGCAGCGTGGTGCCGGATGCGGTAATGATGTCGTTGCCGATCTGCTCGTCGAGGTGGGGGTTCTCCGACCGCCGGATGACCTGCGACGGATCGTCAGGAAGCACCAGGTCCTCGCCCTGGTAGTTCTCGTGGATCAGCGCTTTGACATCGGCCCCGCTCATCTCCGGCGAGGTATCGACGTGCGCGATGAACCCGATCACGGGAACGTTCGCGTTGTCGATCGTGGCGGGGATCGTGGCCATGACGTAGCCATGCTCATCGATGGCCGCGTCGTCGAGGCCCAGCTCCCGGAGCTCCTCGACCAGGCGGCGCAGGAGCACCCACTGCTTCTCGGTACTGGGGTAGGTCGAGGATTCCTCGTCCGATTGAGTGTCGAAGGTGACGTAACGCAAGAACCGTTCGACGCAGCTCGTCTTGATCGAGGACGCGGCCATGGATACCTCCGTTCGGGGAAGCCGCTATCCTATCGGCGCGCCGCACGCGGCGCAATCCTCGACGACGAGCAGGCCTTCCACCCACGCCAGGAGAGCCGGAAGACGTGGATCGGAGGATCAGCGACGCGGGCGCGAGGCGGTCGGCTCGATGAGCCTGGAGCGCTCGCAGGCCTCGCATGAGCAGTCGACGTCGTCGCACGGGACCCCGTCGGCCTGAGCCTCGGCGCAGCACCCGGTCTGCTTCCGTTGCATCCGCGTTCCGGAGGGTTCAGCCTCCGACGAGTCCGAAGGTTGATCGACGCGGTATTCGCTCCAGGGAAGCGGCTCGTACATGGTGATCCTCCTCCCCCTCAACTTAGGCAAACTCGCCCCCGTGCGGAAGCGTCACACAAGAGACTAAAAAGATCAAATACCGCTCAGGACACGGCCCGCACGCTCCGGACGCATGCCGGGCAGAACGTCGCCGACTTCAGGTCGATCTCCTCGACGTAGGTCGACGCATGCATGACACACCCGGCGTCGGGGCAGTGAACCAGCCCGAAGGTGTGGCCGAGCTCGTGAACGGCCTCCTTGACGAGACGGTCCTTCGACAGAGCCTCGTCGGGCTCCAGTCCGTAGGCTTCGGTGCCGAGTCGGTGGGTGGAGACCACCGCGGCCGCACCGTCAAGCTGGGCCTCGCCGAAGACGTAGGTCAGGACCGGGATGAACAGGTCGACGCTGGTGACACCCAGGATCTTCCATGCGCCGTCGCCGCCGTGGTCGAGGAGCAGCTCGAGCAAACGGGTCGAGTTGTACTGCCCGCGCGAGGGATCGAAGGACTTCTCGGGGTCGAACCAGGGTGGGCGTATGCGGACGGCAACCGGGAAGGCTCGTTCCAGAGCCTCGGCGAGTGGATGAAGCCTCTCGTCCCGGTCAGCCAGATAGATCGGAACCAGATCGAGGGTCCCTGCGTTCACGGTCTGCGGAGCTCGTACTTCTTGATCTTGTTGTACAGCGTCACGCGGTCGATGCCGAGAATCTCTGCCGCCCTGGTGATGTTCCACCCGGTGCGCTCGAGCATTCGCGAGACGTGGGCCCTCTCGACGTCGGAGAGCGAGTCCCCCGGCTCCGGGTGACGGCCGTGGTTGATCCTGAGCGGCAGATCCTCGGCGCGGACCACCGGTAGCTTTCCGACGACGAGAGCGCGCTCGATGGCGTTGGCCAGCTCGCGGACATTCCCGGGCCAGTTGTAGCGCACCAGGACATCCACGGCCTCGGGGTCGATATCCTCGAACGGACGATTCATCTGCAGCGCATACCGGCGGAGAAAGTGCCGCGCCAGGAGTGGGATATCTTCACGGCGCTCGCGAAGCGGCGGGATGAAGATGTTGAAGACGTTGATCCGATAGTACAGGTCATCCCTGAACTTCCCTTCCTCGATCAGAGTTTCGAGGTCCTGATTCGTGGCGCAGATGACGCGGAAATCGACGCGAATCGGCTTGCTGCCCCCGACCCGGGTGAACTCCTTGGTCTCCAGGGCCCGAAGTAGCTCCACCTGGGTCTTGAGGCTGATGGCGCCGACCTCGTCCAGCAGGAGCGTGCCCCCGTCGGCCATTTCGAGCTTGCCCTTCCGGCGGTACTGCGCTCCGGTAAAAGCGCCCTTCTCGTGGCCGAACAGCTCGCTCTCGAGCAGCGTCTCGGCCAGCGCCCCGCAGTTCACGGGCACGATCGGGAAGTAACGCCGCCGGCTGTTGGCGTGAACCGCCTGGGCGACGAGCTCCTTCCCGGTCCCGCTTTCGCCCCGGATCAACACGGTGGCGTCGGTCTCGGAGACGGATCGAACCATCTCGAAGACCTCGAGCATCGGTGCGCTCTCGCCGACGATTTCCTGGAAGCCGGAGAGCTGTTCGATCTTTTCCCGAAGCTGGACGTTCTCGGTTTTGAGGCGTCGCTGCTCCAGCGCTTTCCGTACCAGGTGGCTGAGCTCGTCGGGATCGATGGGCTTGGTGATGTAGTCGAACGCGCCCTGCTTGAGGGCCTGAACCGCGGTGTCCACCGACGCATAGGCGGTGATCATGACCACCGCCAGCTCGGGATCGATCTCGCGGATCCGACGTTGGAGCTCGAGACCGTCCATGCCCGGCATCTTGATGTCCAGGAGCACCACGTCCCAGTGAGCCTCCTGCAAGCAGTTCAACGCCTCTTGAGCGTCCTTCGCCGAGCCGGTGTGGTAGCCGTCTTTCTTGAACCAGTTCTCGAGCGAGTCCCTCACCGAGAACTCGTCGTCGACCACCAGCACGCTGGCAGCCTGGCTCTTTGCCGTCGTGTGCTTCTCCTGAGGGCTAACCACTGGCTCTCACCCCTTTCTCTTCGATCGACGTCTCAACGCCGGCCGTGGCCGAATCCGACTCGTCAGCATCGGCGGCCAAGCGTGGGAGTCGGATCCGGAACGTCGTCCCGCGACCGACCTCGGTGTCCACGTCGATCGTGCCGTGATGACGCTGGACGATGCCGTAAACCACGGAGAGTCCGAGACCGACACCATTGCCGCTGTCCTTGGTGGAGAAGAATGGCTCGAAAATGTCGTGAAGGACTTCCGGCGGAATTCCCGGCCCGGTGTCCGACACCGCGAGCTCGACACGGTCGTCGAACGACTCGACGATCACGGTCAGAAGGCCGCCCTCGCCCATGGCCTCGACCGCGTTGACGAACAGTGCGACCACGGCTTGCTGGAGCTGGTCGGCGTCGCACGCCAGCGGGGCCTCGTTTTCGGGGGACCGTGTCTCGAGTCGGACGTTGGCCATCTCGAGGTGGTGGCGAACCAGCATCAAGGCGCGCTCCACGATCGGGCCGACGGAATGCAACGCGAACTCGCCTCCCGACGGCCTGGCAAACAGCAGCAGGTTACGAACGATATTGCCGCACCGACCGGACTCGCTCTGGACGAGCTTCAGGTAGCGGAACACCTCGTCCCGGACCTCGGGGGTGACCTCCTCGTCGCCGAGGGTCCGGGTCACGAGCTTGGCGTAGTTCAGGATTCCGGCCAGAGGGTTGTTGAGCTCGTGAGCGACGGTGGCCGCCAGCTTGCCGAGGGAGGCCATCTTCTCCATGTGGATGATCTGACGCTGCGTCCGGCTGAGCTCCTGGGTCTTTTCCAGGACCTTCTGCTCGAGGGTGTGCGACCACTCGGTGATCTCCCGCCGAGCCTCGTCCAGATCGGAGGTCATGTTGTTGAAGGCCTCGGCCAGCCGACCGATCTCGTTGTGGGCCCTGAGATGGATTCGAGTCTCGAGATCCCCGTGGGCAACCCTCTCGGTGCCCTCGATCAGACGCTTGACCGGCCTGCGGACCATCCGGTTGATGAAAAATGCGGAGGCCGCTCCGATCAAGGCTGCCACCAGAAGCGCCGCGGCGCCGGCCTGGCGTCGGGCCGTGGCCATCTGCGAATCGGCGGCGGCCATCGAGACCATGACGTCGAGCACGCCGAGAACGGTCTGTTCCGATGGGTGAGCGTGGCACTCGGCGCTCGAGCACTCGGGCTCGTTCTCGATGGGGCTGATGAGACCGAGCACCCGCTCCCCTTCGAGGCCATAGACGCGCACCCGACTGTCAACCGGAACCGACTGGAGCGGCTCGGCGGCATCGTGGCAGATCACGCAAGCCTCCGCCTCGAGGTCGACCTTCTCGCCGATCTCCTGTTCGTCGGCGGAGAAGATGATCACTCCCTCCTTGTCGTAAATTCGAATCCCGATCACTCCGGGCGCTTCCGCGATCGTGTTGATGATGTGGTGAACGTCTTCCTTGCGGTTGAGGAGCATGCCGTAGTGCGTCGAGCGATTGATCACCTCGCTCGAGCGGTGGGCCCAGTTGTGGACCGTCTGCATCCACTGCTCGGAGGCGGCGCGCATGCTGATCCACGCATAGCCGGCGAATGCGACAATGACGATCCCGAATAGCCACATGAAGAGACCGAGGCTGAGAGACGAAGTGAGCAAGCCTCCGGAGCGGACCTTCCCGTCAGGTTTCGTCATGGGCCCAGCCTCGCTAAGCCGAGCGTAGCCTCGGGCCCTTCAAGTTGCAAGGTGTGTGCCACGCACCGTCGGGGTTATTTCTTGAGGAGGTTCGCAACCAGCCGAAGATAGGCGGTGGAGCCGAGCATCTTCCGAAGATCGGTGAGCCGCTCGCCGCCGTCGGGAAGTGTCGCACCGACCCGCTCGCTGCCCTTCGAGAGCTGCCGTGCGGCCTGTTGACGCAGCTTGCCCAGCTGGTGCTCGGATCGCTTCCGCATCTGCTCGGCGGAGCGCAACGCGCGGTCTCCCGACGGCGGCTCGCCGCACCGAGCCTCGATCATCCACCCCGACCCGTAAGGGTGCGACGTCACCAGCTGCGGCTCGTCACGCAGGCGGGGGTTGCCCCGTACCACGCTGCCCGAAACCGGGGCACGCACCGGCAGGAGCTCGCCCTCGTCCATCAACCACCCGGTGGCGCATCCCTGGCGCATGAGGCTTCCCTCCGGCGGCAGGATCACGGAGATCGTTGAATTCAGCAGCCGCGCGGCGAAGGCGTCCAACCCCACTCGCACGCGGTCCTTGCCGATCCTTACGGCCCAGGTGTGTCCCGGGTGGTAGCGACGATCGTCGGGAAAATTCCACTCGGCTCCTCGGGGAGCCGTGGGCTCCTCCTCGGCCGATGGAGAGCCGGCGCCCCGCATGGCCTCGTGGAACGGGCAGGCATCGCAGTCGAGCTGCCGGTCACAGAGCTTGTACGCGACCAGCCCCGCGCTCATCCAGATGCAGGAAATCGCGTCCGGGGGCAGGAGTGCCGGGCGATCCTGTCGCTTTCCCATGTCGTCTCCGTCCCTCGCCTACTCGAGGCTCAGGCCAGTCGAGTCACGCCCCTCGAAGAACCGGACTCTCAGCGCGTGCCACTCGCGGTCATCGATGCGCTGAGCCAGGGCGCGAATCGGGAACCCGCCGTCCGCCATCGCTCCAAGAACGTGCCCTCGGCGGCTCGTCCAGCCGGTGACGACGTCCCGCAGCTCCCCGAGCTCGGTGCGCATCCATGCGGTCGCCTCTTCGGCGGCCCGCATCCCCTTGAGCGCTTCGGCGAGTC
>Ga0316187_10000170_pt1 | contig 44470 bp, 43 predicted proteins | sample CroRivburrow1_MG_FD_204927 | JGI IMG/M metagenome (GOLD analysis project Ga0316187, IMG submission 204927) | Coastal sediment microbial communities from Maine, United States - Cross River worm burrow 1 | ecosystem: Environmental > Aquatic > Marine > Coastal > Sediment | place: USA: Maine...
ATCACTGAGCCCCTACCAGCCGCAAATCAGCGATCTGTACTGCGATGGCATCGTCAAAGTGGAGTTGCTGCAGAAAAATCGGGGGCTCAACTTCGACGGTTAACAAACACGGCAGTGGTTGTAGATTTTGTATACTGTCTGATGTATCCGGATAGTTAAGAGGTTATCCCCATGTTTCGCTTACTGTTGATTTTACTGCTGTGGCCATTGACCGGCACAAGCGGCACGTTCGAAATCCAGGACCCGGCCGCCGAAATCTACCAGGAACAGCAGAATCCACAGGAACAACAGCAACCTGAAGAAGAACAGATCGTGGTTGAAGATATTTTTTGCGCCGTGGATGAAGCAGAAGGCAAATGCTGGTGCATCCACAGGGAAACCCATCAAGTAGTTACTGTGATTGAGGAGGAATGCGTGGTTCGGGCGGCGAAAACCACTACCCCCAAACAACCGTAGAGGGACCAACGCGGTTTCGTACGCTACAACGACAGGTGGAAAAACTGGTTGAACGGGCTTCGCGTGTAACCGCCAAATGCCTTTACCCTGATTCTGAAGTCCTGGACATTCAATCAATATGTCCCGTTTTCACCAGGATGGTGCAGCCCTCGCGGCTGAAAGGCTGGTGACGGCTGTAGGACGGATTACGCAGCCAGATGCCTTGTGGATAACGACCCAGTTCGTCTTCAAAGACACCGCTCAGGACAAAAATCTCCTCGCCGCCAGGGTGCGTGTGAGGATTGAAATAGGTCTCGGGATCCCATCGAACCAGGGCCGTGTGTTGTGTCTGAAACGAGTGCAACGGCATCACCGACAGACCGGGAACCAGACCTGGGTGCCATGGCGCAGCGCCGGTATCGATTCGCACCGGTTCCAGGTCATCAGGCTCGAACATGTTGAGCTTGACCAGGATGACACAGCCACTCTCTGATGCGGGTGCATGGCGAGTGCCCGGGGGGTTGCGAAGATAGGTTCCGGCAGGATAGCTGCCGTTCTCATCCTGGAATATGCCTTCCAGCACGAAAATTTCCTCGCCCAGGGGATGAATGTGCGGTGAAAAGCTGGAGCCGGGAGCGTAGCGCACGATGCTGGTCACCTGTCCTGATTCAGCCGCCTCGCGCTCCAGTTTCTTGCGCTGAACCCCCACGGCCGGTGATTCTTCCCAGGGCATGCCCGCCGTCTCGATGGCGATGCGCAATGAGCGATCCATATTCAGAGCTTCTGCCTGATCGCAATTTTTCATCAATCTCAATATCCGTGAAAAGGGTGTATGGTATTTCCTGACAGCGCAGCTAAACAAGGATCCGTTATGAAACGAGCCGCCCAAACCCTATCTTTTTTCGTTTTGATTGTTATCAGCAATTCCCTGCAGGCAGCTGCCAGCCTGGAGAAATGCAGGGAAACCCTGGAGAAATTCAGGGTGCTGGGCGATGTGCCGCAAATGATGGCTCAGTCCTATGGCTATGCCGTTTTGCCCACCATCGGTAAAGGTGGCATCGGCATTGGCGCCGCCGGGGGTACCGGTTGCGTGTTTGCCCAGGGGGCGCACACCGGCAATGTCTCTATGGGCCAGGTCACCATCGGCTTCCAGCTGGGGGGCCAGGCATACAGCCAGATCATCCTGTTCAAAAACGTGGACACATACAACGAATTTACCCGGGGGCAGTTTGAATTCGGCGCCGATGCAACAGCCGTGGCGCTGACTTATGGCGCAGCGGCCGGCGCTTCAACCAAGGGAGCTTCAGCCAGCGCGGGTGACACCAAGGCGACCGGTTCATGGAAAAGGGGCATGGCAGTCTATACCCTGGCCAAGGGTGGCCTGATGTACGAAGCGTCTATTGGCGGGCAAAAATTCAATTTCAAACCGCTGAATAACTGAATCAGCCGTAAATTTTTCTCATCAGCGGCGAAATCTTTCGCATTCCGACCATGGCCGTCGTGGTTAACAATCCTGCCATCATCGCACCCGTGACGCCGCAGGTCAGCGTGTCCTGGCCGGTCAGCCAGAGTCCGGGGATGCGGGTCCGCGGCCCAAGCCAGTCCTGCTGCAGGCGCTCGGGCGTATGGTCCAGGCCATACAACTCACCGCGCTGGTAGCCGCTGAACCACTCGGTGGACAACGGCGTGGAAACTTCGTAGTAATCAACCTGCCCTTCCAGGTGCGGCAGCTTGTCGTACAGATGCCGCATCAGCCGCTCGCCGAGCTCTGCCTTGAACTGCTCGTAGGCTTCTCCACGCTTCCCCCAGGTCGTGCCCTTCCATTGTTCGAACCAGTGGTAGGGCGCGGGTGCAACGATTTCAATCGTCGCCGTTCCCGGATGGCGGTTCAGGTAATCCGGGTCCTTGGCGGACGGGAATGAAACATAGACCACGGGAAACGGTGCGTTCGGATCGTCCATGAACGCCTGCACGGCGCTATCGTAGTCATTGGACGGATAGATCCAGAAATTGGTGCGGGGCAGATCCAGTTCATCAGCCGTTTTCTGCAGGCCGATGTAAATACCGATATGCCCCATGCTGGGCCGGACTTGCTTCATCAGCGGCTCGTAGCCGCAAGCCTTGACTACCTCGTCCGGCAGAAGATGTCGAAACGTGTTGTCCATGCCTGCTGATGAAACAACCAGCGGGCATTCAATCCGGTGCCCGTCTTCCATCTCAACGCCCTTAACCGCGTTGTTTTCAACCAGGATGCGTTTCACATTGGCGTAGGTAAACACTTCCCCACCGGCTTTCTGGATCTTGGGGATGATCGAATCGGCAATGCGCCAGGAGCCACCGACGGGATAGAAACCGCCATACAGGTAATGCCTGGCGATCATCGCATGGACGATGAAAGCAGACTGTTTCGGCGGCAGACCCATGTCTCCCCACTGGCCGCAGATCGTCGCGATCAGGTCCTGGTCATCCGTCAGTTCGCTGAGCACATCGTAAGTCTTACGATAAATGTGGTCCGGTGTTTTCCACTTGCGGTACGGACCGGAAAGGGCTTTCTGCCAGGGCTTCATCACCCTTTCCATGCCGATCATCGAGAGCGCGCCGCCAATCCCCGCCAGCAATTGCACATACTGGTCTATCGCCTGCTCTTCGGCCGGAAACTGCGCCACCAGGTTGTCCCGGAATTCCTGCTTTCCCGCCCGCGCACAGAACACCTTGTCGCCGACGTAGAAGCGATCGTACTCCTCGTCCATCGGCGCCCATTCGAGCTTGCCGTCCGACAGGAAATCGAACAATAGCCGCGTGCGGGTTTTTGCGCCCACGTCGCCAATATAGTGCACGCCCACATCCCATTCGTAACCCTCACGGTCATAAGAGTGGGTGTAGCCGCCAGCCGTGTAATGCTGCTCCAGCACGCAGACCTTCCAGCCCAGTTCGCTCAGCAGGGCGGCCGTGGTCAGGCCACCGATGCCGGAACCTATGACCAGCGCATCGTATTCGGCCGCCAGGCGATTGGGGCGGTAGCGGTAACCGATCCGCAGTGTGCTGGGTTTCATCCCGGATTCCTTACAGGTGCTCCTGCAGAAACATCATGGTCGCCTGGGTGTACACGTCGCGATTCTCTTTCTTACGATAACCGTGCCCCTCGTTCAGCGCGTTCATGTACCAGACCGGCAAACCCTGCGCACGCAGGGCTTCTACAATCTGAACGGCCTCGGTGACGGGAACCCGGGGATCGTTCTCACCCTGCACCACCAGCATCGGGATCTTGATCTTCTCTACGTGGTTCAGCGGACTGATCGATTCCAGGTGGGCGCGCATGGCTGGATCGCGCTCATCACCGTACTCTGCACGGCGCAGGTCACGGCGATAATCCTGGGTGTTTTCCAGGAAGGTCACGAAGTTACTGATGCCCACGATGTCCACCGCAGCCTTGAGCCGATCGCTGTAGTGCACCGCGCTGGCCAGCACCATGTATCCACCGTAACTGCCGCCGAACACGGCGACGCGGTTCTCATCCAGATCGGGCTGGGTGGCGATCCAGTCCAGCAGGGCGCCGATGTCCTTTACCGAATCCTCACGCTTGAAGCCATTATCCAGCGACATGTAGTGCTTGCCGTAACCGTCGGATCCGCGAACATTCGGCCGAATCACCGCCGCACCCAGTTTCTGCAGCCAAAGCTGGTATGTGCTGCTGAACGCTGGCCGCGACTGGCTTTCCGGTCCGCCGTGAATCACCACGATCACGGGGTGCGGGCCTTCACCTTCGGGCTTGTAAACCCATGCGGGGATTGAATCCGGTCCGCCTGAACCGCTGTCGAAGGTGGGAAATGAAACCAGTTCTGGCTGGATAAAGGTGCTGGTATCCAGGCCGCCCAGTTCGCTGTAAGTCCAGCGGGTCAACTCAGTGTATTCGAGCGCGCCTTCTCCCAGGCCCAACACGAACGAGTCGCTTGGCGTCTGCGAAGTATTCAGCGTCATGCCGAGTTTCGAGCCGTCAGGACTGAATTCCAGTCCGCCGATCAGTCCGGTTGGGATCGCATCGACCGCACGGTACTCCCGGCTGGCCATGTCGAGCAGGTACAGCTGGGAAAATCCGTTGTTGTTGACGGAAAATGCCGCGCGGGTCAGGTCGTCGCTCACCACGCCGCTTTCCACGTGCCAGGGAATGTCACCGGTGATCATCTGGGGTGCGGAACCCGCTTCCAATGACTGCCAGGCCAGTTGCTGGAACTCGCCGTTGACATCCGTGATGTAAAAAAAGCCGGTGCCTTCACGGTCGAAAGAAACAGCGAAATTCGAACTCGGATTCTCTGGATCGCCAGCCAGGATGCGGAGTTCCTTCGTCTTCAGGTCCAGCAGGTGAATCCTGGAATCGGCATTACCCACGTAGTTCGTGATCAGCAGCCGCTGGTTATCCGGCGAGAAATCCGTGGGTCCCCACCAGGTTCCGTCAGGTGATTCGAGAATGATGCCGGCCGTTTCCGGATTACTGGTGTTCATCATCCAGACGTCGTTGGACGCGCCGTTTCTGCGGGTGCTCTGATAGGCGATAAATTCACCACGACGATCCCATACGACGGCACCATTACGAGACTCACCATCTGTCAGCATCTGGGCGTCATCTGCACCGGAAGGATCCAGCAGGAAGATCTGAGAAAACTCGCTGCCACCAGCATCCATGGTGAAAATCAGCTTGTCGCCCCGTGGCTGACGCGAAACACCGCCGGCCGGTTCATCGAAAAACGTCAGCTGGGTCCGCGCACCACCGGGGTGGCCCACATGATGGATCTGGGATACATCTCCAAAACGGGTCGTGACGAAGATGCCTTCGCCATCATCGGTCCAGCCCTGGAAGCCCGCAGAACGCACGTTCTGGTAGCGGTTGAGTTCGACCACGACGGACTGGGGAATCTCAGGAATATCTTCCATCACGAGATTGCCGTTATTCGCTTCTCTGCGAACCACTTCCGCCAGTGCCAACGGGCTGAATGCTGCAATTGCCAGGCAAACGGCAAGGATCAGTTTGTTCTTCATAATCTGGGACTCATTTGTTGGGTTGTAAGAATCAGTAAAAATGGATGGACCGGATATCCAGCCTGAATGCTCCGGCGTTTTTGTCAGCCACCATGAAGCCAAGCTGACGTATTTCGGAAGGCGCAACCGGCCCCGCTTCAACCACCGGACGGCCGCGGAAAACCGGCGCAAATTGATCAAAATCCAGGCGGATCTTCTGCCATTGCTCTGAAGTCGGAAATTCCACCCGCCAGGCGATTCCATCGTACCGGCCATCCTGGCGTATTCTGAGTTGGTAGGTGCGCCCATCACCACGAACCTCCAGCTGCACACCCACGGCTTTCGCCAGATCTACATCGACCGGGCGACGGACCGAAGCGAAACCGCCATTATTCTCCAGCGAGAGTTCACCTTCAAAACGTAAACCGTCAGCCGATTCGCTCATGCCGCCACTCGACACACCACCCATGACGCCATCGTTGATCGAGCGCCAGGGTTCGGGATCAAGTTCCAGTGCGAGCAACATCAGCACACTCAGCATCAGCCGAATTTCTTCTCGTGTGCATCCAGCGTTTTGCCGACTTTCTGCAACGCCTTGACCAGCCGGTCATGAACCGAGTCACCCTTATTGTCGCGGTCCAGCAGCGCCGCAGTGTGCGCCGCACACAGGTTTTCGGCGTGCTGCCAGCTGTGGATCAACTCTTCCGCCCAGTCGCGAAAATCCTGCACCGCGCCGGCCCGGCGTTCCAGCGCCTTGGCCAGTGTTGGATGAAAACTCACGGAGTCACCCAGCCCCGCCAGGCGCAGGGGCAGGGGCAATCGCATATACATCAGGGTGTCGTCCGAATGGATGGTCATGGACACTTTGTGCAGCGCCAGTACGGATGAAAAATGGACGTTCTCATTGTCGGAAACAAAATCAACACCCCGTGGCACCGAGAAATCAAAATCATCAGCATAAAGCTCGTGCAGCGCGGGGTCTTCAGTACGGAGCTCTGCCCAGGGAAGGTCGGAAAAGCGCTCATGGTGCCTGGCCGTTCCGTATAACACCGCAGCTGGAAACTGCTCGTGCGTTTTCTGAACATGAACGGTATGAAATGGGTGGAGATTAAGGACAGCCTCTATTTGCTTTCCGCCATTCGTCATTTCCTCTACTTTTTGCAGGGTCTCCCGGTCAAAGGTATACGAATCCAGCAAAACGAATTTGCCGCTGGCCAACCGGGCCAGTGAGGCCTGCGTTCCCACATCGATGACGCCAGCGATTTTGTAGGAGCCCCTGATGTTCCAGAAGCCTTCACCAACGTGGATAACCGGTCCGCTCATCTGCATTCAATCCTTATTGAGGTGCCAATAATGGCGTAATGAAATTATCATCTACCGCCTTCTGTAACACTTCGGGCGGCAACAGCCCCTGGGCCAGCAGAAAATCATGAAAATCTTTCTGATTAAATTTGTCCTTCAGACGCAGTTCAGTCTGGGCACGTAACGACTGCAGGTGCTCATACCCATAATAGTACGCCGTGGCCTGCGCAGGCGACCTGAAAGTGTAGCGGTCAATCTCGGTCTGTGCACTATGATCGTCCTCCATCACCTCTTCCATCAATACACGCTTGGCTTCCTCAGCGCTGATCAGGCCGAGGTTCAGCATCGGGTCCAGCCAGATCCGCGCCGCGCGCAAGAGCCGGTGCTGAAGCGACAATAACTGCCCTTCCAGTGGCATGTAGGGTTTTGTAATCGCCTCGGCATAAAGCGCCCAACCCTCAACATTTGCGGAATTAAAAGCGAATAGCGCCCGCGCGGTGGAAACGCCGCCTCGCAACATAGTGGTGAACTGCAATTCGTGGCCCGGCCGCGCTTCGTGGGCCGACAAAGTCCACATCATCGCCGGAAAAGCGTAATCGCTGACGGGCCAACTGCCATCTTCATTTTGGGTAATAGCCGGCACGATGAATTCGGGAAATTCTCCTGTATTGCCTACCAGGCGGGGCACATCGAGGTGGGCCGATGGCTGTTGCGCGGTCTCGGCCGCCGTAGCCATGCGAACACGCGCCGGTTCATCCGGCAGGGAAATCAGGCCTTCGCGTTCAATGATGACATCCAGCTCCTTCATCACTTCCTGGTAACGCGGCATCAGCTGATCGCCGTGAACCTGGTCTTCTTTCAGCAACCTGATGACTTCACGGTAGTCCGCGGTGTCAAAACCCTTTTCCGCAGCGACAAGAGGCGCCAGCGCCATCATCTCGTTGCGGATATTCATGAAACCCACCTGTCCGGTCTTGATCAGCTCTTCCGGGCTGTCGTCAACGCCGTAATTCCTGAGTTGCAGTTCATACAGCTCGCGCGGCAAGGCTGATTCATCGCGCGTGTTCGGCAAAATCGTATTTGCGACCCAGGTGTTGAACCCGGTCAACTGCTCAGAAAGAAGGGCCAGGTCTTCTTCATAGCCTTCCAGCCCGGTTGCACTGAAAACGTCCTGTAATCCCTCGATCATGACCGGCGCCCGCTCCAGGTCCTGCTCGACCTCTCCCTTGAAGGGTTTGATCAGTCCGGGCACTTCCATGCGCTCAGTCAGCCGTTGCCGGGCCAGCTCTGTCAGGGGTTCAAAGCCTTCAGCCTGCCCCGTATATTTTTTCAGCCTTATCAGGGCGGCTTTCTGCCGCTCCGGTGGAACCTGCTTGTCAAGCAGACCATTGAAGCCTGCAAAAATCAGCCCCGTCAGGTTGCCGTAGGGGAGCACTTTTTCATAGTTGATCCGGTTGGTCTCCATGTTGTCGCGCATCGCCTTGATCATGATCTGAATGTCCTGGATCACCCTGGGATCTTCTTCGGTCGCCAGCAAACCGTTCAGGTAAGTGATGTTCTCCTCGGCGGTGGCTTGCTGTCGCTCATAGAGTTCAGCCCGCATGTCGAAGATGTCCTCGTCGTAGCCGTCCACCCCCATTTGCCCCGAAAACTCGGGTGCAAATTTTGCGTTGGACTCGAGCACCCTGTAGGCAATCTCGTTGGAACGCTTTACCCAATCCGGGGTGAAGTTGGAAGCACCCTGAGCGTGGGCGGTGGAGGTCAGGATGGCCGTGCAAAATGAAAGGCAGATGAGCGCCGCCTTATGGGATGGTGCGGATTTCATGGAGATTCCTCAGCAAATAAAAAGTGAGGTCAGACTAACCCAAGGCGAGTCTGATCGCATGGGCGAAACGTCATAGGCCCTTTCGGGGTTTTTAACCGCCCATCACTGCCTGCACGTAGGGCTGTACTTTTTGTCTCGCCGTTGCCGTGCTGTCACGGTCTTCCAGGCGTTCAAACCAGGCCTGAACCCTTGGCAGTTCATCGAGTGAAAGGCCCACGGCACCGGCCTGCTCCATGTAGGCCAGGGCAAAAGGCTCCGCAATCGACAGTGCCCCGTTGGCCAGCCATTCTTTGTCGCTCAACCACCGCTCAACGATTTTGAGTTGCTGGTTGGCAAACTTCACCACCTCGGCGCAGCGGGCCTCGTCCGGTTCGCCCATGCCTGCAGCGTTCTTGATGATCTTCTCGTAATATAATGTGGTCAGCCAGCGTCCGGGATGGCAGGTAAAAAAGGTCATCCACTGGTCTACCCGGGCTCGCTGCAACTTGTCGGCCGGATAAAGCGGTGATTTTTCTTCGCTGGCCACGTAGCGACAGATCGGGCCCGATTCGAACAGAAATTCACCATCATGTTCCAGGACCGGAACTTTACCTGCTGGCGTCATCGCCCGGAATTCGTCCGTACGATTCTCCAGCTTCATCAGGTTGACAAAAACAAACTCGAATTCGACCCCCAGTTCCTCGAGTACATAAACCGTTTTCATGCTGTTCTGGGTGAAAAAGCCGTGCAGTCGATACATGGGGGACTCCGTTAAATGTCAAACAGAAAAGAAACCCAGTATACGACCGGTGAATGCTAATCACTAACTGGTAGGGTTCAGATAATCCTGGCGGCCCGTATCAATTCACTGCCTTCTTGATTCTTTCGACCAGGTCCAGCGGGAAGACGATGGTCGAACTCTTGTCGCCCGCAATTTCTGTCAGTGTCTGAAGATAGCGCAGTTGGATCGCGTTGGGTTCATCCACCAATATCTTTGCCGCTTCCACCAATTCGGTCGCGGCTTGCTTTTCCCCGGTGGCATGAATGACCTTGGCGCGCCGCTGCCGTTCAGCTTCGGCCTGGGCTGCAATCGCACGAATCATGCTCTCGTCCAGATCCACATGCTTGATCTCGACGTTGGCTACCTTGATACCCCAGGCGTCGGTCTGCCGGTCGAGTATCGCCTGGATATCGTGATTCAGCGCGTCACGCTCTGAGAGCATGTCGTCCAGCTCATGCTGACCGAGCACAGAACGCAAAGTCGTTTGAGCCAGCTGGCTGATGGCTTCCAGGTAGCGTTCGACCTGGATAATCGCCTTTTCCGGATCGATCACACGGAAATAAACCACCGCGTTCACCTTCACCGAAACATTGTCCTTTGAAATGACGTCCTGCGTGGGCACATCCATGACGATCACGCGCAGGTCCACACGCTCCATCTGCTGGATGACGGGGATCACGATGATCAGCCCCGGGCCTTTGACTTTCCAGAACCGGCCCAGCTGAAAAATGACCCCGCGCTCATATTCGCGCAGAATCTTGATCGCATTGATAATGATGCCGAGCAGTGCCAGTGCCACAATTCCAAACAGATAATCAATCATCTTCCTGCTCCTGTAGCGTGGTGCCCGCCGGCCGAACCTTGAGCGTCAGCCCGTCCAGCCCGGTGACCACGATATCCTGTTCTGCCCGCAGCGGGGATTCGGCGACTGCGTGCCAGCGTTCACTATGAACAAAGACTTCCCCTTCGTTATCAAATCCCTCCAGAGCCGTGCCGGTAGCCCCAATCAGTTGTTCCCGGCCTGATACAACCGGTCGCTGACGCGCCCTGATGGCAAACCAGACAATGGCCATCAGGCCGAGCGACCCCGCCACTGCGATCGAACCGATCAATGCCCGTGAAACCGCAAAGCCCGGCACGTCGGTGTCAATCAAAATGACTGATCCTATGACCATGGCAATAATGCCGCCGATGCCCAGCGCACCGAAGCTGGGCGCCATCACTTCCGCAATCATCAGGATGATTCCAAGCAATATCAGGCCCAGTCCGGCGTAGTTAACCGGCAGCATCTGGAGCGCATAGAGCGCCATTAACAGACAGATCGCTCCGACCACGCCGGGAACAATGGCGCCTGGGTTGTACCCTTCAAGCACGAGACCATAAATCCCGATTAAAAGCAGCAGGTAGGCAATGGTAGGGCTGGTGATGACGCTCAGCAGTTCATTGCGCCAGTCAGGTTCCAGTTGCTCGGTGGTGAGCCCCCGGGTCTGCAACACATACTCCTGGTCGTTCACCTCGACCGTCATGCCATCAATCTGTTCGAGCAGGTCCGCGACACTCACAGCAATCAGGTCAATCACTCCCCGCTCAAGCGCCTCCTCGCTGCTGATGCTGGCCGCTTCACGCACCGCAAGCTCGGCCCATTCGGCATTACGGCCCCGCTTTTCAGCCAGTCCACGAATATGGGCGACGGCGTCATTGACGGCCTTTTGAGCCATCGCATCTCCCGCTACAGGCGGTTTTTTATCAGCTGAATCCGCAGTTTCCCCGGTTTCCCCGGTTTCCCCGGACTCCTCGTCTTTTTTCATCGGCTCAGGCCTGGGGGTCCCACCCATAATCGCCACCGGCGTCGCGGCGCCAACATTGGTTGCCGGGCTCATGGCCGCGATGTGGCTGGCATAAAGAATATAGGTGCCGGCACTTGCCGCGCGGGCGCCTTGCGGGGCCACATATGTGGCAACCGGAACCGTGGACCTGAGAATGGATTTGACGATGTCGTGGGTAGATGCCTCCAGTCCGCCCGGCGTATCCAGACGGATGACGACGAGGGCTGCCTGGCGCTCCGCGGCGATCTCGAGCGAGCGGGATATGTAATCCCGCGTGGCCGGGCCAATGGGCCCCTGCACGTCAAGGACAATGACCTGGCGCTCAGGCTGGCCAGGCGTTGAATCAGGGGCTTCCTGACCCTGCGCATCGCGGGCCCAAAGCAACATGATGGCCAGGACCAGAAAGAACCATCCGGCCTTCTTCACCATCAACTCTGCACCGCCCATGTGCACGAACACCTCCCTTTTGAAGAGATACCTGTATTGTTATGGACAACGCGAACGGCCGCCATGTTCCAGGTCAAGGTATATAGACAGAGGGGGTTAGGCTAAAACTGCTCCCACACGGGCGTGACTTTGCCGGGCAGCCTTGAAAATGACCCCAGTTCAGCCCACCGCTTGCCGGGCATGTGAAAATCCGAGCCACAGGAGGCCAGCAGATCGAGCTCCACGCACAGCTGTGCCATTCCCGAGGTTTGCTGTGGTGTTTGCTGACCCGAGATCACTTCCATGCCCTGGCCGCCCAATTCAATGAAATTTGCCAGCAGCCTTTTCAGTTTGGTCCTTGTGAGCTTGTATTTCAGGGGATGGGCCAACACCGGGATACCGTTCGCGTCGCGAATCCAGTCAATGATTTGGGATAAATCCGCCCAGTGTTGCCTGACATCACCGGGCTTGCCGTCGCCCAGGTAGTTTTTGAACGCGGCCTGCATATTCTTCGCCTTGCCGATGTTGATCACATGCCGGGCGAAATGGGGTCGCCCGATGTAACGGCCATTGGCAAGCTCCAAAGCGCCTTCAAAAGCGTTTTCGATCCCCCGTTTCTCGAGGTTCTCACCGATTTCCCGGGCGCGCTGCAGGCGGGCATCTGTCTGAAAGGTCACACCGGCGGTAATCGCATCGCTTTTGAGATCAATGTTCAGGCCGAGGACATGGATACCGGTGTTTTGCCATTGCGTTGAAAACTCGATTCCGGCAATCAGCTCAATGCCCGCACCACCGTTCGGCAGATGTGAGTAGGCATCCACGGTATCGTGATCCGTGATGGCAAGTACATTGACGTTTTTTTCCAGCGCCAGACTGACCAGGTCCACCGGATGAAGTGAGCCGTCTGAAAGCGTTGTGTGGCTGTGAAGATCAAAAATCATGAAGAGCTGCTATCGTATATACCGTCGAGAAAATGCCCGGAGGAAAGAATAGCATGCCGATGATCCTGCTTATCGAGGATAACCATGACATTGCTGCCATGGTCGGCGAGCACCTCGAAGCTTCCGGCTATGAGCTGGATTATGCCGCCGATGGCATCACCGGCATGCACCTGGCGGTGACGCAACCGTTCGATGCCATCATCCTGGACCTGATGTTGCCCGGCATGGATGGCATGGAAATTTGCCGCAAACTTCGCGGAGAAGCAGCCAGGAACACACCTGTTTTGATGATGACGGCGCGCGACACGCTTGAAGACAAGGTCGCAGGGCTGGACGCCGGCGCCGATGACTACCTGGTCAAGCCATTCGAGCTGGAAGAGCTCGACGCCAGGCTCAGGGCGCTGTTGCGCCGCGCGGGTGGTGACCTGGCGCCAGAGCTTATGCGTCTTGCGGATCTGGAGATCAATGCAGGGACGCTGGAAGTTCGCCGTGCCGGAAAACGGCTTAACCTGACACCGATCGGCCTCAAGCTGCTGATCGAACTGATGAAGGCCTCGCCCCGGGTCATGAGTAAACGGGCGCTCGAACGAAAACTCTGGGGTGATATTCCGCCCGATAGTGATGCCCTGCGCAGCCACCTCTACAAACTGCGCAAGGCCATGGACAAGCCGTTCGAAAATCAGCTTCTGCACAATGTGCCTGGCATGGGTTACCGGCTGGCAGATCTCGATGAAGACTGAGCGGGGGCTGAGCCGCAAGCTGGGCCGCGAACTACTGCTGCAGGCGATTTATATCAGTCTTGCCGTGATCGTCAGTGTTTACGTGGCTGCCCGCCTGATGGAAAGCCTGCTGATCGAACAGGCCATCGAACAGGAGGCAGACTATTACTGGGCGCGAGAGGCCAAACGCCCGGGCAGCGCATTGCCCGACACCAAGAACCTGACCGCATACCGGTACGGCATGGGGGACGGGGTACCCGCGTACCTGAGTGACCTGCCGCCGGGCTTTCACTCGCAGGATGAGCCCCGTAAAACACTGACTTTTGTCACCGAACAAAACGGTGAGCGCCTCTACCTGGTGTTCGAGGCTGGCCAGGTTGGAGAACTGGTGACCCTGTTCGGCATCGTTCCGCTGGCCCTGGCCCTCATCGTCATTTACCTTTCGCTCTACAGCGCGTACCGGATTTCCAGGCGTGCCGTATCACCAATCGAATACCTGGCCCGGCAAGTGAAGACCATCAATCCGGCTGATCCGGACGCCTCGGTCTTTGAACTGGTGCCGTCCAAGGACACAGATAACGAAATCCGGGTGCTGGCCGAGGCGCTGCAGGACCTGGCCACCCGTGTCACCGACTTCACGGAACGCGAGCGCCGCTTTACGCGCGATGCCAGCCACGAGTTACGCACACCGCTGACCGTTATCAAGATCGCCGTGGACCGTCTTCTGAAGAACGAGATGCTGGATGAAAACAGTGAACAGACCCTGCTGAGAATCCGCAATTCGTCGGAAGACATGGAACGTCTGACCATGGCGTTTTTGCTGATGGCCCGGGAATCCGATGAAGGACTGCCCAAGGACTGGGTTTGTGTCAACGAGATTATCGATGCCGAAGTGGACAGGCTGAAAATAATTGCGCCGAACCACGATATTTCCATCAGGGTTGAAGCAAAGGCTCGCCTGCTGGTTCGCGCCCCGGAAAAGGTCCTGGAAAGCGTCATCGGCAACCTGCTGCGCAATGCACACGCTTACACTGACGACGGGCAGGTGACCGTAAGGATCGAAGACCATGCAGTCACCATCGATGACACTGGACCCGGTATGGCGCCGGCGGATGTCGAGAAAGTTTTTCAGCCTTACTACCGCAATCAGCGACAACGCGGCGGCTTCGGTGTCGGGCTGACCATCGTCAAGCGGCTCTCTGACCGGCTGCACTGGCCCATCGAGGTCGATTCAGAAGTCGGCAGGGGAACCCGGGTCACGGTCCGGTTTCCGGAGGCGGACAGCCAGAATTCCTGAATCTTCACACGTTCTTCACACCGCCGGCACACCCCCTTCACATCACTGCTCGTAAACTCCTTCGGAAACTTACCAAAGGTGGAGGAAAACCGGATGGGTCACGTGATCAAAAATCTCGCATTTTTCAAGATCGGCTGGGTTGCCTGCGTGATGTTCGCAGCAGCCGGGAAACCCGGACTTGCGACCCTCTCCGTAGCGGCCGTTGCCCTTGTGCACCTCATGGGCGTGAAAGTTCCGCTAAAGGAAGGCCTGCTTCTGCTGGCGGCTGCCTTGATGGGACTGGGCTGGGAATCCTTCATGGTCTGGACTGGCCTGGTGCGGTACCCGGGACACGAAAGCGCAGCACTGGCGCCCTACTGGATCGTTGCGATGTGGGTTCTTTTTGCCACCACCATCAACCACGGTCTTCGCTGGGCTAAACGCAACTGGTGGGTGGCGGCACTGGCCGGACTGCTCGGCGGGCCGATGGCCTTTTTCGGCGGTATGAATCTCGGTGCGGTTGAGTTTGACCACACAGGCGTGGCGCTGGTGATGATCGGGCTGGGCTGGGCCATGTTACTGCCCGCTTTAATCCTGGTGGCGGACAGTATCATCGACAGCCCCTGGCTGGAGCCTCGCCCCAACCGGGCTACTCGCGTTGAACCCCGCAAGCTGTCTCACCTGGAGCTGGGCTATGAATAAATTCACCATGCAAATCATCTCTGCAACTGCGCTGACACTGGGTATATCGTGCTTACAACCTGTGCAGGCCGACAGTGTGGACGCTGCATTTGCCGAAGATGAACAGCAGCAACTATGGCGGTTCAAAGTTTCCCTGGACAAGCGGGAAATCGGTTACCACGATTTTCTGGTGACGCGACAGGGTACCCGGCGCATGGTTGAAATCAGCGCCGATTTCGATGTGAAAATCCTGTTCATCAATGCATACAGCTATGATCACGACAACCGCGAGATCTGGCAGGATGGATGCCTGCAGCAGATCGAGTCTGAAACCGACGACAACGGCGATCTGCTCAAGGTTGTTGGAGAAACCGTGACTGAAGGCTTTACGCTTGTCACCAACACCGGCGCGCAGCAAACCATTGACTCGCCGTGTGTAAGGAGTTTTGCCTACTGGAATCCAGCCTTCCTGGAGTCCAGCCAGTTGCTGAATTCACAAACCGGCGAGATCGTGGATGTGAACATCACGGGCCAGGGCGAAGATACCCTGTTGATCGATGACCAGCCTGTGCCGTCAATCCGTTATGAAATTGAGATGGCAGCGGGTCCCATTACTCTCTGGTACACCCGCGACAGCGGGCAATGGCTCGGTCTGCAAGCGGCCACTGAAGGCGGCCGCACACTCCGTTACGAGCCTGTGCAACTGCCTTTCTCCACCAGCGGGGAACGTGTACGTCTTGCCAAAAGATAGGAACGGTTACCGGGAACGCGCATAACCTGTCAGCTCGACGTACCCGCGCCCGCTGATGCTATGCCCGCCTCTCGACCCTTCGACGTCAACAGCGCCTTCCCAGTAACGCACCGTCGTGACCAGTTCCTGGTCAGGAATCACGGGGCTTATGGTCAGGTCCAGGTCCAGTGACGGCACTCTGAGCTCCCAGCCTGCAGGATAGGTTCCGCCGCGCGGGCTCTCCCAGTTGGCCGTTTCCCGGACCATCACTTCCTCACGATCCAGGTGCCAGGCTTTGCCGCCCTTATCGATCCAGGTCCCGGCACTGTGGCGATCCTGGCTGCCATCGTATTTTCTGAGGTTATAAAACATCAGGTCGCTGCCGTCGGATAACTGCAAGGCAAACCAGTCCCACCCCTGTTGATCATCGTCAAGCGCGCTGCTGCTCCATTCGCGATCCAGCCAGGATGTGCCGGTTACCGTGTAATTCTCTCCTCCCACTTGTAACTGGCCCGTACTGCGCAGCCTGGGAATCGAGTAGTAGTAAGAAGCATTTCCGATGGTATCGGATTTTTGGGACAGGCCATCGACGCCGTTGAGCACAATGGGTTTTTCAGCATGTAAATCCAGCTGCAGTCCGAGTTCGTCCGCTGCCACCCGGAGCTGCCAGCGCTCAGGCGATCCGCTGCTTTGGACATTTTTTTCATCCTCGGCAATCGACCAGTCTTCAATCCACACCCTGAACGGGATGCTTTGCGCACCGGCCAGACCCAGCGCACCCCTGGCCGCTCTTTGTTCTACATGAAACTTTCTGTTTTCTTTTTCCGTCACTGCGAAGTGGGCTATGTAGACCTGGTTGGTTTTCCAGGATGACGAAACCGATGGTTCCGGAGGTTCCGGAGTAAGAGAAAACCGGAACAGGGTGAACTCATAGCCAAAACGCCGTCCGCTGTCGTCTTCCAGGTTACCGGTCAGGTACCACCATTCGTTGCGAAACTCGGGGTGAGGACCGTGATCCCGGGGGAAGGTGAATGCACGCGGCGATCGGGCAATGGCATAGCCTTCCGGACGTTTACTCCCGAGCAGTTCTGACAACCGCTGACCACCACCCGCACCGTCCGCGACCGGCATTTCGGGCTGTTCCGGCTTGAAGGCATTCCCAATCATAAACAGCACTGGCAGCATGAGCACCAAACCTGAAAAAATGAGCAGTTTCTTGCTGATCGCCTTATTCCTCCCTCATGGCCAGGGCCGGAGAGCTGGCGGCCGCCCGCCAGGACGGGTAAATTCCCGCCAGAAACGCGGCGACGATGGAAAAAGCGATGGCCACGGCAAGAACCTGCCATGACAGCAGGATATCCATTTTCCAGCCAAAAGCCCGGCGATTGATGACGTCAATCAACATCCAGGCCATGACCAGGCCCAATGGCACCGCGGCCAGCCCGCTGAACAGACCTATCACTGCTGTCTGGGTTGTGACCATTCCGCCGAGCTGAAAGGGTGTCATTCCCAGCGCGCGCATCACCGCCAATTCCCTGGCGCGTTCCATTTGCAGAGCCAGCATAGCGCCCAGGATGCCAATAAAAGCCACCCCGGTAGCCAGCCAGTAAAGAACATCGGTAATAATGAAGGTGCGGTCAAAGACCCGCAGGGACAGTTCACGAATCTCGGCGTCAGAGCGCATCACCAGTGGTTGGCGATCTTTCGCTACGGCTTTCAGTTGATTCATCACGTCGGCGGGTTCCGCGCCGGGAACGAGGGCAAGACCGATGGAATCGATTGCAGGGTCGTCCCAGAACCGGTCATAACTTGCACGGCTGATCAGAACGGCCCCTCCATTGACATCATAGCTGCGGAATGTACCCACGATGTTGAATGCCTGTTCACCCGAGCCGGTAACCAGGCGGATCGTATCGCCGGCACCCACATCCCGCCGGTAAGCCAGCGGCTCCGAGACCATCACCCCATCCTCGTTTTCAAACCCGTCCCAGGCCTGGACAGGATCTGCGTCGAGAATCTCCGAGCCGGGATAACGGCCGGGCGCGAGCTGCAACACGAACAGACGAACCCGTCCTTCCGGGCTTTCAAGCCATATCCTGCGGCTGCTGCTGTGGTCTGCTACGCCCGGTGTTTGAACCAGTTCACGAATCAGGGACGGATCCAGGGTGGAACCCGACGCCGCCACATAGAGATCAGACTGCAGGGTCCGGTCCAGCCAGGTGCTGACCGAACCACGGAAGCTTTCCACCATCACACTGACACCGATTGTCGCCGAGACGGCGACCGCCAGGGCCACGATGGCGACACCGGTACGACTGAGATTCGCTTCGATTCCACTGACCGCCAGCCTGGCGCTGGTTCCACCCAGCCGGCCCGCCAGGGGAGCGAGGCTTACTGCCATGACTCGCACCGCCAGCGGGACACAAAGCGCAAACCCGAGAATCAACAGGAAAACCGCAGACAACCCGGCTACCAGGTGGCTACCGGAGATTCTCAACAGGAACACTGCCGCCAACCCAAGAACTATTCCAAAGAGCGCGAGAAGCGGCACGGTTTGCCGGCCGCGCTGCTCGATAACCGATCTTGCCAGCGCCAGTCGCGGCGGATAAGAAGCTGCTTCGATGGCCGGAATGAGCGCCGAAACCAGGGTCGCACCCAGTCCGGCGGCAAGCCCCTTGACCAGCGTAAACGCGCTGATCGAAACATCGGTGACCGTCACCCTGAAATACAGATCGTTAATGGAACGCGATACCAGCACCAGCAGGTAGTCACCCAGCCAGATGCCTAGCAGCACACCCATGACCGCCCCGACCAGGCCCAGCGCCAGTCCTTCTGTCAGGATCAGCGTAAATGTCTGGCCGCGGGTCACTCCCAGAGCCCGCAGAACACCGATCAGACCGCGCCGTTGCAACACGGCAAAACTGACGCTGTTATAGATAAGGAACAGTCCGACCAGCAACGCAAGCAGGCTCATCGCGGACAGGTTGGTCATGAAGGCTGTGCTCATTTCGGTCATCGAACGGGTCCGGCCGGACGCTTCGAGTAACTGGGTTCCGGGCGGCAGAAGGTTCTCAAGCGTTTCGCGCCGGCCCGAATCTCCGGCAGGAATCCGCACATCGATACGCGAAAGTCTGCCGGCCATATCCAGCCACTGCTGCGCAACCGCGATATCGACGATCACCAACTCACCCAGCAACAGCGATGGATCACCGCCAATCTGGCCTAGCAGGCTGCCCTGGAATACCCTCGCGCCGGACTGGACTTCGAATCCATCACCCGTGCGAATCCCCAGCATGGCGGCAGTTTCCCGGGACATCAGCGCCGCGCCCGGGTCCGTCAGCAGGCTGCCGAACAGGGTTTGCACTGAATCCGCCGTCGTACCGGCGTCATCCGCCACTTCCAGGCTGAAACTTCGTATCTGCTGTTCGGCAAACAAGTCAATGCCGAGCACCCGGACATCCACGCCGTTCAACTTCACGCGGCCTTCTACAACCGGCGCCATGCTGCGAAAACCGTGTTTCACCCGCCATTGAACATAGAGGGATTCCTGGATCCCGCGGGGGCCACCGATGACCTGGTGGGTGGCCTCGCCGGTGAGGGTCTCCATCGACAGGGCAAAAGCTTTTCTCGAGCTCTCGGTGGCAAGGTCCACCGCGACGATCACCGCCACACCGATGCAAATGCCCAGCAGCGCCAGGGCAAGTTGCCAGGGGTGCCGCAACAGGTAACCCATGCTGGCGCGGTAAAGCGCTGGCATCAAGAGGTTCCTGGAGGTTCCGGCAAGGGCGCCAGCCTGCCGTCATGAAGCTCCAGCACCTGGTCGCAATAGGCCGATACGGTGGCACTGTGGGTGGCTACGATCATCGTGCGCCCGGTTTGCCGCACCAGCCTGTCCAGTAGATCGAGCACTTCCTGTGCTGTCCTGTCGTCGAGATTGCCAGTCGGCTCGTCGGCCAGCAGCAGGGACGGGCTGTGGCAGAGGGCCCTGGCGATCGCCACCCGCTGACGCTCACCACCGGATAAAACATCCGGGTAACTTTCGCTGCGATCGGCCAGCCCCACAGCGTCCAGTAATTCGAGCATGCGCCGGTTTGATTCCTTGCCGGGCACCCGGTTGAGTTCCAGCACGAGACGCAGATTATCGGCAACGGTCAAAGTCGGCAGCAGGTTAAAAGACTGGTAGATGAAACCGATATGTTCACGCCGGAACAGCGTACGTTCCCGCTCATTCATATGGGTCAGGTTGAGCCCTGCTACTTCTACCTGTCCCGAATCCGGGGTATCGATTCCACTGATCAAATTGAGCAGAGTGGACTTGCCGGATCCGCTGCGGCCACGAATCGCCACCGATTGGCCCTGCAGAAAATCCGCACTGACCTGGTCCAGAACACAATGTTGTTGTAATCCTTCGGCGAAAGTCCGGGTCAACTGTTTGAGACGAACCTGGACGACAGGCTGGGTAGATTGCATGCTCATGATGGGCCCTAGTCTAACAATTAAGGAATCGGTGTTGATCGCTACTTTTTTCAGAACATTTTCGACTGTCCTGCTGGTCGTCCTGTTAGTGACCGGCTGCTCCACGGCGTTTACCTACAGGCACCTGGATTGGCTGATTCCCTGGTATGTGGACGGTTATGTCGATTTGACCCGTGATCAGAGGCACCTGTTGCAGGATCAACTGGGGCCGTTGCTGCAGTGGCACGAAGGAGAGGAGCTGGACCGCTACCTGGAGATTCTCGGCCAGGTGGAAGCGGACCTCCAGGAGGAAGTGACGCCAGCACAGGTACGGTCCTGGGCTGACGAGGTCATCTCCGCTGTCGAGCGGCTGGAGCAGAACATGTTGTCTGTTGCCCTGGCATTCAGCGAATCCCTCAGCGATGAACAACTGACAGAGTTCATCGAAAGCGTATGGGAAGAACACCGGGAATATGAAGAAGAATATCTGTCCCGCACCGACCAGGAATATATCGAGGAAAACGCGGAAAACCTGGAGGATTTCCTCGAAGAATATACAGGCAGGCTGAATGATGAGCAGGAAGCCGCGCTGTTTCGTGCCGCCGGGTCATTGCGCCGGTTCGATTCAGCCTGGCTGGAAGATCATGAACAATGGCTTAACACCCTGGGGCCGTTGCTGAAAAGAGAGCCCGGCTGGGAGGACGCCATCAGGGTCGCCTACGCCAACCGGACGCTGGAACGGCCGCCGGAATACATGGAACTCCTGGAATACAATATGGACGTTGTTGCAACGGCGGTCGCTGAAGTTCTTAACTCACTCACTGAAAAACAGCAAAACCACCTGTTTGAGAAAATCGACGACTTGCGATCACAAATCCGGAAGCTGCTCAGCAAGCGCAATTTCTCAGCCGCTAACTGACCGCGTCTTTAGATAGAACGAATTATTCCACCTTCAACACGCTGCGCACTGCCATTCACCGCACCATTTTGTGCAAGAAATAATATCGCGTCAGCTACCTCTTTCGCGTCAACAAACCGTTGAATGAGCGAGGTTGGCTCGTGTTCTGAAAAATAGCTCTCAATGACTTCCTGAACGGGCCGTTGTTCTTCAGCTGATAAACCCTCGAAGTAACTTTCAACACCCTCTGTCCATGTCGGGCCCGGTAAAACCGAGTTGACGGTTACGTTTGTCCCCTTGGTCAGTTCCGCCAGTCCCCGCGACAATGAAATCAGAGAAGTTTTGGTCATTGAATAATGGATCATTTGGGGTAGCGGTTTAATACCCGCCTCGCTCGACACATTGATGATTCTGCCCCAGTTATTTTCCAGCATGGACGGCATGAGCGCGCGGCACAGGCGCACGGCACTCATGATATTGATCTGGAAATAACGCAGCCATTCTTCATCATCCACATCAAAAAAGTCGTCGACGCTGAAAATCCCGACATTGTTGATCAGTACGTCTACCTTGCCCAGCTGCGCCAATTGATCAATGACTTGATGACACCCTTCGGCGGTGCCCAAATCACCATCCACGCATCCGAAAGCACCCAGCGCCGAGCAAGCCGATTCAACGGCTTCACGTTTGCGGCCATGGACAATAACCCGCGCTTTTTGTTCGACGAACGTTTCGGCAATCGATCGACCGATTCCCTTGGTGGAGCCCGTGACGAGAATGAACTTTTCATTTATATCTGACATATCATCTACCTTTTGAGCGGTCATTCCGGTGGCGGAAATGCAGCGCACTGCTCGATCAGCCAGTCCCTGAAATCGGCCACCTTCGGGAGATCGAAATACTGTGGCGGCGCCACGAAATAATGCGACCAGTCGGTTTTGACGATCGCATCCACGGGTCGAACCAGTCTGCCCGCACTGATATCACGTGCAACCAGTGACCAGCGACTCAGCGCTATTCCTTCACTTTGCTCCGCTGCCATCAGGATGCTGAGCGAGTCGTTCAGCAGAGACCAGCGGCCGTCCCGGCTACTCTCGCCATACTTACGGAACCAGGGGTCCCACACTTCGCTGGGCGCAAACAGGAAATCGTGTTGCAGCAAGTCCTCCATGGAACTGAAAGGACCCATCTTCTTCAGAAATTTCTTGCTGCAGACCGGCAGTATCCAGTCGTCCATCAACTTCACAGACTCCAGTCCTGCCCACTTTCCCGGGCCAAGCCTGACTGCAGAATGCATGTCGCTCTGATCGAAATCCACCAGCAGGTTATCCACATTGATTCGCAGATCGATCAGGGGCTTGGAATTATAGAACCCCGCCAACCGGGGCATCAGCCATTTCTGCAGGATAGAGGGCATCATCGTAACGTTCAGGACGCCTTCCGAACGATCCTGGCTGACCACCTCAACAGCCTGCCGCAACTCGGCCAGGCCCCGCTGGACGCCGGGTAAGAGTTTCTGTCCCGCTTCGGTCAGGGAAATCTGCCGGCCATGACGATGAAACAAGGCCTGGTTAAGCCGTTGCTCCAGGGCCCGAATCTGCGAGCTCACGGCCGCCGGCGTGACATTCAGCGCGGCTGCGCCTTTGGCGAAGCTCAGGCGGCTCGCAACCGCTTCGAAAGTGCGTAATGCATTGAGAGGAACTGAGGGCATATTGATTAAGAAAAACTTAACTCATTACTAGTAAAAACCGTTAGTCATTATCGTGTTGAATCACTAGTATTGTCAATCGAAAAGTATGGTATTTAATAAGTTAGCCCATATTTCTCAGACAAATAATTGTTACAGCCTGAAGACTAATGGAGATAAGCAAATGTTAATGAAAATATTACGAGACGGTTACCGGGAGATGACAAGCCAGTTTGCGCATTCAGAACCCATTTCGGCCGTATCCACTCAGCGTCCTGCGGCCAATGCCAGCAGATTCGTTAAGACCGGTGCGCAGGCCCGGCGTCAGCGCCGTCAACGTCGCCTGGATCGCGGCATAACCCACAATGTGAGTGGCTGGACGGTGCGCACCTGGTAATGGATATAGCAACGGAATCAGACCAACAACTACCATTCAAACCAGAATCCTGAGGGGTCCAGGCACCCCCGCAGTAGCGGGACCGGACCCCTTTTTAATACCCCGAACCAACCCCCCATTCAATCACGCCTGCTGCGCTGCCTGGATGAAGCCGCTTTAGCCCTGCTCCCACTTCGCCCGTTCGATACCTGGCGCGTTGCCTTCGGTGGACCGGTGTTTTTCTGAGTAGCCTGTTTCACGGGCGCAGACCTCTGCGGCTTCTGAACCGGCTGAGACCTGCTCTGCTTCTGAACGGGCTGAGACCTGCTCTGCTTCTGAACGGGCTGAGACCTGCTCTGCTTCTGAACGGGCTGAGACCTGCTCTGCTTCTGAACGGGCTGAGACCTGCTTTGCTTCTGAACGGGCTGAGACCTGCTCTGCTTCTGAACGGGCTGAGACCTGCTTTGCTTCTGAACGGGCTGAGACCTGCTTTGCTTCTGAACGGGCTGAGACCTGCTCTGCTTTTGCGGCTGGGCGCTGACCCACTCCTGAGACCGCTGATTAACCTGTTTACCGGAAACCCGGGATGTCTGCGTTTTGCTGACCCTGTTCTGTTTTGCCGGCTGCCGGGTCGCTTCGTATTTACGCGACGATTGCGTCGGGTTGCGATACACCTTCCCGTTGTTGTCAGCCAATAGCCTGCTACGACTGGCCTTGGCATTGACGTCACGCACGCTGGCCTTGGTTTTCAGCGTTTCCGGTTTCACGCGCCCTGACTTACTGTTGTATTTAGCAGTCCGGACGTCTTGCTTGTTGTAGGCGCGACCCCGTTGATCGGCGCTGCGCGGCCTCACATCATGTGTGCCGGCAATCCTCGCCTGCTGGCGGCCATCGCGATAGAGGTTGCGACCGGCATAATGTTCACGCCCGGGCCTGTAATTGCCGTGTCGTCCGCGGTGGTAAGGCCTGGGCCGGTACCTCCCCGGTCCCCAGTGACCATAGTGGCGGTGATGCCAGTAGTGGTTATGGTGCCAGTAGCCCCCGGTGTAGTAACCAACACTGAATGGCCCCCAACCCCAACTCAGCCCGAAGTTCCAGCCGCCCCAGGAGTTATAGCTGACATTGAACCCCCAGGTACTGTGACGGGGATAGTAGTAGTACGGTGAAACCCAGGGGGCATAGTACCAGCCGGATCCGTATACCAGCGTGTTGTGATAGACATAACTACCCATATAGCCGGGTGTATAGCCCACGTAGACCACGTCCGGAGTGCTGTCATAGACATAGACGTAGCGCACGTTGTAAACCGGCGAGGTGGGTTTTACGTAGACCACCTGTTGCGGACGGTGATCGGAGACCTGCCAGGGGCCACTGGGTGATGAGGAAATGTACCAGACCCCCTCGTCAACCAGGTAATAATTGCCATTGGCAAGAATGACCGTGGAACCCGTATTGCTCGCATAGGTCATATCGGCGCCGTCCACATCCTGGAAAGTGGGATCGCCGTCATACTGAACGTCCACATCCACTTCACCCCGGGCTACGGCTGCTGTTTGCGGTACCTGCGCGTCCAGAACTGCTTCCTGGGCTTCTTCGGTGCCAGCCACGTAAACCCGGGAGTCAGCCTGCGCGGAATCAGACGGAATATTGGCGAACGCCGGGGGTAAATCGTCTGCCGGACGGTAAGACCATGGCCCATCCAGGGAACCGGCTTCATACCAACGGCCAGCCAATACGATGTAAAACCTCTGCGTACTGACATGCATAAACACATCGTCGTCGGAGTTCTGCAATACCAGCAGATCATCGACCAGGGGTACAAAAGCTGCCGGGCCTTCTGTCACGACCAGTTCGGCCGGCTCAGTACTCACCACGATTTCCGGCGCATTGGCCGCAGTAATCGTCTCGGTAGTGAGTTGCCCTTCGGTTTCATTGTCAGTAACCAGGGCAGTTATCGCGCCTGGTGGACGGCTTTCAAACTGGTAGGGACCGGTCGCCTTGCGTGCCCGGTACCAGACATCCTTCGCCGCATTCAGGTAGTAATACTTGCCATCGAATATGAGCGGATAAGGCGTATTGATGATCGCCTGGTATGCGCTGTTCTCAATCTCGCGAAGCACCGGTTCACCATCGAGGCTCAGTAACAGCGCGGGGCTGTCTCTGTAAATGATGCGAGGCGGATCTGTGCTCAACTGGTCCAGCGCCTGGGATTCTGCTGCGGTGGCCTCTAGAGACGCTTCGACTTCGGCCATTGAAAATTCGAAGCTTCCCGACGATGACTCCCGTGCCAACGCCGAAGCAAGGGCAGCCTCGACATCATCGGTCCCCGCGGGAAACCGGGTTTCGGTCACGTCCAGATCCGTCGCAAGGATGGCCTGGCCGGAACGGTCAACTTTAACCGGAGACTCAAACCAGCCGGCCCCGAATACGGGTTCGGAATCTGCCGTTTCACGATAGGCCAAAGCCGCCCGAAAGCTGATCCTCGAGCGGTCGAATGCATCAACCTGAGGTGCATATATGGTGATGAACCCTTGCTCGAGTGGCAAAGTACGGGGCCAGTCCGCCGCCTGGGCAGGTTGGGACAACAGGGCGGGAAGGGTCATCAAAGCCAGCAGTAACTTAGGTATTAGTCTGTTCATGATCAATTCCTTTTCGCGCACAAAGGGCCCGGATACGGCTACACTATAGGTCTGTACCCATGAACACAGCGTGAACACAAAAACCGATGGGCAAGGGGAAAAAAAAGAAGACGGAGAAAAGATACCTCGAGGATTTTACTCGGCTCAGGTTGTTCAACCTGTTCGACAACCTGTCCAAAGAGGAACTGAGCCGTATCGGCAAGAAAACTGAAGTCCTTGATCTTAAGGAAGATGAAGTGGTTTGCGTGGAAAACACGCGATCGGAGTCGATGTACTTCATTTATTCGGGCGAAGTCAGCATTTCGCAGAAAGGCGTCGCTTTTGCCCACCTGGAATCGGGTGATTATTTTGGTGAAATGTCGCTGATTACCGGCCGAACCCGGAATGCCACGGTGACCACGCTGGTATCTTCTGTGCTGTTTGAAGTGTCTGCGGCCGTATTCGACCAGCTGTTTGAAAAATCCCCCACCGTCATGCACAACCTGTTGCTCACCTATGACGCGCGGCTCAGGCGGCATAATAACGTGGTAGTGGGTCAGTTCCTGAAACTGAAGCACCAGTTCGATGAACTGGAAGACAGCCACAACCGCTTGCTGCTCAGTGACAAGATGGCTTCCATTGGTTTGCTGACCGCTGGTATCGCGCACGAGATCAACAACCCGCTCTTTGTCATCACGGGCTACCTGAACGTGTTGAACGAAAGCCTCCAGGCAGGAGAAGTCTCCTCCGAAGAGCTGCAGGAGATCGCCGGGAAACTGAATACGGCCAGCAAGTCCATCGTCAAACTCGTCTCCGGGATCAAGACATTCGCCCGGATCGATGAAACCGCCCCGGTGGCTATCGACCTGAATTTTGCGATCCAGGAATCGCTGAACCTGGTGGCTTTTCTGTACAAGCAGGAAAACATAGGGCTGCAGGAAGATCTGGCTGACGAATCACCCATGATTCTGGGCAATATTGGCAAGCTGCAGCAGGTGCTGATGAACCTGTTCTCCAACGCCAAGGACGCGATGGAATCAACTGAAACCAAGCTCATTTCGGTGCAGACGCGCGTTGCTGGTCACCAGGTCATCGTCGAGGTCAACGATACAGGTTGCGGCATCAATCCGGCCGACATCAAGCGTGTTTTTTCGCGTGCTTACACTACCAAGCCTGTCGGCAAGGGCAGCGGGATGGGGCTGGACCTGGTGCGCAAGCTGGTTAAGGGTATGGACGGCAGTATCACCGTCGAATCAGAATTGTCCAAAGGCACGACATTCTGCGTCACGTTTCCCAGGTACGTTCAATAGCCTCTTACTGTCAAAACAAAAGACATGGAATTTACCAGTTTCTGTCATTCGAACAACCTCCCGGTTGCCGGAACAGCCCGGATAATATCAGCGACGACTTGCTCAAGGCCTTCTTCCGTTCTGAAATCCACTACTTCCGTGTCAATAATGAGGTAAGGAAAGCCACATTTCATAATCCATGGCCGATACAGGTCGTTGAGATTGGAGAGGTAGCTATTGCCGGAACTCGCCAGCTCAGCCTCTTCGCCGCGACTGCGCCCGATGATTCGTGACTTCAGCGCCTCCACATCGCTTTCCAGGTAAATAATCAGGTCCGGCGCGGGCTTGTTGGTCATCACCAGCCTGAAAAGGTCCAGGTATTTTCGATAATCTTCGTCGGTAATGTATTCATTGTTGTTCGAATTCTTCGTGAATATCTGGTCTTCGTAGATGCTCCGGTCCTGCGCAACTGACTGACCCTCCCGAAGCAACTCGCTCAAGACCCCCAGATCCAGTAACCGGGACAGGAAATAGGTTTCCTGGATCTTGTAACCCCAATACTCGGCTTCTTCTTTCACCTTCAAAAAACCGTTGCGATCTTTGCCGCTGAGCTTTTCTCCCTTGAGCCGGTCATAGGCGCTCACTGCCTCGTAATACTTTTGCAGGTAGCCGTTTTTCTTGACGTAGTCGACGCGTTCCAGGAACGAGACGATTCTGCCATTGGTTCTTTTCTCCAGCGCCTTGGTCAGGGTGGATTTACCGGCAGCGATATTACCGGCAATTGAAATGAGGTAGCTTTCCAAAGGTTTTCCTTTTTTGCTTACGGTCAGTCTGACTGGTCGGCGTATTGCTTGACTGCAATGAGCATGCTGGTCAGTATTTTGCGTTCTTCCGTGCTGATTTCCGGCCGCCAGATCTCGAACAGCAGGATAACGCGCTGTTGATCGCTATTGTTCCAGGCCTCGTGCTCAATGGAATCATCAAAAATCAGCAGCTCACCCTCAACCCAGGGACGCTCTTCATTACCTACCCTGAGTGCGCCGCAGTTTTGCGGCACGATCAGCGGCAAATGACAAATCAGCCGGGTGTTCATGAGCCCGTTGTGTGGCGGAATCCGGGTCCCAGGCGCCAATTTTGAAAACAGTGCCATGGGCGCTTGCGTGGCTATTTCAGGCATCGGCACCATTTCGAGCGCTTTGAGGGTGTGGGGAAAGAGCGCTGCGTTCTCCGCCACCAACTGGCTATGATCCCACAGGTAGAGAGCGCCCCAATCGTTGTTATCGGCGAGACCCTGATCATCCTGGCCGATCTTGGCGTCACCGGATTTGACGTAGGGCAAAAAGCGCGACGGATCCTGCATCACGGGAATCAATTCCGCCCGGATCCGATCTGCCTCGGCCTCGATGGCTTCTGCTCCCGCTCATAAAACTGAATCTGGGGCAGGCCCGGATAGTAGAAACGGCGCGGCTGCTGATAAAAAATCTGCTTATCGCCAAAAATCAAATCCAGCGATTGCCTGAACCGTGGGTGACTTTCACCTGGAATAAAGCCGTCGGCCTGCAGCCTGTCCAACAGAAATGAACGGTACTCTTTCTCCTGTTCCGCGCAGGCTTTTTCCGCTTTTACCAGGTCCTGCCTGATATCCGGCGGTAAATCGGGTGCATTTTCTGCCAGCTGCATTGCATATTTATAGTGCTGCAAGGCCGGGCGCGATTGCCCTTGCTGTGTCAGCAGCTCGGCCTTGTAAAGAACCGCTCTCAGGTTTCGGGGCTGCAGTTCCAGTGATTTGTCGAGGGCTGACAGCGCCTTGACCTTGTCGCCCAGGCGCGAACAGGCAAAGGCCAGGCCCAGCCAGTGCATGGTATCGGCCTGGCCGGTCGCGATGATCTGCTCAAACCCGATTTTGGCCCTGTTGCCGTCACCCGCCTGCAGGGCGGAAAAGGACGCCTGGGTCATTTGCTGGATGTTGCTGCCTGTAGCGCTCACTTGCCTCTAAGCTCCCGTGTGACCTTCGTGCGATCAATATGGCTCAAATGAAGCACGCTTGGCAATCCCAAAAGCGTCGATGCGGCAGTGAGCTATGAGTAAATCAACAAAAGCTGTGTTTTTGATAGCCGCTGCATCCAAAACGGGGAAAATGGGATCATCAAAGGTGTAAGCCATATACTTCATGGGAGCTAATGATGGATCACATTGGATTAGGTGCAGGACTCGCGGCACTGGCCTTCTGGGGGTTTGTCGCCGCCGTTTCGGTGGCGGGAATCTGGGATGGCGTCCGCAAACGCGAGGCGCAGCACGAAACCCTTCGACGCCTGGCCGAAAGCGGACAGCCCATCGACAAGGAAGTCATGGACAAGTTGTTGATGCTCAACAGTGGCCGCTTTAAACGCTATGACATCGATTTCAAGGTGACGGCCTTATGGATTCTGCCCGTTGCCATCGGACTGGCGGTTATGGCGCTGGTTTTGGGTATGGGCGTGCCGCAGGCGAAGATGCCAGTGCTTGGAGCGGCAGCTCTGCTGGCCTGCCTCGGACTGGGCTTCCTGCTCGCTTCTTCAATCGCAAAACGCTGGAATACCGGAGACGACGATTCGGATCGCGATCAGTTGATGGACTGAAACCTGTGCAGAAGGCACACAACTATTATCCGGATTGCCCCGAGGAACTGGTCGTCGGCCTGGCGCGTACGGGCGACCGCAAGGCTTTCGAAGACCTGGTGCGAAGACGGCAAGCCTGGCTCAGAAACCTGATGCGGCGGCTTTGCAGCGATACCGCGCTGGCTGATGACCTCGCTCAACAGGTGTTCCTTAAAGCCTGGTTGAAAATCCGGATGCTCAAACAACCCAGGGCCTTTGGCGCCTGGCTGAAGCGCATGGCCGTGAATGTCTGGCTGCACTACTTGCGCAAGAACGATGCCCTGCGCAAAGCCGATGAGCTGGAAGATTTTGAAAAACCGCAACATGAAGCCACGAGCCTGGGTATGGACCTGGATGGCGCGCTGGCCACGTTGCCGCCTTCGGTTCGCCTCTGTGTCGTGCTTTCCTACCAGGAAGGCATGAGCCATGGGGAGATTGCAAAAATCACCGGATTTCCGCTGGGCACCGTGAAATCGCATATTCGCCGCGGAACCTTGCGGCTACAGGAATTACTGGCTGCCTACGCAGACCAGGTCGCACGGAGAAATCATGATGGCTGAACAACGCGATCCCATCCTTCAGGGTTTGTTTGCCGAACCCGTATCAGAGCCGGTTGACGAAGCCTTTGTGGGCGAGGTCATGAACCAGACGCGCAACAGGATGTATTGGATACTCGTCTCCATATCGTCCATCGTTGTCCTGATCGTGCTGTCCGCATGGTTGTTTTCTGTTCCCGCCTTGAAATTCGTCATCCTCATTACCGAGTCACTCGCTACTCCCATTTTCAATGTTGGTGACGGCTGGATGGCCTGGATCCTTCTGCCGGTGAACAGCGTCGCTGGCCTGCTGGTCATCAGCGCCAAAGTCGTTCGCATGGCCTGGAAACGCGTTTTCGGATTGAGGACACTGTTCTAAATAAAATTAAATGATTTTTGTTGTCACACGCGGTAACCGACTATTTGGTCTATGCTTACGCCAATCAATTTGTGAAACCCTCCATGGATATCGACCGTTTTGTTGAAGATTGCATCAATGCGAATAGCGACCCCGACCCGCAGGCTGCAGTTAAAGAAGTCCTGGCCAGGGCCGTTCATGATCCCGCCCGGGCACTTGCTGCTATTGGCGAACCCGAGCAGGCCGGCTTAAAGGTATTGCTCCGATCTGAAACCCTGACCATTTTCTGCGCAAGCTGGACGCCGCAAATGAACCTGATGCCCCATAATCACCTGATGTGGGCGAATATAGGTATCTATACGGGTCGCGAAGACAATATCTTGTGGCGCAGATCCTCGGACGGGATACAAGCCTACGGCGCCGAAGCACTGTTCGAGGGTGATACCGCCGCATTACCGGTCGATGCGATCCATTCTGTCACCAATCCCTTGCAGCGGTTTACAGGCGGTATTCACATCTACGGCGGAGACTTTTTTGATACGGCCCGCAGCCAGTGGAATCCGGAAACCCTCGAAGAGGGGCCATCAGATGGCGCCGTGATCCAGGCGATTTTTGAACGGGAAAACGAACGGCTTCGCTTCTGATTGCAGCTACCTGCTCAATACGGTGACTATTGATTCTCTTCCTGATCGTCTTCTTTTTGCTGGTTCGCTTCCTGCGCATCCTGAACTTCGTCCAGTTGGGCATTTATTTCCGAAAGATCTGCATCAGATACGTGTTCGCTTTCAGACCCGGTTTTTGAGTAGGCATACAAGCCAAGGAACAGGATCACAACAATCGCCAGCGCCCAGACCAATTTCTTCATAATACGTTGCTCAGTAAAGGTTTCAGGGATGGTAGCACAGGTTCATAGGGTAACAGATGATCGATGCTTTGGTCCTTGTCCATGGACTCGAAGGTCATGGAAGGAAAGTACTGATCGCGTAAGAAGTGGATCAGTTTCAGGGTGCGGAACGCGTCGAACCAGGTATGCATCTGACGATAGAACTGCATTTCATCCGAGCTGTGCTGAAGGGCGTGATGCAGCGCTTCTGGCGCCCCCGCTTCCCGCAGTGGCTGAACGAGGTTTTGAAGACCCAACCCCATCAGAACTCCAGACAGGTCGTCTGTTTTTCTTTGCCAAAAGCACGGCAAACTGTCCAGCCAATTTTTAAGCGATTCAAAAACCGCAGGATGATAAAGCAGAAATTCCCGCGCAGGATCATTCATTTCCACCATGCGGGTGACTGCTGCACCTGTCCCAAACGGAACCCGGTCTGAAAGACGGGCTGCGATTTCGATGGGGCCGCACTCCGTTGCTTCAGACAACTGCCTGATCGAACCCACCTTCGCGAGCTTGTTCAGCAAGTAAAAATCTTCCCCGGCCTGGCGCCTGGGGAAGCCCCTGACCTTACCGTAATGTTCTGCATTGATCGTGATGGTACTGCCAATAGTATGGAATGCGTAAGGTGATCCGGCATATTTCAGGCCTGCCACGTAGTAGCGCAATGAAAATTCGTAAAGGCGGGTGGCCCGGGCGACTTTTTCTGATGCTGAATCAGCGGGGAATTCGTGCCGAAAGGGGTAAATTAGCGCAGCGGCCGTTTTTTCATCTTCTTTTTTGATGGCTTCAGTGCAAGTGAGATATCGCGGGGGCAGCACGACATCTGCATCGCTGCAGTGAATCCACGGCGAACGGACCTGTCCGTTCTCGATAAGAAATGCCGCCAGGTCTGCACCGGTTTTTCTGGCGTGACCGACGCCGCCTTTGTCCGGGAACCGGAGAGCGGGGTTGAACCGGTCCACCAGCAGCACATCACGCGGCGAGTTCGGGTCTTTCAACAGAGACAGGCCACCAGAGGAGGTTGACTGCCATTGCAGCTCGAATCGGCTCATCACTTCCTGCGCGAAGGCCAGGTTTGCAGCGGAGACGTGTGACTGAGCTTTCCCGGTCTCATTGACCACCAGGATCATCAGGCTGCGGTCGCGGGCGGGTGGCAAAGTACGGAGAATACCGGTCGACTCGTTGCAAACCGGGATCACGATCACCTTATGCCAGTGATACGCGTCGGGAATGTCCGCTGCTGCCGCGGTTCCCGGCTCAGCGTACTGGTCCAGGTACTTATTCACCTGGCTCAGTGAAGCGCTGGACGCAACGGCAAGGCTTCAACGATTCCTGCCTCGATTTCGAGGAGTTCGTTCAATCGCATGCAGGTAACCGAGGGGTCAAAGTAAAGATTGGCCAGGTCCGTGAACAACGCCTGGTGCCCTTCTTCCGATTGCGTGATGGACCGGTAAAAGCGCTGCAACTGACCAGCGGGCAAGGCATCCGCCACCAGCCCGAAACGTTCAGCTCCACGGGCTTCGACAATTCCAGCGATCAACAGCCGGTCCATGAAATACAGGTCCTTGCCATCCCGGATGGAACGCCGCAACTGGTTCACATACGGGTCTTTTTCATCGGGGAGCAAGCGCAGGCCCCGGTCCTGCATCAGCTTCACTACCGCGCGGTAGTGGCTCAGCTCCTCGATGGCCAGGTCGATCATAGCAGTCACCAGATCCGGGCGATCCGGGTAATGGGAAACCATGGTCATGGCCATGCTGGAAGCTTTCTTTTCAGCGGCCGCATGGTCAGGCAAAAACCGTTCCATGGCCGCAACAACGCCTTCTGCCCAGGCCGGCGGCGTTTCGTATTTCAGTTCGATCATTTTAAATCCCATACTCAAGCGACGACGGGCATCACTGCCATCGACTAAGCGAGATGTCCTGGGTTATTTACCCAGTGCTTTGCGATATCTCGCCATGCTGTCATCCGTCGCTCATGTGCCACAGAAAGTCTGAGCAACGACTTCATCCGGCAGGGGCGGACGCGCGTACTCACTTAGCGCAGGATCATAATCGCGCGGCGTTTCGAGTAGGTCAACAAGCCGGTTGAAGACGGAAAAATCATCTTCACTGACGGCGGCCCTGATGGCAGCTTCGACCAGGTGGTTACGGGGAATAAACACGGGATTGGCACTGAACATGGACTTCTGCCGCTCATCAGCTGACTGGCCATCCTGCTCAATTCGTTGCCGCCAGCGCAGCAGCCAGGCATCGAATGCCCCTGTAAATTCAAACAGTTCCTTCAATCCCTGTTCCCCCCCAGGCTTTGCCAGCTCGGACAAACGCCGGAACGCCAGCGTGAAATCAGTTTGTTCCCCGGCCATGACTCCCAACAAATCGGTGGCCAGCGATTCATCTTCAGCTTTTAGCTCTTTCAGCCCCAGCTTGCGCGCCATGCCGCGCCGGTAGGCTCCCTGGAACAGGTCTGGAAACACGTCGATCGCCTCCTGCGCCTGCGACATGGCCTTCTCCCGGTCAGAATCCAGAACGGGAATCAAGGCCTGGGCCAGGTTGGCCAGGTTCCAGTGCGCAATCGATGGCTGATTACCGTAAGCGTAACGCCCCTGGTGGTCGATCGAACTGAACACCCGGTCAGGATGGAATTCATCCATGAAAGCGCAAGGCCCATAATCGATGGTTTCGCCGGAGAGCAGCATGTTGTCGGTGTTCATGACACCGTGAATGAAGCCCAGCAATTGCCACTGCGCCACCAGGCTGGCCTGTGCTGCGACCACGCCATCGAGCATGGCCCGGGCCGGATTATCCGCGTGGGCAGCTGCCGGATAGTGACGATTGATTACGTGATCTGTCAGTAACTGCAGGGCTTCGACATCCTGCTGGGAAAAGAAAAACTGAAAAGTGCCAATGCGGATATGGCTTTGGGCTACGCGCGTCAGTACAGCGCCCGGCAGAGCTTCGGGGGGCCGGAATACGTGTTCACCGGTCGTTACAGCGGCCAGTGAACGGGAAGTGGGAACCCCAAGAGCCGCCATCGCCTCGCTGACGATGTACTCACGCAAGACCGGGCCCAGCGGGGCCTTGCCATCACCACCCCTGGAATAGGGCGTGCGGCCGGAACCTTTGAGCTGTATGTCATAACGAATCCGATCACGGCCGATGACCTCTCCCAGCAGTATGGCGCGCCCGTCACCCAGTTGCGGTGACCAGCCTCCGAACTGGTGGCCGGCATAAACCGTGGCAATGGGCTCCGACCCTTCGGGCAGAACATTACCTGCCAGCACCTCTGTTCCTTCTTTGGAGGCCAGCCAGTCCGCGTCGAATCCCAAAAGCTCTGCCAGGCCGGGATTGACCCGAATGGGGCCGGGACCAGGCACAGGGGTTGGATCCAGCTTCGCATAAAAGCGCGGAGGCAGCCGGGAATAGCTATTGTCAAAGCGGAAGTGGAATGAACTCATCATCATCGGGTACCGGCGCAAACTTCATGTCGCGCCATTCCTGTTTTGCCGCCTCGATTCGATCCCCGGACGTGTGGACGAAATTCCAGAACATTTCACGGTGGCCTATGTCTTCACCGCCCACCACCATGATCTGGCTGTTCTGCCGGGCATGAACTTTGACTCTGCCAGGCGCAAGGACGGCCATGACGCCAGCCTGAACCGTGGAACCCTCGATATCAACTTCACCGGCAACCACGTAAATGGCTGCCTGCTCCACTCCCGGGTCCAACTTCAGAGTGATCCCTTCGCGAATCTTTTGCGACAGGTAAAGAGTGTGCGCATGAACCTGCACGGGCGAGCGTTTTCCTGCGTATTCACCAATGATGACGGTGGTTTCCACACCCGCCTCGTTCACTGTTGGCAGGTCCTGTTTCGGGTAGTGGAAAAAGGCGGGATCAATCTCCTGCTGGTCTTCTGGCAAGGCCATCCAGACCTGAAGGCCATGTAATCGCTGACCACTACGTTCAAGAGCCGGATCTGTCCGCTCCGAATGGACGATGCCTCTTCCGGCGGTCATCAGGTTTACAGCACCCGGCTGTATCGCCTGCACATAGCCCAGGCTGTCCCGGTGCAAAATTTCACCCTCGAGCAAAAACGTCACGGTTGCCAGGCCAATATGCGGGTGTGGCCTGACATTGATGCCGCGGCCCGGCGGAAAATCCGCTGGCCCCATCTCGTCAAAAAAGACGAAGGGACCCACCCTGCGCGCCAAAGGCGCCGGCAAAACCCGTCGCACGCTGAAGCCGCCCAGGTCCCTGCTACGCGCAGTGACCAGGACCCTGATCGCATCGTCGCGCCTGGTACATGAAGGTTCTATGGCATCCAGTCTGCTCACAAATGGCTCCTCTTTGTATTTGCCTGTGCGAAGGCCATCAGGACTATAGCAAAAAAATCAACCAAAGCCCCCGCTTGCCAAGTGGGCCTCGTTGCGGCTAATTTAATGGGCCAATCACACCAGGAGACCTCAAATGACTGCTTGTTTGCACGAACGGCTCGGTGGCACCGAGGGTTGCACCCGGCGGGCCCAATGTCTATGAAGGTCAAAACATGCTGGACACCCATCGGGGCATGAACATCAGCGGAGATGAATTTCTCGCCGTGCTGGATGATGCACTTCAGGCACTCCGGAAAAACAACATCGGTCAGCGCGAACAGGAAGAAGTTCTGTACGTCATGTACAGCATGAAAGCCGAAATCGTCGGAGTGTAAAACATCAACAAGCCATCCAGGTTCTGTGAATACTCTGTCGAGGGCAACCCCGACGGTCCGGTGTTGGTGTTCATTCACGGCTGGCCGGACAACGCCAGTTTGTGGCGTTTTCAAGTCGAAGCCCTGAAAGCTGAGTTTCGCTGCGTTTTGATCACCTTGCCCAATTTCGGCGAACAAACCACTCGTGCCGGTGGGTTTGAATTTCCCGAGCTGGTGAACATGCTCGAAGCCACCATCCGCCAGGTACAGCCAGAAGGGAAAGTCAGCCTGGTCACGCATGACTGGGGCGCATATATCGGTTACTTGCTGGAAAAAACACATCCGGAACTGATCGACAGAATGGCGGCGCTGGATATCGGCGGACATATCGAACCCGCAGGCCTGAAATCTTCGCTCATGATCATTGGCTACCAGTGGGCTCTGATTGCCTGCTGGCTGGTGGGTGGCCTGATACCACCCCTCGGGCGCCTGATATCAAGAGGAGTGGCCAAAGTCATTCGCGTTCCTGCCAGGCAGAGAAAGGCCATTCGTTCCCGGTATAACTATCCCTATTTTTATCTCTGGCGCGGCATGTTGCTTCCGTGGAAACGAAAAAACCTGCTGGGCAGATACCGGCCGGGGTGTCCGGTGCTTTACCTGTTCGGGGAGCGCAAGCCCCTGATGCTTCACTCGCCGAAGTGGCTGCAGATCGTGGCCGAAAGTGGCGGTCACGCAGAAGGCATTGACGGGGCGGGGCACTGGTTGATGGAAACTCATGCTGATATCGTCAACAATAAGCTGATCACCTTTTTTAATACCCGATAAAACGAACTTGGCTGACTACAACTCAATCATCATAGGCGCAGGACACAATGGCCTGGTCTGTGCTGCTTACCTGGCCAAAGCAGGGCATAAAGTGCTGGTGCTCGAGTCCGCGGACACGGTGGGCGGACTGGCCGGCAGTCGGGAATTTCATGATGGTTTCAACGTTCCGGTTGCACACTCGGTTAACCACTTTTCACAGAAGATAGCCAATGACCTGGACCTGGCAAAGCATGGCTTCCCGGCATCAGGGAAATCACTCCCGGCGATTGGCCTGAGCGCCGATGGCAGTCACGTCGTTGTGCAAGGGAACCAGGTGCTGGGTGTAGACACCAGCGACGCTGAAGCCTTCCCCAGGTTCATGGCCCAGATGCAGCGCTTTGCCACTGCGTTGAAACCCTTCTGGCTGAAAACCATTCCCCGTGCTGCGCCGGGGAAATTGTTAGATATGGCGACTTTTGCGCGCATCGGGCTGAAGCTTCGATTGCTTGGCAAGGAAGAAATGCGCGAATTCATGCGCATTGCCACATTGCCCGCCCGCGATTTGGTGGATGAGAAATTCGAGGACGAACGGCTCAAGGCGATGCTGTGCTGGGATGGGCTAATCGGTTCGAAAATGGCGCCGCGTTCGCCGAATAATGCGATTCTGCCCATGCTTTATCGGATGAGCGGTGGATGCGCCGGCGAGCCGTGTCAGTTGATCGAGGCACTGCATGCCTCAGCTCGTGCGGCCGGTGCGGAGATCCGAACCGGCGCCACCGTGGACCGCGTGCTGGTCAGGGCAGACCAGGAAGGATTGCGAGCTCATGGCGTGATCCTGGCGGGTGGTGAGCAAATCGAGGCCGACCGCGTGATTTCATCGGCAGACCCGCAAACCACTTTCATCCGGCTGGTAGGTATAGAGCATCTTGAAATTCAGTTCACCAACCGGATCCGGCGATTGCGTTCCGACGGGCAGGTAGCAAAGTTACACCTGGCGCTGAGTGGCCTGCCCGAGTTTACGGGTCTGAATCAGCCCAATGGACGCATGCTCATCGCGCCCGAAATGGACGCCATCGAGTTTGCATTCGATCATGCGAAATACGGCGAATGCACGACCAGCCCGGTGATGGAGATTGTCATTCCCAGCCTGGCTGACTCGTCACTTGCGCCCGAAGGTCAGCATGTACTTTCGGCCCACGTGATGTACGCGCCTTACCGACTCAAGGGTGGCTGGAGTGACGCCGCCTGCGAAACGCTGCGCGAGAACGCCATCGACACCATCGCCCGGTATGCGCCCGGCATCCGTGAACTGATCAAACATTCAGAATTGCTGACGCCGGCAGACCTGGAGCGCAGGTATCATCTGACCGGCGGCCACTGGCACCACACCGAGTATGCCCTGGACCAACTCCTGATGATGCGGCCTACTTATGAAGCCGCTCAATACAGCACGCCGCTGCCCGGCCTTTACCTGTGTGGCGCCGGCTGCCACCCCGGTGGCGACCTCACCGGCGGGCCTGGCCATAACGCGGCGCAGGAAATCCTGCGATGAGCGGTAAGACATACGACGCCATCATCGTCGGAGGAGGCCACAATGGCCTGACGACCGCCGCCTACCTGGCCAAAGCTGGCCTGGATGTCGTTGTCGTTGAAAAAAATGCGTTTGTTGGCGGCGCTGCGGTGTCACTTGAATTGCACCAGGGCTGGGTCTACTCCAACTGCTCCTACGTTTGCAGCATGATGCGCCAATCCATTCACCGCGACCTGGACCTGACCCGGCACGGGCTGATCCTGGTGCCTTATCTGGGCACAGTCAACTTCGGCGACGACGGCCAAACGCTGATCGACTACCCCAACGAGGAGGCTGCCCACCTGGAGCTGAAACGTCACTCACCACACGACGCTGATTCCATGCATCGCTTCCAGGCGGACCTGGGACGTTACGCCCAATTCATTCGCAAAACCCTGCTCCGCACACCGCCCGACCCGACGTCCATTCGGCCACGGGATATCCGGGAACTGTTGTTTCTCGGCAAGCAGATCTGGTCACTGGGTGAGCGGGAGATGTACGAGTACGTGCGATTCTTCACGATGAGCGCAGCGGATTTCCTGGAAGATTATTTTGAAAACGACCTGATCAAGGCCGCAATGGCCAGCCCGGGCATCATCGGCACCGCACTGGGTGTCTATTCTCCTGGCTCAGCCTACATCCTGCTCCATCACGTGATGGGCGATGTCGACGGCAACATCGGCGCCTGGGGGCTGGCACGGGGTGGCATGGGCGCAATTTCCGAAGCCATCGCCAGCGCTGCACGGGAACATGGTGCGGAAATCCGGACAGACGCCGGCGTCGCCCAAATTCTCGTGAAGGAAGGCAAGGCTGCCGGTGTTGCCCTTGAAAACGGCGATGAGCTCAGTGCGCGCATCGTGGTATCGAACCTGGATGCAAAAAGAACGTTCACCCGGGTCATGGACAAGAAAGATCTGCCGCCGGGCATTTACGAAAAAGCGAAAAACTTCAAGATCCGTGGGTCTTCCGGCAAGGTCAATATTGCCCTGGACGGCTTGCCCCGGTTCACTGGCGTGCCCGATAACCGTTACATTAACCGCGGTGGCCAGGGCTTTACCGGCTCCCTGGAAACGATGGAGCGCGCCTACGACTGCTGGAAGCACGGCCGCTGGTCGGAAGACCCGTTCGTGGAATCGGTAATTCCCTCTGCCTGGGACCCCACCGTCGCCCCGCCCGGCAAACACTGGATGTCGAATTTTGTTCAGTATTGTCCGCCACGCCTGGCGGAAGGTCCCTGGACTCCTGAAGAGCGTGATGCGTTCGGCCAGGCAGTGGTCGATAAGATCGAACGCTACAGCCCGGGCTTCAAAGACCTGATCGTGCACATGGAAATCCGCACGCCGCACGAGCTTGAGCAGGAAGTCGGTTTGACCGAGGGCAACATTTTCCAGGGCGAGCTGACCATCGACCAGTTGCTGTTCAATCGCCCCTTCCCCGGTTACGCGCAATACCGGATGCCGGTCAGGAATCTGTACATGTGCGGATCATCCACTCACCCTGGCGGCGGGGTTTCCAGTGCCTGCGGCGCCAACGCGGCCCGCGAGATACTGATGGATCTGAAACGGCCCAACACGGTGCCGGAAGACGACTTCTACGATGAGTAAGCGATGAATACAGTTGATCCTTACGCAGGCGAGCGCCTCAAAAAAACACCGTTTTACCCGAGGGCAAAAGTGCTCAACATCCGCGACGCCTGGGCGGCCTGGAACGGTTACAAGTTCGCCGAGTATTACTACGACGCCGAATACGAGTATTTCTGCGTGCGAAACCAATGTGCGACTTACGACATCTGCCCGATGCAGAAGTACCTGATCCGGGGTCGTGACGCCGAGGCCATGCTGAACCGAATGGTCACGCGGGACATATCAAAACTGAAGCTAAACCGGGTCACTTACGTGTTGTGGTGTACGGACGAAGGCCGAATGGTCGATGACGGCACCATTTTCAAACTGGCCAGCGACGAGTTCATGCTGACCTGCGGCAGTTCCTGCATCGCGTGGCTGAGGATGAGCGCTTACGGATTCGATGACGTCAGTGTTTACGACATAACGGACGATTTCGCCGCGCTGTCGCTACAGGGACCCACATCCTGTGCGGTTCTGAAAAAGATGGGCCTGGAAGGGATTGAGACGGCAAAACCTTTCGATATTCAGCGCTTCCCCTTCCATAGCGACACGCTGATGGTGTCGCGAACCGGGTTTACCGGCGACCTGGGCTACGAGCTATGGATCAGACCAGGGCTTGCTCTGGAGATGTGGGATGAACTGTACGCAGCAGGCGAAGATTACGGGATCCAGCCCTTTGGCGAAGCTGCCACTAACATGACGCGTCTCGAGGCCGGTTTCATCATGCCCGACATGGAGTTCAACGAAGCGCTTAAAACCATACATTTCGAACACGACCAGACCCCCTTCGAACTGAACCTCGGTTGGCTGGTCGATTTCAACAAACCTCATTTCAACGGCCGCAGCGCCCTGCTGAAAGAAAAAGAAAAGGGGCCGAAGTACACGCTGACCCGGCTGGATATCGAAGGCAACAAGCCGGCCGAGGAATCGTACTTGTACAGCGACAAAGGCTGCAAGAAGGAAATTGGCTACGTGACTTCAGCCATGTGGTCGCCCGCGGTCAAGGCCAATATCGCGCTGGCGATGGTCCGCACCGACTGTCTGAAAGGTGATATCTGGGCAGAGATCTACTATGCAAAAGAACTTCGCCAGTACCACAAGGTCGCCCGTTGTACGGTGAAGGACAAACCTTTCTGGGCTCCTGCCCGGGCGCGGGCCACGCCGCCACCTGATTATTGACTTCCAGCGCTCTCCGTTTTGCCCTGACAGCAAAGATGCGTTTCATGTACTAGTATCAAGTTAATAACAAAACTACCAGTACTGGAGAGTCAAATGAGAATTCCTGCGCTGCTGCGTCGATTACCTTTGCTGTTTCTATTGGCCGGATACGGTTTCGTAGCCCAGGCGGATGTCATCGATCCGTTCACGGCCACCCAGGGACCTTTTACCGTCGGACCGAATGAAGAAATAGCTGAAGAGGACGCCGTGGTTCGGACTTCCAGCGTGCTCGGTGGTTTCAGAGTAGCGGTTCCAGTGGTGGGTGATGATGCCGAAGCCGGCTCAACAGCGATGATACAAATCGGTGGCGGCACATTCACCTGTACCCTTGATTTCCCCTCCTCCAGTCCTGACAACGGCGGCGGTTGCAGCGCAGGCTATGATCGCAGCGAAGGGCCTTCCTTCAATCTTTCCGGTTCGACAGGCCTCGTTTTTGACGTCCAGGCCGTCCAGGGCGGTATGATCCTGGCGGTCACCCTGGTGGATATCGACCAGGAAATCAGCATTGGGCAGGTTCCAAACCTGGCTCCGGGCCAGGCCTCCATTGCGTTTTCAGATTTTTTTTCGCCTACTTTTGGTGGCGGCGCTGACCTGACCCGGATCGACAATATCGGGTTTGCCGTCATTAACCAGGAAGGCCAGGAAGGCAGTGTCACGCTGAGCATGCTATCCACGGATGGGCCCATCACAGAGGGACCCGGAGGGCCTCCTGCCAGTGGTGATGAGATCGTTCCGCAGGAAATACCAGGCAATTACTATAATCCTGCCCGTGATGGGGAAGGGTGCCAGTTGACGCTCGAACGAGATGGAGTGACCTTCGTTCTCACCTGTTATTTTTACAACGATGGCGAACAGTTCTGGTTGATCGGCGTGGGCCTGCTGCAGAATGGCCAGATCATTTTCCCGGATATGACGATTACGACCGGGGCCGGCTATGGCACCGATTTCAATGCCGACGATGTGATACGCGCTTCATGGGGAGCGATTATTGTTACCTGGGGAGACTGCAACAATGCAGAGTTTGAGCTGTTGCCATCCCTGGCAGGTTTCGAAGAAATCACACTGAACCTGACTCGAATCATACCCACCACCTGCGGTGGAGGCGGCGCCCAGGGTGACGCACTGGCCTGGATGGGTGCGTATTTTGGTCCGGCACGGGACGGTGAAGGGTTTCAACTGGCCGTGGAAGGTGATGGATCCATTTTCGTTTTGACCTGGTACACCTACCTGGATGGCGAACAAGTCTGGCTGATCGGCACGGGTACCCGTAATGGCAACCAATTGACCTTTGACAACATGGTCATTACATCCGGCGCTGATTTCGGGTCCGAATTCAATCCAGCAGACGTCATTCGAGAAGCTTTTGGCACAATCATCCTGAATTTTTCAAACTGTAATGATCTGACTGCCATGGTCAGGCCGGTATTGCCTGAGTTCGGCGACATTGACCTGGACGTAACGAAGATAGTGCCGGGCATCTGTCCGTAAGCGGACAAACCGCCGGACAGACCTGGTTAATTTTCTGCCTCTAGGGGCTGAGGTAGGCCCGGTCATGTCGTTTATCAAAGAACTGAAACGCCGTAATGTGTTCCGGGTAGGTGCTGCCTACCTGGTCGCATCCTGGCCTGGGATTCGGCCCAGCCCGGTATGGAGCGCGCTACGGTCGAGGTCGAACGCACCCTGTTTGAAGATGACTGGACCGGCTTATCAGAAAAGCTGGATGAAGCACTTGCAGTCCAGGGTTGCGCGTCCGGCAACTGGATCAACCAACTGGACGATGCCTATAACGGTCCGGTGCGCGAGAACCCTGCGCGACCTTCAGCTATGCTGTAGCTGATGTCCAGTCATTTTCGCCATCCCTGATCCATGCCCGCTGGTTCCTTTTTTAATGAACTGCGCCGGCGCAAGGTATTCCAGGCCGCCGCTATTTACGGCGCCGTGGCCTGGGGTGTTACCGAGGTAACCGTCACCGTTGTCGAGCAGCTGTTCCTGCCCCAGTGGGTAGCCACACTGGCCGTGATCGGTTTTGTAGTTGGGTTTCCAGTCGCGATGTTCCTCGCATGGACATTTGACCTGACCACCCAGGGAATACAGCGCACCACGATGTCCAGTGGCCGCGGAAAGGCCAGCATCGCAGCGTCACTGGTGCTGCTGATTGCCGGCACGGCCGGGCTGTTTTTCCTGATCAGGCCAGTACTGCAATCCCAGGAGACAGGTCCGGAATCCATTTCGATCGTTCCGAACAGCGTTGCTGTCCTGCCGTTCGACAGCGCCTTGCTGGAATCCACGGATGCTTACCTGGGCGGCGGCCTTAGCGATGAACTACGGGACCAGCTGGGGCGTATTTCAGGACTGCGCGTCGCCGCAAGATCGTCGTCGATCGCTGTCCTGAAACGGTCGGATGACGCCAGGTCTATGGGGGAGCAACTTGGCGTGGCGATGCTGGTCGAGGGACGCCTGAGCCAACGTGGAAACAAGCTGCGCGTGTCGGTTCAACTGATTGAAGGCCGAACCGGACTTTCACTCTGGTCGGAGACCTTCGATCGCGGCCCGGGAGAATTGCTGACGCTACAACAAACCATCACTGAGCGAATCGTCCGGGAGGTATTACCCGGAGCTAAAGATTTCGTCGCCCAACCGGCCACACAAAATGTCACCGCCAACGAACTGATGTTGCTGGCAAGGCACTACGAAAGCATCGTGCGGGATAAACCGGAAGTGGATTATGCAATTCTGCAGGAAGCCATCAGGCTGTACCGTGAAGCGACGGAAGCGGACCCGGATTCGGCGCTGGCCCATAGCCGCCTGGCGGGCGCCCTGCTGTACAGTGGCGAACTGGAAGCTGCCGAAACACCAATTTTCCGGGCGCTGTCGCTGAATTCGGAGTTGTCCGACG
>Ga0316187_10000171_pt1 | contig 44241 bp, 36 predicted proteins | sample CroRivburrow1_MG_FD_204927 | JGI IMG/M metagenome (GOLD analysis project Ga0316187, IMG submission 204927) | Coastal sediment microbial communities from Maine, United States - Cross River worm burrow 1 | ecosystem: Environmental > Aquatic > Marine > Coastal > Sediment | place: USA: Maine...
TTGAGCATGAAGGGCAAGGCTACGTCAGCAGGCAGGTGGCAGGCAAAGCCCAGTCTGTTATCTCACCCGCAAAACACCCCGATACATGCCCATCTGGCACTGGAATGCATATTCCCCTACCTGCTCGGGGACGATGCGAATCACCACCGCCTTGGCCAGCGGTAATTCCTTCTGGATACCAAGCTCGGGAAAGATGACCTGCGAGGCACAAGCAGTTTCATCCTCGCGGATAAATTTCAGCGAAATCCCCTTGCCCGCTACCGCTTCGATCAGGGCAGGATCGTACACGCCATCCTTGACCCGTACCTCGATGATCTGACCGGGAGCTGCAGCCACAGCGTTTGACGGACGGTAAAGCCAGAACCACCAGATGATGAAAGCGATGAGCGCGAGCCCTGCGATATTCACCACAATCATGATTTCGCTCCCGTCGTTTGTCTCGAAGGAACAAACAGACGCAGGCGATTGGCATTGCTCACCACTGTCACCGAAGACATGGCCATGGCGGCACCGGCCAGCATCGGATTGAGCATCAGACCGAAGAAGGGAAATAACAGACCAGCGGCCACTGGAATGCCCAAACTGTTGTACACGAAGGCTCCGAAAAGATTCTGTTTGATATTGCGCAGCGTGGCTCTGGAAATCTCGATGGCCGTGACCACACCATCGAGTGAGGAGCGCATCAGGGTGATATCGGCCGATTCAATAGCCACATCGGTACCTGCACCGATGGCAAAGCCGACGTCTGCTCGCGAAAGTGCCGGTGCATCGTTGATGCCATCACCGACCATGCCGACGACTTCTCCACCAGCTTGCAACTCCGCCACCTTCGCATCCTTATGCTCAGGCATCACGCCTGCAAAGACCTCGGAAATACCAACCTGCGCTGCCACGGCCTCTGCCGTACTCTGATTATCCCCGGTCAGCATCACCACCTTCAGGCCCATGGCCTGCATCCCGGCAATAGCGGCCTTGGAGCCCTGCTTGATCGGATCGGCCACGGCAATGATACCCAGCAGCTTACCGTCGCTGGCCAGTAACATCGGTGTTTTCCCCTGTCTGGCGAGGACGTGCATCTGCTCAATGCTATCGGCTGCAATCGTGACATGATGTGCCGCCAGCAGGGCAATATTACCCAGCAGGATATTGCGCCCATCCACCCGGCCACTGACCCCCTGCCCCGATATCGCCGCAAACCCTTCACAACCGGAAAAACTCTGCTCCTCCAAACGTGCACGGGCGACGATGGCCGCCGCCAGCGGATGTTCGCTACCCGCCTCGACAGCTGCCGCCAGACGCAGCATGGCATTGTGATCCTCGCCGATGATATCGGTAAGCGCAGGCCTGCCCTCGGTGACGGTACCGGTTTTATCCAGCACGATGGTGTTCAGCTTCGAGGCCCGCTCCAGTGCATCTCCGCGGCGAATCAGAATGCCGAATTCAGCTGCCTTGCCGACCGCGACCACGAGTGAAATCGGCGTGGCCAGACCGAGCGCACAGGGGCAGGCGATAATCAGCACCGTCATGGCCGCCACCAGAGCAAGGCTGATGCGCGGCTCCGGTCCGAAATTCAACCAGATCAATGCCGTCAGTACAGCCAGAATAAGCACCGTCGGCACAAACACACCCGCCACCTTGTCCACAATGCGCCCGATGCGCGGCTTTGACGCCTGCGCGTTTTTCACCATCTCAATGATATGCGCCAGCACCGAATCGGCCCCCACATGCGTGGCACGATAAAGAAAACTGCCGGATGTATTGATCGTGGCACCAACCACGCCATCGCCTGATTTCTTCAGCGCCGGCATGGGCTCGCCGGTCAGCATGGATTCATCCACCGTCGATTCGCCCTCAAGCACATCACCATCAACGGGAATCTTCTCGCCCGGACGCACGCGAAGCACATCACCGACCAGCACCCCGGCAATCGGCACATCGATCTCCTGCCCATCGCGCAGCACCCTTGCCGTCGTCGGTTGTAAACCAATCAGGCGGCGGATGGCCTCGGAGGTTTTACCGCGCGCTCGCACCTCAAGCGCCTGCCCGAGATTAATCAGGCTGATAATGATCAGGGAGGCATCGAAATAGACATGGCGGGCCGCCTCGGGAACCAGCGCGGGGGCGATGCAGATAAGCATGGAGTACAACCATGCCGTACCCGTACCGGTGGCAATCAGGGTATCCATGGTGGCCGAGTGATGGATGAAGGCGCGCCAGGCCCCAATATAAAAATGCCGTCCGGCATAGATCATGGTCGCGAGGATGATTATGCCGATTGCCAGCCAAAGCAGAGGCATATCTGTAACTTCCGGCAGGTAATGCAGGGGCATATCCAGAATCAGAGGTGACCCGACCAGCGCAGCAACGGCAAAGCGCCGCATGAGGCTACGGAAATGCATCGCCTCCTCATTCTGTTTATCGGCTACGTTCTCAACGCCGGAAATCGGGCTGGCGTCGTAACCAGCTCCCTGTACAGCTGAAATCAGGTCGGCGACCTCCAGCGAAGCATCGCCCGTGACCGCTGCCGTGCGATCTACCAGATTCACACTGGCCTTGTTCACTCCCGGGGCTGTAGCCAGTGCGCCCTCAACCTTGCTTACACAACCGGCACAGCTCATACCGTCGATGGATAGACGGATCATCTCTGAATCAGCCATGCGGTGACATCGTTAGCTGCTTAGTACCGACTGAACACGGTGGTCTTGCCATCCTTGTCGAAGGCCAGTACATCATAGTTTTTCGGCTCCAGCACATCAGCCTGCATGCCGGGCGATTGCTGCGGCATACCCGGAGCAGTCAGCCCAACCACGCCTTCCGGCTTTTCCTTGAGCAGGCGCTGCACATCAGCGGCAGGCACATGCCCCTCAATCACATAACCATCAATGATCGCCGTATGGCAGGAAGCCAGCTTTTCAGACACCCCGTACTTCTGCTTGATGGCATCCATGTCCTCATCCTTATTTTCTGTCACGGTGAAACCGGCTGCCTTTAAGGTATCACCCCAGGTCGTACAGCAACCGCAGTTTGGCGACTTGTACATCAATATGTCACCGGCAAGGGCGTGTGTCGCAGGCAGGGCAAAGGCTGCAACAGCCAGCAGGCCAGCAAACATCCATACAAAACGTGGTATTCCTTTATTCATCTTATCTCTCCTTTAAGTCCTTGTTTGTTCTTTGTGCTGAAGTATAGCGCCATAGATGACAGGCAATACCAGCAAACATAACACCGTTGTACTCAGCATACCGCCGATCATCGGAGCGGCAATACGCTGCATAACATCCGAACCCGTACCGCTGCCCAGCATGATCGGCACCAGACCTGCGATAATCGCCGTAGCCGTCATGGCAATCGGGCGAACGCGCTGGGCGACACCCGTCTGCACTGCTTCGTTCAAGGACGCCGCTGTCAGTCTTCCACCGGCATGTTCACGCCTGCGGGCCACCTCCTGATCGATAAAGGTCAGGACCAGCACGCCGATTTCGGCCGCCACACCGGCCAGGGCAATAAAACCGACCGCTACAGCCACACTCAGGTTAAAGCCCAGCAACCAGACCAGCCAGAAGCCACCGATCAGGGCAAATGGTACCGAGAGCATCACCACCAGCGGCGCCATCAGATTGCCGAAGTTAAAATACAGCAAGAGAAATATCAGCAGCAGTGTGGCCGGAATGACGATTTTCATACGTGCTGCCGCCCGCTTCATGTATTCGAACTGCCCCGACCACTCCAGCGTGTAGCCAGTCGGTATCTTCACCTGATCACGAATCACTTCTTTCGCCTTTTCCACATAGCCGCCGACATTGCCGGAACTGATATCGACATACACCCAGGCATTCGGCCGCGCATTCTCGCTTTTAATCGAAGGCGCTCCACGCAGCATGCTGATTTCGGCAACCGCCGCCAGTGGAATCTGTGCACCGGTGGGGGTGGGAATCAGCACCCGCTTGAGAGCCTCAGGGTCAGAGCGGTAGTCGCGAGGATAACGCAGATTGACCGGATAACGTTCCAGCCCCTCCACCGTCTGGGTCACATTCATGCCACCGATGGCCGACTGGATCACATCCTCAATATCACCCACAGTCAGCCCGTATCTGGCCGCCCTGTCACGCTGGATATCGATATCCAGATAATACCCGCCGGCGGTCCGGTCACTGAAGGCCGAGGTGGTTTCCGGCAAGGTCTTGATGGCCTGTTCGATCTGCAAACCGATCTCCTGCAATACATTCAGATCAGGGCCTGAAACCTTGATACCGACCGGCGTCTTGATACCGGTGGACAACATGTCGATGCGTGTCTTGATGGGATAGGTCCAGGCATTGGCCAGGCCTGGAAAGCGAATAGCCTTATCCATCTCCTGCATCAGTTCCTGTGTGGTTTTATCCGGATCCGGCCACTCAGGCTTGGGCTTCAAACGAATAATGGTTTCCAGCATCGACAGCGGCGCAGGATCGGTTGCTGTATCTGCACGCCCTGCTTTGCCGAACACCGACTCGACCTCCGGAAATGTCTTCAGGATGGTATCGGTCTGCTGCACCAGTTCTCTGGCCTTGGTGATGGAGATGCCGGGGAAGGTCGTCGGCATGTAAAGAATATCCCCTTCATCCAGTGGCGGCATGAATTCGGAACCGGTTTTCATGACGGGGTAAATACTTACCGCCAGTAATGCCAGCGCCAGTGCAATGGTCACCGTGCGGCCACGCAGAGCAAGATTCAGCAAAGGGGTATGCAGGCCCTGCAAGAAGCGGTTCAGCGGATTGCTGCTTTCCGATGGGATACGTCCGCGAATGAACAAGCCCATCAATACCGGAACCAGAGTCACGGCTAGCAGGGCAGCCGCGGCCATGGCCCATGTTTTGGTAAAGGCCAGCGGTGTAAACAAACGCCCTTCCTGCGCCTGCAGCGTGAACACAGGCAGGAATGAAACCGTGATAATCAGCAGACTGAAAAACAGCGCCGGCCCTACTTCGCGGCAGGCTGTGGCGACCGCATCCAGCCGCGCCGCCGTCGAAACCTCGCCATCCGAATCCTTGCTCAATCGCTCCAGATGCTTGTGCGCATTTTCGATCATCACGATGGCACCATCGATCATCGCACCGATGGCGATGGCAATACCGCCGAGGCTCATGATATTGGCGGAAAGTCCCTGCCACTGCATGATGGCAAAGGCCATCAGGATGCCGACCGGAAGACTGATAATGGCCACCAGCGCGCTGCGTGCATGCATCAGAAAAAGCAGGCAGATCAGAGCGACAATAATCGATTCCTCAAGCAGCGTTTGTTTGAGATTGCTTACCGCACGTTCGATCAACTGGCCGCGATCATAGGTGGTTACAATCTCCACGCCCTCGGGAAGCCCCGGCTTGAGCTGCTCCAGCTTCTGGCGCACCGCCTTGATGGTGGCTAGGGCATTCTGCCCATAGCGCATGATAATCACGCCGCCTGCCACCTCACCCTCACCATTGAGCTCGGCAATACCGCGCCTTAGTTCGGGGCCGAGATGCACATGCGCCACATCGCGTATCAGGATGGGTGTGCCGTGTGCATCCACGCCCAGCGGAATACTCTCCAGATCAGATACCCCCTTCAGATAACCTTTGCCGCGCACCATGAACTCGGTCTCGCCCATTTCGATCAGGCTGCCACCAACATCGTTATTGCTGCGCTGAATGGCATGCCTCACGCTGGCTAGTGCAATACCGAATTCGGCCAATGCATTGGGATCGACCTCAACCTGATACTGCTTCACAAAGCCGCCGATGGAGGCGACCTCGGACACGCCGTTCACCGTTTGCAGGGCATAGCGCAAATACCAGTCCTGAATCGAGCGCAGTTCGGCCAGATCATGCGCACCTGTTTTATCCACCAGCGCGTACTCATATACCCAGCCCACGCCCGTCGCATCCGGCCCCAAACTCGGTGTTACACCGGCAGGCAATCGACCGGCCACATAATTGAGATATTCCAGTACCCGGGAGCGCGCCCAGTACATATCCGTACCATCGTCAAAAACGATATACACGAAAGAAAAACCGAAGAAGGAATACCCGCGCACCACCTTGGCATGCGGCACAGCCAGCATGGCCGTGGTCAGTGGATAGGTGACCTGATCTTCCACCACCTGCGGTGCCTGACCATCGTACTTGGTGAACACAATCACCTGCACATCCGACAGATCGGGAATCGCATCCAGCGGGATATGCTTGAGCGAAAAAGCACCGCCTGCCACGATCAGGGCGGTAGCGAGTAATACAATCAGTCTGTTGCGCAGGCTGGCCTCAATAAGTTTGGCGATCATAATTTAGAGCCTTTCACCACAGAGAACAAAGGAATCAACATCACTTCATGCCCTCCATATTCATCTCTGAATTCATAGCCTTCGGTGCCACCATCTTGGCGGCAGCCTCACGAATGGAGGATTCGGAATCGATCAGAAACTGTCCGCTACTCACCACCGTCTCCCCTGCCTGCACGCCGTCGATGATTTCAATCAGCCCATCTGCGGTGATGCCGGTACGCACCGTACGGGGTTCAAATCGACCCGCCTGACTTTGTACAAATAAATGCGTCTTCTTGCCACTCATCAGCACCGATTCCCTTGGCACAAACACCCCGGTCTTGATGGCACTGGCAGCAATCTCGACATCGCCAAACATGTCCGGTTTGAGCAGACCATCCGCATTATCAAACTCGATGCGCACCTTATTGGTACGTGTCTTGGCATCCAGATAAGGGTAGATATAAGTGATACGACCGGTGAAATCACGCCCCGGCAGGGAGCCAATAGAAAGTTTCGCCTGATCCCCCACATTCACCCAGGAAATTTCATGTTCATACAGATCCGCCAGAACCCATACGCGGGAAAGATCGGCAATCTGGTAGAGCTCGGAAGCCGGGGTCACCCTTGCGCCCTCGCGCACACCGATATTGGTCACCACACCGGCGGCTGGCGCATGGATATGCATATTCTTGCGCACCTTATGGGTGCGTTGCAGCTCAAGAATCTGGTGCTCAGCCACATCAAAGAAGCGCAGGCGATCCAGCGATGACTCCAGCAGGCGTTTGGCCCCGTCACGGATGTCGTCATAGGGACTGTTTTTCAACTGCTCCCAGTTGGCAAGGGCCAACAGATATTCCTCCTGTGTAGCCACCAGTTCCGGCGAATAAAAGGCCAGCAGCATGGTATTCTGCTTCACCGATTCGCCGGTTTTATCGACAAACAGCTTGGCTACCCAGCCATCCACCTTGGGATGCAGGGTGACCAGTCTGGTTTCATCGAAAGTGATGCGCCCGACGGTGGTGATATGACGTGACAGTGTTTTCTGTACTGCCGTCGTCAGGCGCACACCGATGTCCTGCGTAGTGGTCGGATCGATGCGCACGGTACCTGCCGGTGAACTCCCGTTTCCGACATTCTCTGTGGCACAAATGGGGATGTAGTCCATACCCATCGTATCCTTGGCGGGTGCAGCGCTGGTCACCGCCGGATTCATCGGATTGCGCCACATCAAGGGCTGTGTGCCATCTGCGCATGGGCCGTTGGCGGTTTTTTCCACCCCGCTGTCGTGTGACTCATCCGGACTATTGAACCAATAACCAAGCTCCAGACCGAGGCCGAGAACAAATACAAGCAATAGCAATGTCTTCTTATTCATGATGGGTGACTTCCTTGTTTAAATCGTCCAGACCGGCAGCAGCGGCAAGCCGCGCTTCGGCCTGATGGGCATGGGAAACCTGTTGCCAATAGTGAATATCGTTGTTGAATTCATTGAGTTGGGCCCGTACCAGATTCAGGAAATCCACCTTATTGACCTGATAACCAGCCTGCATCGAGGCCGTGGTCTGCCGCGCCTGCGGCAGAATCCCCTGCTCGAACAACTGCACCCGATCACGGGCGATGCGCAAATCAGAAGCAGCTGCATCAATCTCGGCATCCACCTGATTGGCTGCATCGCGCCTTGAAAATTCGGCTGAGGCCTTCTCCGCCGTACGCTGATCCACGGCCCTGCCCTGCTTGCTACCGCTGTATAGCGGAAGGCTCATACTGAGTGTCACCGAGGCCAGATCGGGGCGGGACTGCCCTGTTGTATTCGAGCCCTGACGGAAGCCATAAGCCGCACCCAGCGTGAAATCTGGATAATAATCCTTCTCGGCCCTCGCCAATCGCGAATCAGCCACCTGCATATCATAATCCCTAGCAAGCAATAGCGGCCTGCGTATCCTCGCCTGCTGTTTAAGTGCGGCGGTGTCTGCATCGACATCTTGCAAGCCCGGCTTGTCGCGTCGGGCAAGTTCGATACTGCTATTCGCAGGCCTGCCCAGCAGAGCATTGAGTGCGGCGGCTTCCCGCTGTCGGGCAGCACTTAATTCGAGCTCACGTTCCAAGAGATTGGAAAGCTCCAACTGCGCCAGCAGCACATCCTGCTGCAGGCCCTTACCGGTCTTGTATTTGGTTTCGGCGATGCGCACCAGATTACGCAGCAATTCCTGATTTTGCCGGATAATGGACAAGGCCTTGTCCAGATAGGCCAGATTCCACCAATGGATACGGGTGTTACGCAATAGCAGTAAACGAAACTCCTGCTGGTCCTGCGCAGCGACTTCAGCCAGGTAAGTCGCTGTTTCCGCCTCCTGCGCCAACTTGCCGGGAAATGGAATCGCCTGGGAAAGGCCCAACTGCATCTGGGTCATGGTTTCCTGCGTATTGGAAAAGCTATCTACGGGAAGATTCATGGCATTAAGCGACAGCATCGGATCGGGAAGCGTCCCGACCTGCGATGGTATCGCCGCCATAGCTTCCGCCCTCTTGCCTGCGGCAGCCAGCGCAGGGTTATTCTGTAGCGCCAGCTGTTCAGCCTGTGCCAGAGTCAACACATCATCGGCGGCCTGCGCTTGTATCGCATAGCACCCGCTTGAGATCACAATCATTGCCAGCCATGGCCGGATTTTTGTTAAGACATGCATAAGAACACGCCTCCTGATGGGTCCTATCAAAAAACCCGTAGATTCGTGCGATGCAAAGCAGCGCACACCCCGGCTTATTAAAGCCGTGGTATCAGCAGAAGGTGATAATCAAACGCGGATGCGTTGGGTTGTGGTGAAAAGAAGTGAGGAGGAGCGAGGTGGGCCTGTCGGCGCATAAAAAGCAATCGCTTCATCCCATGCAGCCAAGGCAGGCATTTCCGGCAATAAGGACAAAGCCACCAGCACAAGATTCACCGGTGTCACATCGGCAGTGCCGGCTTTAACAAACTGCGCCGGCTCATCGCAATGAAAACAGCCATCGGAATGGGACGCATCAGAATGCTGGGCCTTGCCCTGCATCGACTCGCTGCAATGGCCCGACGTGTTGCCCATCTGGGTGTCGGACATGCTATGTCCCGACATCTGCTCCATTGGCATGGCATGGGCCTGCGAGGTCAGCAGACAAAACCCGGTGATCACGATTTGCACGGCAAACAGCCCCGCGAAAAGGCGGGAAAGGCGACGAGTATGGGTTTTACGCAGCAACATGCGAGGCACAGTACGGCATAGAAAATGAAAGTTCAATGAAGTTCGTTATCCTCATGTCTCGCTCAGACGGAGGGTGGGGGCCCCTTTCCCGGATCGGGTGGAGCCATTTCAATAACCGATTCAGAGCCTCCAAACTCAGAGTTCGAGGGTGCAACAGCATCCTGCTCCGCTAGCTCTGGAGCAGAAGCACCACCAAAAAAGCTGCGGATCTTTCCAGCCACGAGTTTGATTCCTCGCCACAGGCGCGGCAGTAAAAAGATCAGCAGCAGAATAAACAGGCCGAGCAGCACAAGATAAAGTGTCGGATGATTCAATGCAGTCCATAGGCCAACAATCACCGCAATATCCTCAGTCACAGAGGCAGTCCAATTACTGAATGGTTCCGGCGAGGTGTTGATCAGGGCCCGCGTGCCCGCCTTGGTGGCATGTGTGGTAGCTGCAAGTCCGCCACCCATCAGGGCTGCAGAGAGTTCGATAACGGGATTTACATCACCCACTGCAGCTGCAGCCAACATCGCACCAGCCGGAATGCGGATAAAGGTATGCAGGCCATCCCATGCTGTATCCACGCCGGGAATCTTATCGGCAAAAAACTCGAGGAAATACATGATGCCGGCAGCCATCAGCACCGTCGGATCGGTCAGGATTTCAAGCCCGGGAGGCAAGGTGATATTGCCTGTCGCCCCCATCAGGCCGAGGGTCAGGATGGCGGCATAGAGATTGATACCACTGGCCCAGGCTGCACCCATGGTCAGGGCCAGCGTACTGGTGATGTTATTCAACTGTTCCATGGCAATCTCCTGAAATCGTCTTTGCCGATGCTCATGGCATGCGTTTTTTCAGACAAGCGGAAAAACTCCACCCTCTATTCCCCTGCGCGACCTGCTTCCGTCTTCTGTGCATGGCTACCCAAGACCCAGAACAAAAGTGCAACTGTTAGATACCCGACGCTGAACGGCCATGCCGCCATGGGGCCGTAGGCATTGACGATGGCATATTCGGTGATACTGAAGCCGTGAATCAGGCCACTGAAACTAAGCAGCGCTGCAAGTAAAGCCCAGCCTGCGGCTGCCCGATAGTGGCGATCAATCAGGCAAACCGTCATGGCAGCCAGTAGCATGGAGGTAAAGATAAAACCGCGTTCCAGCGCAATCATGCCGCTGATCGGCAGTGCTGTTGAAAGTGCCTCAAGGCCAATACTTCCGACCGTCTGCTGGGCAGCGCGCAGACCACTTTCCAGCATCAACAGCCCCCATGCGGCAAGTGCTGGAATCAGGCCGATAACCACTGCAGGCGCATGTGCACGCGGCGTATCGTGAAAGGCCTGAGCCGCGATCACCATACCGATCCACAACAGAATCGCCGCACCTGCCTCAATTGGAATAAGGGCGGTAATCAGGCCGACCAGACCAAGCCAGCATAGCAAGGAAATTACTGCACCGTTGGCGATCGAATAACCGCTACCAGCCCCCATGCGCTTCCATGCCGGATGGCCGATATAGATGGTTGTCGGAAAACAACTGCCGAAACAGGCAGCGGCAATCGTGCCGATACCATTGACCGCCAGTGAAGATTTGACCGGGTATTCATCGCCAGCCGCTTCGGCACTCTCAAGATTCTGCAGGGAGCCGACGAGATTAAATAGGCCCATGGGCAGAATCACCGAAAGGAAACCCAGCCACTGCGTTGAGGTGAAGGCCGACAGTAAATCGCCGATAGCCAATTGCGGCGGATGCAGGGAAATAGTTGTTGCGGCAGCCAAGGCATCGCCATCCATTCTTCCCAAACCCCATGCGAGCAGGGTGCCGACCAGCACAGCAGCGAGCCCCGCTGGCATATCGAAAGGAAGGCGCATGCCGCCGACATAGCGCATCAGAATCAGGGCCAGTGGGGCAAAACCAATTAGCGGATCGGCAAAGATGCGGAAAGCGAAATCCATCGAGATAAAGGTCAGGGCAATGCCGGCCAGTGTGGCCAGCAGGGCTGCGCGCGGGGTGATACGCTTCACCCTTGCCGCCACCCACGCTCCAGCCAGTTCGATCAGACCGGAACCAAGACAGGCCACCAGCCCCATCTGCCAGGCAAGCACTGGATCATTGGTCATCTTGACCACTGGCAGCATCACAAACAGCACAAAGGCAAATAAGGAGACGGTATTCACGCCATACGGCAGGGCTGTGGCTGGCTTTCCAGTGGCCTCATGCAGGCGTTTGGCCTGCCAGGCATAAAAGATATTGCCGAGCAGCAGGCTGATGGCCACACCCGGTAGGATACGACCGTAAACCAGCGAATCGGGCATGCCGAGCACCAGCGTGCACAACTGCACAATCAGAATCAGTTGAATCAGGTTATCAACGAATAGGCCGAAGAAACCGTCGAGGTCGCCGCGATGCCACCAGCGGAACGTATTCCCTGTCTGCATGCCGCTGCCCTCTCTACCCTTTACTCAAGCACCACCATACTCTCGATCACCACAGGCTTACGCGGCACATCCTTCATACCGGATCGACTGCCGGTCTCCACCGCTTCGATCCTGAGCACCACATCCATGCCCTTCGTCACCCTGCCGAACACGGCATAACCCCACTCGGAAGCTGTTTCCCCGCGATGATTAAGAAAGCCGTTGTCATGCGTGTTGATAAAGAACTGGGAGGTAGCCGAATCAGGCGATGAGGTGCGCGCCATGGCAATGCTTCCGGTGCTATTGCGCAGACCGTTATCTGCTTCATTTAGAACGGCGGCATGCGTCGATTTCTTGCGCATATCCTTGGAAAAACCTCCACCCTGAATCATGAACTTGGCAATCACGCGGTGAAAAACAGTGCCATTGTAAAAACCCTCCTTGGCATAGCGCACAAAGTTCGCCACGGTCTTCGGCGCCCTTTCACCATCCAGTGTCATCTCAATCACGCCCATATTGGTCGTCATGCGCACCACCGTCTGCTCTCCGGCCACTGCATGCGACGAACCCAGCATCGCACAAACCATTACCACCGCCACCAAAAACCGATTCACCATCACCTATCTCCTCTCTGATTATTATTAATCAATCTGTATGCCGCGTCAGTCTGCCAATCAGACTGCGATGCTGCGGAAACTCGGCACGCAAGGCAACGCCGTCGGCCATCTCAAAATCGGTAAAATCGAATCCCGGTGAAACCGTACAGCCAACCAGAGCAAAACCTCCACCCTGAGTCACCTCGGAGGCAAACCAGCAACCGGCCTCCACCATCGCTTGTGGCAGCCGCCCCTCAGCAGTTCCAAGACACAGACATTTGTACTCTCCCAGATGATCGATGACATGGATATCCAAACCATCGCCATCGTAAACATGCCACAACTCGTCCGACTGAATACGGTGAAAGGCAGAAAAATTATGCTTCTCAAGCAAGAAATAGATCGCTGTCGAATGACTTCGTCCGGTAGGGAACGCATCGTTCACATGCCCCGGAAAAGCAAGCTCTGAACGGTATGTCTCACGATAATAGCCACCTTCGGGATGGGGCTTGAGATCAAGCCGGTCTATCCACTCAGCGGCAGAACTCATACTAAGATAGCAATTCAACCATGCGCTGACCGAGCAGCGTCGGATTATGTTCGATACACACGCCGGCAGCTTCCAGCGCTGTAAACTTGGCTTCAGCAGTTCCCTTGCCACCGGAGATGATCGCACCCGCATGACCCATGCGCTTGCCTGAAGGTGCAGTTGCACCAGCAATGAAGGCCACCACTGGCTTGCTGACATGTTCGCGGATGTATTCAGCGGCATGCTCCTCGTCGGAGCCGCCGATTTCACCAATCATAACCACGCCCTCGGTCTGGGAATCGGCTTCGAACAGCTTTAAGGCGCCAATGAAGTCCATGCCATGCACCGGATCGCCACCCATACCGATACAGGTGCTCTGACCGAGTCCTGTTTGGGTCAACTGGGCAACGGCTTCGTAGGTGAGCGTGCCGGAGCGTGAAATCACACCGATGCGTCCGGGCAAATGGATATGGCCCGGCATGATACCGATTTTGGCTTTTCCCGGTGTGATAATGCCTGGGCAGTTCGGCCCAATCAGCGTGCAATCGGTCTCAGCTATTCTCTTTTTCACATCCAGCATATCGCGCACCGGAATGCCTTCGGTGATGCATATAATTAAGCGAATGCCTGCCTGAGCAGCCTCAACAATGGCCTCGGCGGCAAAGCGCGGCGGTACAAAGATAACGCTTGCCTCGGCACCCTCCGCATCCACTGCATCAGCCACGGAGTTGAATACCGGCCTGTCCAGATGCGCTTGGCCACCCTTGCCGGGGGTAACGCCACCAACGAAATTCGTGCCGTAGGCAATCATCTGTTCGGAATGAAAGGTCCCCTGTTTGCCGGTGTAACCCTGACAGATGACCCGTGTATGCTGATCAAGAAGTACGCTCATGCAGGAACCTCAAAGAAAATGAGACGGCCCATCACAGGCCGTCTCGGATATTTAAATCGAATCAAACCAGTATGCGTGAACACCCAACTCAGGTGTCGCAAACCGTGAAGACTCAGGCAGCGCTATCGAAAAATAGTGCCTGATTGATATCGCTGATGGTAATCACGCCAACCAGCTTATCGCCATCGGCAACCGGAATGTGGCGCAGATTCTTCAAGCCCATGTAGGAAGCAGCCTTGAGAATCGGCTCATCGGGAGCAACCGTGAATGGATTGGCAGTCATCACTTCGCCCGCCGTCATCTCCAGCACCTTGGCGTAGCCTTCCTGCATTTCTTCGAAATCACGCGCATGCACATTGTCGTGAATGTATTCGCCATAATTCGGATACAAAGGCAACAGCACGTCGCGCAGCGTCACAATACCGATCAGTGCGCCGGCATCGTCCACAACCGGCACAGAACCGCAGTGCTTCTGGATCATATCGACAACGACCTTGCGCAGCGTATCCTCTTTTTTCACGGCCTTAACGCCGCTTGTCATCACTTCACTTACAAGCATGTTCCCTCTCCTCAATAGATATTTTTACCCTTGAATTTTTTCCTAACTGGCGCCCTGACGCCGAAACTCGAAGCGACATCGTAGCACAGCTATCCTGTCGGGCAAAGCATACTCACAGCAGGGTCAAACAGCCGCCTCGGCGGCCAAGGTAGCCGCTTCATCCAGATCATTTGCCCAGCGAACATCCAGCCCTGCATCCTTCACCAGACGCCTGCCTTCCTCTTCGTTGGTGCCGACCAGACGCATAATCACCGGCACGCACATCGGATGCGTTTTAATCGCCTCCAGCAGACCCTTGGCAATGATATCGCAGCGCACAATACCGCCGAAGATGTTTACCAGAACCGCTTTCACATGATTGTCGGAGAACAATAATTTAAAGGCCTCGGTGACAGCCTCAACCGTCACACCGCCACCGACATCTAGAAAATTAGCCGGCTTCGAACCCTTGAGTTGAATGATATCCATGGTCGCCATAGCTAAGCCCGCACCGTTCACCATGCAACCGATGGAACCGTCCAGAGCGATATAATTAAGACCGGAAGCAGCCGCCTCGATTTCGCGCGGGTCCTCTTCATCCAGATCGCGCATGGCGACAATCTCCGGCTGGCGGAACAGCGCATTGTCATCCACGGAAAGCTTGGCATCGAGCGCCACCAGCTCTCCATCAGCGGTCAGAATCAGGGGGTTAAGTTCCAGCAGGCTGCAATCGCGTTCTGTGAAAACAGAATATAGTTTTCCGGCCAGATCGCTGAATTGCTGCACAGCACTACCCTCAAGCCCCAGTATATCGGCCATGGCCGCACACTGGTCTGCATCCGGCCCGCTCTTCGCATGCACCGGCAAGGTGAGAATTTTTTCCGGGCTCTCGGCAGCCACCGCTTCGATATCCATCCCGCCAGCCGGACTGACCACAAAGGAAACGGCCTCGGCCTCACGATCAAGTAATAGGCTCAGATAGAACTCGCGGGCGATATCAAGACCCTGCTCGACATACAGCCGGTGCACGACCTTGCCCTGCTCACCCGTCTGCTTGGTCACCAGCTTCAGCCCGAGCAGCGCCTGTGCAGCGGCACGCACCTCGTCCACGGACTTGCAGACACGCACACCGCCCGCTTTGCCGCGCCCGCCGGCATGAATCTGCGCCTTCACCACCCAGACAGAGCCACCCAGTTTCCCGGTTGCAGCCACGGCCTCGTCCACACTTGTTGCGGCAAGGCCTTGCGGAACCGGCACTTCGCCAGCCTTCAGAACGGCCTTGGCCTGATACTCATGTATATTCATTGATTTCTCCGCCTAAAACTGTCCCAGTGCATCGACTTCAGCCACCAGCTTTTTGGTCGCATCCAGTGAGCACATCAGGGCTGCCATCTCATCATCGCTCAGGTCAAGCTCGATGACCCCTTCCATGCCGCCGCCACCCAATTTGCATGGCACACCGAGGAAGTAGCCATTCACGCCATATTCTCCATCAAGCTCGACTGCACAGGGAAGAATCCGGTTCTGATCTTTGAGTATGGCTTCAGCCATTTCCACAACCGCAGCACCCGGCGCATAAAAGGCCGAACCGGTTTTCAGCAGCTTGACGATTTCTGCTCCGCCCTGTGCTGTCCGTTGTGCAATCGCATCCACTTCCGCCTTGCTCAGCATCTCGGTAATCGGAATACCAGCCACCGTGGAATAACGTGCCAGCGGCACCATCGTATCGCCATGTCCGCCGAGCACAAAAGCAGTGACATCGGCAATCGATACATCCAGCGCCTCGGCAATAAAGGAGCGCATGCGCGCCGAATCCAGCACGCCGGCCATGCCGATGACACGCGAGCGGGGGAATCCGGAAACCTTTTTCGCGGTATAAACCATGGCATCGAGCGGATTGGTCACAATCAACAGAATGCAATCAGGCGAATGCTGCACGATGTTTTTTGTCACTTCGGCGACAATCTTCACGTTTGTGGCAAGTAGATCGTCGCGACTCATGCCAGGCTTTCTGGCAATGCCAGCGGTGATAATGACCAAGTCGGAACCTGCGGTATCAGCGTAATCATTGGTGCCTATCACGTTGGCATTGTAGCCCTGGATGGGAGAGGCCTCGAACATATCAAGCGCCTTGCCCTGCGGTACACCCTCAATCACATCGAGCAATACGATATCGGCCAGAGCCTTCTGAGCAGCCAAAAAAGCCGCCGTTGCACCAACATTCCCGGAACCCACTACTGTAACCTTCTTGCGCTGAAAAAAGCGGTTGTCTCCCCGCTCGACCCCTGACCATCGCATGGCGAACTCCTGTGTTGAAAATCGAAGCCAAACATAGACTTGCCAAGCCCGCTTGTCGAACGTGGAATGCGGCTATGCAACAAGCCGATATCAATGGCCTTCCTGCCGTCCTAAACACTGTTTGCAGCCGCATCAGCGACTGTGGCGGACGCGCATGGCTGGTCGGCGGGTCGGTGCGCGATATGCTGCTTGGGCACATCCCGAAGGATTTTGATCTTGAGGTATACGGGCTGGATACCGATCAACTGATGACAGCGGTGCATCATCTCGGGCGCTGTCAGGAAGTGGGTAAGCAATTCGCCGTTACTAAACTATGGGCCGAGGGTGTGGAAATCGATCTTGCCCTGCCGCGCACCGAGCATAAAACCGGTGAAGGCCACCGTGCCTTCGATGTCCAGCCGGACCCGAAGCTCGATGAGAGGACAGCCTCCGAACGTCGCGATTTTACCATCAACGCCATGATGCTCGACCCCCTCACAGGCGACCTGCTTGATTTCCACGACGGCCGCCGCGATCTCAAATCAGGCGTGCTTCGTCATGTTTCACCGGCCTTCGCCGAGGACCCACTGCGCCCCCTGCGAGCCGTGCAGTTTGCCGCCCGCTTTAAACTCACGCTTGATGCCTCGACAGCCGAACTGTGCCGCCAACTACTGGTCGAGGCTGATACCCTGCCTGCCGCGCGCATATGGGAAGAATGGCGCAAATGGGCGCAGGGAGATTCCCCCTCCTTCGGACTGGATGTATTGCAGGCATCCGGCTGGCTATCTCTCTACCCGCAACTCGAAGCACTGATCGGCTGTGAGCAGGAAGAAGAATGGCATCCCGAGGGGGATGTCTGGATACACACCAAGCTGACCCTCGATGCTGCCGCCAGCATCGCCACGCGCTACGGATGGGCTGGCAAGACACGCGAAATAATCATGCTCTCCGCCCTGTGCCACGATCTGGGCAAGCCGCCAACAACCTTCCGCCATGAAAGTGGTCGGATCCGCTCCACCGGCCATGCCGAGGCTGGGATCGAACCGAGTCTGTCCTTTCTGCGCAACATCGCCGTGCCGCAGCAGTTGATTCAGCACATCCTGCCGCTGGTTCACGAACATCTTATTCACCTGCATGGGCAACCCTCGGCACGCGCTGTGCGCCGTCTGGCACATCGACTGCAACCGGCACATATTGAAATGTGGGAAGCACTGGTCGAAGCAGATGCCTCGGGAAGACACCCGTTACCGGCAGATCGTCCCGCCCTTGCCTGGCTGCAACAGGCACAGGAAATGACCATTCAACTCACGGCACCCAAGGCGCTGGCCTGTGGGGCCATGCTAATCGACATGGGCCTTGATCCGGGCCCAGCCATGGGTGAATTGTTGGATGCCGCCTATCAGGCTCAGCTTGATGGGGAATTCAGCGATACAGCTGGCGCAAGCGACTGGCTTTCGCGCCACCTGTCAAAACATTAGGGTTCGCGGCCTACAGGAGAACACACGCATGACGCAGCAACTGCATACCGATGAACTGTTCAATCTTGAGCTGATTCACAAATACGATAAGGCCGGTCCGCGCTACACATCCTACCCGACCGCACCGATGTTCCACACCGGCATCAATGCCGACACCTATGCTGCAAGTCTTAAACGTGCTTCCCAGGCCGATACGCCCTTATCGATTTATCTGCATGTGCCGTTCTGCGATACCGTGTGCTACTACTGCGGCTGCAATAAGGTGGTGACCAAGCAGCGCGAACGCGCCGTGCCTTATGTCGAAGCCCTGCTCAAGGAAATCGACATGCTGGCCGACACCATCGGCAATACGCGCCCGGTCAATCAGCTGCACTGGGGTGGTGGCACCCCCACCTTTTTAAGCGAGGCACAGATTCGCAGCATTATGACCCGGCTGCATGAACGCTTTGTTTTTGCCGAAGATGCCAACGGCGAATTCGGCATCGAAATCGATCCGCGCGAATGCAATGAAGAAACGGTGCGTATCCTGCGCGAGGTCGGCTTTAATCGCATGAGTATGGGTGTGCAGGATTTCGAGCCTGAGGTGCAGAAAGCCGTCAATCGCATCCAGTCGAAAGAGGAAACGCTGGCCATCCTCGAGCAGGCCCGGGCGCACGGCTTTCAGTCGATCAATATCGATCTGATGTACGGCCTGCCGCACCAGAGCGTGGAGAGTTTCGACCGCACCCTGTCCACCATCATCGAATTTTCGCCCGACCGTATTGCCCTGTTCAACTATGCCCACCTGCCGCGCATGTTCATGCCGCAGCGGCGCATCAACGAGGCCGATCTGCCCACGCCCGGCGAGAAGCTGAACATCCTCAAGCTGTCCATCGACCGCCTGCTGGCTGCCGGATATATCTTTATCGGCATGGATCATTTCGCCAAACCGGACGACGAGCTGACCGTCGCCCAGCGCGAAGGCAAGCTGTATCGCAATTTTCAGGGCTATTCGACACATGCCGATGCCGAAATCGTCGGTCTGGGCATCACCTCCATCGGTTATGTCGATGGGGCTTTCTGCCAGAATGTTAAAACGCTGGAGGAGTACTACGAGATCATTGAGGCCGGTCAGTTCCCGGTATTTCGTGGCTATCAGCTATCCGAAGAAGATCATCTGCGCCGACATGTGATTATGCGTCTGATGTGTGATTTCGCACTCGATTTCAGGGCTGTTGAGAAGCTGTTCTCGCTTAACTTCGCCGAGCACTTCGCCCTTGAGATGGGTGAATTGCGCGATCTGGCCGCCGATGGCCTGCTGTCTCTCGACGAGGACGGTCTGCAGGTGCTGCCCGGTGGCCGCTTACTCATCCGCAATATCGCCATGGTATTCGATGAGTATCTGCGCAACCGAAAAGAGGAAGTGAAATTCTCCAAGGTGATCTAATGCTGCGGAGCACCATGCTCACAGCATGTGTCCTTGCCTTCAGCCTACTTGGCGCGTGCGCCAGCAAGCCAAACGCCCTGATAAGCACGCATGCCGATGCGCTGAACTGCCAAACCATCCCCGGCAATGAAAATCATGAGCAGCTATGTGTGATGATCACCGCAAATAAGGGCGACCTATGGTTTGTGCTCGGTGATGGAGAATTTGCCCACCATCAATTCATCGAAGAACTGTCTTTCAGCGATGGTGGCGATAGCCCGATCTCTGTATACGAATTCAGCATCTCCCCTAGCGGCAGCTATCTGGCCGTGACAGTTGCCGAAGAAGGACATCCGACACTGTTGTTTGTGCCATTGCAGCAGATCTTGCAGGAACACATTGAATCATGGGATTTGCCTGTTATCGCCACCTATCCGGGTGGGGTTAACATCGAAAGCTGGCAAAGCGACAACCAGCTTATGGTCAGTAGTGATCAGGATCTAATCGATTACCGCCATGGTGGTGAGTTGAGAGAGTTCAGGGATTTTCTCGTGCATCTGCCGGATGGGGCCATCACCTTACGCACTGACTGGTAGTCCCCGGCCAAGACCGCACATTCGAAACAACACTACATTCGATAATCGCTGATTATCTTGACACAAATAATTATAGGTGCATATTCACCTTCTATGGAACAAGTAGAGTTATCAAAGACATTAAAGCAATGCTCTCAGTGTGCCTGCTTTAATCTCCGCAAGGCAACCAGGCACCTGACGCAGCTATATGATGCCGCACTTCAGCCTACCGGATTGCGCGGCACTCAATTCTCCTTACTGACAAATATTGCAGCCGCAGAAGGCATCACTATTTCCACATTGGCCAATGAAATGGTTATGGATCGTACAACATTGACCCGGAACCTGAGGCCTTTGGAAAAGTCCTCATATATTGTGATTGGCCATGGTTCAGATCGCAGGGTGCGAACCATTTCACTTACAAGGGCTGGTAGAAACATACTAAATCAGGCACTTCCCTACTGGCAGGAAGCACAGAATTCTTTTATCAAGCAGATTGGCAATGTTCGAACGCAGCGACTCTTGTTCGAGATGAAGACGATCGAAGAGATTGAGCTTTGAGTGTTTTAGTAACTGTACGTGCATGTGCACCGATGGTGTTGGTGCATGATGTTTAACGTCTCCGCTATGCCATCTTCTGTTTTTTTTGGCTATAACATGTGCATATACACTTGCATAGCCAATGAACCATGTTTGAAGATCGCCCGATGCTCCAACTATGACTTGAGCATAAGATGTGTATATACACCTTGGAGCAAGAACATTATCTCTAAACCTTTACTGAATAAGACTTTTGTGGTTCGGAGATAATAAGTGCATATACATTTAGTAGATGCGGTACCCCAAGAAACGATTCACTGCGACCCGATATCATGGGTTTTCGAGTTATTATGAGTGCATATACCCGTACGATGTATTTGAGGAAAAGATATTAGATTGTAAGAGAACTGGCTTTTTTTATGCCAATGAGTGCATATACACTGTCGGGAGAGGTAGATGGATAATAATCAACAATCACGGGCAGCCGTTTGTCGAAGCCAAACGTGGGGTCTCACCCACCCTCTCGGGTGTGTTGCTAAAAACTGATACTTTCCTGAGAAGGAATACTATTTAAGAAAGGGAATGGCGGAGAGGGTGGGGCTACTCGGGGCCTTGAGAAAGAACCGGCCCCTCGCCCTGCGGGCCGCCCTCGCTAACTGGCCGCTGTTGTCCAGAAGCAGTCATTCAGATTTTTATCAGCCATCCAACTTGCTTTTAAGAAGGTTGCTCAGGTCATGAATTTTAAATGGTTTCGTAATGACGGCTTCTGAATCAAGATTGTCGGACGCCCGCAGACTATCCTGATCATAGGCGGTGGAAAAAATTACTTTTAACTCAGGGTTTAATTCCCGAAGATGCTTCGCCGCTTCAACACCGCCCATGACAGGCATAACCACATCCATAAGAACAAGGGCAACACGGTCTATATTTGCAGTATATACATCCATGGCTTCCCGACCATCTGATGCAGTCAGAACTTTGTAGTTAAGCCCCTCCAAAACATCAATTCCAGTTGCAAGAACACCGCTGTTATCATCAACCAGCAAGATGGTTTCACCATGACCATGAGCGATATCAGCTTCTTCTGTTTCATTCCCTTCGACTCTATCTTCATGAAGGGGCAATAATATCCGAACCAGAGTTCCGCCCTCCTCGCCCTGCACAGATTTAATATCTATGACACCTCCATGGGCCTGCATCGTCCCGTACGCCATAGACAAGCCAAGCCCTGTACCCTTGCCGACATCCTTGGTTGTATAAAATGGCTCAAAAACATGCGGGAGATCACCCGCTTTGATGCCGATGCCATTATCACTTATCGATATGCATGCGTAATTACCAGTCATGCTTTCAGGTTGAATGGTGAGGGATTCACTATCGGCGTCGAATCTACTTAATCTGATAGAGATGGAAGGGTTTTCGACCCCTAGTACAGCATCACGCGCATTATTGATGATATTGACCAACACCTGCTGAAGAAGGCTTGCATCCGCATGAACCTTCATGGCGCTTATTTCAATATCAGAATTCAACTTAATATTCTCCGGCAGTGATGCCTGATAAAGTTTTATAATCTCTTTGAGAAACGGAGATAAGGGAATGGAGGTTTTTTGGACTATCCCTTTTCGAGCAAAAGAGAGAAGACTCTTAATCAGTTCAGCACTCCTAAAGGCGAGTCTCTCTATGGCATCCAGCCTATTAACAACATCAGGAAGATGTGAGGCTTTTTGCTTAGCCAGAAACAAATTTCCTGTCATTCCTGCTAATGCATTATTAAACTCATGAGCTATGCCTCCGACGAGTGTTCCAATTGCTTCCAGCTTTTGAGCTTGCTGGAACTGCTCTTCAAGATTGAAAAGCTCTTGGGCATGAGCTTTTGAACGAATGAATAAAATGGTCATTACAAGCAGGCCCGTCAGCCAAAGGAATAAGTAAGTAAAAAGTTGAGTCTTCACCACTTCCTGTTCAGCCTCTAAGTATGGTTGCATACTGACTGAAACCCCCACAGCACCTCTAAGATCACCGACTTTATAACCTTGGTCTCCGTGACATTTCAAACAATCCTCTTTGATATACAGAGGCTGCATCAGTCGCATATGAGGCACACCATTGATGTAGGCTATCTCTTTAGCTTCTTTCTCCCCCTGCTGGAAAGACCGCAAAGCAGCCAGCTCCCATTCATCCGGCATATTCCCTTGATAAAAAAGCTTGTCTGGAAAAGTAGTGATCTTTCCTTTCACTCCGTACAAAGCCTCATAATCACTCATCATCATGCGGATCATGTATGCCGGGTTCATCAGGGTAAGTTTCTTTCCGGATGGTGTTGTTATATCTCGTTCCGGAATATGTGCTAGACGGGGATTTGCTGGAGTATGTTCAGTTTCGGGAACATATACACCACCATGGGATGCACCCCAAAACCTGAATGCCTTGTCTTTATTGAAATGTGATTGCGCCTCAATGGTTACCAGATCGACTGTCTTCTGTTGCTGGCTGGTATAGTTCCAGTACATCGAAGCAGAAAGTAAAATGGTCCAGATTACTACACCTGCAAAAAACCATCTTACTATATGCTTAGTTTCAGAGCCTAAATCACGAATCATTTAGATAGACCTCGTTACTGCTCCCAGTATAAACTATGAGTATGCCACATAAGTCACATGCTGCATATGAGTTTATGCAGAAACGATTGACAGGTATTTAAGAAAGGGAATGGCGGAGAGGGTGGGGCTACTCGGGGCCTTGAGGAAGAACCGGCCCTTCGCCCTTCGGGCCGCCTTCGCTAACGCTCCGGCGTTCAGGCATTCATGCCTGTCAAACCCGAACGTGTGGTCTCACCCACCCTCTAGGGTGGATTCAATATATCGAGAGCGACGCTGTTTAAGCTGTGATGTAAAAGAATGGCGGAGAGGGTGGGGCTACTCGGGGCCTTGAGAAAGAACCGGCCCCTCGCCCTGCGGGCCGCCCTCGCTAACGCTCCGGCGTTCAAGCAGGCCTGGCCTGCATGTCAAACCCAACGTGGGGTCTCACCCACCCTCTAGGGTGGATTCAATGTATCGAGAGCGACGCTGTTTAAGCTGTGATGTAAATAGAATGGCGGAGAGGGTGGGGTTCGAACCCACGTGGCAGTATTACCCGCCCAACCGATTTCGAGTCGGTGCCGTTATGACCACTTCGGTACCTCTCCCTGCGCATCCATTCGGGCTGTGCCCGGAAGGGCGCGAAGCATACGGATGCTGCAAGCCTGCGCAAGCAGCACCATGCATCAGGCCTCGGTAAATACACCCATCGCGCGCAAGCGCTGGTAACGGGATTCAAGCAGCTTGGGAAGCGGTACGTCGAGAAGCTCTTTCAATGCCTTTTCCAGCACATCACCCATCAATGAAGCTGCGCCATCAAGATTTTCATGCGCGCCGCCTTCAGGCTCGGGGATGATACCGTCGAGCAGGCCGAATCCTTGCAGATCTTTGGCGGATAGTTTCAATGCCTCCGCCGCCTGCTGCGCGAAGCTGCGATCGTGCCAGAGAATCGCCGCACAGCCTTCAGGTGAAATCACCGAATAGGTAGTGAACTGCTGCATGAACAAACGATCGCCCACGCCAATAGCCAATGCGCCACCGGAACCACCCTCACCGATCACCGTGCAAATCACCGGCACTTTAAGGCTCGAAAGCTCCATCAGGTTGCGGGCAATCGCCTCACTCTGGCCGCGCTCCTCTGCATCCAGACCTGGCCATGCACCTGCCGTATCGATGAAGGTCAACACCGGCATACCGAAACGCTCGGCCAACTGGAATAGACGCAGTGCTTTGCGGTAACCCTCAGGGCGGGGCATGCCGAAGTTTCGCTTGATCTTTTCCTTGGTGTCGCGCCCTTTCTGGTGGCCAACGATAACCACAGGCTGCTCGCGGAAACGTGCAGTACCGCCGACAATCGCGCCGTCATCACCAAAGGCACGATCACCATGCAATTCCTGAAAGTCATCAAACATCGTCCCGACATAGTCAAGGAAGTAAGGGCGGTCAGGGTGGCGGGCAAGCTGAGTGAGCTGCCAACGATCAGCATTTTTGTACGTCTCGCGAATCAAGTTGTCTCGCTTGGCGGTTAACTTTTCCACTTCCTCCGCAATATTCATTCCGGCATCTTTACCCATCCCGGATATTTCCTCAATCTTTGACGTAAGCTCCGCGATGGGGCGTTCAAACTCAAGGTAACTACGCGGCATATTTTCTCCTCTCTTCTTTTCTGCCGCCCGGCCGTGCAGCAACAGGGGGCTGCCAGGGCTTGCAGAGTAACTGTATGGCATGGCTGTCGAACCAGTCGCGCAGCCTGTTTTTAACTTCCTCATTCCAGCACAGGGTTAAGCCGGATGAAAGCTCTGCTGTGGCACCATTGGCCAGATGCAGATTGAAACTCACGCTCACATCGCCCGGATTCTCACCCGCCAGCTTTGTAAGACGGGCAATGGCCGCATCATCCCATACCAGCGCGTGCGTGGAAATACGGATGCGTCGAACCTGTTGGGCAAGCACCGTATCGAGTGGCGCCAGCGCTTCGGCAATCAAGGATAATTCATCACGCGAACGATCCACGCGCAGCATGGCGAGCAATGCCTGCTCACCCTCGAGAAATTCAACCGCCTCGGTGTACAGATTCGAAAAACATACCATCTCCGCGCTGCCGAACAGGTCACCGACCTGCACAAAAGCCATCGTACCGCGCGCTCCGCGATGCGTGCGTATGGCGCCAACCGTCAGGGGAAGCACAACCGTGGCACCATCCGGCATATCCTGCACACTCTCCAGATTGGCATTCCATAAGCCATCGATATAACCGAGATATTCTTCCAGCGGATGTCCGGAAAGATAAAAGCCGAGCACTTCCTTTTCATGCCTCAGGCGTTCGCCAAGACTCCACTGGCTCGCCTCGGGAAAGCCGGAATCATCGCCATCCGGCTCCTGAGCCTCGAACAAGGCCGATTGGCGTGCCTCCAGATCGTGCCGCTTACGCGCTGCCACTTCCATCGCCCCGGCAAGCCCTTGTAGAGCAGCATTGGCATGCGGCACCAATCCATCCAGAGCGCCTGCCTTGATCATCGCCTCAAGCATGCGCTTATTCAACGATCTGGACGGCAAGCGCATGAACATCTCTTCAAAACCGGTGAAATCACCACCCTGCTGACGAACTTCCACCAAAGCGCGAATCGCTGCCTCGCCCACACCCTTGACCGCACCAAGACCGAAACGGATGGATGATTCAGCCTCCGGAATAAACTCCCAATCGGATGCATTGGCATGTGGTGGCAACACCTCGATTTTCATGCGTCGGCAATCCTGAATCAGGGCGCTGATCTTATCGCTATTGCCCATATCACAGGACAAGGTTGCCGCCATGAAAGCCTGCGGAAAATGCGCCTTGAGGTAGGCCGTTTGGTAGGCGATCAGTGCATAGGCGGCGGAATGCGATTTATTGAATCCGTAACCGGCAAATTTCTCCATCAGGTCGAAGATTTGCTCGGCCTTGGCGGCATCCACCTTGTTTGCCTCAGCACCCTGCATGAAAATCTTGCGCTGCTGGGCCATCTCTTCCGGCTTTTTCTTACCCATCGCGCGGCGCAACATATCGGCCTGTCCGAGCGTATAACCGGCCAGCACCTGGGCAATCTGCATCACCTGTTCCTGATACAGGATCACACCATTGGTTTCACTGAGAATGGGTTTGAGCTGCGCCAAAGGATAGGCAATCTCCTGCTCGCCGTGCTTGCAGGCGATGTAGGTGTCGACCATGCCGGATTCCAGCGGCCCCGGACGATACAGCGCAACCAGTGCGATAATATCCTCAAAGCAATCCGGCTTCAGGCGAACCAACAGATCGCGCATACCCGATGACTCCACCTGAAATACGGCACTGGTGGCACCGCGCTGCAAAAGATCAAAGCTGGCGGCATCATCCAGCGGGATGGTGGTGATATCGAAAGCAGCATCCGCCTTGTGCTTGCGAATCAAGCGGCAGGCCAGATCGATCACCGTCAGGGTTTTCAGGCCAAGAAAATCGAACTTGATCAGTCCCACCTTCTCCACACACTTCATATCCCATTGCACAATCGCGCCATCTTCACGCGCCTCTTTGTATAAGGGAGCTGTTTCAACCAGCGGCAGGCGACCGATCACCACGCCGGCGGCATGCTTGCCGGCATGCCGGTGCATGCCTTCCAGTCGCCCGGCAATTTCAAACAGCCGCGCTACATCATTATCCTCATCCACCATCTTTTTCAGCCGTGGTTCGGCGGCCAGCGCTTTCTCCAGCGTCATGTTCAGATCGTTGGGGATCAGTTTGGCCAGGGTGTTTACCTTGATCAGGTCCATAGCCAACACGCGACCGACGTCGCGCACCACAGCCTTGGCCTTCATCGAACCGAAGGTGATGATCTGCGCCACCTGATCCGCACCGTACTTCTCGGTCACGTAATGAATCACCTTGTCGCGCCCATTCATGCAAAAATCGATATCGAAATCAGGCATGGATACGCGTTCGGGATTCAGAAAGCGCTCGAACAACAGACCGTAGCGTATGGGGTCGAGATCGGTGATGCCAAGACAGTAGGCGACAATGGAACCGGCACCCGAACCACGCCCCGGCCCCACAGGAATTTCGTGCTGCTTGGCCCACTGGATAAAATCGGCCACGATCAAGAAATAGCCGGGGAAACCCATCTCCTCGATCACATCCAGTTCGAACTGCAGGCGTGCTTCATAGGCGGGGCGATCAGCCTCGGGTGAAAGCGCGATGATCGCCGGCCAGCGCATATCCAAGCCCTCGGCAGCCTGCTGACGCATATAGGCCTTTAATTCCATGCCATTGGGTGGCAGGAAATCCGGCAACTGATAATTGCCGAATTGCATATCCACATTGCAGCGGCTGGCGATATGCAGGCTGTTCTCAATGGCCTCAGGCACATCCTCGAACAACTCAGCCATATCCTCGCCCGACTTGAGATAATTCTCCGGCGTATAGTGCGCGCTGACATCGTCGGCCAGTGTCTTGCCGTCGCGCAGCGCCAGCATGCTTTCAAAGGCATGGAAATCGTCGCGACCCAGAAAATGCGCGTTATTGGTGGCTACCAGAGGAATATCCTCGGCATGTGCCAGCTCAATCAACTGCCGGTTTAATGCCTCCTGACCGGCAACACCATGGCGCTGCAACTCGATAAAGAAATGATGATGTGGAAAGATTTCCTTATACTCGCGGGCCAGTACACCTGCGCCACTCTCATCACCTCTGCGCAGCAGCCTTTCAATCTCGCCATTCCAGCCGGAAGACAGGGCAATCAGCCCATCCCCGAATTCGCGCAGCAACGCCTTGTCGATGCGTGGCTTGTAATAAAATCCTTTCAGATAGCTGATCGAAATCAGACGCATCAAATTGCGCCAGCCGGTGTTATTGCGCGCCAGCAAAAGTAGCTGGGCATACTGCGGCCCGCGCGGCCCGGCGCTAACCTTTTTGCTGTGGTCATCGCACAGGTAAACTTCGCAACCTAAAATGGGCTTCACACCTTGGCGAAGCGCCTCGGAATAAAACTCGACAGCCCCGAACAGATTGGCGTGATCAGTCAAGGCAACGGCAGGCTGACGCATCTCAACCGCCTTTTTCAGTATCGACGACACCGACATCGCCCCGGAAAGAAGCGAAAAGTCGGAATGCACGTGAAGGTGTGAAAAAGGAGAAAAATGCATACGCCAAGCTTATCCCCGGTAAGCATGAAAATCACCCGCTGAATTCTCCCGCGAGCGTAGAAATGATTCGCTGGGCCACCTTTATCCTGGGAATATCCACACAGGCCAAGGGGCGTGACGATGATGCATTGAGTATGTATATTGCGCGCCTAATCAGATTTTAAGTGAGGATTCATATGGCCTTTGTCGTTACCCAGCTATGCAAGGATTGCGTTGATACAGCCTGTGTGGCGGTCTGCCCGGTGGATTGCTTCTACATCCCCAAGGAAGTGGATGCCAAATACCCGAATATGCTGTTCATCTCTCCGGAAGAATGCATTGATTGCGCCGTCTGCGAGCCGGAATGCCCGTGGGAAGCCATCTATCCGGAAGAGGACGTGCCCGAGGTTTTCGAGAGCGATATCGCCCTCAATGAGGCCTCCGACAGCGATCGCGATGCCTTCGATCTGGCCGAAGCTCATGAGCACACGCCTCCGACTGCCGATGAAATTGCTGCCAATAGGGCCAAGTACGGCCTCTAAGCCGACAAACCATTGTCTTTGCACGGGCGGTCTTGTGACCGCCCGTTTTTTTCCCGCATGACGGATTTCCCCTCCCGGACCATGACTGAAAACCACCCCCCACTGATTGGCATGGATCATCAAGCACTGCTGGCCCTGTGCGAGAAGGCCGGTGTCAAACCTACCCATGCCGATTCCCTGCGGGCGCACATCTTTCGCCATGCCAATCAGGATGTGCGCGACATTGCCGATCTGCCGCAGCATTTCTACGAATTTCTCGAAGCACACAGCAGCCGTCTTGAACCCGAGCTGCGCGCCAAACAGCAAAGTGCAGACGGCACCTGCAAGCTATTGCTCGGCATGAGCGATGGGCGCGAGCTTGAAAGCGTACTGATTCCCGGCAAGGACCGCCTGACCCAATGTATATCCACCCAAGTAGGCTGTGCTGTCGGCTGCACCTTCTGTCTGACTGCCACCGGCGGGCTGACGCGCAATCTGAGCACTGCCGAAATGGTCAGTCAGATATTCGCCGCCCAGCAGCATGTCGGCGAGCGTCCGCGCAACCTTGTGCTGATGGGCATGGGTGAACCGATGCATAATTACGATGAAGTTGCCCGCTTCGTGCGCATTGCCACCGACCCCAAAGGCATGGCCTTCTCACCTCGTCGCATTACCATTTCCACAGCCGGTCATGTGCCGGGCATTGCACGCATGATCGAAGATGATCTGCCCTGTAGTCTTGCCCTGTCGCTCAATGCCAGCAACGATGAAACACGCAGCCGCATCATGCCCATCAACCGCCGCTGGCCCATTGCCGAAGTGCTGAACTGGACTGCCCGCTTTGCGGCAGGCCGCAAGAAACGCATCCTTATCGAATATGTTCTGCTGGCCGGCATCAACGACAGCGATGCCGATGCCGAGCGTCTGGTCGAACTGCTGGCGGAGCTCCCATGCACCATCAACCTGCTGCCCTTTAATAGCTTTGCCACAAGCCCGTATACGCGCCCCGATGATGAGCGTGTATACGCCTTCCGGGATATTCTCGTGCGCGCTGATCGTGTGGTGGTGGTGCGAGAATCACGTGGTCGCGACATTTCCGCAGCCTGCGGCCAGCTACGTACCGAGATGCGCGCACGCCACAGCCTGAGTCATCAGGACGCAGCAGCCTAAGACTTGTCAAACAAGCCCTCCTTGCGGCAGTCTTGCAGCAGCTCCAATCGAATAGGGGCACGGGGACCGATTACCGAGGAGAGAACGCATGCGCACCACGACCCAACTGGGACTGACTTTATTGCTGGCCTTTTCACTGGCGGCCTGCGCCTCAGTCAAGGATTTTACGGCAAACGTCACAGGCAGTGAAGAACCACAGGCGACAAGTGCCTCAGGCGAAACCAAGGCCGTCCCGCCACCGGTGATTGCCGAATTCGGCGATATTCCGATTCCACGTGAACTTAAACGACAAGATGATCAGAGCTTTATTTATGAGGCGCCGGGCACCGTCATCGGTGTGATGGTTTATACCGGAACCCGAGTCGACCCGAATAGCATTGGCGGCTTCTTCCGCGAGCAAATGCCAGCTCAGGGCTGGCGCTTTATCAATGCCTACAAGGATGAGAACATTGCTCTCTACTATCTGAAGGACAACCGCAGCTGCCAGATTTCCATCAAGGCAGGCATGATGGAAACCAAGGTGGTCATCAAGGTCGGCCCGTCTGCGGCCGGAGGCTGAGAGTCTCAGTATCGAATATCGTCTGGAAGGGCCTTCGAATACAATGTGATTTGGCATCCATAATGCTCAGCTAAGATCAGCTTATTTTCTATTGAGGATTTTAAGGCACGATAAATAGGTGAAAACATGACCCTATCGGACACACCGGAAATACCCGCGGTTTCAGGACATCAACAGCTGCTTAAATCTGAGCAGGTGAAATTGCTGTATGCCGCCATTCCTCTTACAACATTAGTAACGATTTTTAATGCAAATGTGCTGGCTGCACTTGAATGGGATTCGGCCAACCATGGGCCATTACTTAGCTGGCTGGCTTGCATGCTGAGCATCGCCTTCATCCGATTCGTGTTCGCACTTGCCTACAAGAAGGCTCAGCCAGGCGTGGAGCAAACCACCCCTTGGGAAAGATATTTTATCATTAGCACCTTGGCTGCGGGTGCTGCCTGGGGCGGCGCCTCCGTGCTTATTTTTCCAGAGCACGACATCACCCATCAGGTTCTTCTGGCATTTATCGTCGGCGGCATGTCTGCCGGAGCTGTGTTTTCACTATCATCCCTGCGCCTTCCGATATTCGGTTTCCTGTTTCTCGCCATGGGGCCGCTCATTATCCGTTTTTTCCTTACTGGCACCGAGATGGGAATCGCGATGGCTGCCATGTTGTTCGTTTTTTCACTGGTGATTGCAGCCAGTGCAAACAGGACTTACCTATCCATCATTGAGGACATCGAACTCCGCATACAAAGTCAGGCGGATACCTTGGCGCTGGTTGAAAGTGAAGCGCGCTTCAGGGAGCTTTTCGAAGGCGGTGGCAGTATTGAGCTGATCATTGATCCGGAAAAGGCCTGCATTATCGAGGCAAACCACGCAGCCGTAAACTTTTACGGCTATGCCAAGGATCAGTTAATAGGCATGAGTGTTGCAGATATAGACACCCTCTCAAAAGATGAGCTTCTGCCGAAAATGCAACAGTGCAAATCAGCGAAGGAAAAATATTTTCTGCTCCAACATCGATTGGCAAACGGGGAAATCAGGGATGTTGAACTGTACTGCGGCCCTATTTCCTGGAAGGGACAAAGGGTTCTGTATTCGATCATTCATGATGTATCCGAGCGCATGCGTGCCGAACATATCGCCAAGAAAACATCTGAAACTCTAGAAATGATGGCATCAGGAAAAACAGAAGAAAATATTTATGAAGAGATTTGCCAAGCGCAGGAGTCGATGTATCCACGAATGCGCGCATCCATCCTGAGGCTGCAAGGCAATCAATTATTTCACTGCAGTGCTCCGAGCCTGCCTGCGGAATATTGCGAAGCCATCAATGGTGTCGAAATCGGCCCATGCGTCGGTTCTTGCGGCACAGCGGCTTTTCTGGGCAAGGAAGTGATCGTTGAAGACATCGAAAACGACCCTCTTTGGGCCGATTATAAGCACGTTGCCTTACCGCATCATCTGCGCGCCTGCTGGTCGGAACCGATTGTAGGATCCGACGGAGCTATTCTGGGCACCTTCGCCATGTACTTCGATCAGATCACCAAACCTGAAGAAGCTGAACTCGTGGAAATCAAAAACGCATCCAAACTGCTTGCAGTCGTCATGGAAAAGGAGCAAAGGGAAGCCCTCTTACTGAGGCTTTCACAGGCAGTCGAGCAAGCTGGCGAATCGGTCATCATTACCAATAAACAGGGAATCATTGAATATGTAAATTCGGCCTTTACAAGAATCACGGGTTACTCGCCGGAAGAAGTTCTAGGCAAGAACCCGAGGGTCCTCAAAAGTGGACTTCAGGAGCCTGAGTATTACCAGCGTCTTTGGGAGACCATCAGCAGTGGGGAAATATGGGAAAGTGCCATTACTGATCGCCGAAAAGATGGGAGCGAATATCCAGCATTGATGACCATTTCCCCCATCAGGGATAGCAGTGGGGAAATAAGCCACTATGTCGGCATTCAACAGGACATGACTTCGCATAAAGTCCTGGAAGACAAATTCCGCCAGGCTCAGAAGATGCAGGCTATTGGAACATTGGTGGGAGGAATCGCTCACGATTTCAATAATATGCTGGCAGGCATCACCGCAAATCTTTATCTGGCCAAGCATAAGGTCACAGATTCCCCTGATGTGGTAAAGATACTCAATAGTGTGGAAACGCTCAGTTTTCGAGCTGCCGATATGATCCAGCAGCTCTTGACCTTTGCCCGCAAGGGCCACGTCACAATGCAAGCATTCGGCTTGACCTCCTTTCTGAAAGAGACCACCAAACTGAACGAGGTAAGCATTCCTGAAAACATCGGTTTTCACTGCGAATTCTGTCCTGAAGAACTTATTATCAAGGGTGATGCCACCCAGCTACAACAAGTGGTGATGAATCTGCTGAACAATGCACGTGATGCGACAGCCGGCGTTAAAGATCCCCGCGTTTCCCTAAGTCTTGCCGAATTCAAGGCCGATCAGGACTTCATTGATAGGCATCCCGAAATTGCTGCCCGACTATTCGCCCATATCATCATTGAAGACAATGGTTCTGGTATAGCCGATGATGATAGAGAACGAATATTTGAGCCGTTTTATACCACCAAAGAGGTTGGACAGGGTTCAGGACTAGGGCTTTCCATGGCTTATGGGTCAATCCAGAGCCATCACGGAGCTATTGAAGTGCATAGTGCTCTACAGCGAGGAACTTCTTTTCATATCTACTTACCAATCGTTCAAGGGAATGAAATTGGACTTACTCCTAGAAAAACGACCGAGCTGGTGTCCGGTCAGGGTGAGTTTGTACTGGTTGTCGACGACAATGCCAATGTTCGAAATACCTGCAAGCAGGTATTGCAAACCATAGGCTACAAGGTGCTCGAGGCCTCTGATGGCTTGGAGGCAATAGAGCAGTTTTCTGCGAATCAGAATGATATTGCACTCATCATCATGGATGTGGTGATGCCAAAGCTGGGCGGGGTGGCGGCGGCAGAGCAAATCAAACAGATGAACCCGGGCATACCCATCATTTTTGCAACCGGCTACGATAAGGAAGCTGTATCAAAAAGCGAAATGCCTTCAGATGAATATATCATTGTATCAAAGCCTTATAATGTCGAGGCGTTGAGTTGGGTGATAAGAGAACAACTGAAAAACACCGAGCCCATTCCCCGCTGATTGCAGCCCGGCGTAGCCATCCAACCGGGTGTGGCCGAACCAATCCTGCAGGAAAGACCATTCGAAATAATGATGTATTATCAGTAAGAATATTCCGAACACTTCCGACTTACCTTCACTGCTCAACGAGGATGGTTTGGAATGAAACACGTTGAAGATTTACTGCAATCGCTATTCGTTATGGCCTCTATGGTTGAGGCGAAAGACCCCTACACAGGGGGGCATCTTTGGCGCGTGTCGCAATACACAAGGCTCTTAGCTGAAGCGGCAGAGCTTCCACCAAGCGAGGTTGCACGTATTGCTGTCGGAGGTTTTCTGCATGATCTGGGGAAAATAGGTATTCCTGACCACATATTGGTTAAACCCGGGCGTTTGACTGATGAAGAGTTTGAGCTCATTCGGACCCATCCGGAAGTTGGCTACAGGTTGTTAGAACGGCACCCTTTAGCAGGCTTGGTGAATGAGGCGGTATTATCTCACCACGAGACGCCTGCAGGAACCGGTTACCCTCGGAAGCTTGCGGGCAAAGACATTATGATTGAGGCAAGAATTGTGGGTATCTGTGATGCATTTGATGCCATGACCAGTGCGCGCCCTTATAGACAAGGCATGCATATCGACAAGGCCCTTTCGATCATCGAAAAGAATCTGGAGAAACAGTTTGACCGTGAACTTGGCATTCTCTTTCTTCAGCTTGGTAAACAGGGCCTGTTGGATAACATTATGGGACATAGTGAGCCGGGCATCCCTATGCAAACATGCCCTATATGTGGGCCTATTATTGTTGTATCTCGAAAACATCATACCGGTGATCACGTTTACTGCCGAAGCTGCGGTTCTGAAGCCGTCATTGAGAAACCCGATGGGGACATTCACCTAAAAGCAACCGGGCAAAAAGGTAGGGCTAAAGACCTTGAACCAAACATCGACCTTGACCTCATCGAGGAGCTGACCAAATCAGCTTCGGAGCATTTAATAGCCCCGATTTAAACAAGCTCTATCAGCCTTGTGAACCACAAAAAAAGACCCGGCCGGATACAAAGATCGGGCCGGGTCTGATTTTTCCTGCTGGGAAACTTACTGAATATTCGGATCCGGCTGGATGATCAGCTCAACACGACGATTCAACTGACGCCCGGCCTCGCTGGCATTGCTGGCACGCGGCTCGGATTCACCCCGCCCTTCTGTCATGACTCGCTGGCGATCCACTCCGCGGTCTTCAATGTAATACGCCACTGAATCCGCACGGCGCAGTGACAAGTCCTGATTGTAGGTTTCGGAACCCTTGTCGTCGGTATGTCCGACTACAGTGACCCCGGAACGATTGTAGCGCTGCAGGATATCGCCGACCTTATCAAGCGTTTGACCAAAGGCAGGCGTTACCGTCGCAGAATCGTAATCGAAAGACACCTCGCTGCTCATGGTGATTTTCAGATTTTCATTCTGCAGGCGTTCGATCTCCACCTGATGCGAGCGCTGTTCGGCAGCCAACTGACGCTCGAATTCGGCCTGCTGTTTATCCATATAGGCCCCAACACCGGCACCCAATGCACCACCTGCTGCGGCACCCACCAGCGCGCCGCGCAAGGCACCGCCTGAATGATCACCCTGATAACCAATCACAGCACCAAGTACGGCACCGGCAGCCGCACCCATGGCGGCCTTTTCCTTGGTGTTGGCATTGGGATCATTGGGGGTCGAGGCACAAGAAGCCAGCGACATCACCAACATTATTGAAAAACCATATCTCATCATTGCTTGCATTATTTATCTCCTGATAAATTCATATATGGGACAAAGTATAAGCTAAAAGATATATCGGTCACGGGGGAATCCTTACGCCCGACAACCAACCATTCGCCCTTTAGCCTAAAGATTCAGCCACGGCGCCTGCCCCCGGCGCTTATCCTCATAGCTCCGAATGGCATCGGCATCGATCAAGGTCAGTCCGATATCGTCCAGACCTTTGAGCAGGCACTCCTTGCGGAAGGCATCCACCTCGAAGCTAAAGCTCTGACCGGAAGGAGTCGTCACCGTCTGCGCCCCAAGATCGACATTCAGTGCATAACCCTCAGCCGCGAAACACTCGCCAAACAACTGGTCGACCATCGCATCATCGAGAACAATCGGCAGGATGCCGTTCTTGAAACAGTTGTTGTAGAAAATGTCCGCAAAGCTCGGCGCAATCACGCAGGTGAAGCCGTAATCAAGAATCGCCCACGGCGCATGCTCGCGGGAAGAGCCACATCCGAAATTCTCTCGCGCCAACAGAACCTGGGCTCCCTGATAACGTGACTGATTGAGCACAAAATCCTTCTTCAGCGGGCGATTGGTGCAATCCATACCCGGTTCTCCACGATCCTCATAACGCCATTCGTCAAACAGGAAAGGACCATATCCAGTGCGCTTGATGCTTTTCAAAAACTGTTTGGGAATGATCGCATCGGTATCAACATTGGCGCGATCCATCGGCGCTACCAATCCATTCAAAGTCGTAAATGCCTGCATGATCTTTCTCCTTAATTCCAATCGCGAATATCGACAAAGTGGCCGGCAATACCGGCGGCGGCAGCCATGGCCGGGCTGACCAGATGCGTGCGTCCGCCCATGCCCTGACGGCCTTCGAAATTACGATTGCTCGTCGAGGCGCAACGCTCGCCCGGCTCCAGCCGGTCGGCATTCATGGCCAGACACATCGAACATCCCGGTTCACGCCATTCGAACCCAGCGGCACGAAACACCTCATCCAGCCCTTCAGCCTCGGCCTGCTGTTTCACCAGACCGGAGCCCGGCACAGCCAGTGCCAGCTTGACGTTCGCCGCTACTTTTTTCCCTTTCACAATGGCAGCTGCCGCGCGGAAATCCTCAATACGGCCATTGGTGCACGAACCGATAAAGACCTTATCGACTGCGATTTCAGCAATCGGGGTGTTGGATTCCAGCCCCATATACTCCAGCGCCCGAGTCCAACCTTCGCGTTGCACCTCATCCTTGGCGCTGGCCAGATCAGGGATCGATGCGGTCACCGGCAACACCATCTCCGGGCTCGTGCCCCAGCTTACCTGCGGCACGATCTCCGATGTGTCATAAACCAGCTCGGCATCAAACTTGGCATCGGTATCGGAGTAAAGCTGGCACCACACGGCCTCAGCCTTATCCCAATCTTCGGCACGTGGTGAGTAAGGACGCCCCTTCACATATTCGAGGGTAGCATCATCCACGGCCACCATGCCGCAACGGGCACCAGCTTCAATGGCCATATTGCACAGGCTCATACGACCTTCCATGGAGAGAGCCATAATCGCTTCACCGGCAAATTCCAGTGCGAAACCTGTACCGCCAGCGGTACCGATTTTTCCAATAATAAACAGCGCGACATCTTTGCCGGTAATCCCTGTCGGCAAGGCCCCGTTCACACTGATACGCATCACCTTCGGCTTCTTCTGAATCAGGCACTGGGTGGCCAGCACATGCTCCACCTCGGAGGTGCCGATTCCCATGGCAATCGAAGCAAAGGCCCCGTGCGTGGATGTGTGCGAATCACCGCAAACAACAGTCATACCGGGCAGGATCAAGCCCTGTTCCGGACCCATCACATGCACCACGCCCTGGCGGATATCGTTCATGCCGAATTCAGTCACGCCGAACTCCGCACAATTATTGTCCAGCGCTTCAACCTGCGTGCGCGATACCGGATCACTGATACCCATAGCACGATCAGTGGTCGGCACATTATGATCAGGGGTCGCCACCGTAGCACTTGCCTTCCAAAGCTTTCGACCGGTCAGACGCAGACCCTCAAATGCCTGCGGACTGGTTACCTCGTGCACCAGATGGCGATCGATATACAATAAGGTTGAGCCGTCTTCGTTAGCCTTAACGACATGCTGATCCCAAACCTTGTCGAACAGAGTCTTGCCCATCACGATCTCCTTGCTCAATAAACTCAATATGTGCCGCACCCTATTGATGCTATACAAACAAATAAATCGATATATTCTTGCCACTATGATGAGAATTTCTCATGCCTAAACAGGCACCCTATGGTCGACTTCCTGCATTAAACGCTCTGCGGGCCTTCGCAGTTGCTGGCCGCCACGCCAATCTTCGCGCCGCTGCCGAAGAGCTTTTTGTCACGCCCTCCGCACTCAGCCACCAGATTCGAGGGCTGGAAAAGCAACTTGGCGTACAACTGTTCATCCGCAGCCAGAAAGGACTGCAACTGAGCAAACACGGGCGTTTGCTTCATCCGCAGGTGGATGGCGCTTTTTCCCAAATGGTGGATGCCTTGTCGGAAATCAGCCCGGAAGAGCAGCGCGACACCTTGACGGTGAGCATGCTTTCCACCTTCGCCATGCGCTGGTTCATCCCCCGGCTATATCGCTTTCAGCGAAGCCACCCCGATATCGAGGTGCGCATTTCCACCTCCATCGAATTGGTTGATTTCGACCGTGACGACATGGATTGCGCCATCCGCTCAGGACAGGGCGAATGGCCGGGCACCCATGCACTTCGCCTGCTTGAGGAGCGCTTCTCGCCTGTGTGCAGCCCGTCGCTGATCACTGCCAACAAGCCCTTGAATGAACCTGCCGATCTGGTGCACCACACCCTGCTACACTCGAAAATGCGACCGCACGACTGGCAAACCTGGCTCGCAGCAGAAGGCTTGCCCGATTTTAAAGTCAGCCACGAACTGGAATTCGAAACTCGCAACTTCGCCATTGCAGCAGCCATCCGCGGACTCGGTGTGGCCATTATCGATCCGCTGCTGGTGCAAGAGGAGCTCAAGGATGATCGTTTGATTCAACCGTTCAGCCATAGTCTGCCTGCCAGCAGCGCCTATTACCTTGTCTGGTCGGCCAAGCGGGAAGAGCCGGCAAAGCTGGCAGCCTTCCGCACCTGGCTGCTTGAAGAGGTCGCGCGCTCCACCTGATGCTGTCTAAAGCTTCCGCAAGTGACCCTGTGCCGTTATCCTGCCGCATCGTAATCAGCTACTAACCCGGAGGGGCAATGTCCATCAAATCGGATAAATGGATTCGCCGCATGGCGCAGGAACATGGCATGATCGAGCCGTTTGTAGACGGTCAGATCAAGAAAGCCGATGACGGAACGGGCATTGTCTCCTATGGCCTGTCGTCCTACGGCTACGATGTTCGCTGCTCGAGCGAATTCAAGATTTTCACCAACATCAACTCAGCCGTTGTCGATCCCAAGAACTTCTGCTCCTCATCCTTTGTCGATGTGGATGCTGATGTGTGCATCATCCCGCCGAACTCTTTCGCGCTGGCTCGCACCATTGAGTACATGCGCATCCCCAGAAGCGTGCTGACCATCTGCCTTGGTAAATCGACCTATGCGCGCTGCGGCATTATTGTGAATGTCACCCCGCTGGAGCCGGAGTGGGAAGGGCATGTCACGCTCGAGTTCTCCAACACCACCCCACTACCTGCCAAGATTTATGCTGGCGAAGGCGTTGCCCAGTTTCTGTTTCTGGAATCCGATGAGGAATGCGAAACCTCCTACAAGGATAAAGCAGGAAAATATCAGGGCCAGACGGGCGTCACCGTACCGAGACTGTAGCGATGAAATTATCTGAAATTCTAGCTCAAGCCCAAGCGCCACTCATTTCCTGCGAGTTCTTTCCGCCGAAAACCGATAAGGGTGAGGAAAACCTATGGGCTTGCCTGGATGAGTTGCGCGCCATCAATCCCGCCTATGTTTCGGTGACCTATGGAGCCGGCGGCACCACTCAGGAACGCACCAAGGGTATTGTCACCCGCATTCAGGCTGAAACCGGCCTGTCGCCCGTGGCACATCTGACCTGCGTTGGCTCAACTGCCGACGACATCGCTGCCCTGCTCGAAGATTATCGGGCTGCAGGCATCGAAAACATTCTCGCTTTAAGGGGCGATCCGCCTGAGGGCATGAATCACTTCGAAGCAACGGCAGGAGGATTTTCTTATGCCACCGATCTGATCTCCTTCATCAACAGCAAGAAGGACTTCTCTATTGCCTGCGCCACCTATCCGGAGGGACATCCGGAATCCAAAGGCGGTGTGCGCGATGACATCGGCTATCTGAAGCTAAAGCAGGACAAGGGCGCGGATTGCGCCGTCACACAGTATTTCTTCGACAACGAAGCTTATTTCCGCTTCCTTGAAGAGACCGCCAAGGCCGGTGTCACCATTCCGCTGATTCCTGGCATCATGCCGATTACCAATTATGACCAGATCGTGCGCTTTTCTGCCATGTGCGGCGCAAGCATTCCTGATTGGGTACATGAACAGATGAATCCGATTCGCGAGGATCTGGATGCGGTGAAAAAACTCGGCATCGAACTGGCCACCCGACAGTGCAGCGAATTGCTCGCCGCCGGGATTCCGGGCCTGCATTTCTATACCTTGAATAAATCAGAGGCGACCATCGCTATCGCTCGGAACCTGTAACAACTTGGTGGCACTTCCCCATCGCTTGAATATTGTAGCCGATGCGCATATCTGGGGTGTGAAAGAAGCCTTCTCCTCCCTCCCCGGTCTGGAAGTCTCCCTGACCATCCTGGAGGCATCAGAAATCACCCATGCAGCCCTTCAGCAAGCCGATGCACTGATTACCCGCTCCTCTACACAGGTCAACGAACAACTACTGGCCGGAACCCCGGTGCGTTTTGCTGCCACCGCCACCATCGGCGATGATCATTACGACAAGAAATGGCTAGGCGAACACGCTATCACTTTCGCCAATGCTGCCGGCTCCTCCACTGGCTCGGTACTTGAATACATGCTCACAGCCCTGCTTGAGCTGCATGCCCGTAAACTGATTGTCCTGCCGGATATCACACTGGGCATTGTTGGAGCAGGACGTATCGGTGGCGCACTTGCTGATATATGCAGCAAGTTACACATAGACACCCTGCTCAACGATCCACCCCGGGCCAAACGCGAGGGGGATGACGGATTTTCCGAGCTCGATGAACTGCTGAACAAAGCAGACGTACTTAGCCTGCACACACCCCTGACCCGCACGGGTGAAAACAAAACCCATCACCTGCTTGATGCGGAACGACTGGCTCGTTTTAAAGGTCGTGGCATCATCAATACTGGGCGCGGCGCCTGTCTGGATAATAGCGCCCTGCTCAACTGGCTGGATGGAAATAAAAATCGTTTCGCCGTGCTTGATTGCTGGGAGAACGAACCGGGTATCTCATCCGCCCTGCTTACCCATCCCCAGCTTGCCATTGCCACGCCGCATATCGCCGGTCACTCACTGGACGGCAAGGCGGCCAATACTTTGTTTGCTAGGCAGGCCCTGTGCCGCTGGCTGGGTGTGGATACTCAGTGGGATATAGAAGACTTGCTTCCTGAGGCCGCACAGCCGATCAACATCCACTGCGCCTCCGATATCTGGGCTAAGCTGCATGCTGCAGCCACAGCGATGTACAGTATCGCAAACGATGATGCGGCACTGCGTGGAGCTGATTTGTCACCAGAGCAAGACATCGCCAGAAGGTTTGCTTCCTACCGGCGGCATTATCCGATACGTCGCAGTTGGAGCCATATTCCGCTAGATTTTCTCCATACCGATCCTGCGAGCCTGAAACTGGCCCGGATAATGGGTATGGAAATCGTTAGGAGCACACCATGAGCGCTACACAGATTGATAAGAACCATCTCGTCTGGATGGACCTTGAAATGACCGGGCTTGATCCGGAACAGGATACGATACTGGAAATCGCCACCATCATTACTGATTCCCAGCTCAACACCATCGCCGAAGGGCCGGTCCTTGTCGTCCACCACGATCAGCAGGCACTGGATTCAATGAACGAATGGTGTGTTCGCCAGCATGGCGAATCCGGCCTGTCCAAACGAGTGCTGGATTCGACAACCACGTTGGCTGAAGCCGAAGCGACCACACTCGACTTCATCCGCCAGCATGTACCCGAGCGAAGCTCACCACTGTGTGGCAACTCCATTCATCAGGACCGGCGCTTTCTGGTGCGCTACATGCCTGCACTGGAGGCATGGATGCATTATCGCAATATCGATGTGAGTACCATCAAGGAACTGGCCAGCCGCTGGTATCCGAAGCTCAAAGCGCCAGCCAAAAACGGCACCCATCTGGCTATGGACGATGTGCGCGATTCCATCGCTGAACTGAAGTTCTACCGCGAGAGGCTTTTTATACCTTCCGTGTGAGCAAAGGCAGCAATTTTAGCTATAATGGTAATACCACCGCAGAAAATGGAGGTGAGCCATGTTCCTAAAAGACAAAAAATCAGGCGATCTGGTTGAAGTACTCGACCCCAAAGAAATGTTCAATCCAGCTGCCGGTACAATGAGCGTACGTTACCAGGCTGGTGAAGAGGTTGGTGAGCCTGTCAGTGTGAAAAAGACTGCACTATGCTTTCCATCCGATGAAGCCTTACCGCGCTGCTGGGTGGACACCCACTACCGCGTCAAGTTCTAAACCAGACACAGCTTCACCCGGCCCCATCCGCTTCAGGGGGCCGGGTTTTTTTGTGAAGCGTAAAAGTTGCCCTAATGCAGTCACCAAGCAAAGCGCATGAATGCCTTTAAGCGGGCCATGCAATTCGAGCTTGCATCCACTGCCCTTTTTCCCATAATCCGGCACCCGCAGAACATCGCATGGCCAGGTAGCTCAGTCGGTAGAGCAGAGGACTGAAAATCCTCGTGTCGACAGTTCGATTCTGTCCCTGGCCACCATTAGGAAGATCAAGGAGTCATGAGAAATCATGGCTCCTTTCTTTTTCCCATCGAGCTACTGCTGCAGTAATAAGCAATCATCACCATTCGGAATACCCCCTACTTTTACTCGGATTTAAGCACAAAGAAACTGTGGACTAGGCTAATTTTAATTAATAGCGTCGCTATATATCTTTTACCAAGGAGGTGGAAACTGTGGTCGGAAATGCTCCTGAAAATCCCAACTACAATATGGCGATCGTAAAAGCCTTTGCAGTCTGTGCAGTGGTTTATTTCGTCGTCGGCGCACTGGTAGGCGACCTGATTGCCTGGCAATTATCGTTCCCAGCACTCAATGTGAGTGAGTATCTCAGCTTTGGGCGCCTGCGTCCGCTTCATACCAATGCAGTGATCTTCGCATTCGGCGGTTGCACCCTGATGGCTACGGCTTTTTATGTCGTGCAGCGCACCTGTGCTGTTCCGCTGTGGAGCAGTAAAATGGCCTGGTTCACCTTCATTGGCTGGAATCTGATTATCGTTTCAGCCGTTGTTTCCTTTCCCATGGGCTGGACCTCAGGCAAGGAATACGCCGAACTGGAATGGCCGATCGACATCGCCATTGCTGTCGTCTGGCTGTCCTATATGTTCAATTTCATCATGACCATCGCCAACCGCAAGACCTCGCACATCTATGTGGCCAACTGGTTCTTCCTCGGCATGATGGTGATGATTACCTACCTGCATGTGGTGAATTCCCTGGCTATTCCGGTAACGATGACCAAATCGTATTCGCTGTTCGCCGGGGTACAAGATGCGATGATTCAGTGGTGGTGGGGGCATAATGCTGTGGGCTTCTTCCTGACCGCAGGCTTCCTCGGCATCATGTATTACTTCATCCCCAAACAAGCCAACCTGCCGATTTTCTCTTATCGTCTCTCCGTGTTGCACTTCTGGGCACTGATGTTCGGCTATGTCTGGCTGGGTGCGCATCATCTGCAATACACCGCCCTGCCCGACTGGGCCGGCTCGCTGGGTGCTGCTGTATCTATCGCCATGATTATCCCTTCCTGGGGTGGTGCGGTGAACGGTCTGATGACCCTCTCTGGTGCATGGCACAAATTACGCGATGACTACGTGCTGCGCTTCCTGGTTGTATCGCTGGCCTTCTATGCCATGTCCACCTTCGAAGGCCCGGTCATGTCGCTGAAGACGGTGAATGCGCTTTCGCACTACACAGACTGGACCATCGGTCATGTACATTCCGGCGCTCTGGGCTGGGTGGTGATGGTTTCCGTTGGTGCTATCTATCACCTACTGACCCGACTTTGGAAAACTGAGATCTATTCAGTCGGACTGGTGAATACGCATTTCTGGATTCACACCATCGGTACAGTGATCTACATCTGTGCCATGTGGGTGTCCGGCATCATGCAGGGTCTGATGTGGCGCGCCACCGATGACTACGGCAATCTGGCCTACACCTTTGCCGAAAGCGTGGTAGCCATGCATCCATACTATGTATTGCGCTCCGTGGGCGGTCTGCTTGTCCTCGTGGGAGCAGGCATCATGCTATACAACGTAATCATGACCATTCGAACCGCCGGACAGCCAAAAGCTGCGGCAGTTCAGGCATAAGGGGGCTATCATGGGACTCGGAAGAATCATTGGAACTATGCTTGGCCGCTC
>Ga0316187_10000173_pt1 | contig 44222 bp, 34 predicted proteins | sample CroRivburrow1_MG_FD_204927 | JGI IMG/M metagenome (GOLD analysis project Ga0316187, IMG submission 204927) | Coastal sediment microbial communities from Maine, United States - Cross River worm burrow 1 | ecosystem: Environmental > Aquatic > Marine > Coastal > Sediment | place: USA: Maine...
CAGTTTCACCGCGAAGAACGCTAAGGCCGCAAAGCGCATCGCAAAGGCCATCGCATTGAGTGACCCATCGCATAGGAATTCTGAAGGTGCCGCCTGGTCTGATCGGCCTCGTCGTTGGGTAGCCGTCTTTGGAGCGAATCTTGGCGCTCGTTGCGGTCTTTGCGTTTCAACAAGGCATTGAGGTCTGCAAGATCGATGAACGGAGTTGCGAGCCGCTCCAGCCTCAAAAACCCACTTTCAGACTGTGATGCTTCGTGAAACCTTTGTGTCACTTGGTGTCCTTCGTGTTTCAAACAAACCGCCGAAGTCACCACAATCCAGCTACGAAGTTGTGGAACGATCCAGTCACGCGGGATACCACTCACTACTTACTATTCGCTACTTACTTCCGCCGACGGCGGCATACTTCAACACCAGATCCCTCCACGGGCCGGTGGCGCGGAGGCGCGAGAGATTGCCGAAGTGGCCCGAGAGCGACCGGTTGACGAAGATCACGTCCTCGGGAAAAAGCATGTCCTTCTTGGCGGGCCAATCCTCCATCCCGAGCCGGAAGATCTCGCGGTAGAGCTCATCGTTGTCCACCCCGAATGTGTAGGGCGGGTCGGCCCGGAAGACCTCGCCGATGAGCTCGATGTAGGGCTCGATGAGCCTGACATCGATGGGGCTGGAGTCTTTCATCGACAACCCGATTCGAGCGAAGATATCGGGCAGATCGGCCACCCGGTCTTCGATCACGGCCGTGAACGCACTGGCATATGCGCGGGCCAACTTCGCCGGGACCTCCTTGACGCAACCGAAGTCGTAGACCACGACCCTGCCGTCGTCGAGGAAGGCGAAATTGGCCATATTGGGATCCGCGTGGACCAGCCGGTGCTCGAGGATTCCCCGCATCTGGAACTCCGACAGAACCAAGCCCCACCGGTCCCTGAGCTCGGCCGGGTACCGATCCGAACATGCTTCGGTGGGTGGAATCCCATCGACATACTCCATGGTCAACACGTTGCGTGCGGTGGCCTCGTCGACGACGCGAGGGATGACGATTTCCGAAACGCCGGTGTGCAGCGCGGTCATCCGGCGGATGTTCTCGGCTTCGTGGAGATAGTCGATCTCCGCGAGAAGCCCTTTCTGGAGCTCGCCCCAGAGGGGTTCAAAATCGGCATCCGTGAAAAGTGCGAAGAGTCGCATCATCAGCGTCTTGAGGTTCTTCAGATCCGCCTTGACGATCTCGTCAATGAGCGGGTACTGGACCTTAACCGCCACCTCGCGCCCGTCCCGCAACCGACCGCGGTGGACCTGGCCGATGGAAGCCGCGGCGAAGGCCTCGAAGTCTAAGGTCTCGAAGAGCTCATCGAAGTTTTCGAGGGCCCCTCTCACCTCGAACTCCATGACTTCGGCGGGAACCCGCGGCGCCTCCTTCTGCAGCGAACGCAGCACCTCGGCCACCTCGGGCGGCAGCAGCCCTTCGTGCAGACTGAGCATCTGGCCGACCTTCATGGCCGCACCCTTGAGCTCGCCCAGGGTCTCGACGATCCGCAGCGCGTTCTTGACCAGGTTCTCGGTCTGGCGCGCCTTCTGCGCCGGCCCCGAGCGGACGAGATCCAGAGCCTGGTTGGTGGCCATCGATACCCCCACCCGTCCGGCCAGACCCCCGAGCTTGAGAAACCGGCGGACCGCCGAGGTGATCATCTCGTCATTGCTCACTCTGACCTGCCCTCACAGTTTCGAGATCAGAGAAGATTGCGCTCTCCCGCCGCCCGCTCGAGCTCCTCACGGAAATCGGGGTGGGCGATGCCGATCAGGCTGCGCGCCCGATCGCGCAGGCTGCGGCCCCACAGGTTGGCGATGCCGTACTCGGTGACGACGTAGTGCACATCGGCGCGGGTGGTGACCACCCCCGATCCCGGTAGCAGGGTGTTGACCAGGCGCGAGACCTTGCCGTTCTTGGCGGTCGACGGCAGCGCGATGATCGGCACGCCCCCCTTGGAGCGGGCCGCGCCGCGGACGAAGTCGAGCTGGCCCCCGAAGCCCGAGTAGACCCGGGTCCCGATGGAGTCGGCGCAGACCTGACCCGTCAGGTCGACCGAAATGGCCGAGTTGATGGCCACCATCTTGTCGTTCTGGGCGACGATGAACGGGTCGTTGACGTAGTCGTTGGGGTGGAACTCCATGAAGGGGTTGTTGTCGACGAAATCGAAGGCGCGGCGGGTCCCGATGACGAACGAAGTCACGATCTTGCCCCGATGAAGGGTCTTCTTTTCGTTGGTCACCACCCCGGCTTCGAAAAGATCCACCAGACCGTCGGAGAACATCTCGGTGTGGACTCCGAGGTGCTTCTTGTCTTCGAGAAAGTCCAAGACCGCATCGGGAATCTCACCGATGCCCATCTGAAGCGTCGCCCCGTCGGGGATGAGCGACGCGATGTTGCCACCGATCTTGCGCGCCACCTCCGAGATCTCCGGCGCCATGGGGTGCTCGAGGATCGGCGCATCCACCTCCACCACATGGGTCAGCTTGGAGACGTGGACGAAGGAATCGCCGAGAGCGCGCGGCATCTGCTGATTGACCAGCGCGATGACCGATCGTGCGTTCTCCACCGCCGCCTTGGTGGCGTCGACCCCGACACCGAAGGAGCAGAAGCCGTGCTCGTCGGGCGGCGACAGGTGGACCAGGGCGACATCGACCGGCATCAGCCCATCGGTGATGAGCGACGGCACCTCGTGCAGGTGAATGGGCACGAAATCGGCCCGCCCTTCATCGACCGCCTGGCGGACGTTGCCTCCGGTGAAGAGCGCCCGGTGGCGAAAATGCGGCTCCATCCCCGGGGCGACGTAGGGCGCGGCCGCCAAGGTGAGAATGTGCACCACCTCGACGTTTTCGAGCTCGGTGGCCCGATCGACCATGGCGTCGATGAGCTGAACCGGGGTGTTGCACCCGGGATGGACCCAGACCCGATCGCCGCTCCTGATGTCCTTGACCGCGTCGGCGGCGGTGGTCGTGCGACTGCGGTAGATGTCGACCCACTTCATGATCGACTCCTCACCCCGCCGTAACATCGAGATAGGGCACCCCGAGCTCTTCGGCCAGCCGTTTGCGAACGCTGTGACCGTTGTAGGTGTACGTCCCACGGCGAATCGCGTTGTTCGACCTGATCGCGCTGTCAAAGCCCTGGTCGGCAATCTCCTCGATGTAGGGGAGGATCGAGTTGGTCAGGGCGCGGGTCGAGGCGCGTGATGCCGACGATGGCAGATTCGGGACACAGAAGTGGATGATGTCGTCGACGACGTAGGTCGGGCTCGAGAAGTCGGTGGGCCGCGAGGTCTCGCAGCACCCACCCTGATCGATGGAGAGATCCATGATGAGCGAACGTGGTTTCATCTGCTTGAGCATGTCCCGGGTCACCAGGATCGGCGTCCTCTCGCCGTGGACCGCCACCGCACAGACGAAGAGATCTGCAAACCCGAGGGCCTTCTCGATGTGGGCCTTCGTCGCAATCATGGTGGGCACGTCGTAACCCACGTGATCCTGAAGGCGCCGCATGGCATTGACATCCCGATCGAGGATCACCACATGGGCGCCGATGCCCTGGGCGTAGCGCGCGGCGGCTCGACCCAGGGTGCCCGCACCCAGGATCACCATGGATGCCGGAGGGATCCCGGGAGAGCCGCAGATCAGCAGTCCCTTGCCGCCGAACTCGTTGAGCAGCAGACCCGAGCCCATGATCACCGCAAGACGACCGGCGATCTCGGACATGGCCTCCAGCACCGGGGCGTGGCCGTCGTCTTCCTCGATGATCTCGTACCCGACCGTGGTCACGTTGCGCTCGAGAAGGGAGGCGAAGGCGTCCGCCGGCGCGAGCGCCAGGTGCCAGCTCGAGACCACGATCTGGTCACGTTGAAAACGCACGTAGTCCGCCGGTTTTGGTGGCGACACCCGGACAACCAGCTCCGAACGCAGGAGCACGTCATCCTCGGAGTAGACCACCGTGGCCCCGACCCGTTCGTACGCCTCGTTGTTGAAACCGGCCTCGACACCGGCTCCGTCTTCGAGCCAGATCCGGTGACCGCGTTCGGAAAGCACCCGCACCGCACCCGGAGTGAGACCGATGCGGTGCTCGAACGGCCGCCTGTCCTTGACCAGTCCGATATCCATGACCGCCTCCTTCGCGTCGCCAAGATACCCGGCGATTCCACCACAGTTGGTCGCGGTGGGCAATACGAAGTCGATGCTGGATGCTGGATAGGAACATCGCAGAACGCTCCAGCCCGCAGATTGACACAGATTTCATCGCAGACTTCGCAGCATCGCAGGGTTGAAACACAAAGGGCACCAAGATCCACAAAGGTGTCACAAAGCATCGCATGATTGACCCGGGCCCCTTCTAACCCGGAATGCAAGCCCTCTCCTGAATCACTGCGATGAGCAACAAATGGCCCTTGGTGGTTTCTTCGTGGTTCTTTGTGATCTTCGTGTTTCAAACTTGTGCGCTGAGGCCGGCCTTCTCAGCTGCCGCGGGACCCCATCCAGCATCGAGCGCCTACCGATGGATGCAGACCCCCGCGTAGCCGACGACGGCGGAGTAGTCGCCGCTGACATCACCCGAGGTGGCGTAGGCCACCAGGTGAGCGTCCACCGCACCGAGGAGATTGGCGGCCGCCAAAGCAACCGTCGCCGGGACCACTCCGCACATGGTGATGCCTTCCCGGTGCACGGTCTCGTAGAGGACCGCCGGGTCTCGCTCGACCGCCGCGTCGATGGCCAGGTGGTCCAGGGTGCGAGCGACGTCATCCGGCTGATAATGCGACATGTCCGATGACGCCACAATCCCGACGGGCTCGTCGATCTCGACGATGAGCCCGGCCAGTACCCGGCCGAGCTCGAAACACTCTTCGAGACTGAGGTGTCTCAAGACGACCGGGAGGATCTCCAGATCCGGACGGCGGCGCATCAGGAACGGAAGTTGGACCTCGATGGAGTGCTCGCGCCAGTGGGCGCGAGGATCGAGCTCCGCCTCCGGGTACGCGTCCACGAGCCTTAGCGCGAGCTCCGAATCCACCGGCTGCTCACCGAGGGGGGTGCTCCACCCTTCGTGGGGAGCCACCGCCACCTGTGATCCGGCGCCGGTGTGGTTGGGCCCGAGGATGATGACCCTCCGGGGAACCTCGAGATGAGCGAAGAGCCGACCTGCGACCCCACCCGAGTAGACATAGCCGGCATGAGGAGAGATGCAGGCGAGGAGCTCGTGGTGCGCGGTTTCTTCCGGCACCAGGGTGTAGAGCTGGCGCTCCAGCTCCTGGCGCGATCCGGGATAAAAGCTCCCGGCAACAGCGGTCTGACGGAGGGTATCGTCCATGGTGCCTCCCAGAAAGAACCGAGGTCTCCAACCAGAACTTAGTTCTCGTACCCGTGTCCGGTCAAGACTTCGGGTCACCGATCAGCAGCTCGATGAGTTTGGCGTCGGCCGGTGGAGTCGGGTACGAGCGCAGATCCTCCCGCGCGACCCATGCGATCTTCTGTCCCTCGAGGGGCCTCGGCTCTGATCGACCGACAGCGACGTCGTAGAAGAGCAGAATGATCCGCATGGCCGGTTCCTCGTGCACCGCGAAGGTGAGTGGGGCTCCGATTCTCGCAGACAGCCCGAGCTCCTCTTCGAGCTCACGAACGAGGCCGGCGGCCGGAGATTCCCCATCCTTCACCTTGCCGCCGGGAAACTCCCACAGCCCGCCCATGTGGCGTCCTTCCGGTCGACGGGTCAGCAGGATCTTCCCCGCATCATCGCGAATGACGGCGGCGACGACGATCACGGGCGCCTGATGCGAGTCGATGGATGGCATGGACCGAAGCTAGACGTACCCCGGCTTCGGGTCAACCGCGGGCAAGCCTCGCACTTGCTTTGGGTCTCCTACGGAGGTAGCATGGGGCGTCCGCACCAAAACCAAATCAGGGAGCAGCCAAATGCGCCACGTCACAGGTTTCGCATGTCTGTTGATACTCGTGGGCGCGACTTCGCTGATGGCCGATGAAACGGCCGTCATCGACCCCGCGTCGATCACCGGAGTCCGGATGACGGCCGAGGTCGATCCCGTCGATCCGGCATGGGTCCGATGCACCATCGATTGGATTCATCCCACCGATGTGGCCAGGGTGCGCGTACACGGTCCCGCCGAGGTCGCCTCGACCACCTTGCCGGGGTCGGCAGCCGAAAACGCGGAGGGCTGGGTGTCGGAGCCATTCGGGGTTGTCGCAGGAGACCGAAACGAGCTGCTCCTGGCCCTCGCCCCGAGCGTTGGAGGCCGGCCTGCCCTGATCGTCGCTGAACGCGAAGACGGATCCGTGGTCTTTCAGGCCGGCGTATCGCTGAAGTTCAACGGCGCCACTACGGAAGCCTCGCCGCAGGTCGATTTCAGGGTTCGCAACGAGGTTCTCGACAACGGCAACGGCGCCATTCTCGTCGAGCATCTGGGGCCAAAGGCCGCCACCAAGGCACAGGTCTTCATCGAGGATGGTACCAACCACATTATCCCGGACGGCCCAACCGACTGCGGCTCGAGCAGCGAAATTTGGCCGTTGACCACCATCCTCAACATCTCGTCTGCGCCGCCGGCAGCCGTTGCCACGACGGTAACGGTGCACCTCACGGTGAATCATTTTGTGATGGCGAACCTCCAGATCGTTTTTTCCAAGGAGTTCACCACCGTCGCGCGTTTTCTGTGGATGAACGGTGCCGGGGTCAACATCGACCAGGATTTCACCAGGGATGTTTTCAACCACACCCTGCCCGGCGTGGGCGAATTGGTCAATGGCACCTGGGTGCTCGCGCTCCGCGACTGCGATGCAGGCAGTACCGGGCTCCTGGACTACTGGTCCGTACTGATCGAGTACAGCTCGGCTTCGACCATCGATCTCGTGGCCGATACGCTCTCGGTCGACCCGACCTTCGTCTTTTCCGGCGATTCGGTCGAGGTCGACTGGAGCGGTCACGTGGCCGGCAACGGCACCGTGGGCGGGCCGTTCACCGTCGACTTCTACCTGTCAACCGACACCAATTTCACCACCGGTGATCTCCTTCTCGGCCAGGTTGTCGAGAGCGCGGCCTCGATCCCGGGAGACACCTTCGGTGAGTCGTCGCCGGGCCGGATGCTCACCATCCCGGGCGGCACCGTTGACGGCACCTACTACCTCGGCGCGATCATCGACTCGGCCGACGTCATCGGTGAAACCAACGAGGGCAACAACGTTGCATGGTCGCAACTCGACGTGAGCATCCCGATGGTGTCCATCGATCTCCTGGCCGACTCGGTGAGCACCGCCACCGCATCGGTGACGGCCGGTGACAGCATCCAGATTGCATACGCCGGCCAGGCATCGGGAATCGGCACCATCGGCGGCAACTTCTCGCTCGGGTTCTACCTTTCCCCTGACGCCACGATCAACGCCGGCGATCAGTTGCTCGCCCAACGCGTTGGAGCGTGGGCGACCACTGGGGGCGACACCTTCAGCGCCTCCGGCTACACCGTGCCGATCCCCGCGAGCACGACCCCGGGAACCTACTACCTCGGGTTCTGGGTCGACGATACCGGCGTGGTGACAGAGACCAACGAGAGCAATAACGTCGCCGTGCACCACCCGTTGACCGTCACCGGTGGTGGGGGCGGAAGTGGTCAAGCCAACCTGACCGCCATGCCGTGCTCGGTTACTCCCGTCAATGCGCAGGCCGGAGGCCAGGTGCACGTGATCTGGCGGGCCTTCAACACCGGCGACGCCGACGTTGCTTCGCTGGGCTGGGGAATCTACCTTTCGAACGACGGGGTCATCGACCCCGGGACGGACACTCGAGTCAGACAATACAACGAAACGAACTGGGAAGCCGGCCACGACTCCGGGATCAGGCAAACCGCCGTGACCCTTGACGGCGGCCTTCCCGACGGGCTCTATTACCTGGGCCTGTACCTCGACCACGGTTTCACGGTGGCGGAGTCGAACGAGTCCGACAACAGTTGCAGCGCTCAATTCCAGATTGGGTCCACGGTCGCTCCAACCGCCGTGACCCGGTGGCTCGTACCGGCTGCGGCCTCCGCTCCCGGGTTTGGGACGTCGAACTGGAAATCCCAGATTTCCGTAGTCAACCCGCTCAACGTCAGCCGGACCGCGAGCCTGTACTACGTCGCCAACGGCTCGCCGTGGCCGGGAGTCCTGTTGAGCGGCCCCCTCACGATCCCACCCACCGACCGCGCCTACTTCGACGATGTGCTCGCTACCCTGAATCCCGCCTCCGGCCTGCTCTACGTGGTCCTCGATGCCGCCGGTCCGGTCGTGACCTCGCGCACCTACAACCTCGAGCCCGGTGGCGCAACCTTCGGTCAGGGAATCCCGGCGATTCCGTTCCAAGGAGTCATACCGCCTGAGAGCGTCGTGCTGCCCATGGTCCACACCCAACCGGGTCGCTTCCACACCAACCTCGGGCTGGTCCACACGGCCGCCGGAAACCTCGAGGTCCAGGTCCAGGCATTCAATGATGCCGGAATCCTCGTGGGCACCAAGAGCTACAGCCACAACGCCGCCTGGCGGCAGATCAACGATGTCTTTGCCGACATGGGTCTGGGCGGCCAGGTTCTCTACGGTGGCTGGCTCCGAATCACCCGCACCGGCGGAACCGGCTTCTGGACCTGCTACGCCTCGGTGGTGGACGATCTCACCAACGATCCAACCTATGTCGCACCGGTGGAGGTGGTGAGTCCCTAGAAGAAATGGAAGGTAGACGGAGAGGAATACACCGGGACCGCGGTCCGGCCGGTGGTGAATCGTCATGAGGACGCCGACCTCGCCCTCATCGCCTCGATAGTGCTCGGCGAGGTCGCACCGCAACGCCTGCTCACCTCGGGACCGGCTAGAATACGGGCCTGATGTCTGAATCCTTTGACCGTCTTTGTCAGATCATGGACCGATTGCGCGACCCGGGCGGCTGCCCGTGGGACCGCAAGCAGACCCTGTCAACCCTGGCTCCCTACCTCATCGAGGAGGCGCACGAGGTGACCGAAGCCGTCGCCGGTGACGAGCCCGCCAAGTTGTGCGAGGAACTGGGAGACCTGCTCCTTCAAATCGTCTTCATGACCCGCGTCGGCCGCGAGAACGGCTGGTTCGATCTCGACGATGTCTGCAACGTGATCAGCGACAAGATGGTTCGGCGCCATCCACACGTCTTCGGCGACCGCGAGGTCGAGGATGCCGATGAGGTCCTCCGCAACTGGGAGGACATCAAGCGGGACGAGCGCGAAGGCCAGGAAACCAACTCGGTCCTCGACGGCGTGCCCGCGGCGCTCCCGGGTCTCCTCAAGGCCTTTCGCATGACCGAGAAAGCGGCGGCCGTCGGATTCGACTGGCGCAAACCCGCGGATGTCATGACCAAGATGCGCGAGGAAATGGATGAGCTCGAGCACGAACTCGACGACGGCGGCGGTGCCGCCTCGGATCGGGCTCGCGACGAGATGGGCGACGTGCTCTTTGTCATGGCGAATTTGGCGAGGCACCTCGGCGTCGAGCCCGAAACCGCCCTGCAGAGGACCAACACAACCTTCAAGCGCCGATTCGAGAGCATGGAAGCCCGGGCCCGGGCCCGAGGCGACAACCTGCGAGAGCTCAGCCTCGAGGAGCAGGACGCTCTGTGGGAGGAGGCCAAGAAGCTTGAGGGAAACCCCTCGAAAGAGCCTCGATCGAGGTAACACGGTTTCACCACAGAGGCACAGAGACATCGCAATTGAGAGTGGGCCACGCGGAGCTTCGAGGTTGGTCGACTTCGTGTTGAAATATTCTCGACCGGAAGGTGTCTGACGGGCATGCTGGAAGCATGCCCCTATAACCGTTCTTTGCAGTAATCCGTTGATGAGATGCTGTGATCGTGCGATGGAATCTGCGTCCATCTGCGGTTTCTCCGTGCGATGGTGCGATGGGCAAAAGATGCGATGGTCTTTGCGATGGACTTGGCGGTCTTGGCGGTGAAACTGCGATGATTCTTGCGTCCCTTGCGTCCTCGCGGTTCACCGTGGTTCGCGCGGGTCACGCCGAGTGATCACAACCCACGCCACCGCACCGTAGACAGCCGCAAAAAGCAGCGCCCACAGGTGGCTCGCCAATCCGGTGGCCGCCGCCACCGACACCGGCACCCCGAGGGCGGTGAACGCCGCCGTCCAACCCGCCTCCAGCGTGCCCATGTTGCCGATCACGTTGACCGGCAGCAGATTGCTGAGCGAAGCGGCGGCCGATCCCGCCACCACCTCGGCTACGGGCCAGCGGTACCCCATGGCCGCGAGCAGGAACCAGGCGAGGGCCCACAGACACGCCCACATGGCGAGCGAGGCGACCACGGCCGCCGCCAGCCTGCCCGGGCGCCGCTGAAGCTCGGTCACCCCGGCGACGAGCCGCCGACTTCGTCGGGCCCATCTTCGACCGCGTCGCCCCCGAGGCGCGAGGCACCGCAGGGCGAGGCGGTGGATCATCCTCAAGGTCGCGGGCAACATCAATGGCGGCGCCACGAGGGCCACGGCAACCATCAGGGCGATGGGCTCGGTCCAGCCCCAGATGGCGATGATCGCCCAACCGGCCCAGAGGCCGAGCCCGGCCAGATCGAGGGCACGAGCCGCCAACAGGGTCCCGACCCCCGCGGCAAGGTCACGGCCCGTGACGCGGCGCAAGAGCCACGGCAGGGCGAATTCACCGACCCTGGCCGGTGCGAAGAGCGCCGCCGCCTGGGCCGCCGCCGCGACAATGGTGCTCTCACCGATGCGAAGTTCGCCGGGCGGCATGAGCGCCACCAACCGAACACCCCGCATCACCAGAGCGGCGCCCGCCGCGCCCATGGCCAGGACCAGCAGAACGGGATCGCCGGTGGTCAGCAGCTCCCAGACGGTCCCGGGTCGAGCCAGATAGAGAACCGCCGCCACCAGAGCGACGGCCACGACCGCCCCGACAACGCGGCGCCCCGCTCGAGACCCGCGGGGTTCCGATGGCCGGTTCATTCTGCTCGTCGGCTGATCTCAGCGCTCACGGCCGAGGCTTTCGCGCTGCCTCTCCACGGCCTCCTCGAGCAGGCGCCGGTTGACGGCAATGAGATCGGCGACCACGCCCACCACCCAAACCTGAACCCCGACCGTGATCAGAATCACCGCCAGGATCAGCGACTGGATGTGACCGGCAGGGGAATGCGCGGTGACGTAGAAGTAGAGAAAACGGCCCATGAGGACGAGGCCGAGCACGATGGGTACGGCGCCGAGTCGCAGGAAGATCCGCAGCGGGTTGTAGAGAACGACGATCCGCGCGATGCTCTCCAGAGATCTCAGCACATAGCCGGTGTTGCTGCTGAAGAGGCGCGATGGTCGTGTCTCCTCTGCTCTGGTGCGCACCGGGACCGACACCACCTTGAGACCCGCCTCCCCCGCCTGGAGAATGGTCTCCAGGGTGTAGGTGAAACGGGTGAAGACATGGAGCTTGAGGGCAGCCTCTCTCGAGATGGCCCGGAAGCCCGAGGTCGCGTCGGTGACTTCGGTTCGCGAGAGCCTGCGAACGACCCACGAACCGAGTTTCTGAAGGATCTTCTTGGTCGACGAAAAGTGGCGGATGGTGTGGATCTGACGATCGCCGATGACCATCTGAGCCCTGCCGTCGAGGATCGGCGCCACCAGAGTCGGGATGTCGCGCGCATCGTACTGGCCGTCGGCATCGGTGTTGACGATGACGTCGGCGCCGCACTCGAGGGCGGCGTCGATCCCCGCGGCGAACGCCACCGCCAGACCGCGGTGGACCGGAAGCCGGACCACGGTTGCTCCCGCGTCTCGGGCCACCTCGGCGGTACGGTCGTCGGAGCCGTCGTCGATGACCACGAACTCGACCTGGTCAAAGCCCGCAACCTCCCGCGGAAGCGCCGCCACGGCCTCGGCCAGGTGCTCTTCCTCATTCCAGGCTGGGATCTGAATAACGAGCTTCATGTCTCCGCCGATCGGTGCCTCACGGTAGCACAACAGCGTTCTAAAAGAGGGTCGTCCCCCACCCCCCCGGTGCGTCCTTTTCTGGTGGATAATGCAGGGCACCGATGATGCGTGATCAACAACCTCCGCAACCGGCCGGCACGTACCGCGATCGCGGTGCGGGGCTGGTCGTCTTCGGCGTCATTGAGATCCTCATCGGTTTCGCCTTCGCGGCGCTCATTCCCCTGACCCTGGTAGCGGTGACATTCTCTCCGATGGTGGAGATTCAGCTGGTGGTTTCTTCGCTGGCCCTCTATGCCGCCCTGGCGGCGATCTTCATCGCCCTCGGCATCGGTTCGATTCGGGCCCGGTGCTGGGCGCGGGCGTTGACCCTGTCGCTGTCCTGGGTGTGGCTGATCACGGGCTTCTGCACCATGGTGTTTTTGTGGTGGTTCCTGCCCGGTGTGTGGCGCGATCTCGGTGCGAGTTCGGGTCTCGACGCCGGTGACGCTCGGATGGTCGCCCTCGGCATCAACCTGTTTCTGAGCATGGTCTACGTCCTCCTGCCCGGCGCCTTTGTCCTCTTCTACCGCTCGCCCGACGTCATCGCGACCTGCCGCGTTCGCAGCCCGATCCCCGGCTGGACGGATCGCTGCCCGCAGAAACTCCTCGCGCTGGCGGTCGCCTATGTCCTCGGAGGTTTGAGCATCATCGCCATGCCGGCCTATGGCTTTGTCTTCCCGTTCTTCGGTTTCCTTCTGTCGGGGGCCGCAGGCGCCGCCTGCTGGGCGGCGGTCCTGGTCCTGAGCGGGGCACTGGCCTGGGGGACCGCTCGCGGCGAACCATGGGCCTGGTGGACTGCGATCGCGACCGGCGCCGTTGCCGGGCTGTCGTCGGCCCTCACCTTCGCCGTCATCGACCCCAGTGAACTCTTCGAGATCAAGGGGGTGCTGTCGGAGCAGCGCCGGCTGTTCGAGACCTTGTGGCCGGCATCACCCTGGGTGCACGTGGCCCTTCAGCTCGTGATCTGGGGCTCGTTCATCGCCTACCTCGCGTACGTCAAACCCCTCTTCGACCCACCCCTCGGCCATGGAAGAACCCAAGAATGAACGCACCCGGAAATCTGCCACGCGAGGTGAAACGCAGTTTGAAGTCACGACGCGGCTGTGTCTCGTACCTGTTGGGATTTCTGTCGCTGGTGGTCCTGGCCGTTCCCGTGGGACTGATCAGGAGCTGGCAGGCGTGGCGACGCGGCACGGACTGGAAGATCGACTGGAGGACTCAACCCGGTCCGGCATCCGGTTTGACGGATCGCCTCCGGATCGATCTCGAAGGCGATATCCCGATTCGCAGCAGCGGTGGATTCACCAGGCGACTCACCGACACCGTGGTCAGAATCGCCGAGCACCTGAGGCAACAGGACGATCACTATCACCACATCCACCGAATCCCCGGTGAACCCGAGGCCCTCATCCTCCCCGTGGGACCAAAGATCCAGGAGCTCGGCGACCGACTGATCCTCGCCCTCGGCCAGGGCGATCTGAAAGACCGAACCTCAGTCTGGCTCACGTTCCCCGCACGAAGGGCCATCACCGAAGTCCTCGATCCGGAGACGTATGACCCCGAGGCCGATGGTGAGCCCGAAGGTCTCATCGAAAGCTCCGAGCCGAGGTGGGCCACGGCAATCACCTGGGGGCGGATCGGTCCATCGACGGTCTTCAGAGTCGCGTTTTGGATTCCCGAGACCTCGCTGCCGACCGTTGGCGCCCTCCTCCGGCGACTCGATTCCAATCCCGCGGGCAACCGCGCTTCGGAGAACCTCGTCGGGTCCTGAATCCAAACTGCAGGCACTTTCGAGACCTGCCCCAGAACCGCCACATCGTTTTCACACCAGCGCGCGAAATCGACGTCTATACTCATCGCATGAACGAGCTACGGGTCTACGAACGCATCTCCGACGCCATCGGCTGGACGCCCCTGGTCCGACTCAACCGCTCCGTCGCCGGGCTCGGCTGTGAGGCCTTCGCCAAGATCGAGTTCATGAACCCCATGGGCAGCGTCAAGGACCGTATCGCGCGATTCATGATCGAGAAGGCCCTCGACAACGGTCGCCTCACCACCGGCGACACGGTGATCGAGAGCTCATCCGGCAACACCGCCATGGGTCTCGCGCTCATGGCCGTCATGGAGGGCCTGGAGTGCACCATGGTGGTGCGACGCCAGACGTCGAAGGAGAAGCTCGACAGCCTCAGCGCCATGGGGGTCAACCTGGTCCTGGTGGACGGCGACCTGCCGCCGGAACACCCCGAGAGCTACAACCGAACCGCTCGACGCCTCGCCACCGAGGATCCAACCGCCTACTTTCCCGACCAGCACAACAACCGCGAGAACTCCGACGCCCACTACCGCACCACCGGCCCCGAGATCTGGCGTCAGATGGCACTGAAAATCGACTACGTGGTCGCGGGCATCGGCACCGGCGGAACCATCTGCGGAGTCGCCCGATTTCTCAAGGAGCGCGATCCGTCCATCAGGGTCATCGCCGTCGACCCGGAGGGATCGGTCTTTTACGATCACTTCCACAACGGGGTCCTCATCGAACCGGGCCGCTACCTCCTCGAGGGACTCGGCGACGAAGAGCTCATTTCCTGCCCTGACTTCGATCTCATCGACGACATGTTTCGCATCACCGATCGCGACGCCTTCCTGACCACGCGGGAGCTCGCTCGCACCGAGGGCATTCTCGCCGGCGGCTCCAGCGGCGCCGCGCTGTGGGGGGTCCGCGAACTCGCACGCCGTCTCGACGAACCCGCGCGCATCGTCACCCTCTTCCCCGACTCGGGCTTCCGCTATCTCAGCACCGTCTACAACGACGACTGGATGCGCGAGCGCGGGTTCCTGTGACGATGCTCGACCGGGTGGTCAAGAAATCCTACGGCAAGTCGCTCTGGCGGCCCTTGGCCTGGCGGAAGACCGCGTCGCCGGATACCTGGTCGACCCTTGATGCGTAGGCGTAGAAGCTGACCGTCGGATCCAGGGCGTCGAACTCGACGAATCCGTCGAGCAGCGTTTCGATGCCGAAAGCCGTAAGACTCAACTGCTGCATCCCGGCCGAGTTGAAATTGATGGAGCCGACACCGACCTCCTCGCCATCCTTGTCATAGACGCGAATCCTGAAACGAACGGTTGTGCCGGGAGTCGGATCAAAGGGAAGATAGATGCCGATGTTGGTGCGGTAGAAATCGTCGTGCGCGATTCCCGCGGTCCAGGCTTCGTTGGCCACCAGCAGCCCTTCGACGTTCTGGCCATAGCTCCCGCCGTCGTCACCATAGGTGTAGATCCGCGCACTGATGACGAGGGGGGCCCCGTCGGTCGAAAAAATCGACAGCGCGCCCTTGGTGTTGCTGAAACCGAAGACCGTCTCGACGATGTTGCGCATGGTGTGCTGGGTCCCGGCTGCGACGATGACGGGGTCGGTGATCACCGGATCGAATGCCGGTACTCCGTTTTGGATCTCGGGTTGAAGGAGGAGCACGATGGATGTATCGGTGATCCCGAGGTTGACCACACTGACATCGGTCCGCCAATCGGTGCTGTTGAGGCCGGGAAGGTTGGCCACCACGGGAATCGACGCCCCCGGCGCGATGAACTGCGCGCCCGCGAACGAAGCCGTCATCAGGGACAAAACCATCAGCAGAGTCATGCGTCGCATCGGCACCTCCTGGTGACAGTCTAACCCGCGCTTCCCTCCGGCTGTCCAAATTCATCGGTGATCCACGACACCCCGAGGTACAATACACGGCAGTGAGCACGAGCGAAAACAACCCTGGTGATGCACCACTCTTGTCGCCCATGATCGAGGCGGCGGTTCGGCTCGCGGCCCAGGGCCACCACCATCAGTTTCGGTATTTCTCGAAAACTCTCGATGCAATCCGTCGCCGGCTCGGCGACCACCCGCTTGTGACCGAATTGGCGGCGTTTGTCGACCGCCTTCGGGCTTGATCCAGTTCCCCCGGAGGTGCGAATGACCGCTCTCGTCCGTCATTTCCTTCTCTTTTGGGTTCTCGGCACGCTGTCGCTCGGCGCAGATCCGGTTGAGTCCGGTCCATCCGACATGGAGAACGTGTTCGGCGAAGAAGCCTCGGCGCGCCTCGACGCTCCAAAGGTCGAGTGGCGGCCTGGTCGCGAGACGGTGGTCTGGGTCGACCGAACCGACGACACGAACTCCCGGCTGATGGAGTTCGATCCCGAGACCGGAAGTCGCCGGATGTTGTTGGACGACCATCGCCTGACCGCGGTCTGGGGCGACCGGTCCGGTGAGGTTCCCACCCTCGAAGACCCCGTCTGGCGCCCTGACGGTGCGGCGATGCTCATCGGCAACGGCGAGGATCCTTTTCTGTTCGACTTCGCCGCCGACACCCTCACGCTGTTGAACGCGGGCATGGGCGTTGAGCGGCACGCGCTGTTTTCTCCGGACGGGCGCCGCATCGCCTGGGTCCGTGACAACAACCTGTGGGTCTACGATCTCGATTCGGATGCCGAAGTCGGTCTCACCGACGACGGCTCCGAGACCGTTTTCAACGGAGTCCTCGACTGGGTGTACGAGGAGGAGTTTTCGGGCCGCGAGGGCCGGGCCTTCGAGTGGTCGGCGGCCGGCTCGGCCATCGTCTGGTTGCGGCTCGACGACGGTGAAATCCCGATCTTCCACCTGGTTGACCTCATGGGGACACACTCCACGATCACCCGGCAGCGATACCCCTGTCCGGGTGATCCGTCGCCGAAACCGTCGCTCCACGTGATGCGATTCGACGAGTCATCGGCCGGGAGCGCCGCCAAGGAGATTGTCTTCGGTGAACCCGTACCGTACATCCCCCGCTTCGGCTTTTCTCCCGGTGGCGATCTCTGGTACCAGTTCTTGGACCGAGCCCAGGAAAACCTCCAACTGTTCCTGATCGACGCCACGACCGGCACCGATACCGTGCTCGTCGAGGAATCCGACCCGTTCTGGACAGAGCCCGTGGATGGCCTCCATTTCTTCGACGATGGATCGCTGCTCTGGCTGAGCCGAAGGGGCGGTTACACCCACCTTCTTCGTGTCCAACCGGACGGTACCCTCGCCGATCTGAGCCCGGGCCCGTGGGATGTCACCGAACTCGTAGGGGTGTCCCCGGACGCCCGTACAGCCTGGTTTCAGGCCGCTCGGCCCGACGCGACCCAACGGCGCCTCTACCGGGTCGATGTCGACACCGGCGACACCGCTGAACTCACCTCCACTCCGGGCACCCACTCGGCTGATCTCGGCACCTCCGGGACGAAACTGCTCATCAGCTCGTCATCGGTCGCGTCGCCAACCCGCCGAAGAGTCGTGGACGGCCTCGGCTCGAACGCCGCCGAAGTTCCGGTCGAGCACCCGATTCCTCGGATCGACTATGCGGATCATCGATTCGTCGAGGTCACGGCCGACGACGGGATCACCTTCAAATCAATGCTGCTCTACCCCCCCGGCTTCGATGAGTCGAAGAAGTACCCCGTCGTCATCTATACCTACGGCGGTCCACACGCCCAGGTCGTCCGCGATGTGTGGCCTCGGACCAGCGGCATTTTCAACCACATCCTCGCCGGCCGGGGCTTTGTGGTCTTCGCCCTCGACAACCGGGGCTCGGCGGCACGCGGCCGCGAGTTCGAGGGAGCCGCGGATCACGCCCTCGGATCGAAACAACTTCCGGACCAGCTCGCCGGTGTCAATTGGCTCAGATCTCAGACCTGGGTCGATCCCGATCGGATCGGGATCTGGGGCTGGTCCTACGGCGGCTACATGACAAGCTACGCCTTGACACACGCTCCCGGAGTCTTCGCCGCCGGCGCCGCGGTGGCGCCCGTCACCGACTGGCGACTCTACGATTCCATTTACACCGAACGCTATATGGGCACACCGGAGGCCAACCCCGAGGGCTACGCCGCAGGCTCGGTCCTCGATGCCGTCGCCAAGCTCGCCGACCCCCTACTGGTGATTCACGGGACTGGAGACGACAACGTCCATGTCCAGCACACGTTGCAGCTCGCCGATCAGGCGTGGCGGTCGGGAGTTCGTTTCGACCTCATGCTCTTCCCGAATCTGACCCACGGGATCAACGCCCCGGGGTCACATTTGCAGGTTTTCAGCGCGATTGCCGCTTTCTTCGAGAAGCACCTGATGGCGGAGGACGGAGAGGAAGGTTGATGGAGGTTTTAGGTATTAGGTATTAGGTATTAGCCCATCGCAAGAATCTCGAACTGCCGTGTCGCGCCTGCGATGTACCTAATACCTAAGACCTAATACCTTCCTCAGCGCTCCAGCCCAAGCACCTTGAGACCGTGTTCCTCGAAATCTTCCACCATGTGGGGGTTGACCGATCGCACCTTGGAGAGCACCTTGTGGGCCTTGCCATCCATGCCGGAGGCAAAGAGCGTCTCCACCAGGAACAGGCGGTTGTAGAGCTTGAAAAGACCAATGGGGGCCTGCATGTAGGTCATGTTGTGGTCGGCTTCCTTGAAGCTCTCCACGGCACCCTCGAGATCGCCGTCAACCGCGAGCCGGACGCCGCGAAGGTGGGCGTACTCCCCGATCACGTAAGGGAGTTCTCCCTTGCCGGAACCTTCTTCAATCTTGTCGATCCGTTTCACAAGATCGTCCTCGATGGACTGCGCAACATCCCACTCGCCCAGAAGGCAGGCGGCCCGGTGGGCCGCGACGGTTGCATAGCCTTCGGAGTGGCCTTCAAAACACTCCGGGTTGTCCTCACGTGCGGCGAGGATTTCCCGGTACTGGTTGACGTGGACGAGCTCTTCGATACGGATGATGCAATCGATGCCGGTCTTCCAGTATTCGGGCACATCGCCCGCCGCCTCGGCCATCTCGAGAGCCAGCACCGCACCCTCGCTGTCACCCATCAGCCGACGAGCCATGGCGAGGTGGTCGTACGCAGCCCAGAAGTCCGGTTTGATCTCGATGGAGCGAAGAAGGGTCGTTTCGGCCTCTTCGTAGCGGCCGAGGATGATGTAGAGCTCGCCGAGTGAGTCGTGCGGATTGGCCTGGTCAGGGGCAACGAATCGATAGCTGGTGAAGTACTCCTCGGCCTCGGCAAAACGGCCTTGCGACATGGCGATGTAGCCCAACTGGTTGTACGCAATCACCCAGTTCGGTGCGATCTTGATCAGACGCTGATTGAGCCTCTCGGCCTCGTCGAACTCGCCGTTCCTCCAGAGCAGGAGCGCCTTGCGGTTCAGGAGGAAGGGATCGTTCGGGTGATCCACGAGGTAGGCGTCGAGCATCTGATTCGCGTCTTCGTACCGTTTTTCCTGGATGGCGCGGCCACGATCGATGAGGACCTGCTCTCGTTTCGTCAGCTTCGACCGGTCCGCAGCCATCACATCGTTCCAGAGCTGGAGCGCCCGATCGTCGCTCTCCATCTTGTAGTATTCCGCGAGATAGAGCTTGGCGATCACGAAGTCCGGATCGAGCTCGACCGCCTTTTCGAGGTGCGCCTGCACCTCGTTGTGGTAGAGCTTCATCTGGGCATCGACCGCGGCCGCGAACTCCACCAACGCCTCGGGCGAGTCGGTGGTCCACTCCGACCCCCTGGGCAGGGCGATGAGACTGAGCGCCACAGCTGCCACGACCACGACCGAGAGTCCCAACCAGATCTTTTTCATCAATCCTCCAACGACGGGCGCAGAGCCCCGCGGGGGGAAGTACGCGCCGCCGTTCCACAAGGTTTCAAGTCGTCGGAAGGGTGAGGAATTCCGAATGCGGGTATTCGTTTCTCGATGCTCGAGGAACTACTGCCCCCGCTGCTCTCGCGCCCTCTGGATCAGCATGTCGGTCTTGTCAGCCGTCGGCCAGCTGAGAGCCATCATCATCGCGGCCAGGGCCAAGACACCCCAGGCGGCGGCCGAGCTGCCGCCCCAGATCGAGGCGACCACCGATGCAACCACCATGACTTCGAGCCGCGCGAGCACCGCCAGGTTGACCAGGCGGTGATCCCGGAGAAGCTCTTGGAGATCGCCCTTGGCCGCAAACTTCCGCTTGACCCGATCGAGCCGCGCCTGGGCGTCACGATTGGCGGTGAATCCGATCCAAAGTGCGGCCGCGGCGGCGATGAAGCTCACTGCCATCGGAGGGGCCGATCCAACGCGCTCTGGAAACAGCAGCATGACTGCGACGGCCATCGGCACAGTGGCGAGGAATCCGATGGTCATCAGCCGCATGGAACGCAGGTGTCGGTCGAGCTCACCCGGCTGCAGAGATGTCGAGCTCATGCCGGCGCTCCTTCTGTTGGCGCGGCTTTCCGCCCGCCGCCGTCCCGATCACGGCCCCGACCCGCGAGGCCCCACAAGAGCCCGATCCAGGTCGCGAGCAGGTACCGGTTGAGAGGGGTCTGAAGACCGAACCCCACGATTTCGTGAATTGCGGTGGCCACCAGGGCGAGGGCGATCCCGGCCAGGGCATAGCGGAACTCGAACCTGAGCCGGCGAACCCGCCAGGGCATCAGGCTCACACCAACGCCCACCACGAAGAGCAGCAATGCCGCCGCTCCGACAATCCCCGTCGTGGAGGCCCACTCCAGCCAGTCGTTGTGGGCCTGCTCGAGCACCGACTGCCCGGTGGCCGGTTTGTCCATCCCGATGACATAACGGTAGCTGCCGAGTCCGGACCCCACGAGAGGCGATCTCTCCCACGAGCGTATGGTGCCCGTCCAGAGATCCCAGCGGGTGTTGCCATCGACGCCTTCGACGGCGAAGAGGTTGCGAAAACCTTCCTCGAGTTCAGGCAATCGGGTCCACGAAAGGCTGCCGATCACGCCGACGAGCACCAGCCCCACGGCGACGGCCGGCCACCTTCGGCCCCTGAGCCGCCGAGGGCGCAACCAAAGGGGGAAGGTCAGGGCCAGTGCGACCAGCAGAAAGAGCGCACCACCCCTCGACCCGGATCGCAGCATGGCGGCCACCGTCACCACCGTCACCACAGCCGAGGAGAGGACCATGACCGCTGCAAGCTGGCGCCGACCACCGGATCCCCTGAGCTGGCGGGCGTTGACGGCGAGCAGGATGAGAGCGGCCGGCAGGGTCAGCTCAATGGCCTGCGCGAAGTGGTTTTCGTTGACGAACGGTCCGTAGGGACTGCCGCCACCCGTGTTGTCTCGCACCAGGAGGACCTTTTCGGGAGCACCGGCCTCGCCCGCCAACCCGAGAACCGCGACCAATACGCCGGTTCCGGCGAGCAGCGCGAGAAGCACCGGAAGACCGCTCCTGGTGGTCGCGATTCGAGCCGCAGTGAGAGCGATGCCCACCACCACAACCCCGGAGGCGGCCGCTTGGAGAGTGGCCCACGAGGCCAACGACAACGGCGCCCACCCGGTTGCCATCACCTCGGCAAAACCCGGCTGGACGACCCTTCGAACCGCCTCCGGCAGCGGCACGAGCTGGACCAGGACCAAGCTGGCGACGATGAACCCGGCGAGCCGGTGGAGGCTCGGCACATCCGGAATCCTCCGCAGGTCGAGGATCAGCAGCAGCACCACCGCGGAGGTGGCCAATCGCGTCGGCGGGTCGACACCGGCAAACCCAACCGCGTTGCCCAAGAGGAGAACACCGAAGGCCAGCCGGTGGCGCGAGACCGTCCAGGACCCGAGATGAGGGGTCCTCACCGGCGACCCCCACCAATCTCTTGCGCCCGGGGCGCTTGCGCGAATGCCCGCCGTACCTCAGGGTACGCCTCCGCTTCTCGCAAGCACCTGAGCATCAAGATCTCGGCGCATCTCATCCGGCAGAACCCCTCATCTCAGGTCGGTGTGAACCGGTAACCGACCCCGCGGACCGAGTGGATGAACTGCGGTCTCTTTGGATCGGCCTCGAAGTACCTGCGGAGCCGCACGATGAAGTTGTCGATGGTCCGTGACGAGGTCGAGAATCGATAGCCCCATACCCGTTCGAGGATTTCTTCCCGCGAGACCACCTGGTTGCGCCGCTCGACGAGGAGTTTCATCAACATGCACTCCTTCTCGGTCAAGCGAATGGTGCGTTCGCCGGTGGAGGCCTCATAGGTCCGAAAGTTGACCTCGCTGCCGCCGAAGCGAAAGATCTCCTGCTCATCAGGGGGAAGACCGTACCACTCCTGGCGCCGGAAAATGCCCTGGATCCGGAGAATCAACTCCTCGAGGAGAAACGGTTTGGCGACATAGTCGTCCGCGCCCACCTTGAGACCGAGCAAACGGTCGGCATCCGAGGATTTTGCGGTCAGGAAGAGGATCGGGGTTCGACTTCCACCCGACCGCAGCCGTCGACACACCTCGAGGCCGTCCAGCTTGGGCATCATGATGTCGAGGATGATCAGATCCGGATGGATCGACTGGGCGAGCTGGAGGCCCTCTTCACCGTCGTTGGCCACCGTTGTCGAGTAGCCCTCGAACTGGAGGTTGTGCGCGAGCGCCTCGGCCAGGTGTTCCTCGTCCTCGACGATGAGAATGTGCTTCTTCACTCTCTATCCTCCTCCGCCTCGAACCCGGGCAGCGTGACCCGCATCGTGGTTCCGTCGCACCCGGTGACCGCCACCGAGACCGTGCCTTGATGAGCCTTCACGATTCTTTGTACCAGATACAGCCCGAGACCGGTTCCCTGACTGATCCGGGTCATCTCGTCTCCCGCCCGGTAGAACCGGTCGAAAATGAAGGGAATCTCACCCTCGGGGATTCCATCTCCATTGTCACTCACTTCGAGCATTGCGCAATCACTTTCGGCGCGGAGTCTGATTCGGATCAAGGCCGGGTGTCCACCGTATTTGAGCGCGTTTTCCAGCAGGTTGGACACGACGATGACCATGGCCTCATCATCGATCTCGGCCCAGAGATCGTCGATCACCTCGGTCTCGACCGTCGCTCCTGCTGCGGCCGCTCGAGGTTCAAAGGCGGTCACGGCCCGTTCGACCACATCGCTGAGCGATCTCCGAACCCGCCGAAGTTTCGCCGACCCGCTGCCGTACCGCGTCGCCTGAAGGACCTTTTGCACGAGAAGATCGAGACGATCGGTATCGGCGAGGGCGTTGGAGATGAACTTCCGTGACATCGTCTCGTCGGCACGACCCCGAACCACGGTCTCGAGAGCGATCCGGATCGCAGCGATGGGAGACTTGAGCTCGTGGGTGATCGCCGACAGAAAGTTCCTGTGTTGTCGTTCGAGCTCGACGTCGCGCCGGAAGGTCCGCCACAAGAGGCCCATGAACACGATCAGGAGGACCGCAAAGAAGGCCCCTTCCGACACCATCATGACGATGCGGCGGCGATACTCGTCGAGAATCCGCTCCCACGCTTCCTCGGTCGGGCGAACCACCCAACCTTGACGATCTCCCGTCAGGGCGAACTGGGGCCGCGTCTCTTCCGCCTCGACAACGGGTCCGATTTCCAGCCCCTCCGGGACCGGAGCTTCCCCTCCGGTTCCGGTGATCGCCACAATCGCGGCCCAGTCTCGAGCGCGCTGGCTGAGCAGGTCGCGCTCGAGCTCCAGCCGGTCGCGAGCCTGGCCCGTCGTGAAGATGATCCACCACGTCAGCTGGGCGTTCACAACGACCATGACAAGCACCGCAATCGCCATGTGCCGCCCGGTGATGGAGCCTTTGGTATGCACGCAGGGAGTATAGCCGCACGCCGACACAGCGGGAGTTGACCACCCGTGGCGTGAACGCTCTCTTCCTGCCGAATCCCGCTGGTCGACTACGGAGCCGTCAGCACCTTGGCCATCAGATCGACCGCCCAGTCGATCTCATCACGGGTGATGGTCAGCGGAGGGGCCACCCGGATCACGGTCTCGTGGGTCTCTTTACACAGCAGTCCACCACGTTGGAGGGCCTCGCAGAATCGCCGCGCCCCACCGGCGGTGTCCTTGAGCACGATCCCGATCCACAGTCCCTTGCCTCTGATGAGTTCGACGTGGGGAGAAGAGATCGTGCGGAGCCGTTTCATGAAGTAGTCCCCGAGCTCTGCAGAGCGCTCAATCATGTCTTCATCGACAAGGACCCGGAGAGCCTCACGCGCAACCGCTGCTCCGAGAGGGTTTCCACCGTAGGTCGAACCGTGCTCTCCGGGCTTGAACACTCCCATGACCTCATCGTCGGCGAGAATGGCCGACACCGGGTACATTCCACCCGACAGCGCCTTGCCGATGATCACGATGTCGGGGCGCACATTCTCATGCTCGAAGGCGAAGAGACGGCCGGTTCGACCCAGGCCCGACTGGATTTCGTCGCACACCAGCAGGCTGTTGTGCTCGGTCGTGAGCTCGCGCAGACCGGCGAGGAATCCCTCGGGCGGCACGACGATTCCGGCCTCGCCCTGGATGGGCTCGACCAGTACGGCGCAGACGTTCGGGTTCATGGCCTGCTTGACCGCGTCGAGGTCACCGTAGGGCAGGATCCGGAAGCCCGGAGTGAACGGCCCGAAGCCGAACCGGTAATCCTCGTCGGATGAGAAGCTGACGATGGTGGTTGTTCGGCCGTGAAAGTTGCCGGCGAAGACGATGATCTCGGCCTGGTTGTCGGCGATGCCCTTGACGGTGTAGCCCCACTTCCGCGCGGCCTTGACTGCAGTCTCCACCGCCTCGGCGCCGGTGTTCATGGGCAGCACACGGGCATAGCCGGCGAGCTCGCAGACTTCCTTGCAGAACGGCCCGAGTTGGTCGTTGCGGAACGCGCGTGACGTCAGCGCGACGCGGCATATCTGCTCGGCCATCACCTTGACGAGTCGAGGGTGGCAATGACCCTGATTGACCGCCGAGTAGGCGGCCAGAAAGTCCATGTACTTGTTTCCATCCACGTCCCAGACCCAGACCCCGTCGGCGCGGCTGATCACCACGTCCAGCGGGTGGTAGTTGTGGGCCCCGTAGCTATCTTCGAGAGCGATGTACTCCTGAGTCTTTGACATGAAAGTGCCTCCCGGGTGCCGACTCCGTCGGCTTTCTTGATGTGGAGGCGGAGACCGGGTCAATCCGCCAGAGCGCGACGAAATTCGTCGCTGCACGCACACTACACGCCTTCAGAGTCCCGGGCAAGACACGAGCTGCTCGAGGACCCCGTGCCGGGAGCGATCCTCGCTCAGTTCTCGGCAGCGGCCTGTTGGGCGCTCCAGTGCAGGAAGGCCTCGATGAATCCGTCGATGTCGCCGTCGAGGGCCCGGTCGGTGTCGCCGACCTCATGGCCACTTCTCAGGTCCTTGACCATTCGGTAGGGTTGGAGAACATACGAGCGGATCTGGTTTCCCCAGGAGATGTCCTTCTTGGGACCCTTGAGCGCGTCGAGCTTCTCTTCGCGCTTCTGCAGTTCGAGCTCGTAGAGGCGCGCCTTGAGGACCTTCATGGCGCTCGCGAGATTCTTGATCTGCGACCGCTCGTTCTGACAGGTCACGATGACCCCGGTGGGCTCGTGAACCACACGAACCGCCGAGTAGGTCGTGTTGACCCCCTGACCACCGGGACCCGACGAACAGTAGCGGTCGATGCGGAGGTCCTTCTCGGGGATTTCGAATTCGACATCATCGTCGATCTCGGGATAGACGTGGACCGAAGCGAAGGATGTGTGCCGGCGAGATTGTTGGTCGAAGGGCGAGATCCGAACCAGGCGGTGAACCCCGTTTTCGGACTTGAGATTGCCGTAGGCATACGGACCCTTGATCAGAAGCGTGGAGGCCTTGATGCCCGCCTCCTCTGCCGGTTGCTGGTCGATGATCTCGATGTCGAACCCGCGCCGCTCACACCACCGGAGATACATCCGCTGGAGCATCTCGGCCCAGTCCGCCGACTCGGTGCCTCCAGCTCCCGGATGGATTTCGATGAATGCGTTGGCGGTGTCGTGGTCACCGGTCATCTTGGCGGTGAGTTCGATCCGGTCGAGCTCCGGAGACAGCCTGTCGAGAGTCGCCGCGAGCTCCGCATCAACCCCCGCATCACCATCGCGGGCCATCTCGGCAAGGATCTCGAGCTCGTCGCCGGCCTCGCTGAGAGTCGCGGCAGTGGCGACCTGGTGCTGGAGGTCTGCACGCCGCCTCATGACCTTCTTGGCGCGATCCTGATCCGACCAGATCTCGGGGTCCTGCGCCTCTTCATCGACCTCGGCAAGCTTCTCCGTCAGCGATTCGACGTCAAAGATACCCCCGGAGACGCTGGATGCGCTCGAACTCGGCATCGGCTTTCTGGATCAGTTCTTCAAGCATGGTATCTCCCGGTCGCGCACACCCGGTGGGCGGGACGCATTGTACTCAACAGAGCTCCGAACCGCCAGCTTCCCGTGGCCCCAGCTCAGGGTGTCGGGGCCAGCGAAATGTCGGCGCCCGAGACTGAGATCTTGGGCCCACGAAGGGCCCGAAAGCGGCCGACCTGGAGAACCCGGGGAGCGACCTCCCACAGCGTTGTCCACTGCTCTTGGGTCAGAATGTCGCGGAGCGCGCGGACGTTCTGGATGCGTCGGCGTTGCTCGTTCGCCAGAACCTCGATCAGCCGTTCGCTCAATCTGTCGGCCAAAGCGGCGTCATACGGCTCCTGGGCGAGGACCCGGAGGTACCTGAGGGTCACCTGACGTTCCTGTTGAAGCTGCTGGTTGGCGTCTCCTGAGCTGACGGTCATCAGATCATTGATCACCCGAACCTGATCGTCGGTCAGCTCGAGCTCGGCCGCAATCGACTCGTCGCGCCACCACTGCTGCACGCGCGGCCTGGCCTGGCCCGACTCCTCGGCCAGTGTCTGGCCGTTGGACTCGTTTGCCGATGGAGTAGGCGGCGGGCTGGGGTTTTGGGCACACCCGAAGGTACTGAACCACAGGGTGATTGCCATAGCGACGAGTATGAAACGAAGATTCACCATTTTCGCCTCCGGGCGCAGATGATAGCCCAGGGTCCCGGTTTTGCCAACGGCGGAGCAAGGGCCGTTCTGATCCGGATCATTCGCGATTGGCGGGAGTGCGCATCAACTGGCGATTACTGCCACTGTGTATAATTCGCCGCGGCCAAAGTTGCCAGGGGGCTTTGCAGGGAGATTGAATGCGCTTGACCAAGATCGCTGGGATCGCACTTATTTTTGCGGGGGCCCTTGGCCTCTGGCTTTCGAGCCGGGCCAACCGTCCATCCGATATTCCCGATTCAATCGGGACGTTCCCTGGCGCTTCGGTGATCATGGTCACCCTGGACACCACCCGGGCCGACCGGTTCGGATGTTATGGATCGACGGCGGGCCTAACTCCATTCATCGACAGCTTGGCCGAGCGCGGGGTCGTGTTCGAAAACGCCCAGTCGGTCGCACCGATCACCCTGCCGTCCCACGCCTCGATGATGACCGGCCTGTATCCCACTAAGCACGAGGTTCGAAACAACGGGATGTTCGTGCTCGGAGACGAGGTCGAGACCCTGGCCGAGGTGTTCTCGGAGAACGGCTACGCGACCGGAGCCTTCATCTCAGCCCAAGTTCTGGTCTCCCGCTACGGCCTCGATCAAGGGTTCGATGTCTACGACGACGACCTCAGCCAGTCGCGCAAATCCGGAACGACTGTGGTGCCGTCGCGTCGCGGAAACGTGACCCTCGAGGCCGCCAAGCGGTGGTTGGCGACCATACCCCAGGACAAGCCGGTGTTCCTGTGGCTCCACCTGTACGATCCCCACGCGCCCTACGATCCTCCGGGGAACTTCCGTGCCCGATTCCCGAGCGATCCCTACGCCGGCGAGATCGCGTTCGTCGACGCCCTGGTGGCCGACCTCGCCGCCACCCTCGATCAGTCCGGCCGGCTCGACGACACCGTGCTCACCGTGCTCGCCGATCACGGCGAGGGGCTCGGCGAGCACGGCGAGAACACCCACGGGTTCCTTCTCCATCAGGCCACCATCCACGTTCCGTGGATCCTCACCACCCCCGCCATCGACCAACCGATCCGGGTCGTCGATCCGGTGAGCATCACCGACCTGAGCCCCTTGCTGACCACCTTGGTCGATCTCAGGACCCCCAACCAGGACCGCAGCGATGGCAGGTTGCCGTTCGGCGCGCAGGACGCGACACGTCCTGCGCGCGCTCTCTACTTCGAAGCGATGCTCCCGTTGTTCCAGTACGGCTGGTCCGAGCTGCGCGGAGTGCGCTCGGGAACGTGGGAGCTCCACGCAGGGACGCGGAAAGAGCTCTTCGACATGGCGGCTGACCCACGGCAGTTGACCAACATGGCCGAGGTCGAGTCCCTCGAGCTGGAGAACACCAGCAGGTTTCTCGACGACTTCGTGGCGGACGACCAGGGCGTGAGCGCAGAGGCCGCCCTCGAGCTGCCACCGGCCGAACGCGAGGCTCTGGAGGCCCTCGGATACATGGCGAACACCTCTCCGGCCCGCCGCAACCCTCCCGATCCCAGAGACCTGGTCACCGGTCACGTGCATATCGAGCGCGCCCAGCACCACCTGGCGGTCGGCGAGTACGAGGAAGCCCTCGCCAGCATCGACGTCATGCTCGGCGGCGATCCGGAGAATCTCGCCGCACTCTCGCTCAAGGGCAATGTCTACACGGCCATGGGCGATTTCGATCAGGCCGAGCAGACCTACCGTAGATGTCTGGAGATCGACCCCGCGAACAGCGACGTCGTCATGGGTCTGTGTCGACTCGAGAGTCTTCAAGGCCGGCACGAACGGGTCATCGAGCTGGCGCAAGTGGGCCGCGGGACGCGGTCTCCATTCAGGATGTTCGACGCCATCGAAGCCCGGGCCCTGGCGGCTCTCGGGCGGGAAGACGAAGCCGACGCCCTGCTCGCGTCCGCGCTCGCCACGAGCCCGGACGACCCGGATCTCTTGAGCGCGTACGCGGAACGCTTGAGGCAGCAGGGCAAGGACGCCGAGGCCGAAGCGGCGCTGACCCGAGCGGTGGCCAAGTCCCCGTTCCACCAACGGGCACGACGCCTGCTCGGCCAGCTCCTCCAGGAGGGCGGCCGATCACAGGATGCGATCGGGGTCTACGAGGAGATGTTGCGCATCAAGCCCGACGACGCCGAAACCCACTTCGCGATCGGATCGGTCCTGCTCGAGGAGGATCCCACGGCGGCCCTTCCCTATCTGGAAGAGGCGAGCCGGCTGGCGCCATCCCAGCCCAGATTCCTCACCAGCCTGGGTGTCGCCTACCTCAAAACCGGCCGAATGAGCGAGGCCGAAGCCACCTTGCGGAGGGCGATCGTCTTGTCGCCCGACGATCCGAGCATCCGCAACAACCTCGGGATCATCCTGATCCAGTCGAGGCGATTCGGGGAAGCGGTTCTCGAGCTGAACGCCCTGCTCGAGAGCCATCCCGAGTTTGTCGCAGCGAGAAACAACCTCGCCATCGCCCTGGCCGAGTCCGGCGACCTGACGCGAGCCGAGCGTGAGGTGCGACAGGCCATCGAAAAGACGCCGGAATACCTCGACGCCCTCCTCACCCTCGCGGCGATCCTCGATCGCGGCGGACGACTCGACGAGGAGTATTCGGTTCTGCAGCGTGCATTCGCGCTGGCCCCGGAGCGGATCGACGTTCGCAACCGTCTCGCCATGTGCGCCGCCCTCGTGGGGCGATGCGACCACACCCTCGAGCTCGTCGGCGACGGCGTGGAGAGCCCCGAAGAGATGACTGCCGACCTCAACCTCGCGGTCGCCAAGTGTCTCGAGAAACAGGGACGCGACACGCTCGCCTTGCGCCATTTCGAGCACGCGGCCAGGAAGAGCCCGCCGGGCACCCTCCGGGATGAGGCCCAGGGTGGGATCCAGCGGCTGGGGCTCGGTCTGCAGAACAACAGCAATTGAGACAGCGGGAGGTTTCTTTTCCAGTCTGTTGTACGGAGGCCGTTCGTGTCGTTGGTCTCTTCGCACTTTCAGTGTTGACACGGTTGTTGTTCACGGGTAGAGTCGGGCTCGGAAATGAAAGAGGTTTTTTTCGGAGTGATTCGGGCGGATTTTCTGGGTTCCAACACGGAGCGCGGTAATTTTTTGGGAGGTTTGGTTATGAAGAAGATTTTGGCATTCGTAGGGATCGCTGTTCTCATGACTTCGGTGGCAGCGGCAGACATCAACCCCTCGGCGACTGAGAAGCTTAGCCAGGACGTTCCGAGCACGCGTGCGAACGGAACGCTGGGCAGCGTCACGATCGCCGCTACACAAACGGGTCCGCTCCAGGTTCTGCTCAATGCCAGCGCGACCACACAGGGCGGTGACGGAGTTCCGGTGGTTGTCACCTTCAATGGCAACACCTACACCCTGAACAACCAGGTGTGGGTCTACGGCCAGATCTACGACTCACCGTGGAATGGCGGCTGCACCTTCTGGACGACCAGCCCCGGCACCGACTGGTGCTCCTTCGGCGAACAGTACTTCATGAACTCGCCCAACCCGCTGGGCAGCTTCGCCGTGTCCTTCACCGCCACCGTGCCCACGCCGATGAACTACCAGACGTTCGTGATCGCCCGCGCCGGTTTGACCTGGATCACCACCGGTTTCAACTGGTTCAACACCAGCCAGGTTTCCGCCCAAAGCGTGGTGGAGACCATCTACGTCGACTCCACCCAGCCCCCGACACCCACTCCTTCGGGCGCCGGCGAGCCGGTCCCGGCTCTCAGCGGCTTCGGCATCCTCGCGATGATCGCCATTCTCGCCGGTGTTGCCATCCTCGTGATGTACGGACGCAAGCAGTAGAATCCAGGTTTAATAAACCTCGAACACCAGAACCGCGCCTTCGGGCGCGGTTTTTTTGTGCCGACCCGCCGGGTACGACCTCACCCGCACTATCCAGCCAGTTTCAATCCCCGGGCGGCGCCAACTCACAAGGAAGGAAGCTCTCCGACCGAGCCGTTCCACCTCACAGGTCGAGCTTCGCCCTGCTCTTCGAGCTCATCGGAACGGCTGGTGAGATATGCGGGCTGAAGTGAGAGAGGTCACGCGTCAGCTCTTCGACCCCCTGAATCGCGGGCTGAGAGAGAGTGCCACCGCCATGATCGCGCAGCCGATGGCCCACCAGTCACCCCAACGGGCTCGGGGTGTGAGTTCTGTGATGGGCTGGAGATCAGCCACGAGCAGTCCCTGCTCCCCCACACCGAGGCGCGATTGGACCCGTCCATGGGGATCCACAAACGCCGAGATCCCTGTCAACGCCGCGCGGGCGAACCACCGGCGCTGCTCGGCCGCGCGCAACCTGACGTGCGCGAAGTGCTGGACCGGCGCCCAGCTGAAACCGTACCAACCGTCGTTGGTCAGGGTCACGAGCACCTCGGCGCCCGCGCGCACGGCGGCGGTACTGTGACCTGGAAAAACCACCTCATAGCAGACGGCCACTCCCAAAGGAACCGCGGCCGGCAGCGGTGTCGCCGCCTCTCCGGGGGTGAACCGGCCCACCTCCCGGACCAGGGCGTCGGTGAAGGCGAACGCAGCCCAGGGCGGGACATACTCGCCGAACGGCACCAGATGAACCTTGTCGTATCGAACCGGCGACACCCCGTCCCGGGTCACGAGATAGGCCGAGTTGGCGTATCCACCGCCGGCGATCTCGCCAACGGAGTTGAGCACGATCTGGATGTCGAACTCTGCCGCAAGCCCCGTGACGATCTCTTGGTAGGTTTCGTCGGTGTCGATCCGGAAGGGAACCGCGCTCTCGGGCCACAGCACGATCTCGGCTCCCGCATCGGCCGCCTGCCGGGTCAGCGCCCACACGCGATCGGCGATCTCCTGCCACTCGCCGGGGTCCCATTTCTCCTCGAGCGTCGTCCCAGGCTGGATCACCGCCACTCTGATCGCCGGTCCCGAGGGCTCGATCGTCGGGGCCAGCACAGAGAACACAGCGGTGGAACCAATGGCGGTGATCAGCAACGCGACGGCCGCCGGACGCCGATCCGGTCTCGCGAGACCCCACAGACCGACCCCGAAGGCGACGGTGGCCCAGCCGAGCCCTGAGGCTCCCCAGATCGGCAACGAACCGAGCATCGCCGGCGTGTTTCCGAAGACGAGCGCCACATCACTCCACGGAAACTGATAGGGCTGGAAGCGGCGGAGCGCGTCGATGGCGACCCATGCAAAAGGAAAGAGCCAGATCCGCCAGGGTGGTCGCACCAGCGCCGTGAGTCCCACCACCAGCAACCAGATCACACCCAGGTACACCCCCATCCCAAGCACGGATCCAACGGCCGCAATCATCGAAAGACCGCCATAGTGGTGCATGACCTCGAGCACCCAGTTCGTGGCCACGACCCAGTACACCGTTCCGGCCAGCCAACCGAGGAGCCATGGCCGCCACCTGCCGCCGCCACGCTCGACGGCCTCCAGCATCAACCCGGGAAAAAGCACCACCAACGGCCACAACCCGGGCCCGGGCATGGCAAGCGCTAGAACTCCTCCGGCGAGGATGGCCAGGAACCAGGGAAACGCTCGCTGCATGGTCGCAGTATACGGCCCTCTTCGCCGGGCTTGGCGCGGCAACTTTATATTGGCCTATCCGCCCGTCACCACCGACCACGCCGAGGTGTTGCCCGACTCGAAACCATCCACGAAGAGTGGGCCTTCAACGGACTGGACGCCAAGGACCTCCACGTCGTCGATGTTCCAACCGCAGTATGTCCAACCACCGTCGGTGGTCCCCATGGTCCAACGCAGGTAGACCGTGGGCTCACCGTCGGCCACGGCGCCGATGTCGAGATCCATCTCCGTCCATGCGAAATCCGCGATTTCGGCGCCATTGGTCCACACCGTGGTCCATTCACTGCCGTCGGCCGAAACGCGGACCGAGGCGTGGTCATATTGCGGCTGCTCGACGCCGAGCCATCTCCGGAACTTCAACCGGGTGCCGTAGAGCCCGCTGCAGTCCACCGCCGTGCTCGTGAGGTGCCGCTCCGGCAGGCTGTTGGGGTAGTCGCCCGAGAGGTTGTACCCGTAGACGTTGGCGCCGGTGAAGCCCGCGCTCGGATCGGGCCCACCCTGGCTGCCCCCCCCACCCGTCGGTTGGCCGAAGGCCCACTGATCCTCGGTGGTCCACCCCGGATCCGAGTCCATGGCCCAGCTCTCCTGCACCACCGCCTCACCGACGACCAGGACCGCCTCACGGACGGTGTCGCCCACGTGGTCGGTGAGGTTGACGAAGTTGATGGCGGCAAGGTGGGCACCGGCATCGAGGCCAGCGGCAGCCGGAAAGACCACGGCCGCGGTGACATCAACACTGGCCAGGGGAGCGAGGGTGCCCGAGGTGGCGCCCGAAAGGACGAGCCAGGGCGCGTCCACAGCCTCGACCACGTCGTAGTTGATGCTGTGGTCGTTCTGGTTCTCCACCGTGAAGACCGCGGTGGTCGGATCGAAGGGACCCCCGACGGGACCGCTCGAGCGAAGGCCACCGGCGCCCCCCACCTTCATCCCGGTGGTGACGGTCAGCGCCTTGATGCAGAAGTTGGCGGTGTTGTTGTCGTTCCACAGGTCCTGCCAGATCCCACCGGAGCGGTAGAAGCTCTCACCCGGAGCGGCCGCCGAGGGCACCCAGACGCGACTATCGGCACCGAGCAGCACCGGCACCTCCGACGAACGGTCGAAGGGCTGCCCACCGTCCGACAGGCTGAGATAGAGGTAGAAGTCGTTGCCGGAAACCAGCGTCACGGGAAGGTCCAGATCGACGGTGTGGTAACCGCGCACGTCGAGGGTGCCGCTCACCGAGGACAGGGGGTCGGCCAGCTCACCGGCCGCAAAGGTGTCGAAGACGGTGACCGTGTAGTCCACGGCCTCGGCTGCGGTGAAGAAGCTCACCGCCGCAATCAGCTCGTCCGTCGTGGCGGTGAAGGCATTGAAGGCTTCGCCGGCACTCACCATGGTGTCCCGCCAGCCGTGATAATCGTGATAGTAGACCCCTTCGAAGGCCAGAGGTTCGACATCCTCGAAGGACACCGCGCCCATCTCCGGGTGCTGACAGCTCCACTTGTCGTAGTAGGAGATCCAGAAGTAGCCGTCGTTGCCCCAGCTCGCGCCCCAGCTGTTCTTCACCAGCCACGCCCCCGCCCCCGCCTGCGTGATGTGGGCGTCATCCCAACCGATGATGGCCACCGCGTGGTTGGGCTCCATGGTGCTGGACGGCGGCTGGTAGTGGTTGTAGCTGCCGTCGATGAACGAGCCGTCATAGGCCATGCAGGTGCCCACCACGCCGTGGGTCATGACGGCCGTCTTGATGGCGTCGATGTTGGTCAGCCCTGCGCCGGCCTGATGGTAGGCGATGGTCCTCGGAAAAAAAGCATGGTAGCTGGGATCGCTGCGCAGCGGCGGCGTGTCATAGCTCTGGCCGTCCTCCTCGCGCACCGCTCCTTCCAACCGAGCCAGATAGGCCGCGGTGACCATGTAGTCGCCACCCTCGTGGACGGTCAGACCACTGCCGGAGGTGGGAACGGCATCGTCGTTGTTGTGCTGGTTGAACCCGTTCCACCAGTCGAGGTGGTACTCGGCCAGGGCGGGCTCGCCGGTCTCGCCCGCCGCCGCCCAGGCACCGGTCATGAGGAGATTACCCTCCATGGCCGCATAGGCTCCGTGAGTCCAGCAGGTTCCGCCCTGCTGGCTCTTCACCGAGGTCACGTAGTTGGAGCCCCCGACGTTGCGCAGGTCAAAGCTGCTCGGCAGCTGGGCCGCCGCCGGAGCGGCCAGCAGGCCGACCGCGATGATCGTCGGCACGACCCAACCGCTGGTTGGACACCGGTGAACCACAACGTCGCCCAAGATCTTCTTCATTGGTTGAGCGTACCACCACAAACCCGGAATCGCTGTGACGGGTAAAGTCTTTGCTGGAGAACCTCATGAACTACTTCGGATCGTCGTGCTCTTCGAGTATCGCCTCGGTGTGCTCGCCGAGAGCGGGTGCGGGTCGGTCCGGGGTGCGACCGATTTCGGGGAGCCACGGCCCCACTCCCTGCATCGCCTCGCCGCCCGGCATCGGTTGCTCTTCGGTCAACCCGGCATCGGCGAAGACCGGATCGGTGCCCGCCTCACCACCGCTGTGAACCGCGCTCAGCGGCAGACCGTGTTCTTCGGCAAGGACCAGCCAGTGGTCGCGGCCGTGGGTCGCGAGCACCGCTTCGATCCGCTCGACCACCGCGTCGGCTTCGTCACCCATGGCGAATCCTGATCCGTCGAGGTCATCGAGACCGAGCATGGAGACGAAACCGAGCCAAAACTTGGGCTCGAGCGCCGACACCGCCATGAGCTCACAGCCGCCGCATTGGTAGGTGCGGTAGCACGGGCAGGCGCCGCCGAGGAGCAGATCCACCACCTGCTCGCGGCCCGCCGCGGCTTCCGCCCACCGCCAGGTCACGAAGGGCAGCGAGCCCGTGATGAGCGGCTGGTCGACCCGCCCTCCCCTGCCGGTCCGTGCACGCCTCAGCAGGGCGGCCAGAATCGCCGAGGCCGCGAGCATCCCGGCGCCCACATCTGCGAGCTGGATCCTCGGCTGCTTGGGCCCCATGGCTTCGAGCGCTCCGGTGAGAGCGATCAAATTGAGATCGTGGGCGAGCCGATCCCGCACCGCCTCCGCTCGGCCGAAGGACGAGAGCGAGCACCAGACCAGCCGAGGATTGAGCTCGGCGAGAGTTTCATACCCAAGCCCCCAGCCCGCCATGGTTCCCGGCCGGAAGCTCTCGATCAAAACATCGGCACTCGACGCCAGTGAACGCAGTTGTGCCTGACCCTCGCCGGTCGTCAGATCGAGACACACCGACTCGGCGCCCCGCAGGAGGGTGGCGAAACCGACGCCGACACCTCCGACGAGCGGCGGCACCATCCGCATGGGGTCGCCGGTTCCCGGTTCCTCGATCTTGATCAGCCGTGCCCCGAGATCCAGCAACTGCCGAGCCAGAACCCCACCCGGCAGCAACCTCGACACATCCACCACCAACACCCCATCCAACGGAAGCTCAGTCTGCGTCATCGTTAACCTCATCATCGCCGATTGAACACCAAAGCTGCCGAGAACACAAAGCCATCGCATCTTGAAACACGAAGAACACCAAGAACCACAGAGGTTCCACCAAGCATCGCATGTCTGACCCGGACTCCCCGATCTCCGAAACGGCCCTGCGAGGTCGAAAACACCCTGCGATGAGTCTAAAAATACCTTCGTGGATCCTTCGTGGTTCTTCGTGCCCTTCGTGTTTCAACTTGCGGCGGTACTATTGATCTGACCCTCTGCGTTCAATCTCTCACCCCGAGTAGAAGCGGTTTCCCGACTCGGCGAGGTCGAGGAGGCCACCCGCAGGCTCGAACCTCGGCCCGTGGCGTTGGGCGAGCTCGTTCATCTTGTCGACGATCGTGCCGGCGCCCTCGTGATCCACATAGCGGAACGGACCGCCCCGAAACGGCGGAAAACCGAGCCCGAGAATGGCCCCGAGATCGCCGTCCTCGGCCGACGCGATGACCCCCTCGTCGAGACAGTGGACGGCCTCGTTGACCATGAGCAGCGCCATCCGTTCGCGGATCTCCTCGGCCGGGACCTTCCGTCGATCCGGCCCCCCGAAGAACCGATAGACCTCGGTGTTGACGGGCTTGGGCCCCTTTTTCTTCTTCTTGGGGTAGAGATAGAAGCCCTTGCCGTTCTTGCGGCCCTCGAACCCGTCCTCGTACATCTTGGGCAGCGCATCCGACGACCCGAGCCCACGCTCCGCGAAGGCGGCCCCGAGATCGGCGGCGACGTGGGCGGCGACATCGATCCCGACCTCGTCCACGAGCGCCACCGGGCCCACGGGGTAGCCGAAGTCCTTCATCACCCGATCGAGATCCTCGATCTTCGCCCCCTCCTCGAGCAGGACCACCGCCTCGTTGAGGTAGGGCGCGAGGATTCGGGTCGTGTAGAAACCGGGACCATCCTTGACCACGATGCAGGTCTTACCCTGGGCGGTGCCGAAGGCCTTGGCGGTGGCCGTCGCCCAATCGGCGGTGGCCTCGGCGACGACGATCTCGAGCAGCGGCATCTTGGGCACAGGCGAGAAATAGTGCATCCCCAGGATCCGCTCGGGGTGCCTGGAACCCTCGGCGATCCTGGCGATGGGCAACGCCGAGGTGTTGGAGGCGAAGACCGCATCCGGAGCGATCCGGGCCTCGACATCGGCCAGCACCCGGCGTTTGAGATCGAGGTCCTCGAAGACAGCCTCGATGACGAGATCGGCATCGGCGAGATCCGCATCGTCGGTCGTCGGCCGCAGCGCCGATCGCCGCCGATCGGCCTCGCGTCTGGTGATCGCCCCCGATCGAATCTGGCTTTTCAGACCCTTCTCCACCGTTCGGATCCCGGCGCCGAGAGCCTCGTCGGAGATGTCCTTCAGCACCACCGGGCACTTCCCCAACGAGACCGAGGCCACTCCCGCGCCCATGAATCCCGCACCAAGGACCGCGAGCCGATCCACCGGCTTTGGCTCCGTTCCGTCACCGGGTTTCTTGGCCCGGTTCATGGCGTGGAAGAGCCGGACAAGATTGCGGCTCTCCATCCCGGTCGCCAGGAGACCGAAGTAGTAAGACTCTCGATCGAGCCCGGCCAACCGGCCCTTTTTGAGGCCAGTTTCGACGCAGTCGAGGATGGCGGGTGGCGCCGGGTAGAGCCCGCGGGTCCTGCGCGCCACCTGCTTGGCGGCTGTTTTCAAGATCATCGCCCGCCCCGGCGGCAGTGATGCCAACCGGTCGACCATGGTTTTCTTCCGCACCGGTCGTTTGAGCTTCCCGTCGGCCATGGCCAGCGCCGCCTTCGCCGCGGTCTCGACGATGCCACCCGGGGTCGTCAGCGCATCCACCAACCCCATCCGTTTGGCCTTCTTCGCCCGAACGCGTTTGCCAGTGAGCAACATGGGCAGCGCCGTTGCGAGCCCCGTCCGTTCGACAAACCGCTGGGTCCCGCCACCCGCCGGAAGCAGGCCGAGCATGACCTCGGCCTGAGACAGGACGGTCGCCGCGTCATCGGAGGCGAGGATGTAGTGGCACCCAAGCGCCACCTCGAGTCCACCACCGATGGCCGCACCGTGGACCGCGGCGACGACCGGTTTGGGTCCGGTGGCGATCTTTTCGAGCAGCGCGTTGCCATCGCGCGACATCTGCGAGATCTCCTCCGCATCGAGACCCTCGATCACCTCGAGATCGGCGCCGGCGATGAAAGTGTCCTCCTTGGCCGAGGCCACAACCAGCGCGCGCACACTGTCGTCATCCATGAGCGGCAGCACGAGTTCGTTGAACTCCGCCACCGCCGCCGGTGTAAGCGTGTTCACCGGTTTGTCGGTACTGTCCAGCCAGACGATGGCGACACCGTCGGTGCGTTTCTCAATCCTGATCATGGACATCGCGATACTCCTTTAGAACGCAACCCGACCTTTATTTCGGGCCAAGGCTTCGGCATGGCCGAAGCCTTGGCCCGAAATAAAGGAAATGGTGAGTGTTGAATTCTCACCGCTCGAAGACCATCCCGATCCCGATCGCCCCGGCAGCGCAGGCGGCAACCACACCATGACGAGCCCGCTCCTCACGCATCCTCTGGCAGCAGTTGGTGATGAGCCGTGCCCCCGTGGCGCCAAACGGATGTCCGACCGAGAGCGAGCCGCCCCAGGTGTTGAGACGATCGAGTTCGACGGTCCCCACCGGGGTGTCCCTCCCGAGCCGCTCTGAGCACCACTCGGGATCATCGAGCAGCTGGAGCACGGCAAGCACCTGCGCCGCGAACGCTTCGTGCAGCTCCACGACTTCGACATCAGGAAGCTCGAGACCGGCTGAGTCGAGAGCCTGCGGCAGGGTCAGCGCCGGCCCGAGGAGCAGTTCCTCGAGGGGATCGAGCGCCGCCACCGCCGCCGACCGCAGCGTGGCCACGGGTTCGAGGCCGAGCTTCTTCGCCGCCTCTTCGGATGCCAGCAGGACCGCCGCTCCCCCATCGGTGAGATACGAGCTGTTGCCCGCCGTGATGGTTCCGAAACGACGGTCGAAGGCCGGCCGCAGCTTGGCCAACGACTCCGGGGTCGAGTCACTACGGATCCCGTTGTCCTCGCGCACGGCCGTCCCATTTGGCGGCACAAACGTCGGTGTAATCTGCTTTGTCAACGCGCCATCCTCGGTGGCCGCAGTCGCCCGCTGATGCGATCGTGCCGCGTAGGCATCCTGCGCCTCCCGCGTAATCCCGTACCGCTTGGCCAGACGTTCGCAGTTCTGACCCATGATCTCGCCGGTGGAGAACTCGGCCAGGGCCACTGGCTCCGGGAGGAGATCCGATGGTCCCAACCCCTTGAGCAACGCCAGATAGTCTCCCGGACCCCGCGCCTTCTGCGCCTTGATGAGCCGTTTCCGGACCGATCGCCGGTAGCGGATGGGCGCATCCGACAGGGTCTCGGCCCCGGCCGCGATGGCGACATCGGCGCCACCGGTCGCGATAGCGCGCGCCGCGTCGAGAAAGGACTGGAGCGACGACACACAGGCCACCGAGACCGTGTAGGCCGGACAGCTGTCGGGAAGCTGACTCGCCAGCACCACCTCGCGGCCGAGATTCGAGGTCGCAGGATCGGCGATGACGGTTCCCATGACCAACAAATCGACGACCGCAGGGTCGATGGCCGTCCGGTGCAGCAGCCCCGAAACCGCCATCCGACCGAGGTCATAGGACTTCAGATCGGTGAACGCCGTCCCCGACCGACAGAACGGGGTCCGGCAACCATCCACCACAACGACACGGCGCGAAAGTCCGGCGAAGTTCTCGATCACGGCAGCCACCTTTCGGGATTGCTCCCATGGTGATAACAGAATCGAGGGATTCGCGCCACCCAATTCGCGGAGCCCGGCTTTTCACATCGCCGATCGCTTTGAGTGGGTTGTTTGAAGAGCAGTCTATTACCTAAATTGAGCGATTCTCTCGTGCGTCTGCACCAACTCCTTGCGCTCTGGGCGTTTGCAAAAGACCTCGATATACCACCAGTATTCCTGCATTTTTTGCATACACCAGAGCATCAAGCACTTGGCACATCTCATCCGGCAGAATCGCTCAGTTTAGGTATTAATCAACAACGCGAGGCAGCACACCGCCGGGCCGTCCGTGGTGCGGTACGGCATCGGCAACCTCCCGGGGATCAACAAACCCTTGCCGCGAAGCGCTGTAATAGAGACAGCCGATCTCCTCTGAAGGACGGCATGTGACAAACGGCTCGACGGAGTCGAGAGCCTCGAGCCACTCGCGTTTGATCGCCTGAAGATCGAACGGCTCGGCAAGATCGAGCCTCGTCAGATCCTCCTCGCGAACCCGCCCGCGCCTTCGCAGCAGTTCCAAGAGGGACAATGGGGTGAAACCAGGGTCCTTGCCGCAGGCCGCCCAGCACAACGCACCGAGCACGAGCACGCGCCTGTGGAGATGGAGCGCATCCAGGACATCGCGCGGTTCATCACGGCCGGCGAGCGCAAGCACCTTGTTAGTTGCGAGGTCCACCGGATGGAGCACGTAGCCGACTCGATCATCGCGCAGGGTGGGCATGAACCGCCAGTCGGAGTCGCGCGCCCACTCGATCTTGGTTGCTTGTCCGTCCTTCCGCACAATCGCTCGCACGAAGCCGGGCTGATTCAGGTCCACGTCAATGGAATATCCAGCGGTTTCAATCAAGCCCCGGTCGGAAGAAAAAGCTTCCGCGACTCTGGCCTCGGAGTCGTGGAAATAGTCCAAATCGCGGCTGTACCGCATCGTGTTCGGCTCGATCAGAATCGCCGCGCCACCCGCGAGGTATGAGTCGAACGTCCGGTTCTCGGAGAGCAACCGAGCTAGGATCGCCTGGTAGTCAGTCAGCGGCATAGCTTCCCCGCAGCTTCCCAGGCATCGCGGCCGCCGTGTTTTCGAAGCTGTTCCGCCACCCACGAGATGTCCGATAATCCAACACGGTATTCGGGATCGAATGACCAGAAGCACTCTGCAAAGAACCGCCGGTACATCCGGCGCGCCTCCCGAACACGAACCATCGCCCGCGCGGTTTCGGCGTCCAATTCCCGGCGACTCTTGCGACCGCCGCGCCTCCCGATCTCTGCGAGATATGCCTTGACCGACTGATCCATGAAACTATCATAATCCGCTTATGATAATTCCGCAAGATTCAAACTACCGCAAATGAAGACAACGGAAGGACCGAGACTGGCGGACCTTGGTTTGAGGGATCCAGAAAATCTACGAACATCGTGACACCCAGGATTCGACAGCTGGACTGGCGAGTGCCCAAGGACAGCGCTTCCCTAGGTCACAAGTACCAAGACATCGTAGACAGATGTCGTCCGGCAACTCACCCGATAGATCGACCTCCTCGAGGTCATATTCCCACAAGAGCCGCTCGATGTTTTCCGGGATCTTCGCTCGCTCATTGTACCAATCGGTGCAGGTGTGTTCGCAGGTGATTCCTGGGTCATCACTGCCGTCGGGCGCCACTTGTGAACAAAGCGTCAGAATGAAACCTGACTTACAGTTTATCCATGTTAAAATGTAATCATGTTTGCAAGATGGATCGAATTGTCCAGCAAGAAGAGCGTTCTGCTACTGGGTCCCAGGAGGAGCGGGAAGACCACCCTGCTGAAGAGTCGCTTCCCCGGCTACGCCTACGCCACCTTGGATGATCTCGACAATCTGAGCTGGGCACGGAGCGACCCCAAGGGGTTTGTCCAATCTCTCGGGAAAATGGCGATCATCGACGAGATACAGCGCCACCCCCTGCTGACGGTCGCCGTCAAATTCGCCATCGACGAAGAGCAGTCGCATTTCTTCATGACGGGTTCCAGTTCAGTCGGGCTACTCGACGCCAGCGCAGATTCGCTCGCAGGCCGAATCGATATTCGTGCCTTGACCACCGCATGTTGGGGTGAGGACCATGGACCGCCCACCCACCGGATCTTCGAAGAGCATGCTCCTCTCAAACAGCGGAAGCTGGCTCAGCGCCAACTCGAGGACGCCAGACGGTTCGGCCAGTTTCCGGAGGTGCTGACCGGCGCCACCAAAGAAGACAAGATCGAGATCCTGCGGAATTACCGCGACACCTACTTCACCCGCGACCTCATGATGCTGGCCAACCTGGAAAACCTCGACGGTCTCATGGTGCTCTATCAACATCTCTCGCGATCTATCGGCTCGCTCCTGGAAACCTCGAATCTGGCCCGAGAAGCGGGTCTCAGCTTCCCGACCGCAAAGAAATACCTGAACTCACTCGTCCAATCCCAACTTGTATTCAGGCTGACGGGATATCAGTACGGGCCAGCCAAAAGGCATGTCAAAGCCGGCAAGGTCTATCTTGCCGACATGGGCATCGCATCCGCTTTCGGCACACCGCTGGCCATCGGGCAGCAACTCGAGAACTTCGTCATCGCGGAGCTCGAGAAACGCAGGAAACTCGGATTCCTCCACGTCGATCGTCTTCATCACTACCGGTCCGGCGCCGGTCGTGAGATCGATCTCATCATCGATTCTGATGAGACGTGTATGGCCATTGAGATCAAGAGCACGGAGGTGCCGAGAAAGCGGGATCTTCGCAATCTCGAAGACTTCGCCGACACGATGAACCGACCGGTGCGTTGCATCCTCTTTCACACCGGCCTCGACTACAAACGAATCGGCAAGGTCGAGATGATACCCGTCGCCGCCCTGTATCGCGGTGTGTAGAAAACGAACTCGAACAAAACCAACTGAGCCCCCAAAGAACCCTGAACTTTGCAGGAGAATGGGGCAGCGGAGCATCAAGACGCCGGACAGATGCCGCCGCTTCCGACCGACACCACCTCGGTGGTATGGTTTCCTCCACATCCCCGCCCGGAGGTGAGATCGATGACACCGAAAAGGAACTATCCAATGGTCGGAATCGGTCTGGTACTCGCTTGGATCTTTGTCGTGTTCTCGTTGATCGTTTCGAATCAAGTCGGTGTCGATTGGTTCTCCCGCTCGGGTGCGGTGATGTGCCTGCTCGCGGCGGCGGCCAACTTCTCGCTCGTCAAGATCCACCAGCGCGATCTCGCGGATATCTTCAAAGACCACGAGCACTCGGCGCGCGAGAAGGCCGAGCGTATTCTGGAGCCCTCCGGGTCGTACCTTCACCTCTCCCGCCTCAGCTATCTCACCGGGATCGTCGGCACGGCGATCTGGGGCTACGGGGATCTCGTTCTCTGATCGGGTCTATTTCGTAAAACGGACCGAAGGCCACCGACATAGTCATTCCTAGCCTCGAAGCGCGTGGCGATATCCCGTAGGGTGGGCTTGAGCCCACCTGCAGTATCGACCACGTAGCGCGTGGCAATTCCCCGTAGGGTGGGCCTGGGCCCACCCTACCCATACCAAGAATCGTTCACCCACGGCGTGGCGCTGAACGCCAGTCCGAGGTCGCCGTCGTCGGGGTCAAACGACTTCGTGCGACGCCACGAGACCTTCGAGGGCTCTGAAGGTGGGCCCAGGCCCACCTACGCCGATCAGGATCCACCACACCCATACCAAGACCCACCCGGCGTTTGTCAGGGCACAACCACCCGTGCCATGACCCACCCACCCCCATCACTCCAGGTTGAGGAAGAAGGTCAACCGAAGATAAACGTCGGTTTTCGGCCTGACGCCCTCGTCGTTGAAGTCATAGGTGGTGACAACGGTGTTGGGCGTGATCTTCAGGTGAGGATTGATCTGAAACTCCACGCCGCCGATAACGAAGGTCGCCGGGGCGGACGGGGCGAACGGCAGGTATGAGATGTTGTCGCCGGCGGGGCTGGGTTGGAAGAGCCGGTCGACCCGACCGACCAGGGTCGTTTTCTTCCCCACCCGACCGATCACGAACGCTGACGCGAGCTCGAGCGTCGGGTCCTCCTGCCGGTCCTGATACGAATACTGGGCTCCCCAGCGAAAGCCGTCGGTCTCATAACCGACATAGGCCTGGAGGGTTGAACGGTCGGTCGGCCCGGGAAGGATTTCGAGGTCGGCGTAGAGATCGACCGTCCATCGGGCCGCAGGTTTCCACGTCAGCGCGCCCATCCATTTCCGACCGTCGCCGGTCTCGTTGCCGAAATTAGTCCCGGCGCCCACCATGGCCCGGTAGCTCAGGGTACCGCTGGAGTTGAGCGGGCCCTTCGCGGACACGCCGGTGTCGCGGCTGGCCACACCCTGCAGATCCATCGGCGTGCGGGCGAGGTAGCGAAAGCCCCAGATCGATTCGATGAGATCAAAGGTCGGTGTCGGCGAGAGCCCGACCAGAAGACGGTGCCGGCCCAGGTTCCATCCCAGGTAGAGATCCTTGAAGTCGGCATCGAAGGT